>Ga0315289_10000657_pt1 | contig 52804 bp, 52 predicted proteins | sample YL17G11_40_MG_FD_203452 | JGI IMG/M metagenome (GOLD analysis project Ga0315289, IMG submission 203452) | Sediment microbial communities from Yellowstone Lake, YNP, Wyoming, USA - YL17G11_40 | ecosystem: Environmental > Aquatic > Freshwater > Lake > Sediment | place: USA: Wyoming | collected...
AGACATTCACATTGAATGCAAGCAGTGGTTCATTGCCGCAGAACACTTCAGCATCTATAAAGTCTGAAGTCACAGCAAACCACCTTGAGGTCACCGGCACCGCAGTAATGACTGCCGGCACAATCAATCATCTCACAGTAACATACAAGGATGCAGCAGGAGTTGTAGATACAAATTATACTGGGACTATATCAATTAATTTCAGCGGTCCATCAGCCGCGCCGAATGGTTCTGTAGCAACCGTTTCTAACAGGATGGCATTAGTAGCAAATATAACCAGCGCCAGAGACCTCACATTCACATCAGGAGTCTCAACATCGGGTGGCAATTTGACGGCCTACAAAGCAGAGTCCACGACCGTCGATGCATCCGATGGCACGCTCGATTCAACTGGAAATGTGGCATACGATCTTGACTTGATCGTGCAGCATGCAGCAGCAAACTACCTGAACTTCTCAAGCGCAGTATCCGCACAAGTGGCAAGGACATCATTCAACCTGCCTGCGCTCAATGCGTTCGATGCGTATGGAAACCTTGCTGACGGTGGCAATGGAGCTACGGCATATGCTAGTGCCAAGACAATCACTTACACAGGGACTAACATAAGCTCTGGTTCTGATACCTTCACGACCGCAGTCACATTCGCCGCAGGTGCATCAACAACACCCTTGGCCACAGTGATATTCGCTCCGCAGATGACCCAGATAAACGCAAGCGCTGCAGATTTAGCTGGAACTAATATCGCAAGCAACATATTCGCAGTTTCAGTGAATCCACTTGTCATATCGATAAGCTCATCTTCAGGAATTGTTGGATCAGTGACAACAATCTCAGGTGTTGGCTACAATGCGGGAGGAAGCTTAGTATTCACAATCGGTGGCAACTCCTCAGCTATTGCATCTGGTAACACAACAGTGAATACAAATGGAACATTCATCTCAACAATCACAGTTCCAACAATAACCCAAGGTGCAAAGACACTAACTGTCTCTGATGGGACAAACACAACAACAAACACATCAGCATTCACAATACTTCCTAAAGTGGTGTCAGTGGTTCCATCCACGGGCCAGGTTAACATCACAGTGCTGATCAACGTTACAGGATACGCTGCAAGCAGCGTATTGAATGTCACATTCAACTCGACAAACGCAACGATAAACAGCGGAAGCCCGACAAACGCGAACGGCACAGCCATACTGAATGTGACAGTTCCATTAAGCCTAGTGATGGGATTATATGATGTCAATGTCACAGACGCATCGTCCAACACAAACACGCTGGCTTCAGGATTCAGCTTGGGCGATGAAATACCTCCATCTATCAACCTGATATGGCTGAATGAGAGCGATGTATTCGTCTCGGCCACTGCGCCCAACGATGCAGTGACAGTGATGATAAATGCCACAGACTTAGGGTCTGGAGTGCAGTACCTGACAGTGAACTTCTCTAACCTGCCTGGAGGCACGCTGATCAATGCAACACCCCTGGCCGGAGACATTTATTACGCTCAGATGAATGTGTCTGATGTGACAGGTCTGCAGTTCGTGCCTTTGAACATAACTGTGTTCGGGCAAGATAATAACAACTTCACTACAGTGGGTCAGAACTTCACAGTTGTGGTATTGTACAATATGACAACACCCCCGACAGGGCCATGCATGTCATGGGGCGCAGGAACAACTAACTTCGCGACAGAGACAAACTTCTCGAATGTGAACTTCGTGTTGAACACCCAGATAAACATGTCGTGCCTGATAGGGACCGTGCCTGGAGCGCCAGCATGGTTCAACACGACCACGACAGTGGCATCAATCAACTTCACATCACTGAACCTTGGCAGCCAGGCTGCAGCTGCGAAGATGGCAGGACTGCAGGATGCAATGCAAATCAATATCACTCCACCGAACTCGTTCGGAAACTCGAGAATCTACTTCAACACCAGCTACTTCGCTGAGTTGAACACCACTACAGTCATAACACTGTATCACTTGCCATTCGCATCGCAGCCCAATGTGACTGCGGATGCAGGAGCTGCAGGAGTCAATGGCAGCGTGACATGGGCGCAAGGAATAGGTGAGGGCAATTTGACATTCACTGTCAATGGGTTCTCAGGTTACAATGCGACAGATAGCGTCGTCCCATCGATGACAGCCAACTATCCTGCCAATGCACAATTGATAGCAAGCACAACACCCACCATAAATGTGTCAGTGAACGGAACGAAGACACAGCCGAGCCTGATAATCATAATGGTGGATGACACACAGTACATCTACAATGCCACGAACCCGGCAAACATAACGAACACAGCCAACTGCACTGCCGTTGCGCAGGGAAGCGAGCTGTTCTACTGCATATTCGTGTCAGCCAACCTTACGAACGGTGCGCACACATTGAACATAACAGCGTACGACTTCGGAGGAGCTTCGGGCAATATGAACAGCGCCAACAACACATTCAGCGTAGATTCGGGAGCGCCAGTGACGACGTACGTATCACCTACGGAGTCAGCTGGATCGTACATAAACAGGACATACATCCTAGTGAATGTGACAGCTGTTGATTCCAGCCTGGCGAATGTGTCTATAAAACTGTACAATTCCTCAGGCAGCATGGTGGCATCCAGCCTCAACGGGACAACTCCGGCATTCGCAAACTTCACAGGCTTGACGAATGGAATGCTGTACTACTTCAATGTGACAGCGAATGACACATTGGGTAACATAGCCACGCTGGCCACGAGGAACGTGACTATAGATACCACAGCTCCAATAGTGAACATATCGACCCCAGCCAACGCGTCATCGCTCACAGGATCGGCACAGACAGTGACAGGGTCATACAATGACACGAACATAGCCAGCGTGACTGTCAATGGTGTGGCGGCAACGCTCACTCCTGGGGCGAACGGCACAGGCAATTACACAGTATCAGTCTCGCTCACTGAAGGGACCAATGTCCTGATAGCGACTGCGACGGATCTCGCAGGCAACTCAAACACGAGCGCCAATGTGACTGTCACAGTGACGATACCTTCTTCTAGAGGATCCACTTGTGCCACAAGCACATCATGCGGGTCATGGAGCTCGTGTTCACTGCTTGGTTCGCAGTCAAGGACGTGTGTGACCACCTTAAGCAACTGCGACACTACATCTGTAACACAATCACAGTCCTGCTCAGAGACTCCGGTGACACCTCCAGTGACACCACCAGTAACTCCGCCAGTGACACCACCAGTGACACCATCAATCATTCCTCCGACAACCAGTACAACTGCGACAGAGCAGACAATCACTGCAGCACAGACTGCGATAGCAGCTGGAGACACAGCAACGGCATCTACATTGCTGATTTCAGCCGTGGCATCTACCAGCACAATGACAACCCAGGGCAACACCCGGGAGTCATCGCAGCTATTGTCATCAATCCTAACGCAGGTGACAGCATTGATAGCTGCTGATCCGGTTGCGGCTCAGGCTGTAATGACACAGACCTCTAATGCGGTTACCACATTGGTGACTGACACAGTGGCATCGATGGATACAATATCGGGAACAGATTCGGCTCAGAATGTTCTCGGGCTGACGAACCTAGGCATCACAGATGCGGGCATAAAAGCAGCCGAGGCAGACATGAAGCAAGCTAACACTTTGATGGCCCAGGCAGCGGCCACTTCAGACCCCGTGCAGAAGGAATTGCTCCTGACACAGGCAGCAGAGCTGCAGACGAGCGCATTGGAAGAGCTTCCTGAGATCGAAGTGACAGGAACTGCGAGCGACACCGTGACGGTATCAGCCGCAACAGTGCAGCAGGCATTGTCATCTGCAACAAGCTCAGAGGCAAGGTCTGCCTTGCAGAGCATCCAATCGCAGATCCCTGGTTCTGCATCATCTATAACAGTGACAAGGGAGCTCACATCTTATGAGATATCCAATAAGGAGAAGACAGGAATCACAGTCGACAGGACCAAAGTAGATTTAGTAATAACTGTGAAGACTGATCTCTATGATGTGGTGATCGTGGAAACGATACCTAAATCAGTGGCAGCTGACATAAGCAATGTCTTGTTCCCTGGAGCGCAGCCGCAGATACTGCAGGCCGACCCAATAATCTCATGGACCTTCTCAGCTATAGGAGCGGGCGATACAAAAGACCTGTCCTATGTGGTTAAAGGCACAGTGGCATCATTGCAGTCCGTGACAGTGGCAGGAGGCTCTAAGACAGCTCCTCCGCCAGAGCAGATAGGTTGCGCATACAACAACCCGGCCTGCTCAGCTGACCAGACTTGCGTGAACAATGAGTGCGTCGCTACAACAGTGCCGCCTGTACAGCCTCCAGCCGATAACACAATCATCATCATAATCGGAGCAATAGTGGTTGTGGTGGTCATAGCACTGGTCCTCAGGAGGGGCAAGGGCGAGAAGAAGTGGAAGACTAAGAAGTAAGGATTAGCTCCACACATTTTTCTTTCTATTTTTCTTTATTTCAATGGATTAGCCGAAGGCCAATTATTCCCCATTTTATCTATTTTTCCCTCTTTTAAGCAAGGTTTATAAACATTCAGCCTAAATGTTTTCTGTGGGAGTTTTAGTTTTTGATTCGCTTAATGTCATTCAGTATTCCACATAGTATAGTAATACTACTGTAAGTTTCTTGGAGGGAGATTATGAATAAATCAGAACAAAGCACGCAGAGAAAGACAGCAGTTTTTTCATCTGGATGCGCGACATTCAGCATTCTATTAGTCTCCTTCCTTGCATTCTTCCTGCTTAGCGTGAGCCAGGTCTATGCTGCTCCATCATTTCCAGACGTCTGCGTCGGCGGCTTCAACACGACCGGTACTACTTATGATATGATACATAATCTCACCGCGACCAGCAACTGCATAATTATCGCGGCGGACAATGTCACCCTCGACTGCCACGGGTTCACTATCAATTACGCGCAGACAGCAGCCGGCAGCGCAATCAACATAAACGGCTATAATTTTACTACAGTGAGGAACTGCATCATAGTGCAGGGCAATGCATCATCGGATAACTCCGATGCGATCTACCTCAATGCGAGCATCGGCGACCTTGTTTTGAATAACACGATAACCACCATCAACAATGTGATGAGCTACGGGATAACTCTCGAAAACACGAACTCCAGCAATTTCGTTTCAAATCGTATAAACAGCACAGCCTACGGCGGGATACATGTGGCTGGCAGCAGCTTAAACAACTTCACATCAAACACCATTGTGGCTGGAGCTGACCAGGGAATAATCCTCGATCCCCCCTCAATGGGTAATAGATTCTCGTTCAATAATATCACAGAAACAGGCAGTGGAGGCTCTGCTTGGGGAATAGGCCTCAGTCCTGGATGCAACAATAACACCTTGTCCTCGAACAGGATCGTCTCGTCCGTTGACGCTGCACTTGACATACAGTCGAACGGCAATACAATATTCAACAACACCATCAACTGCGGGGCCGGGGACACTGTTTCTGGAATCTCTATAACAGGCAGCTCTAGCAACAATGTCACAAGCAACATCATCAATATTTCTGGGGACGGCTGGGGGATAGATGTGGGCACCAATGGGAATCCATCGCAGAACAACACATTCTCATCAAATAGCATAACCACCGCAGGAGGAGTTGGTGGCACTAAGGGTATCGGTTTACATATATACTGCAGCCCGAACAACATATTCTCATCCAATATAATTACGAGCATCGGTTTTGCAGCAATCAATACTGACAGCTCTGGGTGGCTATTCTATAACAACAAGCTCAATGGCACAACTCCATTCGTTTTCACCATTGACGGCTGTAGTGCACCGAACTTCTGGAACACGACATTGACTAATGTCTCGCCCGCCACGAACATTGTCGGCGGCCCCATGATGGGAGGGAACTATTACGCCACACCAAACGGGACAGGTTTCTCGGAGACCTGCGCCGACTCCAACGGCGATGGGATATGCAACGGCAATAATACTATGGGCGATTCGAACAATGTCGACTGGTTGCCACTAAGGATGATGGGCGGCGGTGGACCCGGACCGGCATACAATGTCACAGGATATGTCAAAGATAATGCAGGAAATCCGATCTTCAATGCAAGTGTCATATTCATGACTGGAAGCTTCCCATCGACGTTCACTATTGGGAACGGTTCTTATTCACTGACAAACGTATCAGGTTCAGGAAATCTTCAGGCAATGAAAGAGGGTTCATTTGCTCCATGGACTATTTTCACCTCGCTCTCCAGCAACCAGCAGATTAATTTCACATTAAACGCGTTCGGCGGAGGGAATGAAGCAGACAATGTCAGCTGGGGCAACTTCCAGGTATTCAATAATCCTCAGCCACCATACGCGATGAATGGGCCAGGATGCTTCGGGCCAGGATACAGCCAGAGCTATTCAAACGGCTCAATAGGTCCAGGACAAGGATGCCCTAACAGCAATGATCCTTCCTATGATTTGGGCGCTGTCTGGGTCGATATGGATGACACATATATCTCATGGCAGATAATGGGTCCAGCAATCAATATGTATGGGGTGCCAGTAAACGGATCAAATCCAACATTCTGCAATTCAAGCTCTACAAAATCCCAATATCTCCAGATAGAGTTCGATAAAGATAGCAATGTCAGCACAGGCTGCCCGAACAACAGGCCTTGCAGATACGGCTCTGAGTACCAGATAGTTGTCAACGCGTCGGGATATTATTTCAAATTCTATAACTCCTCGCTTTTGGCATCGACTTGCATAACGAACGGTACAGAATGCTTCACTGTCAATTCCTCAGTCAATATAAGCTACACGAACCCACGCTGCGACCCGCAGAACGGATTGAGGATATTGGTTCCAAGAAGCGCAATCACAGGATTAGTCGGATTGGCCTTCGAAGTGAATGTCATAAGCACATCTGGACAGATGGGTCCAGTGGAATGCCTGGGTGGAGCGGGCATGGCAAAGAACATAATGTCCGGCCCAATGGATATGATGTTCCAGGGAGGACAAGGTTGTGGACAGTACCAAGGAAATCAAACCAGTTGCAATGCCTCAACCAGCCCCAAGTGCAAGTACAACTCGCAATTCGGATTCTGCGAGCCAGACATGGGCCAGATGGACTGCTCACAATTCTGTGGGAGATGCAGCACCGCACCCACATGCTTATCCGGGGCGAAGGGCAAGTGCATGATAGTCACCGCTCCTCCGCAATTATCTCCAGATATGGCAGGGATGAATTTCTCAAATGCAGGGCAGAACAGCATCTGCGTAGAGAACATGGCCCAGATGAGCATGCAAATGGGAGGATTTGGGAACTGCGACAGCGACTGCAAGTTCTGTCCGACCGAACTCATGTGCAATAGCTCATCAGTTTCAAGCTCAAGCGGATCCGGCAAAGGATGCCAATGGGTGAATGATCCATTCTTCAGCAAGTCATGGTGCGATTTATCCACAGTCAATACAACATCTAAATTCACTTGCAGCAACACAACTATGGAAAGGTGCTTCAACTCTTCGGCATGCACTGGTGTAGGTGGTACATGGGATACAACCAATAATTATTGCATGGGCTCGGGAGAGATATGTTTCAACGGAATTGATGATGATAGTGATGGAAATATAGACTGCATGGATTCCGATTGCAACAAGGCTCCGGTGTGCGGTGGAGACATTTCTATACTCTCAAATACCAACCTTATAGCAAAGGGAGGAGTCAGCCTCAGTCCAATGCAGGCTATGCAATTCCAGATGTTCGAAGGAGCTGACCCCAGCCCTCCAGTGATATTGGGCGGAAAGTCTCCGAATGGTGCGATAAGGACAGATATCAGGATAGAGGGATTTGGCATAAAGGACATGGGCAAATCTCTAGGTATGGGCTTCAAAGTGAATAATCTAGGCAGGTCACCGCTATGCTGGTCCAACAGCAGTAACGAGACCCTCCAGGATTTCAATGCTGCATATTTCTACCTGCTCGACACCGATGGCAACTCGAGCACAGGTTGCACTGCCAATGTCTCGGGAGTGAATTATGCAGGATTCGAGTACGAACTAGTCTATGAGATACATAATTCGACCAATGGCAGCTTGATTGAGATCACAAAGGCGCTCAGATGCCTGCCTAATGGTAACTTTAGTTTGTTCCCTGCCAAGATGTCCGGGTCGCCTACCGATCCGATGTCAGGAAGCAGGATAGCTTGCCAATCCGCAAGTGCAATGATAGCCATAGAAAAGACAGATATAGGCAGCCCTATGGGGAACATGAGATTGATGGGAGCAACAGGATACTTCACAGACCCTGATCCGCTCGGTGGCGCCCGTGACAATTTGACTGGGCCGAACAATAATGGACAGGGAATGTATTATTCTCCTGGGGCATTCGACTTCAAGCCTAGCGACTGCTTCGCGAACCCGATGTCTTGCGGGTCAGCCTTCAGTATGATTGGTGGCGGCAAGTTCATGCCTTTCGAAGACTGCATGTCGCCGCAGGATGATGATGCGAACGGACTGATAAACTGCGATGATCCCTCGTGCATGATGGCGCCATTCTGCTCGTTCGATTACTCTAACGACAAGACAGCTCCAACAGTCTACAGCACTTCAGCAGATACATTCACTGATTTCGTGATGCTGCAATGGACAACAAACGAGCCTAGCAACGGGACCATCATGCTTTATGGTTCAAACTCAAATACTATGTGCAATGCGAACCTGGCAAATACGGTGGTAGACAATCCTCCAGGGATGTTCGCGATGGATATATACAGACCTTTCCATGGAATGCCCATCAACAACAACATGCTTGATTTAAACAGCGCGCCTGTGACAATAGCGCAGAATACGACATATTTCTACAGATTACAAGCATGTGACAAGGCAGGAAATTGTGCCATGTCTGGATGCCTGAACTTCACGACAAAAGCAACTGGAGCAAATATGAACTTCCAGTTCAAGTTCGACTTCATGCCACCAGCAACGCCAATGATGCAAAATGCTACAATGAAGCTGGTGCTGTCGAATGGTACTGAGATAAATGTTGCAAACAATATGGAGAATCAAACGGATTATATCAAGAATGCGTCAATCAAGTTCAACAACCCGGATGCGAACTGGACAATTGAATTGCCAGGAGTTGATTTCGCAAAAGCGATGACAATGAACCTTTCATCCGCACTCAATGCCACAAACGATTCGCAAGGAAAGAAATTCATCGGTATGGATAATAACAAGTGGCTGGAGATAGCTCAGAACCTGGGAGCAGACAAGATAAAGATAACAATCCCGGATGTCGGAGATAGGCTGATCAAATGCCAGACAGACAACATGTCGAACTGCCAGGATGTCACAGGAAATGCCACATTCATTTCAAGTAATGCAAGTGGCACTACATGGGAAATCCCATCAGCGCTCGGATTCTCAGTATATGGGGTAAATTCAAGCGCATCTTTGGTAGATTCGTGCGAGAATTTAAGCAATGAGAGTATGACTTATATTCTCAATGCAAGCGTTTCATCGACTGGGACCTGCTTCACAATAGCAAACAACAGCATTACGCTCGATTGCAATGGGTATACTATCAATCACACAGGAAACTCAACTTCTGGTGTGTTAGTCAGCGGATATAATTTCACAACAATAAAGAACTGCAATATAATAGGAAACGCATCAGCCGGTGATAACCACGGCATCTTCATCAACTACAGCTCCAACAACACAATCACCAACAACACCGTCAGCTCGAACTACGCCAACGGCATCTATCTTTGGTTTAGTTTCAACAACACAATCGCCAACAACACCATCAGCTCGAACAGTTACGGTATCTTCATGACCCATGGTTCCAACAACAACGTCACCAACAACACTGCCGATTCAAACTACGAAGGAATCTATCTCTCATTTGAATCCAACGACATGATCGCCAACAACACCATTAGCAACAGTCCCAGCGGCCCCGGCATCTACTTCATTAATGCTTCGAACAATACAGTCATCAATAACATTGCCAACTCGAGCGCCTTCGGCATCTACATCAGAACTGACAGTTCCAACAATACCATCTACAATAATTTCTTCAACGGCACGGTGTCAGCTGCAGTTGATGGCAGCTTGAACTTGAACTATTGGAACACTACAGCGACTACAGCCACTAATATAATGGGGGGCAACAAGACAGGAGGGAACTTCTATGCGACTGCGGCTGGAAACGGCTACTCGCAGACATGCGTGGGTAACGCAAGCGGCTTCTGCCCCACAGCATATTCTATCAATGGCACTAACAATACAGATTACTTGCCTTTGACAGCAACCATTGATTCGATAAGCCCGACCGTGACCTTGGTATCTCCGGCGAACAATTCCTACACCAACCAATCAAACGTCTCGCTGTCGTTCAATGTGACAGACAATTTGGCATCTGCAGTGGACTGCATGCTGTGGTGGAACAGCAGCGCCAGCGGAGTGGGCAATCAGACGCTCTCAAGCATTACTACCAACAGCAGCAGCGAGTCTGCCGGAGCCTTGAATGATTCCGATGGTGTGACAGTATGGTATATCAATTGCACGGATGCCGCAGGCAACGTAGGCACCAGCAGCACCAAGACATTCACCCGTGACACCACGAAGCCGCTGCTCAATGCGGTCACGCCAGCCAACAATGGATTCGTAAACAACCTCACCTTTGCCGTCACATATAACTTAACAGAGGCGAACGTGAACTACACCAATGTATCAGTGTACAATATTACTGGAGGGCTTGTCAACCTGTCGATTGGAATAGGCAATGGCAGCGCAGCGGCTGTCAATGTCACTGTGCCTTCTGACGGAATGTACAACATCACAATCTCAACGGTTGACAAGGTAGGTTTCACCAACTCAACTACAATACAGAACATCACAGTGGACACTGTGGTCCCGGTAGTCAATGCGACATCACCATCATCCAATATCTACGCCAGCAGCAGCCTGGTGACTATCAACTACACTGTCACCGAGGCCAACATAAACACAACGACCATCACTTTGGTCAACAGCACAGGTGGCACGGCGAACAGCACGACCAACAGCTCGACTGGGGCGGTTTCAGTCAACCTTACCGCGCCTGTGGATGGAGTGTATAATATAACTATATCCACTTCAGACACCAGCGGAAGTATCACCACAGCGACGATCAGCAATGTCACTGTGGACACGACCAACCCGTTGCTTTCGGCAATATCTCCTTCGGCTAACGGATTCGTGAACTCAACCACACTGAACATCACATACAACATGACTGAGACGAACGTGAACTTCACCAATATCAATGTGTCCTATAGCAATGGCACCCTGGTGAATTCCACTAACAGCAGCTCAAGCGGAGTTGTCTCAATCAGCATAGTAGTGCCCGCGGATGGCAATTACAACATCTCGCTGACCACATATGACAAGGTGTCACGCAGCAACTCCACGACAATCAACAACGTCACTGTGGACACCATCAGCCCGGTCGTAAATGCGACATATCCTGTCTCAAACAGCTATCTCAACAGCACTGTGCTGACAATCAACTTCACAGTCACCGAGACCAACTTGAACAACACCAACATCTCCGTGCTGAACAGCACCGGCGGGCTGGTTAATACGACGCTCAATACGAGCGCAGGCAACATATCTGTCAGCCTAACAGTGCCTGTCGACGGAGTGTATAATATCACATTGCTCACGCTTGATCTGGGCGGACGCTCAGTTTCGGCAACTATCAGCAACCTGACAGTGGACACCACCGCCCCAGTAATCACAGGAGTGGCTCTGAACAGGAGCATAGTGCAGAATAACACTGCCGTGCTCGTCTCTGTGAATTACACTGAATTGAACCTAAAGAATGCTACAGCGCAGGGCACACTGATGAGCTGCTCGAACGGAACGTGCTCTTTGGTCGTCAACTTGACTTCAGGTACCTCGCCGATGAATATTTCTGTCTGTGATCAGGCGAACCACTGCACAATCAATGATACGGTCACCTTCATCATCGACAACACCGTGCCGGCAGTCAATACTGCTACCCTGTCCGATACCTACGTATCGACAGGCCAATCTGTCATGGTCACAGTGAACGCGACTGACGCTAACGGAGTGGCATCGGTCACCGCCAACGGCATCAACCTCACACAGCAAGGCGGAGGAGCTATATGGAATGGCACAATCAATCTCACTGGGTCGACAGGTCCGGCGAACGCGACTGTCGTGGCAACGGACAATGCAGGCAATACAAATACTACATACCTAGCCTACACAAGGGATAATGTCGCCCCGGTGATCACTGTCAATTCACCCGCGAACGGCTCGACGGTATCGGATGCTTCCGGTAACCTGACACTGAATTATACTGTGACAGAGGCGCAGATAATAAGCAGCAACGTATCAATAGATGGCGGCGTGTTTGCAAACTCGACTACAAGCAATGGGACGACTTTGTTCAATTTCACAGGAATAGCTGCAGGAACCCACACCATTGTGATCACTGCATATGACAACGCGAGCCTGTCCAGCACTTCGACAACGACATTCGTGATGTCCGCGCCCATAAATGCGACAGCAAAACTCGAAAACATGCAGACATCCGTAGGCACTGCGACCCTGTTGAATGTCAGCCTCCTCGACGCCACGAACAACAGCATAGATTACTCCAACAATGGGTCGATTGTGGTTACAAACCTGTCCTTGTCGCTGCAGATGAATGTGAATGTTTCAGCTACGGAGAATGTCACAGTGACGATACCCTCATTCAATGGTTCGAGCGCGAACTGGAATGCGACAAACTTCGATATTGAAACAAATGCCTCATCTGCAATCGGAGCGAATACGACTCTTAATACAGGAGCAAATGTCACAGCCCTGGTTGTGTTCACGAACATGAGCAACTTCCTGGCAAACACAGCATACATAAATGGGACAATAATTGTGTTCCAGCAACCATTGAACAACTTGACTGTGCTGTATATAGCAGACGACACAGGAAGCGCAGTATACAAACTAAGCAACTGCAGCACCGTGCCGACGACAGTGACATTATCAAACATGTGTTATGTGAATACATCCTCTAATGTGACAGTATATGTGCCGCACTTGTCAGGAGCAGCTCTGGCAAACGACACATCGGCACCCACAGTGAACATAAGCTCGCCAGCGAACAACACTGCGGTGACAAACAGCTACTTAACATTCAGCTTCGACGCATGGGAAGCGAACCCGAATGCGACCGCATTCTGCTGGTACAACCTGACGAACTCGAGCGGGCAAGTGTCTTACGCCTCATTGGCTACGACAGCATTCACACAGGCAGGCACTAAATACAGCTATTCTGTTGTCCTCAGCGGACTGGTCAACAATACGTACAACATGACAGTCAACTGCACAGACCTCAACAACCAAAGCAAACAAGTTAGGCACAACTTCACTATCGCAGACACTACAGCACCTAGCGTGACTGCGATAAGCGCGACTACTTCAGGCTCGACTGTGACGCTGTCTGTGACAACGAGTGAGGCCGCGCAATGCAGATATGCCACGACAGATGTGGCGTGGGGAGTCATGCTGAACATGACGACAACGAACTCGACCACGCACTCCAATGCGATAACATATTCTGCATCGGCATCAGGCACATATTATGTGAGATGCAATGATACTGCAGGGAACGCGATGAATACATCCAATTCCACTGCGTTCAGCGTAACCGTGGGTAGTGGCACATCATGCACAGAGTCATGGACATGCACAGCGCAATGGTCCACATGCTCGCCAAGCGGCACCAAGACAAGGACATGCACTGATGCGAACTCGTGCGGGACCACTGTGAACAAGCCTTTAGAGGTGAATTACTGCATATACGAAGCGCCAGCCACATGCTTAGGCACGTGCGGCCTGGGATTCTACCAGCAATCGTATCCTGGCTGCGCTTGTGTAGCATTGACGTGCACAAACAACTGCTCTGCAGGGCAGACAAGGAGCGCATATCCGGATTGCGGTTGCGTGTCGCCAGTGACCAATGTGACAGGGCCTGGAGCGATAACAGCCACTCCTAAGCGCGATGGAGTGGTGATAGATATACCAGGGATGGCGGAAGGCAGGAGCACATCGCTAGGTAGCTATTTGACAACCGCTATAATGGATGCCACAGGGATAGTGGATATGGTCTTAACACCGAATAAGGACCTGACTGGTGTCAAGGTGGACATAGTCAAGCTGACGGCGAAGCCGGCCACTATAGCTGCCCCGCAAGGCATCTTTGTCTACAACTACTTGGAAATCAAGGCCACGAACATGACAAGCGACGATTTGGTGAATGCCACTGTGGTGTTCAAGATACCGAAATCATTCATCGGCACCAAGTACAATGCGTCAAGCACTGTATTGATGAGGCTTGTAGGGAGCGAATGGACCATACTGGAGACAAAGATAGCCAGCCAGACTACCTCGGATTACATATTCGAGTCCAAGACGCCTGGATTCTCGTACTTCGCGATAGCGATCGCCGAGATGGGAGCGCCACCGATAGTCATAACTCCACAAGGCAACATGACCAATGAGACAGGGACGACTGTGCCGCCTATAGAGGCCAGCACAATAGCCATCTGGATAGTGAGCATAGTCGTGGCAGCAGGCATAATCGCCTTCGCATACCAAAAGGTCCAGTCGCAGAAGAAATGGAAGCCTAGGTCCAAATAAAACTGTTTTTATTTTCTTTTTCTTTTATTTTTCTTTACTCTCAGCTTGCGGCAGGACCAGAAGCAAATGTTTAAAAACAAGGCTGCAAATAGCAACCTAGGTGGAGGGAGGATAGAATGGGAGAACCTTTAGATAACCTTAGTCCTGCAAGATGCTTGTTGTTACTATCATTACTATTGTTCATGCTCCTCAGCGTGGGCCAGGTATTTGCTGTGGTACTATTTCCAGACGCCTGCAGCAGCCTCGGCACGGCCGATACAATCTACAACATGACACAGAATCTCACCGCAGCGTCTGGCACCTGCATAACTATCGCGGCGAACAATGTCACCCTTGACTGCAAGGGATATACAATAAACTATTCGCAAACTGCCGCAGGATATGGCATCGATATCAATGGATACAATTTCACTACAGTGAAGAACTGCAATATCATCCAGGGCGGGACAGAATCTGACTCCTACGGCATAAGCCTCGGATCAGAATCAGGCAACAGCACAATCGAGGATAATAATATCACGAGCACGAACGGATACTGCATCTCCCTTTCCTCGAGCTCGGACAACACCATCAGGAACAACATCCTCGACAGCACGGACGGCTACGGCATCACTCTCTCAGACAGCTCGAGCGGCAATAAAATTACAGATAATACAATCAACGCTACCGGCACCAATGTCAACTACAACGCGATCGCGGGATTCTACCTCGAGAACAGCTCGAACAGTAACAATATCACAGACAACAATGTCATTGTGACTGACGGCTTCGGCGTCTACATCACCGACAACTCCACGAGCAACAGCTTTGCGAGGAACAATGTCACTGCTACAGGCAGCAACGTCGTCGGTTTATATCTAGAATATTATGTGGACAACAATACATTCACGAACAACACCATCACAAGCGCATACAGCATTTATCTCCTCTCCAGTTCAAACAACACAGTCACAGGCAACAACGTAACCGGGGACGATGCAGGTATATACCTGAAATCTGAGTCTGTCAGCTCTGATTACAACACGTTCACAAGCAACACTATCACCAGCGCAAACGGGATCTTCATCATCGCTGTTTTCGTGGGTTCTGATAACCTGTTCTATAACAACCTCATAAACAGCTCGAACCCAGTCACGCTCATTTCTGCGGGAGTGAACTACTGGAACACCACGTTGACCGAGGGGACGAACATCGTGGGCGGACCGTGGATTGGCGGCAATTTCTACGCCCAGCCAGACGGTAACGGATTCTCGCAGAGCTGCCTCGATGACAACTTAGATATCATCTGCGATTCCTATTATTATCTTGATGGTGAAGCGGCAAATAATATTGATTATCTGCCGCTTGCGCAGCCCATGGGCACAATAACAGGGATGGTGCTGAATCCGAGCGGGGATCCAGTCTCTGGAGCGAATGTCCATGCTGAGTACACATCAATCTCGACCACGACCAACGCGAGTGGGGAGTATACATTGACGCTCCTTGTCGGAGCCTATACAGTGACCGTATCAAAGGACCCTATATACATTTCTAGCAGCATATATGGGATAGGAGTTAGCGAAGGCGAGACCACACCGGCCCCGATCATATCACTCCAGTACGGGACGGGCATGGGTTGCGGGGGAAACGCATCCATCAGGGGATACATAAAGAATTCCACTGGGGGAAGCATCGAAAACGCGTACATCTATGTCTATCCGCAGATATCAGGCGGAGGGATTGGTGAAGGCGGACAAGGGATAGGGAGAGACATATCGAACTGCTATGGCTCGGCCTCATCTGATGCCAATGGATCATACATAGTGTTCGGGCTGAAGGCAGGCATATACACAATATCTGTCTCGCCGCCCTATGATTCTGATTACGGATCTAAGGACGCGAGCGACATAGTGATAAGCGGAGAGAACGAGACTGTGTCATACAATGCCACGCTCAGCCTGGGCGGGAAGATATTCGGAAAGATAATCAATTCGAGCGGCGGCGGGCTCGCCTTCATGGATGTTTACGCTTATACTGTGTCCGGAGCGGGATGGGGCTCGGCTCAGACTCAGAATGGATGCGGACCTGTGAGCAACTGCAGCGTCTGGAACAACTACCTTGATGGCTTCTGCCCAATGAGCGGATGCTATGTTAAGACCCCGGTATGCGAAGGCACAGCTGAGATAAGCTGCAGCGACATCCTTCCCACATGTTCCGGGAATCTGCAGTGCGAATACATAACCAATGGGACGAGCTGCCAAGATGTCGGATGCAGCTGGAATGCCACAGCGTACTGCGCCGGAACTCCAGAATACGAGACTTGTAATGAATATTATATAAATAATTCTTATTGCCCGGATGGTTATGGATGCTACTTTAATGAATCTAATGAATCATGCGAAGGAACACTAAATGCATGTGAGTATTATAACGTCTCGAGTTCCTGCGCGGATAATGCTCCTCCTGGATGCACATGGGACGCTGCTGACTGCTCCGGAACCCCCACCACTGACTGTAGCTCCATGAATGCTAGCAATTGCACAGACTTTTCCAGTGCTGGATGCAACGTGGACAACAAATGCATGACACCTGGAGTCAACGGATGCACATGGACTCCCCTTTGTGTCGGAACTCCGACGGTCTCCTGCAGCTCTTACGATGAGTGGAGCTGCAATACCGGCGGATGCTGGTGGGACTACGGGGCATATTGTGAGGGGCCAGATCCAGAATGCGAATGGCAGGATCCAACTCCAGAAGAGCCAGACAGTGGGGATGAATATTGCATTACACCTTACTATTGCAGCGATGGTTGGGACCCAGATAGCTGCTCAACCTATCCCGGATGCTCATGGAATTCACCATCTTGCGAAGGGGAGATATTTAGCTGCGACACTTTCAACAATGATGAACCGGGCTGCACAAGTGTAGGATGCACATTGAGCGGCGCCTGCGAAAGTGACGGCTCGCCGCTAGACTGCACGCTGCAGAACGGCCAGGAGAACAGCCAGAGTAAATGCGACATTGTGACAGGATGCGTGTGGAATCCTATCTGCATAGGCACTCCAGCGCCGTGCAGTGAGGCGAACGAGAGCACCTGCGCCATCGTATCAGGATGCTCATGGAATTCAAGTGCACAGGAATGCTCAGGGGCTCCAGAAGCGTGCGCGAGCCAGTCCCCGTGCGACTCGCCCGGATGCTATTGGAACTCAGACCCGTGCTGGGGCGAGCCCAGCAATGGCTGGCAATGCGACCAACTCCAGGCACCAGACAAAAACACTTGCGAGATGAGCGCATGCGCATGGAACGCAAGCAACATAGGCAAATTCATGATCAAGGGCCTGATGCTCGGGACATATTCTATCCAGGCCCAGCCCCAGTACTGGCTCCAACCCCCGTCAGAGTATGCGGGCAAGGTATTCACTGACCTGGTTACGATCAGCGAGGAGGGAGAGAATATCGATGTCGAGAATCTCACGCTCGGGACCGCGGGAGTGCTCAAGGGTTGCGTTACTGACTCCATAGGGAATCCTGTCTTGTATGCCTACCTCAATGCCTACAGCATGGATGCTGGATTCGGATGGGCGCAGACACAGCAACAGGGCTGCAACGGAACAGTATACACATGTGAAACTTTTACTGGATATGAGGCAAACTACACTTGCCAGTCTATGGGATGCAACTGGAGCGATACAGAAATCGGTGATGAATACTGCTTTGACACATGCAACAATGCCCCAGACCAAGACACCTGCGAGGGTTTCAATTGCACATGGGATGTGGGAGGAGAATATTGCTACAACGACGTAGCCAGCTCTGCCACAGACAAGGCCACATGCGAAGGTTCTGTAGTCGGCATCTGGAAAGGATGCACAGGAACGCCGCATCCGTGCGAATATTGGGAATACGATTCGAATGGATGTCCTGGCAGCTATGGATGCACGTGGGGACAAAAAGCATGCTATAGGATAACGGGCCTTACCACGGGCACATACTTGGTCGAGGCGTACTCTCCATGGTACTTAAGTCTCCCAAGGACTACTGTCGGGAACGTGGCTGTGACGGAAGGGAATGAAACCGAATTGAACATAAAATTCGGGGTGTCCAGCTCGATTTATGGGTATATCCAGAACTCGGAGGGCGACGGGGTTCCTGATGTGTATTTCAATGTCCTCACAGAGGGAGCGGGGCCGTACTCGCCTTCGGAGGACTGGGGCTGGGGGATGGCGCAGACCGTCGGTTGCGTGGGAACACCACTTGATGGGTGCAATGACTATTGTTCCGATGACCAAGATTGCTGTGACGATGAGGGTTGTGCATGGAATGATACGGGGGGATATTGCTATGATCCCTCTCTAACTCCATGCAACCAGCATCATCCACCAGTATGTGGAAATTTTGATGGATGCAGCTGGGACAATCGCGCATTCTACAATGTCTCGGGCCTGAAGGGCAGCGATACTAGGAAATATGTGGTCATAGCGATGCCGGGGTATTATAACTGGTATCATAACACAAGCTACTCACAGAAGGTGAATTCTTCAGTGACGCTGCCGGTCGGCGGCAGCGTAGAGGTCAATTTCACCATGACCACAGGCGGAAGCATATCCGGCAGAGTAGTGGACGGGAACAACAATTCCATCAATGCTGGCATAGGGGCGTACATGCCGTACAGCGAGGGGCAGATCGCGTACGGGGTAAGCGGATGGGCCCGCACAAATGCGAATGGCTCCTATAACATCACAGGGCTCCCTGCCGGGACGTACGAGGTCCAGGCATATCCATGGAGCGGAGGATTCACATCAGGGCACGCCACGGTCACGGTCGGGGAGGGCGTGGATTATAATCTAAACTTCACGCTCGGAGCAGGCGGCAAGATAAGCGGGAGGATCATCGAAAATGGATCCGCCATATCGAGCGCGACCATCGAGGTCTGGTCGCAGGACGCGTCCGTCTTCGCATACGGCTCTGCAGGGACAGGATCGGATGGCACATTCCTGGTCAGCGGATTGGATCCGGCAGACGATTACAGCGCCACGATTCGCAAGATTTCCGCGTACGGAGGGCAGGAATCGCCCACATACATATCAGGGATATCTGTGGTGGCAGACCAGACAACCGAGCTGGGCGACATAGCTCTTATTCCAGTCAATGGAGGGATATATGGGAATGCCACATATGCGGACGGGTCAGCTATACCGAACGCAGATGTCTACGCATGGTCAAAGGACACGATGGCGTTCGGATGGGCTCAGACGAACGGTTCCGGCTATTACAGCATAACGGGATTGCCTCCAGGCACATATGATACTATGCTCAACCTCTGGAGCTTCAGTCTGTCTAATCAATTCACATCTGTCGAGGTAGGCACGGATCCTGTCCTTCACAATTTTGGACTTGCTGTACCTGTATCGATATATGGATATATCACTGATGGGGGCCCGATCTCCGGAGCAGAGGTAAATATCTGGAATTCCGAGACAAGCGTGGGCATGAGGGATACAACAGATGAGAATGGGCTCTATAACATAACGATTGATAGCGGGACAGGATATAGCATGTCGGTTGCGGCTCCAGGATATGGGAATTACTTCAATGACAGCGTAGACCTGACGGGCGACACTGAACTGGATGTGGGATTGACATCGCTCTCAGGATTGACGACATACATAATGGATGGGAATGTCACATACACGAATGGCACGGGCATAAGAGGAGCCAGTGTTGTCGCATACGGCGGGGAGACAGCATCGTACTTCAATGTGACGGACAACTCCGGATCGTTCTCTATAAGCGACATGCTTGGCGACTTGGAATACAACGTCACAGTGATAGTAGGTTCCACGCAGTCATCAGGCACCGTCACTGCGGGAGTGCCTGCGTCATGGACTGACGGGGCCGGAGATGCGATAAGCATCCTGATGCACGTGCCTGTTGTTGAATGATGGGTAAAGGGAAAGCGCAGCTCTTTATCCCTATTTTTGTTTTCTTAAAATGTGATGAGACAAACATGAGAGAAAGATAAAGTGAGAATATGGAAAAAACATTCAAGCATTCTGGAATCGTTTTGTGTATGGTGCTGCTCCTTGCTGGAGTAGCGTTCGCAGCCCCTTCAGCGAATGCGGGCTCTGACCAGAGTGTCAATGTCTATGACACTGCCTCATTCTCAGGCGCGGCATCGACCTGCAGCGGATGCTCTATAGTCTCGTACAACTGGAACTTCGGCGACGGGCAGGGCACGAGCGGTGTCAGCACCACACACAGTTACAATTCCTCAGCAGTGTATACCGCCACGCTTGTCATTGTCAGCAACCAGGGCCAGATCAGCTCTGACATGATGTCTGTCACAGTCTCAGCATCGGACAGCATCGCTCCGTCCATAACCCTTACTCCTACCACGGATGGGACGAACAATACAGCCATCACAATCTATTCAACGATAACAGATAATGTGGGGGTATCCACAGCCACATTATATTACAGGAAGTCGAATGAATCCACATACTCATCCACTGCGATGTCTGGATCAGGCACCACATACTCTGGCAATATACCCTCAGCGTTCGTGACGATGGAGAATGTGTCATACTACTTGGAGGCATTGGACGCAGCCTCAAACACTGCCTGCGCTCCAGCGGCCTCAGCCCCATGCAATTCTACATACTATAACATATCTATAAGCGCAGCTGACACCACCCCTCCTGTGACATCCCTCATACGCGTTTCAACTGACACAGTAGCCCCCTACTATGATGTCTCTGACGACAATGCCACGACTATACTAGTCTCGGGTGAGAGCAGCATGTCATGCAGGTACGCCACGAGCGACGCCACATACGGGAATATGTCATCCTCAAACACATGCGTGGTCACAGGATCGCAGGCAAACTGCTCGTTGAGCCTTGCGCAGGGTACTTATTCCTATTATGTCTCGTGCAAGGACGGCACAGGCAACAACCAGAGCACATCGCAGAACCTTGATATCAATTTCACAGTGGACTGGACAGCCCCTTCCGGAGGCAGCCTTAACGCTGCCGCGGGAGCGAACGGCTCTGTCTCGCTCTCATGGACACCAGCGAATGACACTGCAAGCGGGCTATCTATCCAGAAGGTGTACGGGAATGGGACGCTTAAGATATCTCTCTCAGGGAATTCAACTTCATGGACCGACACATCCACAGTGGGCGCGGTAACATACATCTATTCTATATGCGGGACTGATGCGGCAGGAAACGTGCAGTCGAATGCCACATGCATGAATGCGTCTGTAACCACGGATGCCTCGCAACCAGCGATAACGGCTATTGGACCGAGCACCACCCAGAACTCATCTAACGTGACACTGACAGCTACGACCAACGAGGCCGCATCATGCCGCTATTCCAACGCCAACGGAGATGTTTACGGCAACATGACTCTCAATTTCTCGACCACTGGAGGCACTTCGCACAGCAAGACGCTGAACCTCAGCAGTGGCAGCTATGTTTACTATGTGAGTTGCGCTGACACTGCCGGAAATGGGATGAACACTTCAAATTCGACAAGCTTCACTGTGGCAATAAGCTCTGAGAATGCTACACCTACTCCAAGTGGCGCTGCATGTACAGAGTCATGGTCATGCACGGCATGGTCTGCATGCTCAGGAGGAACACAGACAAGAGCATGCACAGACACGAACTCGTGCGGAACGACCACAAGCAAGCCAACAGTATCTCAATCTTGTGGTGCTGTCACGCCGCCGCAGCCTCCGACAGGCGAGACTCCGCCAGTAGTCCAGCCTCCAGTGACTCCACCAGTCACAACTCCAGCAGCTGAAGAGAGAACCATAGTCACCACGCGCGGTGGTGCTGTAATCTCAATACCAACAATCGCGGCCGATAGCAGGGCCAGCGCAAGCATCACACCTCAAGTCGCTGCTGTCACGAGCATCGAGGATATAATCCTGAACTCGAAGAAGGAGATGAAGAACATCAGGCTGAGGGTGGAGAAGATGGATGCGAAGCCAGCATCCGTAGCGCCTCCGCCGGGCCAGGTCTACAAATACATTGAGATTGTGGCTGAGAATATCACCTCCGACAACCTCGAGAGCGCGACTATCATATTCACTGTGGAGAAAGCATGGTTCGGCACGAAATACAACATGAGCACTGTGGCATTGATGAGATACACTACAGCTTGGACAGAATTGCAGACAACAATGACGGGCCAGAACTCCACGCATTACATATTCGAGGCAACCACACCAGGATTCTCATACTTCGCAATAACAGCTGAGGAAGCGGCCGCAGCGCCTCCGACAAGCCCGGCCGCGAATGAAACTGTCCCAGGACAGGCAGCTGGAGAGATTGATTACACTCCATTGATTGTCTTGCTGGCATTGATAGTGGTAGTGGCGGTCGCGTACTGGCTGATCAATAGGAAGCCGAGATACAGGATACCGAAAAGGCCTAAAGTGCAGGAAGCTCCGAAATCGCAAAAGAAAACGAGAATCAGAGGATAATAGGATTTTATTTTGCTCTTTTTATTCTTATCCTGTTCATCAGTATGAGGCAGAACCATGAAAAATTCAAACAAGAAAACAAAGAAAATCGCAAGGAAGGCGAAGAAGATAATAGCCTTGGGCTTGTTCTCTGGAGGGCTTGACAGCATCGTTGCCGCCAAGCTGATGAAAGAGCTAGGATTTGATGTCCGCTTGCTCTGTTTCACTTCGCCATTCTCAAACAGGCAGAAAGAGCTCTCAAATTCGCAGCTCAAGGGGCTGGCTAGGCAGAAAGGGCTGGGCCTGGATTTGGAATTCATGCCAAAAGAATTGGATTTCATTGATATGTTGAGGCATGCGAGGCATGGATATGGGACGGGGATGAATCCCTGCGTAGATTGCAGGGTCTACACCTTCAAGAAGGCCAAGGAATACGCCAGCCGCATAGGAGCAGCATTCATATTCACTGGAGAAGTATTGGGCGAGAGGCCTTTATCACAGACAGGGCAGGCTTTGGAGCTGATTGAGAGAGATTCGGGCCTGCAAGGCAAGATAGTGAGGCCATTGTCTGGCAGGATCCTTCCTGCTACGGAGGCAGAGGAGAAGGGATGGCTGAAGAGGAATCAGCTCTTAGGGGTGTCTGGGAGAGGCAGGCAGACGCAGATGCAGCTCGCACAGAAGTGGCATCTCAGGTATCCAAGCCCTGCAGGAGGGTGCATGCTCGCTGAAAATCACTATGGCCTGCGCTTGAAGGACCTTTTCAGCCATAAGAGAGTAGGGGTGGATTGGGAGGACATAGCGCCGCTGTCCGTGGGGAGGCATTTCCGCAAGTATGACATCAAGATAGTGGTGGGGAGAAGGGAGACTGAGAATGAGCAATTGAAGAAGCTCAAGAGAGAAGGGGATGTCCTCCTGGAGTGTGAGGAAGGGATCATGGGCCCAGTCACGCTCCTGCAATACGCGGGCGGGAGCGCTAAGGCAATAGAACTGGCCGCGAGGCTTACTGCTTATTTCTCAGATGCCAGGAAGGAAGGCCTGAGGAAGGTGAGGGTCAATTACTGGAAGGACTGGAACAAAGGGAAAGGGAAAAAGACAAGGCCGAGCGGACAGATTGTTGTCCCCGCAGGAATCGACATCAAGAAGGAGATGAAGAAGGGGCTCGTGTGGATAGGTCAGGCGCAATGATTTAATATTCAACAGTCATGAAATGGATTCAGGTGGGAGAATGGAATATGATATAGCTATAATTGGGTGTGGGCCCGCAGGTATGTCAGCCGCGATCTATGCTGGAAGGTCTGGGATGAAGACAGCCGTATTCGAGGCCAAGATATACGGGGGCAATATGAATCTCGCTCACATCATAGAGAACTATCCTGGGTTCGAGAAGACATCAGGCATGGAACTGGCAGACAAGATGATGTCGCAGGTGAAGAAGGTGGGTGCAGAGATTGTCGAGGAAGGGGTTTTCGATATAAGGAAGACTGATGACACTTTTGATATCACCACAGACCGGAGGAGCACTCACAAGGCAAAGGCTGTGATACTCGCCACTGGCGGGGAATACAAGAAGCTCGGCATAGATGGGGAGGAGAAATACCTAGGGAAAGGAGTCTCATATTGCGCTAGCTGCGATGGGCCTCTATTCAAGGGAAAGAACGTAGCTGTGATAGGCAGCGGCGACCATGCAGTATCAGGAGCCGCTTTCTTAGCAGGGATAGCTAAGAATGTGTATCTGGTGCATTCAGATAAGGAGCTCAAGGCTGAGGGGATAAGGATCAAGCAGTTGCAGGAGACTGGAAATGTGCAGATATTCCCAGGATACACTGCCACAAGTATAATCGGAGATGATGTGGCAAGGAAGCTGAAGATAGAAGAGATAGAAGGCGCTGCCACAAAAGAGCTTGTTGTCGATGGGATTTTCATAAGCATAGGCGAAATTCCACTGGTCACGCTCGCAAAGTCATTGATGGTCAATATAGATGACAAGGGAAGCGTGGTCGTGGACAAGGACATGAAGACAAATGTGCTGGGCGTGTTCGCAGCAGGTGATGTCACCGGTGGGATAAGGCAGATAGTCACAGCCACAGGCAACGGGGCTGTCGCTGCTGTCAACGCGATCAGATACGTCCAGTCTCTGAAATACAAAAAAGAATAAGAAATAGGTGAATTTACTTCTTCACTACATCCTTCTTCTTAGGCCTCAATGAGCCATATCCGCATTTCCTGCACTTCTCGGCGCCGGCCTTGTTCCTGGCTTTGCACTTCCTGCATATCCAGATCTTAGCCAATTCGAGATCAGCCAATGGAAATTTACCCATAATACCACATATTATACAGTAAGAACGATCGTAAAACTCGCTTCGTCGTTACTGTATTTATATGGATAGGAATGTTTTTTAATATTCACTTCATTATAACTTCATAAACTATGGCTAGGCCTCTGTAGCTCAGTGGTAGAGCGACCGCCTTGTAATCAGAAAATGACAGGAAAGCGGTAGGTCGAGGGTTCAAATCCCTTCAGAGGCTCTCAGGTTTTGTATGGAAAAGGAGATGTGATTCAATGGTTTCAGTTGACACGAACACATGCATAGGATGCGGCGCATGCGCGGCATTGTGCCCAGATTGCTTCGAGATAGGCAAGGATGGCAAGTCGCACGTGAAGGCGCAGGCATGCACAAAATGCAAGCTTAAGGATGTCGCAGCGGCATGCCCTGTAGGAGCGATAAAAGTCTAGTTTATTTGGGATAATATGAGAAACAGCCTCAAGAGGATCGAGAAGAAGCTCCATTCCTCAGTTCCGCACATGGACCAGTTCAATGCAGTATGCGAGCTTGGAAGGCTGCACAAGATAAAGGCCATGAGGCCTCTTGTTGAGAAGAAACTCAGAGAAGTGGCTGCCGACAAGAGCCTTGACATCTACGCCCGCAACAGGGCGAATCATGTGCTTAATCCCATCCAGACAGTCCAAAGATAGAGTTTATGTGATTATATGGGGACAATCGATGTCAAGCCAGGCAAGTATCTCCATTTCAAGGGCAATTACTATGAAGTCATAGGCATAGGAAGGAACAGCGAGACCTTGGAGGAATTCGTAGTCTGCAAAGCGCTCTATTCCTCGAAGGAATTCGGCAACAACGCATTGTGGATAAGGCCAAAGAAAATGTTTCTTGAAAAAGTCACTGTCAATGGAAAGAAAGTGCCGAGATTCAAATATGTCGGATAATTCAAATCTCTAATTTTGCACTAACAAAAGGAATAAATACGAGGAAAGAGTGTTATTCTTAGATACCTATGGCAGTGACATCTAAGATTATATCCTCTTTCAATAGATTGAGAGACAAGGCGAGGCTCAACAAATTCATCAGGGAGGTAGAAGTACTCAACGAGGAAGAATTCAGAGTAGACAAGGTGAAGGCAGGCACAGTGCTTGTAGAAGAAGAGAATGAGAATAAGAGGTGGGTCTACATGGGCAGATGCCTTACTCACCTCAATCATTGTGGCATTTACCAGCCAGTTGACAAGTTAGATATACCCTCAGGCCCGTCCACGCATGATATGAGTGGAAAGATGCCAGCCATGAGAGAAGTCAATCACTACAGCCCTCGCGAATGGCTTGAGCATGTATACAATACAAAGGATGCATCAGAGCTTCTTAAACATGTTCAGCAAAAAGACAAGATGATCTTCAGATCCTAAGCCATCTCCCAGTACCTGCGGTTCGTTATGAACTTCTTCTGAGCCTCAAGGAGCTTTATGAAGAATTCATCTTCATTATCATATTCCCTAGTGAGCACCCTGGCGGCGGTGCCAGGGCCTATCCCGTAAGTGGACAATGCAATGATTCCTTTCTTCCCAGATGAAGCAACCACAGCTGCTGCCTTATCGAGCCCTTCTTTTTTCCTCTTCTCCTCATCCGTCAGGGATTTCTTCTTGTAGACTCTGCATTCTTTGACATTATCACACACAGCAACAAGCTTGCTTCCGCATTTCCCGCATTTCACATGCTCTGGGAGCTGTCCCACATAAGATATCCAGTCATGCCCGCAGTATGTGCAATAGAGTATGACTGCCTTTGCCAGCAATCGGTTCTTGAATGCCTTCAGGATCTCTGAATCAGGCTCTATCGGAGCGATCAGTTCAGCTCCATGATATCTGTTCAATGCCCTCTCTGCTATCTTCGACAATTTCTTGACATTCATACAAGTGACTTTTATTTCCTTGCTCTGGATATCCTCAAGGACACGTTTCGTATTCTCAACCTCAAAATATCTTGTAAGTATCATCCTCATAGTCTCCTCATACAGCGGGGTGTCGCTGAATGCCTGGATGAACCTCTCTGAGATCCTGTGCATCTTCCTGTCCCTCTCCTTGAAGAAATTGAATTTCCTGCCTATGTTCATGAATTCATACTTGAACAGTTGGTGCCTCGGGATTATCGCCTTGAGTTCCTCTGCCTGGATCCTGAGCAAATGCTTCTTCACTTTCTCTGCGTCAGCAGGCCTTGGCAGGATGAATGCTATCCTGTAAGGGTCCACGAGAGTGCGGACTGAGGATCCGAATTCAGCAGCCAATCTTTCTCCCAGTATGGCTGCTATTGTCCTGTTCACTTTCAATCCACCGTGCACATGAAGCACTGCAATCTCTGACCATGCTTCGATGAATATGTGCTTGTCGCTAGGGGGCTCTGCAGCTATGTCTTGGAAGTTCTTCAGATCCTTCTTCACCTCATCAATGCCATCCATCTGGATGTGCCTCTCCCCACTGAGAATCTGTCTCCTAAGCTGTCCGACCCTTTGCGCCACTTCAAAGGAAGTGGGAATCTCTTCCCCTTCCCAATCGGGAACAGCGGCATTTATTTCCTGGGACGGCTCCACTACAAGAGTGCCTCTGTCCGGGTCGATATCAAGAACTCTCCATGGAACTCCCTTCGTGATGAAAAGGTCATTTTTCTCAAGGAACATCACAAAATCCTCGTCCAATGTGGAAATATTGGTGTTCGATGCGGCATCCTTTACAAAGAACTTCCGGGTCGAGGGTATAGTTGAAAGGTTTTCATAATAATACATCCTCGTCAGCATCGTCCTCTGCACAGTGTCATTGCTGAATCTGATGAGCCCTTTGTCATTCATGAACTCTATGAGTTGCACGAGTTTGTCAGCGCTTGTCAAAGAGTAAGGATATGCTCTCTTTATTATGTCCAGGAGCCTTGCAGTTGAAATCCCATCCCTCTCCAGGCTCATGCCTGCTATCTGATGTGCCAAAACATCGAGAGCATTCGTGCACATCTCTTCCGGCTCAAGAACGCCCGCTCTTACCATCTCCACAATCGCTTCCGATTCAATCAAGTCATCAGGCTCTGCGCATATTATTGTCCCGCTTGACGTGCCCTTGGAGGTGTGCCCGCTCCGTCCTACTCTCTGGACCAGTCTTGAGATCTGGTGGGGCGTCATGTATTGGATGACATGATTAATATCACCTATATCTATCCCCAATTCAAGGGAAGATGTTGCCACTAGTGCATTGAGCTTTCCAGATTTGAATTCATCTTCCACCTTTATCCTTACATCCCTTGACAGAGAGCCATGATGCACCGCGATATTCTTATTTAGTCTCATCAGGCGGGAGCCCAATATTTCGGCTATCGCCCTGGTGTTTACGAATATGAGTGTCTTCCTATCCTTGCTCAATTCGGCAACAACCCTCAACCTGGCTGCGGCATTCGCATCCATATACATCCTGGCTGCGGTCTCCTCATCAGCAGGAATCGGCCTAGGGTAAAGGATCTCGAATTTCATATCCTTGAGATAATTGAGATCTACCACTTGGCAGGGCCTGAATCCGCACAGGAAGCGCGACACCTGCTTTGAATCTGCAACAGTCGCGCTGACACCTATCCTCTGGAATTCCCCTGCTTTCTCTACCAACCTCTCCAAGCCTAGGCTCAATTGTGCTCCTCTCTTGCTGTCCATGAGCTCATGTATCTCATCCACAATCACGAATTTTACATTCTCCAGCGCCTTTCCGATTATCTTTGCAGGAAGTATGGCCTGCAATGTCTCTGGGGTTGTCACAAGCAATTGAGGTGGCTCCCTTGCCTGCAGAGCCCTTTCCCCTTGGGGGGTGTCTCCATGCCTGACTGCAACTTTAACTCCTAGCTCCTCGCACCATTTAGTCAATCTCTTTAGCATGTCTCGGTTCAATGACTTCAAAGGGGTGATGTATAATGCTGCAATGCCCTTCAGCTTCTGATCACTTATCTTCTTCAGCACAGGTATTGCTGCCGATTCAGTCTTCCCTGATCCTGTAGGAGCTATTATTATCACATTCGCTCCGCTGTCCACTAGAGGAATCGCATGCTTCTGCACCTCTGTGAGGCTGCCGAATTTCTTTGTAATAATAGAAGTAGGCATGAATAATATTCTCAGCCATGTAATAAAAATCTAATGCTGCTATCTGCCACCCCTTGGCGTGCTTAGCGTACGACCTCTCTTATCCTATCTACGCTCTCTTTGGGGGTCTCAATCGTGTTCAGGAGCCAGACCTTGCAGTGCTGGAACAGCTTGAGGAATGCTTTCTTCCTGACCTTCTTTTTCCATGCGTTGTTCTGCAGGATGTGGGGGTTGCAATAGCCGTTGGATTCCATATACTTCAATGCCTCTTCCGGCCTCAGCTCTTCCATTACATGCTCTCCCTTCTTCCTCTGCAGGAGGATGATTGTGGATATGTCTGTGGTTCTCATAGTCTTGCCCTTTCCTATAGCCCTACCAACATCGACTATAGCCCTTCCCTTGTTATCTAATGCAACTCCTTTTAAGAGGTTCTTGAATTCTGGCCATGACTTGGCCACATCTGCCCTTATGTATGTGTTCTTTTCACTGCCATATGCTGTCGCATCTGAATTCACAAAGTGGAAGAAATGCCAGTCATCTGCCACCAGCTTCGCTTCTTTAGTCCTAAGCAGGCCATAGCTGAGCGTGGTCTTTCCTGTTCCTGATGGTCCTATTATTGCCACTCCCTTGCCATTCACATCCAGCAAGGCGCCATGTATTGAGTATACAGAATGGTTATCCTCGAGCACATCCCCGACCAATGCCAAGGCAGCTGATTTTATCCAGCCATAATAATCACAGTCGAAGAAGAATAGTGTTCGCGATACAGGATCATATTTTATCTCAGGTTTTTTCCCAGTCCCTCTCATTGCCACGAGCTTAGCATGTGACCTTATGTCTTCGCTGATGAAATACCAATTTGTGTCCCATTGATCCATCCATTCCTTACAGTCAGTGTAGAAATGAAGGCACGCTCCGCTTATATCTGCTTTCCTGTCAAAGCTCGCCTTTGCCAATAGCTTATCGAAAAGCCGCTCCTTCTCGTCTATCGAGATTATGGTCTTCCTGTATTTCTCGGACATATAGGGTCCTCATGCCTCGTGCATCTTCTTTAGCAAATCAACTGCGGTTTTTATGTTTGAGAACGCAGTATTGGCCTTCATTTTATATGACTGTTCCAGGGCCTCTGCAAGATTGTCGCTCTGGAATCCCGTAAATTTATAAGTACCTCTGCCGTCTTCCAACACTCCCGCTTTCCTCAATTGGGTCAGGTGGTATCTTATAGTCTTCTCGTTCATCTCTACGCTCTGCTGCTTGAAATAATCAGTGATATCAGTGTAGTTCGCTCCTCTCTTGTCCTTCAGGTGATAAAATAATAGGGCCTCAAATAGCGTTAGGACAGACTGCCTTGATTCCTTAGGGGATATGAGACCTAGGCTCAATGCCAGCCATCTGATGAGCGACTTGCGAGTCATCTTAACCTCATCAGTCAGCATCATCTCCCTAAGAACTACTTCAGATTGTATCAATCCAGATTCAGGTATCTCTGCCATGGTCTCGCCCTCCGTAATATTCTAACATCGTTTTACAACTTTCTGCAGTTTCTCCAACAAACTCTTATTATAATTGCCTTGATTTGCTTTCACATATGCTTTTTTATTGTTATCGTTAGAAATGATTTCATGAGTATAGGGAGGAACGGGGGATGGAAGACAGAGTCCCTCGGCAGAAGGAATATAAACATCTAATCCTTAGTATTACTGCTAATTTTAGAGGGTCTTTTGACCCGTTCTAATCTAGTAAATTTTGTCGCTTATGTGATTTTTATGGTCGATGATGAAAAATTGGGATCTGCAAAAGGGAGCATACTGAAGGGATCAGAGGAGCTGGAAGGCATAGAGATCAAGGGGTATGACTTCTCAAGGCCCTTTGACCTAGGGGATTTCCTTGATTCCTACCTCCATACGGGATTCCAGGCAAGCCATCTCTCAAAGGCAATACAGGTAATAAAGCAGATGAGGAAGGACAATTGTATAATATTTCTGGCCTACAACTCGAACATGGTGAGCTCGGGTCTCAGGGAAGTGATCGCATATCTTGTGAAGAACAAGATGGTGCATGTTCTTATAACGACAGCAGGCGGAGTCGAAGAGGATATCATAAAGACAATAAAGCCATTCATACTCGGTGAATTCCGCGTGGACGGGGCTATGATGAGAGAACAGGGGATTAACAGGATAGGGAACATATTCGTGCCGAACAGCCGCTACATAGAGTTCGAAAAGATAGTGAACAAATTCTATTCAAAGATCTATGAAAGGCAGAAGAAGGAGAACAGGATATTCTCCGCTTCAGAGATAATCCATGAGCTCGGCAAGGAAGTGAATGACGAGAATTCAATCTATTACTGGGCGACCAAGAATAACATCCCCTGCTTCTGCCCTGCGTTGACAGACGGCTCACTCGGGGACATGATGTTCTTCTTCAAGCAGGAGAATCCTGGCTTCAAGGTTGATATATCAGATGATCTTGTCAAGCTAGGGAAAATCGCCATAAATGCCGAAAAGACAGGGATAATTGTCTTGGGCGGGGGGTTTGTCAAGCACCATGCCTGCAATGCGAACCTGCTGAGGGAAGGCGCCGATTATGCAGTATACATCTCCACAGACACGGAAGAGGGGGGATCTGACTCGGGCGCAAGGCCTGAAGAGGCGGTCTGTTGGGGCAAGATAAAGGGAACGGCGGGCTACATAAAGGTCTATGGCGATGCAACCATAATATTCCCGCTGGTAGTTGCAGGGGCATTCAAGGACTAGGGATGGGTATGAAAGAGGCGAACATACTCCAAATTCTTAAGATACTCAAGAAATCTTATCCTGGCGAGTTCTCTGGCAGCAATGTCAGCGAGGATCCCTTCCAAGTCCTTATTAGCACAGTGCTCTCGCAGAGGACAAAAGATGCAAAAACCATCTCTGCGAGCAACAAATTATTCGCAAAATACGGCACTGTGAAGAGATTGGCCGCCGTAGATTGGAAGGCAGTCGGCAAGCTCATCAAAGAATCCGGTTTCTACAGGACAAAAGCCAAGAGGATAATAAAAATAAGTCAAATTCTGCTGCAAAAGCACAGGGGTCAAGTTCCAAAAACGATGCAGGATCTCATTTCCCTCCCGGGAGTGGGCAGGAAGACAGCGAATATAGTGCTCCTTTATGCTTTCGGCGAGCAGGAGCACATACCTGTTGATACGCACGTGCACAAAGTCTCGAACAGGCTAGGCCTGGTCAGGACAAAGACTCCTGAAAAGACAGAATTCGCTCTGATGAAAATAGTACCAAAGAGCCATTGGAGCGAAGTGAACGAGCTATTCGTCCAGCATGGCCAACAGATATGCAAATCCCCGCCTAAGTGCGGCATCTGCACAATAAAAAAGTACTGTAGGTACTATAAAGAGATATTCATTAAGAAAAAGTGAGTGCTTAATTCGCCTTCTTAGGGGAGAATTTCGTTTTCTTTGGGTACAGGATATCCTCGATGCTATAAAGGACTGCGGAATCTATGTGTGCTGGAGTGATGTCCAATTCACTCGGGGTGTTCTCGTAAGGATCAATTTCCTGGATCTTCCTTATCGCCGATATTATTTTCTCCCTATCTTTTGATTTTGTCTTGACTAATGAGTATAGAACTAAAAGGGCATTTCTTGCCTGGTTCCTGGCACTGTCTATTTCTTCAAGCTGTTTTGGATCAGAGGGTTTTGGACCGACTGTTAAAATAGCCTGATTTTTTATATATATATTGAAGTGGCGGTCAAAGGTAGCATTTGTGAGATGATTATCTTTTATGACCTTCAGGATCTCGTACACTTTATTGCGTGCCATAACTTCACCAGAATGAATTATTTCCACTCCTTCAGAACATTTTTTGTAACAAATTCCTCTAAAAAAGAATTACTTTTAATCCCTAATTTAGCATATGCCTCTTTGAACTGTCTCCCAAGTTCGGGAGACATTTTAGGTTGTATGACTTCTTTGAATATTGACATAAACTTCTCACACATCAACAGTATTTAAATCTTTTGAAAGCTCGAAAAAAATGAATTAGAAATCTCATCCAGCTTCGGCAAATAGTATCCTCCCTCAAGCACCACGAATGTAGGGAGCTTCAGCGAGGCTATTTTCTCCCCGATTTTCCCATACGTCCCTATATCCCTTATGCCCAGGCCTGCGATTGGATCCATATAATACGTGTCGAAACCCGCGCTTACTGCTATGAATTCAGGCTCGAATGATTTCACAGATTTATCCAGTGCCTTTCCGAATATTCCAATATAATCACCATCCGTGGTATCGGGCGGCAGGGGCACATTCGTTATGTGCTTGTTGTTTTCTGATTCGAATCCTGTCCCTGGATACTCGGTCTTCGGATCGGCATGCAAAGACAGGTAGAATACGGAGTCGTCATTCCTGAATATGTTCTGCGTCCCATTGCCGTGATGGTAATCTATGTCTATTATCATCCCCCTGGCCTTTTTCTTCTTCTGCAGGGACCTCGTGGCGAATGCGATATTGTTTATGTAGCAGAATCCTCCGAAGAATCCCTTCCCCGCATGATGCCCTGGCGGCCTGACCAAGGCAAAAGCAACATCATTCTCGCAGTTCATTGCCGCATCCCTCGCGGCGGAGGCTGCCAGCGCAGAGATGTCGAATGTGTGCTCCGAGAATATGTTGTCTGGGAACGTTGCCTTTGCCGCAGACAGGGAAACCAGCTCCTGCAGGTAATCCCTGCCATGGACAAGCTCGAGTTCTTCCTTATCTATGGGCTTGGGCTCAAGGATTTTGCAATTCTTTTTTCCTTCCAGGCCTGCCCTTATCACCCTCAGCCTTTCGGGGCATTCAGGGTGGCCCCTGCCCAATGAATGCTTTAGGAATCGGTCCGAATAGTAGACTTGCATGATGCGATTAGAAATAGGCAGCTATTTATTCCTTTATTCTTCGCCTGAACCTGAAGCCTCTGCTCCCAATTCTTCCTCGCCGGGCTCCTCGATCGCTTCCCCTTCGATTACCACCCCGGCGCCTTCGACCTTGGCCTTCTCTCCAAGCTCGAACTCTTCAGGGGTGAATGTCAGCTCTTCATCAGTCTTGCCCTTTGCCTTGAGGAATTCCTTTGCAAGTAAGTAGAATACCAATGGAACAGACCTTTTCCCCTTATTGTTGCAAGGAACGAAATAATCGAGGTACTTCGGGGTGTTGTCCGTATCAGCCAAGCCCATGGTGGGGATGCCGAGATCTGTGGCCTCTATCAACGCCTGTCTCTCTATCCTCGGGTCGCAGATGAATATGACCTTCGGCTCTGAGAAATTGGATCTTGATGGGTTTGTGAATGTCCCTGGCACGAATCTCCCAGTGTATAATATAGCTCCGGTCAGTTCCGCGAACTTCTTCGCGGCAGGAATAGCATACACACGTGACGCTATTATCGCAATCTTCTCAGGCTCGAACTGCGCCAGTATCTTCGCGCACTCTCTTATCCTCCTGTCTATCTGCTCTATGTTGAGCATGCTGAGCTTGTCCTTCCTGAACTTGTACACGAACTTTCTCATCTCTCTCGTAGCAGCCCTGGTGCCTATGTGCACCCCTGCTTCGAGATATTTCTCATGCGGAATCAATAAATCCATCCTAAATCACCATTTCATTACCTTATTAATCAAATCACAATCAATGGGGCCGCTGAGATTTGAACTCAGGTCGCCACCACCCCAAGGTGGAAGCCTACCAAGCTAGCAGACAGCCCCAATTATCATATATCACTTTATCGTCTTGAACGCAATTACCTCGTCCACCACATCCAGGTGGGTCAGAAGCATTCTCCTGCAGCAGTATCTCTTTATTCCCATCTCATCGAGCACTGCGCCGGGCCTCTTGCCTGCTGCAATCTTCTCGGCATATTCCTCGAACTTGTCACCTACCACAGCTCCGCAGGTGAAACATCTTATTGGTGGCATCATTCAAATCACTTTATTTACTACTTACCCTTACTTGTTCTATTCTTGCATTATCCAGAAGCCTTGAATCATTGTACTTATCCAATATTTGCCCGATATCATGTAGTAATTCCATTCCTTTTATCTTGTCTGTAGTATAGTCGTGCTCCAAGCACAGGATCGTACTGACAGGGATATGCAGGCGATCCCTCCTGCATGCGCTCCTCGGATTTACTGAGACCTTGATCCCTCTCTTCTCAGCCATCTCCTTCATGATCTGGAAGATCTTGGTTTTCTCGAATCTCTTGTAATCGATAACACCAATGGGGGGCTTGAATTTGCTTTTGAAAGCTGCCATAGCCCTCATGTATCTGTGCTTCACGAATCTCTGTCCATTCTCCACAGCAGTCTGCATCTGTAAACCCATATTTTCATCTGTATGATTTCTGGAATCTTGCCCTTGCCTTCCTTCCCTTGAACTTCTTTGGTTCTACCCTTCTTGGATCCGGCACTAGCAGGAACCTGTCATAATCAAGATAAATTGCCCTCAATTCATCATCTTTTGTGAATGCAACTATTCCCTTCGCGATGGCTGTCCTTGCGGCTTGGGCCTGCCCTATCACTCCCCCGCCATGTATGCTCACGAGGATTTCAAGATTGTTGACCCTGTCCCCGGCCATCCTTATGGGTTCGTATATTATCTCCCTGGCATAAGGGTTCTGTATCGCTCCTATCGAGAGGTTGTTCACTCTGATTACTCCCTTGCCATCCTTGATTATCGCCCTTGCGACGCTCTCCTTTCTCCTTATGGAGACTATAGCGACCTTCTTCTTTGCCCTCTTCTTTTTCTTCCCTGTCTTCTCAGGCGCTGCCGCGGCTGCCACTTCTGCTGTCTTGGCTCCCGCAGCCGCTGTGATTTCTTCCTTTCCTGCTTCAGTTTTCTTTTTTCTAGGCATTCCAACCCAACTCCCGACATAGATCGATTATCTTAATGAATTTGTAAGCATTCTTCTTCTCTCCCTGTTCCATCTTCTTCCCTTCGAACTCCTTCGGCACTCCGATGTAAACACGAATCCTCTTGAATGCCTCCTTCCCCCTCGGCTTGTCAAATGGGAGCATTCCTCTGATTATCCTCCTGACCAGCAAATCAGGCCTTCTCGGCCAGTGCGGTGCGTGCTCCGGATTCATCTTCATGACGACCGCCCTTCTCGCCTTGTATTTCGCGAGGATCACATGCTTCTTGCCTGTTATCATTATAGTCTCAGCATTCACCACCGCGACCTGCTCGCCGTTGAGCGCTGCCTTCGCAGCTCTTGATGCGAGTCTTCCCATTATTGCGTCTTTCCCGTCGATTATCATCATAATTGCACACACCATTCATTGCCTATTTCAGCAGGACTGTGTCCTTACATCCCTTTTCTGTGAGCCACTTGAAGTCCCTGCATTTCCCGCCAGCAGCCTCTATCTTCTGCTTAGCGCCAGCAGCGAAATCTATAGCCACAACATCAACAGCGTGCCCTATTATTCCTCCTCCGAGGACCTTGCCAGGAACTACTGCTATTGAATTTGGCTTTGTGAATCTCGCTATCTTAGAGACATTCACCGCGGGCCTTTTCCTTCGCGGGGCTGAGAGTATCGCAGCTACTGTGTTGAACAGAGGCTTCTTCGCCCTCTTCAGCACGATGATTGCGTCGATTATGTCCCTTCGCTCAGGTCCTTTCTTTGGCATAAAATCCACTCTAATATATTATGATGGATAAAACTACGATGTACTATAACAATTTCACTGTACAAGCAGTGATAAATTATAGGAGAAAAGATATTTAAAAGTTTTTACTCCTTTTAAGCCATCTCCCTCGAAGGCCATTCTCCAATTTCCATCATTTTTGCTCCATATTAACTTCATTTTCATTCGTTGAGTGCAGGAGGTGGGATTTGAACCCACGCAGCCCTAAGGCACTAACCCCTCAAGCTAGCGCATTTGACCGGACTCTGCCACCCCTGCGCTATGATATTTGAACATAATCCCTATTAAAATCTAGTGTTTGAATTCGCAGAATTCGAGGTAAAAGTAAAATTAGTTTACTCTGCCTTCTCGAGCTGCTCCTCGATCTCTTCGGCATTCTCCTCGATTTGCTCCAAGGCCCTTTTTAGGATTTCCTTGGCTTTCATCTGTCCGTATGATTCTATCACGAAGTTGAATTCATCCTCTTTCTCATATCCGTAGGATACCATTCCGGGCTGGAATTTGGCATGCTGTTTGCTTGTGCCGAGGACTGCTTTGGCTTCTATCCTGATCTTCTGGTCTTCAAGGAGCTTTATTATTGGTATCTTGTCGCTGACTGGAGAGATATCCTTGCTCGTCGATTTCAATGTCTTCGAGTAAACCACGCCCTCTCCCTGGGCATCCAGCATCAATGTCACTTCCTCGTTCTTCAATGACTTCTCAGGTGTCGTCAGAGGTATGAGCCCGAGCCTGTGCGCTATGTATTCATCGAAGAATGAGCTTGAGTTCTCATAGAAAGAGACATCCTCTATCGCGAATGTCTGGACCGAGTTTATGCAGTATCTCCTCAGGAGGTTCGCTACGCTTATTGAAGCGTCGCTCAGGGTGAATTTTATCTCCTTTTCGTTCTCTTCTGTAATATTGATATTCATATGAAAAACCTCCTGCGGGTTTTCTCAACTTTCCAGCATCCGTTGAAAGATGAGTATTAGCTTAAACTCTTCTCCCTCTCCTTCCGCCAGGCCTCTTCGTGGTGTCCGTCGGGATCGGTGTCACATCCTCGATCCTTTCAATCCTGAGCCCTGATCTTGCCAGCGCTCTCACGACAGCCTGCGCTCCCGGTCCTGGGGTCTTCTCCCCATGGCCTCCCGGAGCTCTTATCTTTATCCTTATGCGGCCGAAGCCACGCCTTATGGCGAGCTCTGCTGCCTTGAATGCGGCCTGCATCGCTGCATAAGGAGAACCTTCTTCCCTGTCTGAGTCGACTATCATGCCGCCGCTGACCCTGGCGATAATCTCGCTTCCAGACAAGTCGGTGATTGTGATTATAGTGTTGTTTCTTGACGAGTATACATGGGCCACCCCTGTCTTGTTGCCCATCCTTTCCCTCTCCTCTCTCATCGGAGGGCCTCCTGCGGCCGGCTTCGTCTCGACTGTCTCCTTCTTCGCTTCCACTGTCTCTTTCTTCTCTTCCACTTTCGCTGCCTCCTTCACCTCTTCGGTCTTCGCAGCCTTCACTTTCTTCTCAGTCTTCTCGTCTTTTTCAGCCATCAAATCAACCTAATCAGCTTGTTTCAGCATCCTCTGCTTTCTCCACTTTCTCTTCACTCGTTTCTTCCTTAGCTGGAGAATCGATTTCTTCAAGAGCCTTCTTCAACTTTTTCTCCTTGTCCTCTCCAGTGTAGAGCTCTATCGGTTTGTAGTATGAGATCTTTTCCTCCTGGTCGACTGTCACGAGCCTTCCTGGAATTGAAACTTTCCTTCCATCTATTGCGATGAATCCATGGGTGATAAGCTGCCTTGCCTGTTTCATAGACCTTGCCAAATTCTTCCTTAAAACGAGTGTCTGCAGCCTCCTGTCGAGCACTGCCCTTGTGTTCAGTCCAAGAACGTCTTCAATGGCCTTCGATTTCCCATAACCCATCCTTGTGATCCTATTTGCGAGAACTTCGAATTCCTTTTGGCCCTTCTCTCCGAGGCCAAGCATCTTCCTTGCCTGCCTTCTTATCTTTCTGAGCTCTTCCTTGGCTATCCAGATCTCCTTAGTGTTCTTCAGCCCGTATTCCTTTATGAGAGCGCCTTCCTCGTCAATCCTCTCTTTTTCCCAGAGGATTCTCGGGACTCCGTATTTCTTTCTCAGTTTTCTAGGGTCTCCCATGAAATTCACCAAATAAATGAGTCAATGCTTATTCTTACTTCTTCTCTGCCGGCTTCGTTGCAGGCGCAGCGGCCGCAGCTCTCGCCGCCATGACAGTCTTCTTCGCGACTCCCATTGTAATTCCTCTCCTGCCGCTCGTTCTTGTGTGCTGTCCCCTGACTTTCTTCGCGTAAATATGACGGAATCCTCTCCATGTGTAGAGCTCTTTTTCCCTCTCTATATCCTGTTTTACGGAGAATGTAAGGTCGCTTCCTACGAGGTGCTTGTCCTTGCCTGTCTCGAGGTCCTTCTGTCTGTTCAATAGCCATCCCGGCACACCGTGCTCTCTGGGTGTCTGGATAATTTTCTCGAGCTTCTCAATCTGCTCATCGCTGAGCTTACCTACATAAATGTCTTTCGGGATTCCAAGCTGCTTAGAAATGAGTTCTGAAAGTATTGTTGAGAGCCTTATACCGACGCCCTTCACTTGCCTGAGCGCGGCTGTAAGCTTTACCTTTCCACCTATGTCCTTCCCTATAAGGTGTACTATTCCATTGAGGCCTTCCTTCTCCGCCTCTCGCGCCTCGATCATGAGCCTACTCTCCCTACTATCCTTTGGGGGAGCAGTTACTTCTTTTGGCTTATTTTCCAACTTCTTATAGTCTTTCTTGTTTTCAACGGCCATCAAACCACTAAATATCAAATTGAACTAATATAATCGAGGGTTAATCGGAGTCTTAGGTACTTGAATAGACAGATTAATACCTCTGATGCAAAAGAATTCAGCAGAATAAGCAGAATTCTATTATCATATCTAAGAACAACCTTTTAAATCTTTCCCTGGTTTCTTAAATCCCTTACGTCTTAGAGCATCCGGGAATTGAAGCGCCGAGAGGGAGATTTGAACTCCCAAGCCCTTGCGGGCACGAGCTTCCCAGGAAAATTCTTAGGGAGAAGTTTCATCAAGAAACTTCTAACTTTCCAGGCTCGCGCACTACCAGGTTATGCGATCTCGGCATATATTGAATTGGATGCTCTTGTTTTTATTACTTTATCCTCGGCTGATCACTCTTTCAGTCTTCGTGGCCTGCCCCCTTTCGCTTGTCTGCATATCCTTGCTCGATATCTTGGCCTCAGCGAATGCGACAAGCTCGTCTTTGAGGTTCATTATGGCGACAAGGTCTCCGATGTTGATCCCGGCCTCGAATCTTTTTATTCCAGGCATCATGAGCTGCGCCCCATGGCATATCGCATCGGCAGCCTTGTCCATTATCCAGATTCTCTTGAATCCCTTCAATGCATCCTCTACGGGGCGGATGATTCCATTGAGCCTGCTCCCATCGCCCTTTTCTTTCCAAAGCCAGACTGCATCCGATAACTCTTGCAGGGTGACCGCATCCTTCTCATCGAATCCGCCCACCTCTATTCTCCTCAATTCTGCCAGCCTTGCCTTGTTCCCCATCTTCTTCCCCATGTCCTCAGCAAGGGTTCTGATATATGTCCCAGCCTCGCATTTGACATCGAAAAGGACATCCTTCCCGTCAATCTCAAGCAATTCCAATGAGTATATCGTTCTTTTCCTTCTCCTTCTCGCCACAGCCGCCCCAATCGGTGGAATTTGCCATATCTCTCCAGTGAACTTACTGAACAGTTTTTTCACATCCATTTCAGTGACTTCTTCGCTGAACCTGACGATGCCAACATATCTCTTGTCGTGCTTCATCAAATAAGCTGTAGCATTCGTTGCCCTTCCGAGCAATACGGGCAGGACCCCAGACACGTCGGAATCCAATGTCCCCAGGTGCCCCGCCTTTCCCACACCGAGGATATTCCTCGCCCATTCTGTGACATGGTGGCTGGACGGTCCCCTAGGCTTGTCGATTACAACCATCCCGGAAACGAGCAGTTCCTCTATGCTCCTGTCTTTGGGGTTCTTTCCAGAGCAGGGGATTCCAGAATTGCTAGGACTAGAATGCATTCCATCCCCCTTACAAAATTCCGCACGATTCACTGCAGCGCGCTCTTGATGTCATCAGCAGACTTAGGATTCACTTTCTGCGAGAGCGGGACTAGGTGCACTATGTTACACTTTCGGGCCTTCTCCCTGCTGGAGCAGACTATCTCCACGAACTTCTTGTCAACAATATCAGTGACAACGCATTTCTTCCCCGCATCTCTCCCGGTCTTCTTGATGCAAACTCTTCCTGGTTCTATCATAAAAATCACCTTCATTTGTTTCTATTCTTCTCTCCATTTTCCAGAGATTCAGAATCTTTCCTCGAATTTCTCCTTGATCGCGGTCTCTATTATCGAGGCGCTGTCCTCAGGCATGAATGTTTCCGTGTTTATTATGAGGTCGAAGACGCTCCTGTCCTCGAATATATCTATATTGTATAGTCTCTTATACCTTGCCCTATTGTGGGCATCTCTCTTCCTTACATGGTCCATAGCTTCAGCGAGGGTCATCCCGTCCCTGCCGCTTATCCTCCTTGCGCGAGCATCGGGGCTTGCATCCAGCCATATCCTCAAGTCAGCATCCTTTATCAGCCACGGCCCGAGCCACGTGCTTGTGACACAGTCCTCCTTTTTCGTCTCGGCTATGACCATATCGTCGAATTCCTTGTCTATGCTGACATTCTTCTTGGCATATTCCTGGTATTCCATCAGAGGGATGTCCTTCGCCCTTGCGGCATCCTTGAATGTCAGGTTGATATGCTTTATGCTCAGCTTTTCAGCGACCATTTTCGCAACAGAATCCTTTCCAGATCCCACAAGCCCGCTGATTGCTATTATCATCTTCGCATCCCAGTGATTATCATCAAATCCTCTTCAGGTAAGGTATATACCTCAGGTCGACTGTAGTTAACGAGGCTCCCTCTGCAACCCTCGCTTTGAGCAAGGATATCCTTGAGACGCATGCGTTGCACACCTTTGGCAACGCCTTGGTCTTCTTGCTGAATACCTTGATAGGCGTGCTGCATATCTCGCACCTGTTCTTCTCCTTCTTCTTCCTTCTTTTTGCATACAAGGTGAGATTCCCTCCAGGGCTCCTTTTCATGACCTTTCTGAAAGATTTCGACCTCTCATGCTGTTTCGTTTTCATTTTATCACCGTATCTTTTTCAAAACTCATCTCATTGCTTGTCTTTCTTCATGTTCTTAACCTGGGAATGCACGATCTGCAAAGCCCCACCGAGGAATATGAATGTTATCCAGAACCACCCATTCGGTCCGAACGTGCTTCTCCAGTCTATGATATTCGCAGACCTGAAAGGCACAGGGAGATTGAATGGCAGAGTGATTATGAAACCAGGGAACGCATTTATCACTATCCAGGGCGCTATTATTATCAAAGGGAGTGCGATGGCCATGCCCTTGAAATTCAGGATCATGGATTCCTTCATCAATGCCGGCAGCTTGTCTGCTTCCTTCTCGAGCTTCGCGAGCTTTGCCTCGTCCTTTCTCTTCGTAGCTTCCATCATATCCTTGTTTACCTTGTTTATCTCACCCTGTATCTCTTTTATCCTTTTCCTGTTGCCATATTTCTCCATTAGCAATGATATCAGGAAAGAAGTACCTATCCCTATAGCGGCAATTATCACAGTAGAAACCATATCACTCACTTAAATCAACCCTCAATATTCTTACCATTCGAGGTCCTTGGCTATCTTCTTCATCTCTCCGACCGCGCTGTCGAGATTCCCTTCCTTGTTATGTATGAAATAGAAGGGAGCTCCTGTCTGTGAGACCCAGCTGCATATCAGCGTCTTGCATAGGAACCTGTCATTGTCTATCTGCTCCTTTGTCGGCATCGATCTTGTCCTTGTCTTGTCCCTGGATCTCCTGGACAAGAGCTCTTCCGATGATGCATCTATGAATACGAACCCCTCGACATTTATCTTCTTGAGTAGGTCTGGAGTAATTCCTGCTATATAGCCCGGATCGTGCTTCAGTATCGCATGCGTGTCAAGGATTGTCTTTGGCGAATCATTGAGTTGCTTAACAACTTCTTCCTGTATCCTCCTGTGCGTTGTGGACGGCAAGGAATTGATCTTATCCCTGTCATCAGCAAGCTTCTTGCTCAATGCCACGTTCAATGCCAGGTTGCCGTAGTTCACTATGCTGATGTCCTTCCTTTCCTCAAGGAATTTCTTCAGCACAGTGCTCTTCCCGGCTCCAGCAAGTCCAACAACTATCAACATATTTTACCTCTTTATGAGCTCGCTCCCAAGAACTTATTTATCTGCGGATAGGCTTCGAATATCTTCTGCTGCTTGAAATCCTCATAGAACTTGTATACTATGCTCACAGTAAGCAATATCCCCGTACCGGTGCCTATAGCTCCTGTCAAGTCAGCTAGCACAGCAAGCATTCCTACGAATATGCTTCCAAGGACAGCCACTGTCATTATGTACCTGTCAAGCATGTCCCTTATTATCCTCGGGTCCGCCCTGAATCCAGGCCTTGACAATCCTGCCTGCGTTATCTGGCCAGCGATTGTCTCAGGACCCATGCCTGCTGCTTCAATCCAGAACTTTCCAAAGAATACGCACATGAGAACGTATATTATCATGTAAACCAGCACATGTATTATCTGCGGTATCTGGAATATAGGGGTCGGAGTCAGCAGCATCTGAATATACGCTTCATACCCGGAGTACAAGGGGTTGCCGAACGAAGTCAAGAAATACAGCATCCCATCCTCCATCTGGCCCGTGCCCGGGTTGACGAATGCGATATAATGCGAGATGTCATGCCCCATGAAATCTCCCCATTGGGCGCCAATCAGCAACGGTTTCGCTATTATCTGTACGTTCATCAGCAATGCCGATGTGAGTATGACTGGCAAGACAGAGACATAAAGGAGCTTTAAGGGATACATGCTGCGCACCCTTATCCTATCCACTGTCAATGGGATCTCAACCTTTATGCCCTCCGCATAAAGACACACTACGATTATGACTGCTGTGAATAGTATCGGGAGTAGAGCAATCAATGCGCTCGGGATTGCGGTTGCGCCACCGAGAGCCAGCTTCGAGACCACAGTTATGCCTTCAGGCACCCCTTTCCCTCCGAAAATCAGGGAGAGCGAGCCTTGTATTATGGCCAGCGACACTCCTGCAGCTATGAATATGCTTATGCCTGAACCCAGGCCGTGTTTCGATGTGACTTCATCCATGAAGAGCAAGAGCACTGACGCGCCTGCGATCTGCACTACTGCTAAAAATACCAGGATCCCTGCCGGGATTCCTATGGCGAGCAATGCCTGTGACGGGCCTAGATATCCCCCCGGGATCACGAACAATGCCGCTTCCGCAATAGCGATGAATACAGTCAATACTTTCTGGGTCGCTGTGAAATTAGCCTTGTCCTCAGAGTTCTTGAAGTCGACATCTATCAGCTTCGCGCCCGCGAACAGCTGCAGTATGATGGATGATAGGACTATGGGCCCGATACCTATAGTGAGCAGGGTGCCCATCTTGCTTGCGAGCACCACCTGGAGGAATTCAACGAACGCGCTTCCCTTCAGCTCGACACCGAATGGGACTATGTGGTACATTGTGAAAAATAGGAAAATAACTATGCCTGTCCAAACAAACTTTTCCTTTACGCTTGGGACCCTAGAAGGCTTTTTGACTTCAGGAATAAAGGGAACAAGCGGTTTTATGAAGTCGAGTTTCATTGCATTCACCGATGATCTTGATATGGATCTGATTCAGAAAGACAACCCTGTATGTCTTTACTCTTTCTTTTCTTCAGCGGGATTGTAAGGAACTTTAGGCGCAGCCGATTCGCATTTGCCGCTTGCTTTCTCTATCTTTTCCTTCGCTCCCCCTGAGAAAGATATTGCTTTCACCGACACTGGGAGCGCTATCTCTCCGGATCCGAGCACCTTGCCGTCGAATTCCATCACGAACATGCTGCCCTTCTTCTCCAGCCTTCCTGCCTTCGCGAGGGCGTAAATCTCACCGACGTTTATTGTGCTCAAATCCTCTTTTGCATTGATAGGGCTGAAGCCGTGCTTTCCGAAATGATCCGGCTCGTACTTGATTATATATGTCCATCTATGCTTGTGCGATCCGGCATACATTCCCTTGCCTCCGCGGCAGCCGCTGCCTCTCCTGTTCTTAGTATTGCCTCCTCCGCAGTTCCTGGAGCCCAAAAATCTCTTCTTTCTTTTTGCAATTCGTCTCGGCATAAACATCACCAATCAATAAATCTACATCATTCTGTTAAGCAGTTCCTTCATCGCTTCTCCCCTGCATCCAAGATCTCCTCTAGGATACGTCTCCTTCTTGCTCTTGAATCCCTTTCTTGGTGGGTGAAGCCTGAATACTGGCTTTATATTCGGTTTTTCTCCTTTTTCGATTGCATCGACAACACTTTTGATCATATCTTTTGGAATCGGCTTGTCTCCGAGCAATCTTCCTCTTGCTTCAACAAGAGCAGTCAATGTTTCCTTTGAGATTTCCCCCCAAGTCGCATAATCCTTCCCTATCTGTAGCATCTTTTCTATTTTCTTGAAATCCGAGTATACTACGCAGTGGTTTACTCTTGTTAATCTAAGATACTTGAGAGTGGTCTTGATGTCAGGTTTTACTCCATATTGAATTCCTCGTACCAATACAACTGCTGTAACCATCATAATCACCTATATGGCCTTTTAGGAAAAGCCAACCAACAACTTAATTCCATTCCTTCCTCATCCTTATCATGTTCAGCATGTCTATCGCGGCGATTGTCGCGGCGGCGGTGTTGTACTTGTTCCTTGTCCTTCCCTCCGCTCTTGTCCAGACATCCTTTATGCCTGCTAGCTGCAGTACTTTTCTGATTGTGGAGTTCGCCACTATGCCTGTCCCTCTTGGAGCAGGCTTCAGGATAATCCTTACTCCTCCAAAGCTCCCGCCTATCTTGATTGGCAAGGAGTGCTTTGTGCCGCAACCGCACTCAGATGAGCCGCATCCAAGGATGCTATGAACTATATTCAACTTGGCATTTTTGGTGGCAAGTTCGACCGCAGGCCTCACTTCATAAGCCTTGCCTTGGCCTATGCCAACATACTCCGTCTCATTGCCGACTATGACCACTGCCCTGAACTTGGATTTCCTTCCTGAGTCTGTCATCCTCTGCGTTGAAGAAAGCTGCAATGTCTCCTGCTTCAGGTCAGGTATGAGCACGTCGACTATCTCGGATTCGAGTATTTTCTTGCCCGATGCCATGATTTCAGCAAACGTTGTTATCTTCCCTTCCCTGACGGCCTTGCCTATCTCAGTCTTAGGATTCCATACGCTAACCGCATTGGAGTCAACCGCCGATGTCCTTTTCTGCATTCCTCTCCTTAGTTTCATTATATCAACTCTTCATCCACTTTATTCTACATATCTAAAATAAATCTCAAACTTTCTGCAATTTCGACTTGACAGACTCGAATAATTCAACAATATTCTCCGGGTTTATCCCTTTCTTTATGTATTCTGAGAACTGCTTGTTGTAATCATCACTGCCCTTGATCTTCTTAGCGTATTCCGCGATGTGCTTGCCAGAGAATCTTTCCTCATTGAATATCTCCTCGCCATGCACCACCTCAAGGCCCGCGTCCACGGCTCCCTTCAGCGCTGCGAAAGGCACAGATGCCTTTATGGGTATTAGCAATCCGATGTCGAGCACCGCTTCCTTCACTCCTTTCTTCAGCGCCTTCTTTGCGCAGAGGAATCCTGTGAGGTAAGCGGTCGGAAGGTTCGCGTGCGACATCCACCCTTGCTTCTCAAGCTCATTGGAACTTGCGCTGACCTCTGTCCTGTCGCTTCCATCAAAGACTATGACCTGCACTACTATTCCCTTGTTCGATTTCCTGACGACTAATCTCGGAGTTCCGGATTTCAGCAGAGCTAGCCTCTTGCTGTAGTCTGTCAAGTTCTCCCTTCTCCTTCTGAAAGGAACTTTATATGCTGGACCTGTTGCCTTGCTCATTTTCATAACCTCGTAAAATATACACCATTACAATCTCACAATCACTTTGATTCCTGCTGCTTGGGCTTCAATGCCTTCTCATTGAGGTAGCCCTTTTCTTTCAGGAATATCATGAGGTGCGACTTGTCTTTTATCGCTCCTCCTTTGATCTTGGTATAAGCATCTCTGTATCCTTCAACCACAGCTCCCTGCAGCTTGAGAGACTTGAGAAGTTTTCTCTGTGAGCGTACTCTTGCCATCCAGACTGACTTCGAGTTGAGCCTTGCATTAGCTGTTCCTTTCCTTTTTCCGGCTCCTCTCCCTCTTCCCGCCCTAAGCCTGTCGGCGTGCATCCTTCCCCTGGTCCTCGGGACTCCTTTCTTGGGTGATGCCCAGACATATCCTTTCCTTATCAAGATCCTGACATCGTCCTTTGTTATTGATTTCTCAATATCCTCTAAGTGTGTGGAATCCATGACTACTCTTGTGCCTCCGCACTTCATCAGGTAGGATGCCATCCTTCTTACAGCTTTTATTGACATATTAACACCATTAATCCTTCTTTTCTTCCTTCACTGCGCTCGCCGCTGCTTGCGCCTTCTCTTCCTTGTCCTTTCTCCTTGTTGTGTTCTTGTTCAGGACCTTAAGACCTAAGCTTTCGGCCTTCTTGATTATGATTTCCCTTTTCCTTCGGCCGACGCTCGAAGATATCCTAATCAGGATATTCACCAAGCCATCGAGATCCGGCGGGGACGAGACTAGTATCTCCCTCATTCCTGAAGGGTGCAGTCCTCTTGTTGACTTCTCTCCCCTCCATCCTATCTTCGGGACAGCTCCCATGTATTGCTTCCCGACTCTCTTCTTGCTGTCTATTCCCCTTGGCTTCCTCCACCTATGGGTTATCCTCTTCTTTCTCCCAAATATCTGGGGCAGGAATTGCGGATGTTTCACGGCCATAATCATCAACTTCATTTCATTCATTTTCAATTACTTATACTGGTATTCACTTCATACTGGGATCTCATACAATCCGTCCTGGAAAGTCCTCGGGTCCTTGTCCTTTATTTTAGTAGCTATCTTTATGTTCGCCACGGTTTGGCCCACGGCGTGCTTGTCCGGCCCGGATATTATCACGAATTCTTTCTCCGGCTTAACGACAGTGTCACCGACTATGTCAGCGACTCTCGCCACTTTCTCTCCGAGGAAGTTCTTTATGTAGACCTCTTTCCCTTTGATTTCGACTGTCATCGGGAAGTGCGCGAATAGCATCTTCATTTTCCTTGAATAGCCCTCAAGGACTCCTTTGAACGCCGATTTTATTAGGGCTGATGTGGTGTTGACCCTTTCCTTGCTGTCAGTTGAGAGAGTGATCTTCTTGCCCTCTATCTTTATCGCTGAAGGGAGCTTACAGACCACTTTTCCCTTTGTCCCTGAGAATGTCATGCTGTCCGCTGCAACTGATGCATTCACTCCATCTGGGATATCAATCTCATTCTTTATTTTCATCTTTCTCACAGTTCAATGCAATATATCTCGCATTTCATTTATTAGTAAACATAAGCCACTAGCCTTCCACCCTCTTTGATGTCCCTCATCCTCTGGTTTGTCACCATTCCCTTCGGGGTGGATATTATCAGTATTCCGAAATCCTTGCTTGGGAGGTACTGCTCCTCTACCTTCGCAAGGTCTTTGAACTTGATTGCGAACCTCGGTTTTATGACTCCGCATTCGTTTATGGCTCCGATCCCCTTGACTATGTAGAACCCGGATTTCCCGTCATCTACGAATTCGAACTCCTTCAGGTACTCTTCCTTCTGGAGTATCTGCAGGACGGCGTTTATAATCTTCGATGCCGGTATCTTGCATTCATCCCTTCCGGAATTTCTCATAACTTTCATTATATTCAGCGCATCAGCGAGTAAATCCATATTTTCACCACTTATTGTCCTCCATACTTTCTGAATCCTAAAGCATCTCCAACTTCCCTGAAGCATCTCCTGCATATGTAGAGGCCGTATTTCCTGATCATCCCTCTTGGCGTGCCGCAAAGCCTGCATTTCCTTCCGCCTTTCCCCTTGAATCTTAATTCTATCTTGTCAGCCATCAAATCACACTTCATCCCATATCTTAGCTTTCTGTCACTGTTATCTTGTATTTCTCAGTTATGAATGCTATCGACTCATCCTTTGTCCCTCTTTGGCGAACCGGCAGCTTGGCTCTCTTCCTCTTCCTTTCCGTTATCCTCGCTCCAGGCCTATTGACTGTGATACAGACATCGAATCCGATAAGTCCTATCGAAGGATCGTATCTCATCCCCGGGAAGTCGATGTACTCCTTTATCCCGAATGAGAAGTTACCGAACTTGTCGAATGCTCTCTTTGATATCTTATTATCTATCGTCTCGAATGCCTTACTTAGGAATTCCTCAGCACTCTTTCCCCTCATGGTGACCTTCGTCCCTATGGCATCTCCTTTCCTTATGCCGAAACCCTGCTCCCTCTTCTTTGCGTTCGTCAGCACAGGAAGCTTTCCTGTCATCTTCTGCAAGAGTCTCTTGGCTTTGTCGAGACCATCCCCGGGAGCGCCTACGCCTATGTTCACGGTGACCTTCTCGATCCTCAGCTTTCTCATTACATTATCATTTACCATTCAAACACCAATATTCCTCATTACTCTAGTTTGAAATCCCCTGTCGGGAGTATGTATCCCTTGAATGTAGTGGAGCTGACTCCGCCTATATTGCATTTCACCTGCGGAATCCTTGTGGCAGTGCCTGGGATTATCTCCTCGATCACGCCTTTCTTCCCTACGTGCTTCCCGCCTATTATCATGCAATTCATCTTGGGTTCCATAGCATAGATCTTCACGAGCTTGCCTTCAGGCAGCGATATCAGCATGCAGTCTCCCACCTTGCCGTCATTGCTAAAGACAGTCCTTCCATCATGCAGGGAGAGCTGTATCTTACCTCCCTTGGTCCTCATCTTCTTCTCTATTCTGCATACCTTTGTCCTGTTATCTTTCGTCTCCTTTGCGGTGATCTGGCCCATCTCATTGAACGTTATCCTCCATGACCTGTCCCCTACAGTTACGACATCCATCAATCCTACTGGGAACTTTTGCTCTGCTATCGTCTTTCCGTCGACGAATACGGATCTGGTGGAGAGCATCTTCCTGGCTTCTCTCATTGTTTCCGCGAGCCCTATGGCTTTCAGCACATATGACAACGGAACGCAGGCTGACCTCACATGCGGACCTGGCAAGGGCCTCTGCATGAAAGTCTTGGCCTTCCTCTCAATCTTTATAGACTTCGGAGCGGAAATCCTCTTCAAATGCCTTGTTCCTCCTCTTTTACCCATATAATCACACTCTTGCAATCTCCTTCTTATTCGATGATTCTCGACCATCAAAGAGATAATTTACATCAATCAATAGCTTGTTACCGAGGTTCCTGACTACTCTGTTATCCCCATTCTTTCTGAATATAGGGACTACAATCTTAGGTGAGCCCTTTACATCAATTCCTTTCATTTGTTTCTGTTTTGTTTCCATGTAAATCACTTACTTCCTTTCTGCCATTTCTATTATTATCACATTGGAGGGATCTATCGGCATGAGCACTTCCTGCCCTCTTGCTTTCCTGTGCGTCATCCCTGCTATCCTGATTTTCTTCTTTGTGAGATCAACATCTACAACCTTGCCTTCCTTTCCGCTGAAGCCTCCCCTTAGGACCTTTACCTTGTCCCCTTTCTTTACCCTCACGGCCCTCTTCTTGACTGTGGCCCTGAGCTCCTTGCTGAGGTGAGCGTGCAGGAAATGCTGCCTTATGTGGAGTGGCGCGGTAGCCGCGAATTTTCTCTGTGTCCTCGGTTTAGTTATTTTTCTCTTCATTTTCCCATCTCAACCTTAATTCATAATCTTCATCATGTCTGATTATCCTAAAATTATCCTAAACTACGCCCCATGCGATCGCCGCGACCTTCGAGTAGTTCTCAACTATCTCTCTCGCGATGACTCCCTTGATCTCAGTCCCTTTAGGCAGCCCCGACTCGTCCACGAGCGCGCATGCATTGTCCTCAAAGCACACACGGAGCCCGTTCGGTCTCCTTATGGCTGATTTCTGCCTTATTATCAGGGCCCTTTCAATCTTCTTTATCATCTGTGGTGCGCCTTTCTTGACCGCGACTATTGCCACATCTCCCACTCCGACTATGGGATATCTCCTTTTCTTGCCCTTCCAGCCCACGACTCCTATTATCTCCACCAGCTTGGCTCCGCTGTTGTCGTCGCATACCATCCTTGTCCCTATGGTCAGGGGCTTCATCACTTTCGAGGCTATTCCTTTTGTCATATTATCATCCTAACTTATCATCTCACTTCTTTTCCTTCTCGCTCTTGCTGAGGATCTCTATTACGCTCCATGCCTTTGTCCTGCTTATCTTCCTGCACTCGCCTATCTTGACCATGTCGCCTTCCTTGGCGTTCATGCACGGCGGGTTGTGCGCAGGTATCTTCGAGCTTGTCCTCGCATATCTCTTGTACTTCTTTATGTACTTGACTGTCGGTCTCTCGACAATCACTGTGTTCTTGGCCTTTGCGCTGACCACTTTCCCTTCCAGGACCTGTCCTCTTATGCTCAAGTTCCCATGCACAAAGCAATTCTTGTCATTGCATTCCATAATCTTCACCATTTCACAACAATTTCAATACAATTCACTCAAACACTTTCTTCGTCCTTTCCTCGGGACGGTATATTATCGTGCTTCCGTCAATCTCGAACTTCCCTTTTCCTTTCTTGAATAGGAATCTCGTGTTCTTCTTCGGGATTCTCGCGACCTTTCCATTCTTTTGCTCTATCGAGAAGGTGTTCTTTGTCTCATCAACGACCTTCCCCGATATTCCGATCCTGTTCTTTGACGGGCTCTTCAAGACGAATGCTTCCAGTCCTATATACTCCATAGCGCGCATTTCCTTGCTCATTCGGATCCCTTTGATTTCCCTCAGCGACAATCGCAAGGGTTATATCACGGAGATGTTCTCCGCGGGATATCCAAGGGAAATCAGCGTTTCCTTGACCCTTTTCCTGTGGTCTCCCTGCAGGATGACTATTCCATCCTTCATGGACCCTCCGCAGGCCATCTTTCTTTTGAGCTCCTTTCCTATGTCTATGAGAGCCTTCTTGTCGATCCCTCCGACGATAGTGACAAGCTTTCCGAATTTCTTCTTTGTCACGTACACCTTTATCTTCTGGACCGATTCCTTATCGATGACTTCGCAGACACAAAGCTCTTTTGGGTATCCACATACTGGACATATATCACTCGTCTTATTCACCTCATTTCAATTTCATTTCTTCCTTGATAATCTTCTTTGATGATTTTGATGCTGATTCAGCTGATGCTCCTGCCTTCACGGCCTTCTCCTGCACCTTGGGCTGATGGATGCCAAGCTCCATCTCCTTCTTTATGCAGAGCATCTTCGCTATTGTCCTCCTCAGGTTCCTTATCTTGCCGGAACT
>Ga0315289_10000658_pt1 | contig 52787 bp, 46 predicted proteins | sample YL17G11_40_MG_FD_203452 | JGI IMG/M metagenome (GOLD analysis project Ga0315289, IMG submission 203452) | Sediment microbial communities from Yellowstone Lake, YNP, Wyoming, USA - YL17G11_40 | ecosystem: Environmental > Aquatic > Freshwater > Lake > Sediment | place: USA: Wyoming | collected...
ACCCAGCAGTTTCTCATAGGGATTAAGAGAGCCATTTTATATCAGAAAGTGCAGGAGCTTACCATTACGGATAGCTTAACCCAGGTATTCAACCGCAGGTACTTCCTTGAAAGATTTAATGAGGAACTGGAGCGCTCGAGAAAATTCAAATACAAACTTTCTTTTCTTATGGCCGATATAGACCATTTTAAATACTTTAATGACAATTACGGCCATCTGGTAGGGGATGCCATATTAAGAGAAATAACCAAAACAATTAAAGAAAGCATAAGACAAATAGATTTTATGGGCCGTTACGGCGGAGAAGAATTATCGACCGTCTTAACTGGGACAGACAAAGACCAGGCGCGCATAGCTTGCGAACGTATCAGGCAGGCCATAGAATCAAGGCGCTTTACGGTTTACGATGAAAATTTAAAAGTTACGATAAGTATAGGCGTATCCACGTTTCCCAATGATGCCGCTGATAGCCTGACGCTTATTGATAAGGCAGATAAAGCCTTATATCAAGCCAAACAGGCGGGCAGGAATAGGGTCTGCGTATATGATGAAAGCCGTAATTAACATTATTTCTTGCCCCGTTAGAAATTTTATGGTAATCTATACGCAATATTTCTAACGGGGCTTGCAATTAGAATGAGTTTAATATAAAATACAACGATATGGCAAAAAAATTTATCATCGGTATTGACCTGGGAGGTACAAATCTAAAGGTTGCTGTTCTGGATTTAAAATATAAGATTATAGATAAAGAAACCCTGAGTACGCAAAAGTTTGGGAAAAAAGAAGATTTGATTTCGGCGATTTGTTATTCCGTAAATAAGATTATAGAAAAGAATAAATTAAAAAAGAGGGATATCTTAGGTGTTGGCTTAGGGTTACCCGGGCCGATAGACCAGGAGTCAGGGATAGTGCATTTCTTTCCTAATATAGCCGGCTGGAAAGAGGTAAACCTTAAAAGCATCTTGGAGAAGAGATTGGGTTTATCCGTATTTCTGGATAATGACGCAAAGCTCATGACTCTTGCAGAATATAAATTAGGAAACGCCTCCGGTTTTAAAAATTCCCTGTGTCTTACATTGGGTACGGGCGTTGGGGGCGGTATTATTATCGCAGGCACTCTCTATCGCGGCGAAGACAATGCTGCCGGAGAGATAGGGCATCTACCCATTAATGAAAAAGGGCCTCGCTGTAATTGCGGCGGCAGCGCCTGCCTTGAGACGTACATCGGCAATAATAGAATTTTAAATGAAGCAAGAAAAACATTTAAACGGGATATTTCTTTGGAAGAGTTAAGCGCTTTGGCAAAGAAAACCTGCCTGACGGCAGGCAGGCAAAATAAGCGGGCTTTAAATATATGGCTTAAAGTGGCAGGGCGCCTGGGGATTGCGCTTGTGGCTGTTGTGAATTTGCTTAATCTGGATGCCGTCGTTATAGGCGGCGGTGTTGCCGGCGCCGGAAAAATATTATTTGATAAGGTAAGAGAGACCATAAAAGAGCGGGCGATGAGCGTGCAAGCCAGGCGCGTAAAAGTGGTCAGGGCAAAATTAGGAAACCAGGCGGGTTTAATCGGCGCAGCTATTTTAGTAACAGAGAAAATAAAATAATGTCGGACAAATTCCGATTTCCAGAATTCAAAACAAAAAAGTTTTGGTCATGGGTTATTATTTGGAATCTGGTGTTTGCTGCCTGGAATTCAGCTTATTTATATGCCCAGGTTAAAAAACCGCAAGCGGTTGAAGATAAAAAACCGCAACCAGTCCAGGTTAAAAAACCGCAAGCGGTCATTGTTAACGGCGATATAGTCGAATACTCTGCCGATAGTAAAGAAGTTACGGCCACCGGCAATGTAGAGGTGGATTATAAGGGCTCTAAGTTAACCTGTCAGAAGCTAACCGTCAATACCCAGACCAAGGTCGGCATTGCAGAAGGCAATGCAAGATTGGAAGATGAAAAGGGAGTTATAGAAGGTTCAAAGATAATTTACAATTTTGAAACCAAGATAGGCACTATGATTGATTCGGACTTTAGAGCTGATCCTTATTTTGGCAAGGCTAAGAAGGTCAATAAGGTAAGCGATATTGAATTTATAGCCCTGAACGGATATGCCACTACCTGCAGCCTCAACCATCCTCACTATCGTATAAAGTCAAAACAAATAGACCTGTTCCCCCAAGATAAGATACAGACCAAACAAGATACCTTTTATCTAGGCAATGTCCCTTTATTGTATCTTTCACAATACAACCATAGCCTGAAGGACCCTCTTATGCATGTGCAGTTTATGCCGGGTAAGAGTAAGTATTGGGGTCCGTATTTACTTAGTGCCTGGAGATACAACCTTACAGAAAATATCAATGCAAGAATTTATTTTGATTATAGAAGTAACCTGGGCGCAGCAGAGGGCTTTGGTGCAAATTATAGTAGAGCCGGTTTTGGCAAAGGAGATTTTAAGTTTTATTATACTCAAGAAAGAGACCATAATCTTGATAAAGAGAACAGGCGGCCCAGGATATTTGAAAGATATCTTATCCGCAACAGATACAAGTGGGATATAGACGAACGGACAAATTTAGTCTCAGAGTATTACAAAATCGTTGATTCTAAAAGATTTGTTGCAGGGCCGCAATATAATTTTATGCAAGATTACTTTCCTCGCGAATATGAAAAAGACTCTCAACCGCTGTCCTATGTTTTAATCCATCGCTCCTTTGGCTATTCTAGTGCCGATATTCTTTTGGAAAAACGCACTAATCGCTGGTATTCCCAGACAGAAAAACTCCCTGAAATAAAATACAGTCTACCAAGCATTCAGATTGGTGAAAGCCCTTTTTATTTTGACAATGCAAGTTCATATGCAAACCTTAATACGAAAAATCCCGTGCCTTCCTCTTCCGATGCTGATGTAAGCGAGAATAGATTTGATACTACAAATAGGCTTACCCTCCCCATGAAAGTAGCATTCATTCAGTTCAATCCTTTTATTTCCGCACAGAATATTTTTTCTGATAATAGCGAGGGTGTTTATCACCGGACCTTACAGGTTAATTTCTCTTCGGGTTCAGATATGAGCACCAAATTTTACCGCCTAATAGACGTTAAATCCAACTTTTTAGGTATGGATATTAATAAGTTAAGACACGTCATCACCCCCAGCGCAAGTTATTCTTTTAGCAAGAATTCTACTATGCAGGCCAGCAAAGCCAGCTTCGGAGGAGGCGCTACCATCGGCGGTTCTTCCGTTGCATTATCTTTATCCAATAAATTGCAGACAAAAAGAAAAAACCAAAGCGTAGACCTAGTAGATTTTTTAATAACTAATACCTATAATATTAAGCCTAAGACAGGAGACAAACGGGGAAGCAGTTTATCGGATTTTCTTTTTGAATTGAAACTCCTGCCTTATTCGTGGTTAAGTATAAACGGCGACGCCACTTATAAACATAGCGGCAGCCGCTCGGATGAAAACTATAAGCGTTTTACTAATGCAAACTATGACATTAATTTTAATCTCGGAAATGAGCGGTCAATCGGAATCGGCCAGCGTTATCAGAGAAAGGGCCCTAATGAGACAACTTATAGTTTAAAATGGCGCCTTAATCCAAAATGGACGTTTTCAATTTATCAAAGACGCATGCGCGGCCACGGCGCAGGTTTTAATAGGGGTTTAAAAGAACAGGAATATGTTGTTACCCGAGACCTGCACTGCTGGAGTATGGATGCTACTTATAACGGGACAAAAGGCAAGGGCAGCACTATCTGGTTGGTCTTTCGCATCAAGGCATTCCCTGAAATGGAATTCGGGTTTAACCAGAGTTATCATGCACCTAAGCCCGGTACACAGGTAAATAATTAACTTCGGAGGTCAAATAGGGTGAATATTTCTATCATAGGTTCAGGCTACGTAGGGCTGGTTACCGGCTCCTGCCTTGCGGAATTGGGAAATAAGGTTATCTGCGCGGATAGCGATAATAAAAAAATCACAGGGCTTAAAAAAGGCATTATTCCTATATACGAGCCGGGGCTTGAAGAGTTAGTGGCGAATAATGTTAAAAGGAAGAGATTGTCCTTTACATCCAGCATTAAAGATGCGGTCAGGGCCTGCGAGGTTATTTTTATCGCGGTAGGCACGCCTACCTTAGATAACGGCGAAGCGGATCTGGCCGGTATAGAAAATGTAGCGCGCAATATAGCCATAAATATGACCGGTTATCGCTTAATTGTGGAAAAATCTACGGTTCCGGTTGAAACAGGGGAATGGGTAAAGCGCACCATCTCAACCTATATCAAACACAAGGTTAAATTTGATGTCGCCTCAAACCCCGAGTTCTTAAGGGAAGGTTCTGCCATAAGTGATTTTATGCATCCGGATAGAGTCGTTATAGGGATTGAGTCAAAAAAAGCCAGGGATATATTGGTAAATTTATATAAGCCTTTAAATGCGCCTTTGGTAATTACAAATATTAAGTCCGCGGAATTAATCAAGCATGCCTCCAATGCGTTCCTTGCGACCAAGATTTCTTTTATTAACGCTATCTCTCGGATATGCGATAGGGTGGGCGCGGATGTTGAGGAAGTTGCCAAGGGCATGGGCCTGGATAAAAGGATTGGCCGGGATTTTTTAAACGCGGGTTTAGGCTATGGCGGCTCATGTTTTCCCAAAGATTTGGACGCATTCATCAGTATCTCTGAAAAGTTAGGTTATAATTTCGAATTGCTAAAGAGCGTAAAGAATATAAATGCAGAACAGAAGAGTTTTATATTGAAAAAGATAAAGGATAGCTTATGGATAATTAAAGATAAAACCATAAGCGTACTGGGTTTGTCGTTTAAACCGGATACGGATGATATACGCAATGCACCGTCTCTGGATATAATTAAAGCATTAAAGGCAGAAGGAGCCAGGATTAGGGTTTATGACCCGCAGGCCATGAAGAAGACTAAAGAGATATTGGAAGGGGTAGTATTTTGCAAGGATCCCTATGAGGCATGCAAAGGCTCTGATTGCTTATTGATTGTTACGGAATGGAACGAATTTAAAGAATTAGATTTTGCCAAGGTGAAGAAATTGCTAAAAAGGCCGTTCATTATTGACGGCCGCAATATTTACGAACCGAAGAGCCTGGAAAAATTAGGTTTTACCTATATTGGTGTCGGCAATGGATAATTCTTTTAGGCAGTTTCAAAAAAGAATTCAGAAGAAAGAAATTAAAATTGCTGTTGTAGGCCTGGGGTATGTGGGGCTGCCTCTGGCAATAGAATTTGCCAAAAATGGCTTTGAAGTCCTGGGCTTAGACATAGATAAAGATAGGCTGGGATGCATTAAAAGGAGACAATCCTATATAACCGATGTATCCAATCAGGAATTAAGGAAGGTTTTGGGCTCAGGCAGGTTTAGCGCCACGGATGATTTCGGCGTCTTAAGAGGCGTTGATGTAATCATCATCTGCGTACCCACGCCTTTAAAAAGGAAATATCATCCCAATATTTCTTATATCAAACAGGCAGTAAAATCCATATCAAAAAATATCAAGAGAGGCAGTTTAATAATTCTAGAAAGTACCACTTATCCGGGCACAACGGAAGAGGTTATCTTGCCTCTTCTTGAGAAAAATAATTTAAAACACAACAGGGATTTTTATCTGAGTTTTTCTCCGGAGAGGATAGACCCCGGTAACAAACGTTATCCTGTTAATAGGATTCCCAAAGTAGTAGGCGGCATAAGCCGGGAAGCAACCAGCTTGGCGGTATCGGTTTATAAAAATATAATTGATGAAGTCAGGCCTGTATCAACAACCAGAACTGCCGAGGCCATAAAATTATTGGAGAATACCTTTCGCCTGGTCAACATCGCCTTAATAGACGAATTGGCAATGATGGCACATAAGATGAATATAGATATATGGGAAGTTATCGAAGCGGCCTCGACAAAACCTTTTGGCTTTATGCCGTTTTATCCCGGGCCCGGGGTTGGGGGCCACTGCATCCCTAAAGATCCACTTTACCTATACTGGAAAGCCAGGCATTTTGGATTCCATTCACGCTTTATAAAACTCGCTTCAGATGTTATCAACTATATGCCTGAATACGTAGTAGAGCGTATAAGCGATGTTTTAGATAAAAATGGGAAAGCCCTGAATAAATCGGATATTCTGATTGTCGGCGTAACCTATAAGAAGGACGTTAAAGACCTGCGTAAATCTCCTGCCCTCGATATTATTGAGGGCTTACAGAAAAAAAATGCCTCGGTTTCCTATTATGACCCCTTGATTCCGTATCTGAAATTAAACCACATAAACCTAAGGTCGATAGGACTGAAGAAGAGTAAACTATCAAATTTCGATTGCGCAGTTATCGCCACCAATCACTCCTGCGTTGATTATGATTTTATATTAAAAAACTCTAAACTTATCTTCGATACCCGTTGTGTCTATAAAGGCAGCAAGGATAAGAGGGTAGTTATATTATGAGCCCCGTTAGAACCTCTTTTCTATCTAATGGGGCAAAGGGAGGTCTAACGGGGTGAGTAAATTTCTCGTCACCGGCGGCGCAGGTTTTATCGGCTCGCATATCGTTGAAAAATTAGTGCGAAAGAACCATTTTGTCAGGGTCCTGGATAACTTTTCAAGCGGCAGAAGGCAAAATTTAGAGGGGGTAATAAAAAGAATTGAGTTGATCGAAGGCGATATAAGGTCTGCCGATGCCTGTATCAGAGCAACACAGGGGATAGACTTTGTCCTGCATCAGGCCGCATTAAGAAGCGTGCCTAAATCAATGAATAATCCAAAGGAATATAATGAGGTAAATATAAACGGCACGCTGAATATGCTGGAGGCATCAAAAAAGAATAAAGTAAAACGTTTTGTATTTGCTTCTTCAAGCTCAGTTTACGGTGACACAGACCGTTTTCCGGAAAGAGAAGATTTTACGCCGCAGCCCATTTCGCCTTACGCCTTAACTAAATTAGCCGGGGAGCAGTACTGTAGAATTTTCAGCCATCATTATGGTCTGGATACCGTATCATTGCGTTACTTTAATGTTTTCGGCCCCCGCCAATCCTTAGATGACGAATATGCGATTGTAATACCCAAGTTTATTACCTGTATGCTTAAAGGCCAGCCTCCACCCATATACGGCAGCGGTAGGCAATCGCGTGATTTTACCTATATTGACAATGTCGTAGAAGCAAATATCTTGGCTGCAAAAAAATCAAACGCTAACGGCGAGGTATTCAATATAGCAAGCGGAAAGGATTACACTATTCTGGAATTAGTCAAGATATTAAATAAAATAATGAAGAAAGATATCAGGCCTAAATTTTTAAGTCCGCGGCCGGCAGATGTATTCAGGACTCTATCAGATTTATCCAGGTCGAAAAGGATTTTAGGGTTTCGCCCTAAGGTAGATTTTCTTGAAGGCCTGAATTTAACGCTGGAATATTTAAGTAAGGACATAAGTTATGGAGCGAAGCGAACATAACTTATATGTCCGAACTTACCCCGCCCTCTAAGCAAAATAGAGTATTTATGTTAAGCATAGAGGGCGGGGTTAAATTCGCCCAGACAACTTACGTTCACTATTGTTCCGTAAGTTGTGGGCTCATTTAATATGCCTAAAGAAAGAGTTGTTGTGACAGGCGGAGCCGGTTTTATCGGCTCTCATTTATGCGATAGGCTAATCAAGGAAGGTTTTAGGGTTATCTGTCTGGATAATTTTATCACCGGCACTTTAGACAACATAAAACATTTAATCGGCGATAATAATTTTAGATTTATAGAGCAGAACGTCGCAAAATATATTGATATCGCAGGGACGGTCGGTTATGTTTTACATTTCGCCTCTCTTGCCTCGCCGCAGGATTATCTAAAATTCCCTATTCCTACATTAAAGGTAGGGTCTCTGGGTACCCATAATGCATTAGGATTAGCCAGAGAGAAAAAAGCAAGATTTATGCTTGCCTCTACATCCGAGGTTTACGGTGACCCTCTGGTGCATCCGCAGCCAGAGACTTATTGGGGCAATGTCAACCCTGTGGGAGTGCGCGGTTGTTACGATGAATCAAAGCGCTTTGCCGAGGCGCTTACCATGGCCTATCATAGAGCGCATAAAATAGATACCAAGATTGTCAGGATTTTTAATACCTATGGCCCGCGCATGAGGATGGATGACGGCAGGGTGATCCCCAACTTTATCTATCAGGCATTGAATAATAAACCCATTGGGGTCTATGGAAAAGGAACCCAGACAAGAAGTTTTTGTTATATCGATGATTTAGTCGAAGGCATATTCAGGCTTATGCATTCCAATGTAAACGAACCCCTAAACTTAGGCAATTCCAATGAGTTTACGATTTTACAATTAGCCAGATTAGTCGTTAAATTAACCGGTACAAAAAGTAAAATTGTCTTTAGGCCTTTACCGCAAGACGACCCTCGCCAGCGTCAGCCGGATATTAAGAAGGCAAAAAAGATACTTAAATGGCTGCCTTCGATAGAATTGGAAGAGGGGCTGCGTAAGACCATAGAGTGGTTTAGAAAGCGCTTTCCTTGACCCCGCACCTTTTTAATATTTAAGTATTTTTTATTAATTAAAAGCATGAATAAAATAAAAGGTGCGGGGTTGACAACCCCCCTGTTTATATGTTATACTTTTAAGAATTTAAAAGAAGAAAGAGGCAGGACTTATGCTTATAGATATTATTAAGCAATTTAACTGGCTGGATATTCTGGTTATAATTATTTTATTTAGAATAGGTTACATCTCTATAAAAACAGGCGTTCCGGTTGAATTTTTTAAGCTCTTAGGGACCCTTGCAACTATTTATCTTTCCCTGCATTATTATACAACTTTGGCGGATTGGATAGTTCAGCGCACGCCTCTTGCAAAAGAAAAAGCGCCTTTGGAATTTCTTGATTTTGTTTCTTTTGTATTTTTAGCAATAGTCGGTTATTTTATCTTTATATCATTGCGTATCGTTTTTAGCCGCTTTATAAGAATGGAAGCCACGCCTAACCTGAATAAATTTGCGGGGCTGGCTTTAGGCATTGCCAGGGGCATTTTGCTTGCAGGCTTAATAACATTTATGCTGGTAATTTCCAGCAGCAGTTATCTAAAGAATAGCGTCATTAATTCCTATTTGGGTAAACGAATGTTTAAGGTTGCCCCGAACACATACAGTTGGTTATGGAATAAAGTCGCCTCGAAGTTCGTGAGCGGTGAAAAATTAAATGAGACTGTCCTTGAGGTCCAAAAAGACCTTAATCTATGAACCCCGCACCTTCTTTATATTCATATATAATTAAAATGTATTATGCTTATCTTATAAATAGACAAAAGCAGAGTGAAAATAGTTTAAATAAAAAGATACTACTGAATAAAGGAGAAGGTGCGGGGTGAAATTATCCCTTCTTTATAACCGGGTTATAAAATTCGGAAGAGAACGCGACCCGAGGCCGAAAGCGCGTATAAGTTCTTACGCAGATACGGGCATACTCTACGGTAATCCCGATGCTCAGATAAGAAAAATCCTTATAGGCATAGATATAGAAGTTGCCGAGCTTTTATTGGCAGATAGAATCCGTAAAGAGCAGGGGCTGGATTTGGTTATTTCACACCACCCGGAAGGCAAGGCCTATGCTGCGTTGTATGAGGTAATGCAGCTGCAGGTGGATATATTAAAAGAGGCAGGTGTATCTAGGGGGGTGGCTCAAAAATTTTTAGATGAAAGGAAGCGGGAAGTAGAGAGAAAAATTTTACCGCAAAACCATACGCGTCCGGTAGATGCAGCCCGGCTTTTAAATCTGCCATTTATGTGCGTGCATACACCTGCGGATAATCATGCCTTTAGGTTTATCCAGAGACTGATGGATAGAGAAAAGCCAGAAAAACTGCAGGATATCGTGGATATTCTGATGGGTATCCCCGAATATCAAAAGGCAACACAGAATCTAACAGGCCCGCGTATTATTTTAGGTAGCCCAAAAAAGGCGTCAGGCAGGATTCTTGTAGAGATGACCGGCGGCACTGAAGGCTCACGCGATGTGTTTAATGAGCTTTACAAAGCCGGAGTCAGGACTCTTATCTGTATGCATTTAAGCGAAGAGCATTTCAAAAAGGTTAAAGACGCCAGCCTCAATGCGGTTATCGCCGGTCACATATCCAGCGATACACTGGGCCTTAACCTTCTTTTGGACAGGATTGAAAAAGAGGAATCATTCCAGATAATTGATTGTTCGGGATTCAATAGGATTAGAAGAAAGTAAAAATGGCAGGCCGGATTCCAGAGAATATATTAGAGGATATTTTAGGCCGCGTTAATATTGTAGAGGTTATATCGGGTTTCATCCCTCTTAAGCGCGCAGGAAGAAATTTTAAGGCCGCCTGTCCCTTTCATCACGAAAAGACGCCCTCTTTTATGGTCTCGCCTGACCGACAGATATATCATTGTTTTGGCTGTGGTGAATCCGGGAATGCCTTTAAATTTCTTATGCGTTATGAGCGTCTGGAATTCCTCGAGGCAGTCGAGACTCTGGCAAAGAAAGCAGGGGTGGTTTTGCCGGAAGTCCATAAACAGGATTCCAAAACCGCCAGTCTCATTACGCAGCTTTATAAAATAAATGAATTAGCCGCTTCTTTCTACGAGAATAACTTAAATTCCCCGGATGGGCTGCGGGCAAAGGATTACTTGTTAAAACGAGGCATGAGCAAGGAGACAATTAAATCATTTAAATTAGGGTTTGCCCCGGATAAATGGGATGCCTTAATTAATAATTTAAGGGCAAAATTTATCAACCTTTCCTTATTAGAAAAAGCAGGTTTGATTCTTGCTAAAGAAGGCGGCGGTTATTATGATAGATTCCGTAACCGTATAATCTTTCCCATATTTGATATAAAATCCAGGGTGCTTGGCTTCGGGGCGAGAGTGCTCGACGATACGTTACCCAAATATATTAATTCGCCGGAGACTCCCGTATATGTAAAGGGCAGGAATCTTTACGGTCTCAATTTTGCCCGCGACAGCATAAGGGAAAGCGACTTTGCGGTAGTTGTGGAAGGTTATTTGGATTTTATCATACCCTATCAGGAGGGTTTAAAAAATATCATTGCTTCCCTTGGCACAGCGCTCACCTTTGAACAGGTGAGATTGTTAAAAAGATATACACATAACGTGGTGATGGTTTATGATGCGGATGCCGCGGGCGAGCTGGCCACATTAAGGAGCCTGGATATTTTTATTGAGGAGGAAATGAATGTAAGGGTGGTATCTCTTTCAAAAGGTTTTGACCCTGATTTATTCGTCCGCAAGAACGGTCCCGCAAGCTTCAAAGAGAAAATTGATGAGGCCTGCGACCTATTTGACTATAAACTGGGGGTTCTAAAATCGCGCTTCAATTTTAAAGAGATAGAAGATAAGGCAAAGATTTCATCATTGATGCTTGAGACCCTGGCTAAATTGAAAAATGCAGTGCTTAAGTCAGAATATATTAAAAAACTTGCAGAGGATCTGGATGTGGGAGAAGATGCGCTATTACAGGAACTAAAGAAAATAAATTCGGTCAAGACATACGTAGATTTAAATGAGCCGCTTCCTAGGAGAGCATTAAATATAAATCCCACAGAGAAATTACTGATTAAGCTGATGTTGGAAGAAGCAGAACTCATTGACCGTATAAGGAAGGTCTTAGAGCCGGCTGATTTTCAGGATGAAAGAATCTCCAGGATTGTCTCGATAATGTTTGACCTTGCTACGCAAGGCAAAAACATAGAGCCGCATCTTTTAATTAACTATCTGGGGGATGAGGATGTCTCGCAGATAGTCTGTGAGTCGATATTCATGCCAGAGGATTTATCCGCGCAGGACAAGGAAAGAGTAATAGATGATTGTATCCAGCGCCTTAAAAGTAAAAGATTGCGCCTTAAAAGGCAACATCTGCATGACCAGATAAAAACAGCGCAAAACTTAGGCGATGAAGAAGGGTTGCACAGGCTGATGGAGGAATTTCACTATTTAATTAAGAAGAGGTAAATGAGGCCCAGACTTACGCAACGACAGTGAACGTAAGTCTGCTGGCTGAATTTACCCCGCCCTCTATGCCTATAAGCACTCTAATTTCTTGCTTAGAGGGCGGGGTTCAATTCGCACAATAACTTACTCGCACTTCGTGCTCGTAAGTTATGTGCTCATTGAAGAAGAGGTAAGAGAGATGAATCCCGTTAGACCTTATGCTATGGTCTACGGGATAAAATATTTAAAGATTGATTAATGGGAGGTCTAACGGGATGAAGAAAAAAGAATACGCTAATAAAGAGCTGGAGAAGATTATTGCTTTAGGCAGGCAGAAAGGCTACCTTACCTATGACGAAGTAAACGATCTCTTGCCTCAGGATGTATCGTCTTCGGAGGAAATCGACCGGTTATTCGAACTGCTGGGAAATGAAGATATACAGCTTGTTGAAAACGAAGAGGAAAAGGGGATAGAAAAGCCAAGCCCCATCCTAAAGGAAGATATCTTAACTGAGCACCTCAAGGCAGAAGAACGATTCTTGCCTTTAGATGACCCGGTTAAGATGTATCTTAAACAGATGGGCTCTATATCTTTGCTTTCGAGGGAAAACGAGATAGCATTAGCCAAAAAAATAGAAGAGGCAGAGGAAAGATTTAAACGGGCAGCTATGAGCACGAAATTTATACGTAATGACATCTTATCCGTAGCAAACGATATTCTGGAAGGGAACGTAAATTTAGAAGAGGTGATAAAGGAAGACATCAAGATTAAAAAATCAAATGTCGTTAACAGAATCAGAAGGATTATTAAGCGCCTAAAGTATGCGCGCGGCAGTACGAGGACGCTTAACCTGCTCTTGCGGTTTAATTTTGTTACTTCGGTAATCGAGGTGGCTGTGCGCAGACTCAACAGCCTGATAAGAGAACTGGATTACATGAAGCGTAAAACTAAACGCAATCGAGCGCGGAAGCGCGCTATATTAAGACAACTGGGAGAGCCATACCCTAAGATAAAACAACAGATGAAATTGATTAAATCCACGCATTTGAGATTTAGCCGGACTAAAAAGAAACTCGTGGAGGCAAATCTCAGGCTTGTGGTGAGTATCGCTAAAAAATATACCAATAGAGGGCTGTCATTTCTAGATTTAATCCAAGAAGGAAATATCGGCCTTATGCGCGCCGTGGAAAAATTTGAATATAAGAGAGGATATAAATTCTCTACCTATGCCACCTGGTGGATAAGACAGGCGATAACGCGGTCTATCGCTGACCAGGCGCGCACTATAAGAATACCTGTCCATATGACCGAGACGATAAACAAAATAATACGGTTTTCCCGCGTATTTGTTCAGGAAAACGGGAGAGAGCCGATGCCCGAAGAGATAGCCCAGAAGATGCGCCTGCCGCAGGATAAAGTAAAAACAATATTAAAGATTGCGCAGGAGCCGATATCTTTACAGATGCCTATCGGAGATGAAGGCGATACGCATTTCGGAGATTTTATACAGGATAAAAAGGCGGTTTCTCCGGCTAATGAGACCGTGCGTTCTATGTTAAAAGAAGAAATGAATTCTGCTTTATGCACGCTTACGGAGAGGGAAAAGAAGATATTGGTCTTACGCTTTGGAGTAACTGACGGCGTCCCCCGCACCTTAGAGGAAGTAGGTAATATTTTTAAGGTAACGCGTGAAAGGGTGCGGCAGATTGAGGCCAAGGCCTTGAAGAAACTCAGGCATCCTACGCGTTCAAGGAGGCTGCGCAGTTTTATGGATATGACCTTAGCGCACCAGAGGGAATATTGATCATCCGGCTAGCGCGTACAGAAAAATAAACCTTGACAGGCTTAAAATAATATGTTATATTTATCTTGAAAATAAGCACAAGGTTTGTGCTTAAAGGAAAGAACAAAGTAGCGTTCTTAAAAAAAGAACGCTTTTTTATTTTATAGTCCTTTCCTTTCAAAGTTAGAAAAGCGGATAATGACGTCCTTTTTAGCAAGGTCTGCTAATTAGGACGTTTTTTATTTTTAGGACGATGGCGTTCTTCCGTGTCCAGTTATGGACTCAAGAACGCCTTTTTTGTTTTTAAGCCCTGCCTACTAAATATGCATAAGGAGGCATTTATTATGCAGAACATGCCTTTTGAAGAGCAGATAAAGGCTTTATCGAAAATAAGTAAAGCCATAGCTTCAGATTTATACTTGGAAGATATTCTTCGTCTTATAGTCACTGTAACTGCAGAGGTAATGGACTCGAATATTTGTTCATTAATGCTCATTGATGAGAAAAAGAATGAACTGGTAATCAGAGCAACTCAAAGTATGAGTGAAGAATATAACAAGAAACCCCCATTAAAGGTTGGAGAAGGAATCGCCGGCAAAGTTGCTAAAGAAAATAAACCCATGGCTGTTAAAGATGTTACAAAGGAGAAGGAATATAAATACAAGAATATTGCAGAAAAAGAGAGCCTATGTTCACTTTTGTGCGTTCCTTTAACAGTAAAAGGCAAAGTTATCGGAGTGGTTAATTGTTACACTTCTACGTCGCACGATTTTACGGAAACCGAAATTGAAGTTTTAACATCCATTGCTAACCAGGCAGCAGTGGCGATTGAAAATACAGAGTTGATGGTAAAGAGCAGGGTAATTCAAGAAGAATTAGAAACCCGTAAAATAATTGAACGTGCTAAAGGGATTCTGATGAGAGAAGAACGCCTCACAGAAGAAGAAGCTTATCTAAAGCTTCGCAAATATAGTATGGATCACCGTAAGACTATGCGCGAAGTTGCTGAGGCAATTATTTTATCAACGGAGATTAAGAAAAAGTAAGGTGAGGCTCTACGAATTTAAGTTTACAGAATTTTTAGGGCTTAGTGGTGTAGACACAGAGTGGTGTGAGATGAAGACGACGGGGTTTATTGTTTACAAAGAATAGTTTAAAAACCCATTAAAAGGAGGAAATAATGTCTTTTAGTAAACCAAATGCAAGTCCTGCTACAAATACTAAAAATAGAGTAAGTCCATCTCCCGGTTCTGGGCTCTGTGTTGTATGTTTGGATGGTTGTATAGGTTTTTGTGAAGTGGCAAAATCGGCGATTAGAGGTAGGGAGCTTATCTACCCCCAACCTTATGGAAGAGTAGTTGCTGGCTCGGAAAAAGATTACCCCATAGACTTTTCTCATTTTAATATTCAAGGAACATGCGTGGGTGCGGTGGGAGTAGAAGCTGATTCTGATAAAGCCACCTTTCCTGCGGTAGATGTATCTACTGAGGTAGGTGGAAAATTTAAGATTAAATTAGACGTTCCATTTTTTACCGGCGCCTTAGGTTCAACGGATGTAGCCAGAATAAACTGGGAGGAAAATGCCGTGGGTGCAGCCATCTGTGGGACAATCGTCGTAGTTGGTGAGAATGTCTGCGGTATGGACCATAAAGCTGAAATTAAAAATGGTAGAGTAGTGAAATCTCCTGAATTTGAACGCAGAGTTAATAGTTATAAGAGATGGCATAACGGCCGTGGTACAATTGTTGTGCAATATAATGTGGAAGATGGAAGGCTGGGCGTTCCAGAGTATGCCTTAGAATTAGGCGTCGAGGCCATTGAGCCAAAATGGGGTCAGGGAGCAAAAGATATTGGAGGTGAAGTAAAATTACCTTCTATTGAAAGGGCGCTGGAGTTGAAGAAGAGGGGTTATATTGTTTATCCTGACCCAGAAGACCCGGTGACAAAAAAGGCTTATGAAGAGGGAGCGATTAAAGAATTTGAAAGGCACTCCCGGCTCGGGATGGTAGAAGAAGAAGCATTTTATAAAGAAGTCCAGCGCTTGAGAAAACTTGGATTTAAATACGTCACTCTAAAAACCGGTGCTTATCGGCCAGCAGATCTGGCAAGGGCAGTAAAATATGCCTCCAATGCTAAAATTGACTTACTCACAGTAGACGGGGCGGGTGGCGGAACAGGAATGTCGCCTTGGCGAATGATGAATGAATGGGGTATACCGACCGTGGAACTGGAGTGCTTACTTTATCAGATGTTAAAAAGAATCGAAGCGCAAGGTCAATATATTCCACCAGTAGCAATGGCTGGGGGCTTGAGCCTAGAAGACCATATCTTTAAAGCCATAGCGTTAGCTGCACCTTACATTAAGGCTATATGTATGGGTAGAGCAACGTTTGCTGCAGCAATGGCTGCCAAGACTGTTGGTAAACTGATAACAGAAGGTAAGGTGCCTGAAGAGTATAAGAAATATGGTGATACCATAGAGCAGATTTTTGTTGCTGCAGAAAACTTAAAAGCAAAATATGGGAAAGACTTCAAAGATATCCCCGTAGGCGCTATCGGAATGTACACTTATTACGACCGGTTAGCAACAGGCCTTAAACAGCTTATGGCCGGAGAAAGAAAATTTGCTCTCAAACATATCAGCAGAGACGATATTTTTGCCTTGACTCGCGAAGCCGCTTGTATTTCCGGTATCCCTTATGTGATGGATTGTGATAAGGAAGAAGTAGAGCGAATTTTGGGCGACGGCCGATTATCCCCTTAGCAGCCCTTTCTAAAGAGGGGCTGATTTAAAAGGAGTAAGCTATGGTAAAGAAAGGACTGTGTATTACCTGCGCCAATGATAAAACTTGTACTTTCCCCAGGAAGTTTCCCGTTTGGCAATGCGAAGAATTTAGTGACTATGTCACTAAAGCCGAGACAAAGCCGATAGATGTAAAAAAGAAAAAAATTAAAACTACCGATGAAATCACAACTGAGGAATAGATAGCTACTCTAAAAATTTTATATGCTTTATAAGGTTAGATGAGTATTATTGAATTACGCAGAGGCGTTTAGGGGCCAGATTATCGGCACTAAACGCTTCTTTATTTTATGACAAAATATATTTTTGTAACCGGCGGCGTGATATCAAGCCTGGGTAAGGGGATCACTTCTGCTTCAATAGGTAAGATTCTGGAATCGCGGGGATTAAAAGTTACTCTTATGAAACTCGACCCCTATATCAATGTTGATCCCGGCACGATGAATCCTTATCAGCACGGGGAGGTCTATGTTACCGAGGACGGAGCGGAGACAGATTTAGACCTGGGCCATTACGAGAGATTTATTCAAGCCCAGATGACCAAATTCAATAATGTTACTACCGGTCAGGTCTATAATGCTGTAATCTCCAAAGAAAGACACGGTGATTATTTAGGAAAGACCATTCAGGTCATTCCCCACATTACTAACGAAATAAAAGAGAGGGTTAAAAAGGTTGCGCAGGTTTCTGGTGCGGATGTTGTTATCGTAGAAATCGGCGGTACCGTAGGCGATATTGAAAGCCTGCCTTTTTTGGAAGCAGCCAGACAATTCAGTCTGGATATGGGAAAAGAAAATGTACTCTATATTCATCTTACCCTTGTCCCCTATATAAAGTCTGCAGATGAGATAAAGACAAAGCCAACTCAGCATAGCGTAGGGACATTACGCGAAATCGGAATCCAGCCGGATATATTAATCTGCCGCACCGAAAAGCCCCTCTCCAGTGAACTGAAGGATAAAATATCCTTATTCTGCAATGTGCGCAAGGAAGCGGTTATTGAAGCTAAGGATGTGGAATCAATTTACCAGATACCTCTGGTTTTCAAGAGCCAGATTTTAGATGAAATTATCTTAAGCCATTTCAAGTTAATCTGTAAATTTTCGGATTTAAAGGATTGGGAGAACAACGTAGTAGAAAGGGTGCTTAAACCCAAAAGCAAAGTGACTATAGCATTGGTGGGTAAATACATTACCTTACAGGATGCCTATAAGTCCATTTATGAATCCTTAATCCATGCCGGTATTTATAACGATGCAAGGGTAGAGATTAAAAAAGTGGATTCAGAAGACATCCAAAAAAAAGGTCCGGATAAATTCTTGAAAGATGTATCCGGGATTCTTGTGCCCGGCGGTTTTGGCTATCGGGGAATTGAAGGTAAGATTAAAGCCATTAAATTTGCTCGTGAAAATAAAATTCCCTTTTTGGGACTTTGCCTGGGAATGCAATGTGCAGTGATAGAATTTGCAAGAGACATTTGTGGCCTAAAAGATGCCAACTCTACCGAGTTTAGCCCTGGAACAAAACATCCGGTAATCAGTTTATTGGCAGAGCAAAAGAAGGTTAAGGATTTAGGCGGAACTATGCGCTTGGGGGCTTATCCTTGCAAGATTAAGAAGAATAGTTTGGCCTTTAAGGTTTACGGAAAGAGATTAATTCAAGAGCGGCATCGGCATAGATATGAGTTTAACAATAAATACAAGAAGTTATTAGAGAGAAAAGGTATGAAATTTTGCGGCATATACCCTAAGAAAAATCTAGCGGAGATTATTGAATTGAAGAATCATCCTTATTTTATTGCCGTGCAGTTTCACCCCGAATTTAAGTCTAAGCCCGATAAAGCCCATCCTTTGTTTAGAGAGTTTATCAGGAGCGCCCTCAAAATAAGAAAATAATATGGAAGCGCTACTTGTTTTAGAAGACGCAACGGTATTTAAAGGCGAATCCTTCGGCGCAGGCGGCGAAAGATACGGCGAAGTGGTTTTTAATACCAGCATGACTGGTTATCAAGAAATTCTTACCGATCCTTCCTATAAAGGTCAAATTGTAACTATGACCTATCCTCTGATTGGTAACTATGGGATAAGCTCAGAAGACGTAGAATCGCGTAAACCTTTTATGGAAGGTTTTGTGGTTAAGGAATACAGTAAAATAGCCAGTAACTGGCGCAAAGACGGAACATTAGGCGATTATCTTAAAAAAAATAATATTGTCGGCATTGAAGGTATAGATACGCGGTCGCTTACTTTGCATATAAGACAAGCTGGAGCAATGAAGGCGGTTTTGTCTACCGAAGATTTAGATGAAAAAAGTTTAGCGCAAAAGGCGAGAGATTCTTTGGGTTTAGTGGGTATAGATTTAGTTAAGGATGTTACGATTAAAAAGCAATATACCTGGTCTTCGGCAGAGCGGTCGCACTTTAAGGTTGTGGTCCTTGATTGCGGAGTAAAATACAATATTTTAAGAAAACTTCTGGAAAATAAATGCCAGGTTATAGTTGTGCCTGCAAATACAGAATCCAGCGAGATTTTAAAGATGAAGCCGGATGGATTATTGCTTTCTAACGGCCCGGGAGACCCTGCGGCAGTTAGCTATGTTATCGAAACAACCAGAAGATTAATCGGAAGAGTGCCGATATTCGGCATTTGCCTGGGCCATCAGATTTTAGGGCTTGCCTTTGGCGGTAAGACCTACAAACTTAAATTCGGACATCACGGCGCAAATCATCCGGTTAAAGATTTAAAGACAGGCAAGGTTTCTATCACGGTTCAGAACCACGGCTTCTGCGTAGATATAGATTCCTTAAATAAGCAAGATTTAGAAATTACCCATATAAATTTAAATGACCAGACCTTAGAAGGAATGCGGCATAAAAAATTACCCATATTTTCCGTACAGTTTCATCCTGAGGCATCGGCAGGCCCGCATGATGCGGGGTATTTGTTCGGAGAGTTTATTAGGATGATGAAAAAACATGCCTAAGCGCACTGATATCAAAAAAATTTTAATCATTGGCTCAGGCCCTATTGTAATCAGCCAGGCCTGTGAATTTGACTATTCCGGGACTCAGGCGTGCAAGGTTTTAAAACAGGAGGGCTTTGAGGTGATTTTGGTAAATTCCAATCCCGCTACGATTATGACTGACCCAGAGATGGCGGATAGCACATACGTTGAGCCGATAACCGTAGAAACAATAGCTAAGATTATTGCCAAAGAAAGGCCGGACGCATTGCTGCCGACATTGGGAGGCCAGACTGCTTTAAATGCTGCGGTGGGATTAGCGGAAAAAGGCATATTAAAGAAATATAAGGTTGAGACTATCGGAGCGAATATCCGGGCTATCAAAAAAGGCGAAGATAGGCAGTTATTTAAAGAAGCAATGCAGAGGATTGGTTTAGGCGTGCCGAAAAGCGATAGGGCATATAATTTAAAAGATGCCTGTGAAATAGCCAAAACTATAGAATTTCCGGTAATCATCAGGCCAAGTTTTACCTTAGGAGGGACAGGCGGCAGCGTTGCATATAATATTGAAGAATTCAAAGAATTAGCAAAGCATGGCCTTGAATCCAGTATGATCAGCGAGATTCTTATTGAAGAATCGGTGATTGGCTGGAAAGAGTTTGAATTAGAGGTAATGCGGGATATAAAAGATAATGTAGTAGTAATCTGCTCCATTGAGAACTTTGACCCGATGGGTATTCATACCGGCGATAGCATCACAGTTGCCCCTATCCAAACCTTGACGGATAAAGAATATCAAAAAATGAGGGATGCGGCAGTTGCCTGTATCAGAGAAATCGGCGTTGAGACAGGGGGTTCTAATATCCAGTTTGCTGTTAATCCTGAGACGGGAAGAATGCTTATCATCGAGATGAACCCTCGTGTCTCAAGAAGTTCTGCATTGGCCTCTAAGGCAACTGGTTTTCCTATTGCCAAGATTGCCGCAAAATTAGCTGTGGGTTATACGTTAGATGAGATTCCCAATGACATCACCAAAAAGACCCCTGCTTGTTTTGAGCCCACTATTGATTACTGCGTCGTAAAAATACCCCGTTTTACTTTCGAGAAATTCCCTTCCGCCGATTCTACCTTAACCGTCTCTATGAAATCTGTGGGTGAAGTCATGGCTATAGGCAGGACCTTTAAAGAAGCCCTGCAGAAGGCGCTGCGTTCGTTGGAAATAGGCCTTGCGGGTTTAGATGATTTAAAACACTCACCGAACGACGATGAATTAGAAAATAATTTAAGAGTTCCCAATGCCTTAAGAATTCTTTATATAAAACAGGCCATAAAGAGAAGTAACAGCATTGATGAGATTTATAACTTAACGCGGATTGACCCCTGGTTTTTGGAAAATATCCGGCAGATTGTAGGATTAGAAGAACAGATAAAGTCAAAATTGAAATTAACCCATGAGAAAAGTTCGGTTGATTTATTCAAGAAAGCAAAAGAATTCGGGTTTTCAGATTTACAGCTCGCCCGCTTGTTAAACCAGACCGAAGATAATATAAGAAAGTGGCGCAAAGACGCAGGGATAAAGCCGGATTACAAACTGGTAGATACCTGCGCTGCAGAGTTTGAGGCACATACTCCTTATTATTATTCGACATATGAATCAAATGAAGGCACAACTTACGGAACGAAGTGAACGTAAGTTGTTTGTCTGAATTTGATCCTTGACATTTTTTCTAAAAATGTCAAGGATCCAGTTCGCAGACGCATCTAAAGTAAAATAAACGGGCTACAGTTTACGTTCACTCGTTTCACTCGTTCCGTAAACTGTCTGCTCATTGGAGGAAGTTATGTTAAAAGCAGAAATTTATATCACTTTAAAAAGAACCGTTGCCGACCCGCAGGGCCTGACTATTAAACACGCCCTGGAATCATTAGGTTATAAAGACTTAGCAGATGTTCGCATCGGCAAATTGGTGATTATTAAATTAAATTTTAAAGATAAAATTAGGGCGCAACAGCAGATTAACCAGATGTGTAAGAAGCTGCTGGCAAACCCGATAATAGAAGATTACCGTTTTAAGATAAAAGAGGCCTAAACAATTAGATACTTCGGACGCTCTTAATTATCGCGTCCTCAGTATCAATTCGCGCATATAACTTATGTGCGCTTACGCTACATAAGTTATGCGCTCATTGAGGAATAAATGAAATTTGCAGTGGTGGTTTTTCCCGGTTCTAATTGCGACCAGGATTGTTTTTACGTAATAAAAGATGTTCTAAACAGGCCTGTTAAGTATATATGGCATAGGGAGACTGACCTTAGCGGCCTTGACTGTGTTATATTGCCTGGCGGATTTAGCTACGGAGACTACCTGAGAACAGGCGCTATTGCCAGATTTTCTCCTATAATGAAGTCTATCGCCGGTTTCTCCAGAAAGGGCGGTACTGTTATAGGGATTTGTAATGGTTTTCAAATACTCCTTGAGGCAGGACTCCTGCCTGGCGTTATGCTTAGAAACAAGGGCCTTCATTTTATCTGCAGGTATGTTTATATAAAGACAGAGAATAATCATACAAAGTTCACGCATTTGTATAATACAGGCCAGATTTTAAATATACCCATTGCGCATAATGAAGGCAATTATTATATTGATGCAGCCGGATTAAAGGAATTAAGAGACAATAACCAGATAGTATTTCGTTATTGCTCTGCCGCAGGAGAAGTTAATGACCGATTCAATCCCAATGGCGCATTAGATAATATCGCGGGTATCATAAATAAAAAAGGAAATGTTTTGGGTATGATGCCGCATCCTGAACGAAGTTCAGAAAGAGAGCTCGGTTCCCGGGACGGTTATTTTATATTCAAGTCAATAGTTACGTGGCTTAAGGCGTAAGGATTATGGTCAGGCCGGAATTATATAGTTCGCTGGGTTTAAGCGATAAGGAATATCGCAATATCCTGAAGATTTTGAAGCGCAGACCCACAAATACAGAACTGGCGATGTTTTCAGTGGAGTGGTCTGAACACTGCGGCTACCCCCGCTCCCGTAAATGGCTGAAACTTTTACCCAAGACAGGCAAATACAAGACACTGATAGGAGAAGATTCCGGAGGGATTATTATTGACGGCTTAGCCATAATCTTTAAGATGGAGAGCCACAACCACCCTTCTCAGGTTGAACCGAAACAAGGGGCTGCTACGGGAGTAGGCGGAATTATAAGGGATATATTCACAGCAGGAGCCAGGCCAATAGCGTTGTTGGATTCCCTGCGTTTTGGTCCGCTTGCCCAAGCATATAATAAATATCTTTTTACCGGCGTCATAGACGGAATCCAGTTCTACGGAAATTGCGTGGGGGTACCCACAGTCGGAGGCGAGATTTACTTTGATAAGAGTTACACCGGAAATTGTCTGGTTAACGCGATGTGCATCGGCATAGCCAAAAAGAGTAAGTTAGTCCGGGCGCGTGCATTTGGTTTGGGGAATCCGATTATGTATGTGGGTTCAAGCACAGGCCGAGACGGGATCGGCGGATGCAGTATCCTTGCTTCGCATGAATTTAAAGCAGGCGAAGAAAAGAGACCGACGGTTCAGATAGGAGACCCATTTACAGAGAAGTGCTTGATAGAAGCTACATTAGAAGCCATTAATACAGGATATGTTGTGGGGATTAAGGATATGGGAGCAGCAGGACTTACCTGCTGCACGAGTGAAATGGCATCAGCGGGAAATTCAGGTATGGATATAGAATTACAGGCAGTCCCAAGACGCGAAGAGAATATGGAGCCGTGGGAGTTGATGATGTCTGAATCTCAGGAGAGGATGCTTATTTGTGTAAAAAAAGGGAAAGAAGAGCAAATAAAGAAAATATTTTTGAAATGGGACCTTAACGCTTCTGTTATCGGTAAAGTTACTGATGATGGAGTAGTAACAATTAGAGACAATGGCAAGATAGCAGCCCGGATAAAGGCGCATTCTTTAACCCAGGCACCAGTATATGATATGCTTCATAGAAAGCCGAAGTATTTAAGAGAATTAAATAAACTCACGCTTAACAGAATTCCTCAGCCAAAAGATTATAATAAGGTTTTGCTGCAACTTTTGGCAGCGCCGTCTATTACCAATAAGGCCTGGGTATATGAACAATATGACCATATGGTTCAGACCAATACCGTGGTCTTACCTGGTTCGGATGCGGCGGTACTTAAATTAAAGGGAACAAATAAAGCGATAGCTGCGACCACCGATTGTAACAGTCGTTATTGTTTTCTTAATCCCTATAGGGGCGCGCAGATTGCAGTTGCAGAGGCAGCCAGGAACCTTGTTTGTTCCGGCGCTCATCCGGCAGCGGTTACAGATTGCCTTAATTTTGGGAATCCCGAGAAGCCGGAAAGTTTCTGGCAGTTTAAAAATTGTGTACAAGGTATCCGGGATGCCTGCAGGTCATTTAATATAGCCGTGGTAAGCGGAAACGTCTCTTTCTACAATGAGAGCCCCAAGGGAGCTATCAATCCTACTCCCACCATAGGCATGATAGGTATTATCAAAGATATAAACAAAACCTGTTCGCAGAATTTTAAGCAAGAAGGGAACGTTATTATTCTTTTAGGCCATTGCAGAGAAGAATTGGGCGCCAGCGAATATCTGAAAGAGATACATAATTTAACTAAAGGCAATGCGCCGCAATTAGAACTCAAATTAGAACAGGCAGTGCAGAAGACAACTCTTGAAGCAATAGAAAAAGGCCTGGTAAATTCAGCCCATGATTGTTCTGAAGGAGGCCTGGCAGTGGCTTTGGCTGAAAGCTGCATTTCTCATAAAGACCAGATGATAGGCGCTGACATCAATAACTTAGATTATGAGATGAGAGCCGATGCCTTGCTTTTTGGTGAGTCCCAATCAAGGATTATTCTTTCCTGCAGCAGGGATTCCGCGGAAAAAATCAGAAAGATTGCCCGGGAATTTAAAGCCCCATTTCGCGTTATCGGTAAAACCGGCGGAAGTTTTTTGAGAATTTTAAATAACATAGAAGAGTTAATTTATTTACCTTTAGAAGATTTATATGAAGAGTGGAACGAGTCGTTAAAGAAAGAAATTTAGGGATAATGTATGTGCGGAATATTCGGGATATACCCACATAAAGATGCAGGGCACCTCGCCTGCCTGGGCCTTTATGCGCTCCAGCATCGGGGCGAAGAATCAGGCGGAATAATCACCCGCAACGGCAAGAAGGTGTATTTACATAAGGCCATGGGGTTAGTCAGCGACGTTTTTGATGAAAAAATCATTCGCACCCTGCGCGGCGAGCTGGCAGTAGGGCATGTGCGTTATTCTACCACTGGCAGCAGTAATATCAAGAATACCCAACCCTTTTACGTAAAATCAAAAATTGGCGATATTGCCATTGCGCATAACGGAAATCTTACTAATACATTAAGTCTCCATCGGGAGTTAGAGGACGACGGTGCTTTATTTCAGACGAGTATGGATTCAGAGATTATCGCTCATCTGTTGGCGCACAGTCAAAAAAAGGACATTAAAGAGACAATCACCTGGTCGCTCTCTAAATTAGAAGGGGCTTATTCTTTAGTGTTGATGCTCAATGATATTCTGGTTGGGGCAAGGGATACATTCGGCTGGCGGCCTTTGTGTTTAGGCAAATTAGATGGGGCATATATTCTAGCTAGTGAAACTTGCGCCTTAGATTTAATTGGCGCTCAGTATATAAGAGATATACAACCCGGAGAGATTGTATTTATAAAAAAAGATGGAATTCAGTCCTTCGAGCCTTTTCAAAAAACAGCTCATGCCTTTTGTATTTTTGAATACATCTATTTTGCCAGGCCCGACAGCAATATTTTTGAACATAATGTGTATATGACGCGCAAAAGACTTGGGGCGCAATTAGCAGCTGAATTTCCAGCTGAGGCAGATTTAGTAATGCCCATTCCCGATTCAGGCACATATGCGGCTTTGGGATTTTCCGAGGCCTCAAAAATTCCCTTTGAATACGGAATGATACGCAATCATTATATCGGCAGGACGTTTATTCAGCCGAGCCAGGATTTACGCGATTTTCGGGTGAGGATAAAACTCAACCCTTTAAAAGAAGTTTTAAACGGCAAAAAAGTAGCGATAGTCGAAGATTCCATTGTGCGCGGCACGACCAGTAGAATACGCGTAAAAACCCTGCGGGAAGCAGGAGCAAAAGAGATACATATGCGGGTAAGCTGCCCGCCGCTAAGACACCCCTGTTTTTACGGGATAGATTTTCCTACCAGGAAAGAACTCGTTGCCTCAAAGCACGATATTGCCTGGGTCCGCGATTTTATCGGCGCGGATAGCCTGGAATATTTAAGCTTGGAAGGGATGCTGAAATCCATGCCTCTTCCCAAAGAAGATTTCTGCACCGCCTGTTACACAGGTCAATATCCCATCAATCATGCCTGCCGCCTATCAAAACAGATTCTAGAAAAATAAAATATTAACTGTATAAGAGTATGCGTAAAAGTGTTGACAAAATGTGCTTATAAGTTAATATATTTATATATCCAAATATTGCCTCCGATATATGCACGAAAAATATTGGAAATTACGCAAGAAATCATTTCAGAACATACCCTATCCACACGCTGATTATCGCCATTTCATTTTATTTGCGGGCATTCTTATTTTAGGCGCAATCCTGCGTTTTTATAAAATAGGCGAACATTGCCTGAACGCTGATGCCGTCTCAACTATCGGCATGATATCGCAGTCTTCGCTTCGGGAAGTTTGGCGCGCGGTCATGGAGTCGTATCACACTGAATTACCCCTGCATTACATCCTGTTATATTTCTGGAGCTTCTTCGACAAAAGCATATTCTGGCTCAGGGCTTTCTCGGCGATCTTCGGAATTCTTTTGATTGTAGTTTCTTACGCGCTGGCAAAATTGCTTTTTAACCGCAAAACCGCACTACTCACCGCCTATCTTGTTTCTATCTCCCCGTTTTTGGTGCTATATAGCCGGCTCATGCGTTATTACTCGTTTAAATCTTTCCTCACCTTACTTTCACTGTATCTTTTCATAAGGGCAGTGCGGGAGGGTCACAAAGCCAAATGGTTTGGCTACATTGTCATCAGGACATTGTCTTTATATGTTAATTATTCTTCTTTTTTGTTCTTCTTCGTCGAAGGATTTTTCATTCTTTTCTACCGCAAAAAATATCCCTTGAGTTTCAGGAGGTGGTTTATCTCGGCGGCTATTATTCTGTTCCTTTGGATTCCTATGGCAACCTACTTATTCAGAGATTCAGGTATATTATTGGGGGGCGAGGGCTTCAGTCGCAAGCCCATTAAAATCGGCTGGATAGGAAACTTACTCTATTTTTTCTTTGTCTTTAGCTTAGGCCAGACCATATCGCCTTTCAATTATCCGGTACTCATCATCGGCGCTCTGACTTACGGTTACATTATCTTTAATTTCTTCAGGGTATCTTTGTCCAAAAGAATTAGCCGTGAATCGATTATTTTTATTCTCGCCCTATTATTTATTGTAACGACGCTATGCGCTCTCTCAAAATACAATGCGCCCCGCTATATTAAAGCTGCAAGCGTATTCTTTGCTATTACCGTTTCTTTGGGTATACTCAATCTGCCTAAAAGGACAGCCTTTCTCCTGGTAATCCTGGTAACCATCCTGAGGTTCCACGGCCTTTACAACCTCTATTATGGAGATGACCAATACCACAAACAAGAGTTGGTTGATGACTGGGATGACATTGCTTTTTATGCGGATGAAAATTCTGGCCCCGGCGATGTGATTATCTATGACTGTATTACGTTTGGGTATTATATGAATAGCGTCAATGCAGAGAGAACAAAGTTTATCTTGCCCCAAAATAATATAGAAGGTACGCGGCAACTTATTTCAGAGTATCTTGAAAATAAGCCCCTCTCGCAAATTATCTTAGTTGATTCTCCTTTAAGCGGGTTTCCCATCGACTTTTATCGCGATGAATTGGCATTATTGCGCGCATGGCTCAGAAAGCATAATTTCAATCTCATAACGAGGAAAGGTTTTAATAAAGACCCTGCGGCTTATCTAAAGAGAAAGTTTGTAGACAGACCGTTTCCGGAATACCGTACTACGGTCTACATATATGCGAAAGAATAAATCAGAGCCTGTCAGATTTCCCCCGGCTCTTACGCCTATTATAGTAAGAAAAAGGTTAAATTTTGCTGTAAATGTAGTATAATATTATTAAAACCACAGAGGTGGGTCTTGGTTTTTTAGTTTAAAGGAGATGAAAGATGGAAAATCGTGTATTTACGCGCTGGCATATGCCTATGACTATAAAATATACATTGCCCGATGGCGCAAGCGGTAAAATCCACGTTGAGGATTTTTCTTTGGGAGGAGTTTGCCTGCCGTTCGCGCAAAAGTCAAATATTTCTCCCGGGACAAATTTAACGCTTAGAATTAGGATGCCCAAACGCAAGAGGGAGACCGTTGTTTTGGGTGAAGTGGTCTGGCTGCAGAAAGCCGATGCATCAAAGGATGCGGGTTATATTGCAGGAATAAAATTCATTAAAGCAGACCCTGTTGATATGGAAGAAATTGTTACTTCCTTGAGAACCGGGCTATATTTTGTATCTCTGGAATGAGCCATGTTTTAATCTACCCCTCATTTTTTATCTTTCCAAATCCCCTTTAAATATAAGACGGCCCTCCAACCACACCGTCTCCTTATTTTGAAATTCGCTCACTAAATTGCTTGCAATTTTGGAATTGAAGTAGGATAATGTATTTATAAAAAGGAGGGGGCATATGCATAGAAAAATAGGTATTATTTTTATCTTGCTCTGTGTTGTTATTTTGTCAGGTTGTGTTACTCGTCTAGGAGATTTCACACTCATCTCAACAAAAAATATTGATTTAACGAGAGGTGCTAGTTTTAAAAGAGCGCAGTCAAGAGCAACAGGTGAAGATTCCGTTGCTATAATAATATTTATTCCTACTGGTGTTCCTAATATGAAGACAGCAATTGATAAGGCCATTGAAAGTGTCCCAGGAGCCGTTGCTCTTCTTGATGGGGTTCTTTCTTATAAAGCATTCTATATCCTACTTTTTGGGCAATATGGGTATATTGTAGAAGGAACACCGCTTATAGACCCTGCCCTTACTTCTCATTCGCAATTACCGTCAAACCGTATAATTAGTAGACTGGATAAGAAAGGGAATGTAGTAGAAACAAAATATGTAACTAAGGCTGAATTTGAATCAGTTAAAAAGAAGCTTGGCATATAGCTTTATGCTCGTGAGAGATTAAGTTTAATTGAGTCAATAATATGGGGCTGGACTTAACCGTTCAGCCCTTTTTTATTGAAAAAATCCCTGTTAGATTTCCCCACTTCTTACGTCTATTATAGTAGAACTAGACAAAGAAAAAGATTTACAGCGGTAAGGGTAAGAGTATAATAACTTTATCTCCACAAAAGGTGGTAAGATGAGGTTAAGATAGGATAAATTTTGGAAGGTAACTCTCTAGGAGGGGGTTATCTTTTTAATGACAAAGAGGAGGAGGCATGATTACTTTATATGGTATGAAGCTTACCCAAAAAGGTTTTACTATCTATCTTACTTCTGCTACTGTTGAGCAGCTTAAGAAATGGAAAGAAGCTGATCGTATTTATCCAGATATTTGGAGACGCGAAAAACCTGACGGTTACCAGCGGATGCCGGATCCAGAAAGATATGTGAAAATCGCCGATTATATACAAGGAAAGTTGAAGGTTGAAGAAACACTATTTCCTAATTCGATCATACTTAATTTAAGACAAAAAGGTTCCATAGATTTTGATCCATTTGATGCGATAGAGAAAGATGAGCTTCCTAGCACGATACAGCATGGCAAAATTATTATCAATGACGAAGCTCTTCCTTTCTTTGAAGTAGATGGGCAACACAGAATTCGTGGTCTAATCGCTGCTTATGAAGATGCCGCGAAAAATAAAACTCCAGGTTTAGAATTTATAAAATATTACCCTGTGCCACTAACGATTATGGAGGGTCTCGATCGCCCAACCGAGGCAATGCAGTTCGTTGTTATTAATACCACGCAGAAAAAGGTTGATCCGGCTTTAGTGTTGAGAATACTTCATAATCGTTGGAAAGAAAAAGGTGATAGATTAGAGTTCTTTCTAAAGGGTCAGGCTTGGAGACTTAGGGCAATAGAATTAAGCGATTTATTAAATTCAGATTCAGTTTCGCCATGGTGCGATAAAATCACGGCTTCCGGAGATAAAAGTAAGGGAAGAGTAATAAGCGACCAGAACCTTGTTAATACCTTAGAATTAGTTTATGCCAAGATGGAGCATGAAGAAATAAAACATTATTTGCCCTTATTTTGGCGAGCAGTTCAAAATACATGGAAAGAATGTACAGGCGAAAATGCAACGAGGTATTCCTTACAGCGCACAAACGGAACTTTTGTCATGAATGGGATTTTTCCTTTCCTATACTTCATAAGTATTTCGATAGGAGGACCAAATGTCAAGAATTTCATGGAGATTCTAAAGCCGGTCCGAAAGGCTTATCCTCCTGGGTTCTGGATAAGAGGCGGGCAGGCAAAATTGTATACAAGTAAAGGAAGCCAGAATGAACTTATTCATGACATTTTAGTTTCGTTGGTTCCTAAAGGTAATAAGCTTAAGATGGCAAAACTGTCAGATCTAAAAATGAAACTAGCGAAGAAAGTGAGAGGAGGTAAATCTGAGAAGATTATTGATTCTATTTTCAAGCTTATGCCTTTACGCTTATACCACTATTTTTCATCTGAACGATTGGACAAAGTGAATGAAGGAGCTACAGGAGTTTATATTCTTTATTCTTACAAAAAGCGAAAGTTCTATGTCGGACGTTCGGAAAAGGCTGATTTAAAGGTAAGATTGCTGCAGCATTTACAGAACAAAGAAGAAGATTTTAATTTATTCAATTATCGTTTATCCAAGGATCCATTAGAATCTTCTAAATTGGAATGTGCTTTATACCATTTCTTCCCTAAAGAGGTTCTTTTGAACAAAGAGCACCCCAGTATTCTTAATGAAGGTAAATGCCCCTTTTGCTAACAGCTTTTTTATAGCACTAAGGACATTGAGGGAGAAATGAATAAAAAACAATTAATAGTTACTTAGCGAGATGGACATAGATAAAAGGATACTTAACTGTTTCCATTCCAATCGAGAAAGTGGATTTGTGATAATGAGATTTTATTTAGCGGGTGGCTTGGCTTGATTTCGAGCAGGGCGTCCGAGGAACCCGAGCGGGCACGGTTGCCCAGCTTTAAAGGAAATTAGGCAGAGCGAGGGTCCGCAGGCGAGCGCAGTTTTGCCTCGCCGGGGCAAAACAAGCGTCCCTGCGAGAAACAAGACAAGACAGGACCCGCTACAATCAATACATTCCTTTATTTTTTCCCAAAGGTAACAAATTTATTTGACAAATTAAATTTATATGGTAAACTTTATATCCCTTAAAGAAGCGGGAAGGAGATAGAGATATGGACAGAACAGAGATTTTTAAGAAATATCAAAAAATGTGGGTAGCTTTTGCTGATGACGACGAGGTTATCAGCGCAGGCACAACCTTAGATGATGTTTTAGAGAAAGCAAAAAAGAAAGGCTTTGATAACCCTGTTACTGCAAAAATACCTGACCTGAGTTTTGAGTTTATGTTATAATGCCCCAATTCCCCTATACCAGAATTTCTGCTCCATTTTCAGGTAAATTCCTTAAAATAAAAAATTGTCCCTTCTTAAGAATCGGGATACGCAATAATTCTGGACAAATGGTTAAGGTAGAGTCCTATATTGATACAGGGGCTCAATTTTGTATGTTTGATAATAGTTATGCCAAACTTTTAGGCATTAAAGATTACAAACAGACAAAAAGTAGCGAAGATATATTGCTTATAAGTGGTATAGGTGGTAAAAAGCCAGAAAATATAGCTTATTTCCACGATTTGCAATTAGTTATCTTTAAAGACAATAAACACCTTGAATTTAAAAATGCCTTGCAGACAATAGATACAAAGATTGGTTTCCTTGAGAAATCTATTGAGGTCTCAGGAGTTTTAGGAGTTTATGGTTTTCTTGACCATTTTACTTTTCTGGCAAATATTCCTGATGGATATTTTCAAATAGAGCCTAAATTTTGAGCAACTTAGAATATTTTAAAAACCCTGAGAGGAGACTCATAAAGACTCATAAGACCGTTTCTGAATAAATTGTTTTATATATAAGACCGTTTCTGAATAAATTGTTTAACCTTAATAAGTTCCAATAGAACTGTCCCCAATAATCCATATACATACCTTACAGAGATTAGTAATTTTTTAGCGGGTGGCCCTCCTACCTACGCCCTTTGAATTTGCAGTAATATCTTTGGTGGGCTTCGGAGGGCAGGCTTGGACTAATTTTGAGTGAGAGCATAAAAACTCAAGACCGTTTCCGAACGAGCATAAGGAGCGCAGGAGCTATCTTATGAGGCGCAGGTTTTCCGTGCTTAGCAGAAGCCGAGCCCCTCTGCTATAAAATTAAAGGGGTTGGGGGTGCTTACAGGAAAACCGAGCCGAATGCGACGAGCACCGCCTGCGAGAGAGGAGACGGGATTGAGTTTAAACCAAAACAGCCTGCCTGCCGGCAGGCAGGGACCCGCTAAAATACTACACCCCTCTACAAAAATCCCAAATTTTATCTTGCCAAATCCCCTTTAAAATAGTATATTATAATATTAACCTTTGGGCCCATAGCTCAGTGGTAGAGCAGGTGACTCATAATCACTTGGTCGGAGGTCCGAATCCTTCTGGGCCCAGCGATAGTGGGCATTTAGCTTAGCCTGGTTAGAGCGCGTGCCTCACATGCACGAGGTCAGAGGTTCAAATCCTCTAATGCCCATTGAGAAGGTGTGTGGTGAGATTTAGAGCGCCACACTCACATTGTGGAGGTCGGCGAAGAAAAATTGACTACAATTGAGCTGAAGTCGCAAATAAGTAATTTATCTAAATTACAAACAATAGACAGCGAGATTTATGCCCTGCGGGCTGAGAAAGAATCTAAGCCTTTGGAAATCAAAGCGATAGAATCGTCCTTTGAAGAGAAAAAACAGCACCTGGCTGCGCTTGAAAAAAAATTATTGGATTTACAAAAGCAGAGGAAAGATAAGGAATTAGAATTGGCCTCAAAGGAAGAGAGCACTAAAAAATTGCAGACCCAGCTCTATTCGCTTAAGACCAACAAGGAATATCAGGCGATGTTACAGGAAATAGACGGCGTCAAAGCAGATGCCTCAGTAATAGAAGATAAAATCCTGGAATTATTTGAGCAGGTAGATTCAGTAAAGAGCGAAACAGAACAGGAAAAACAAAGGCTTAAAGAAGGAGAAAAATTATTTCTCGACCAGAAAAAGAAAATCGAAGAGAGGATAAAAGAGATAGACGACCGGCTCGCACAACTGGAGGCACAGAGAAAACAGCTTATGCCGGACATAGAACCGAAGATTCTGGCGCAGTATGAAAGGATATTGCTTAATCGCGACGGTTTAGCTATAGTCAGCGTAAAGGATAATTCCTGCCAGGGGTGCAATATGTTAGTGCCGCCGCAGGTAATAAATCTTATAAAGATGTATGAACGTATAGTCACCTGCGAGGTCTGCAACAGGATATTGTATATTGAAGAATGAAAGAGTTGGAGATTTACGTTGACGGCGCATCAAAAGGCAATCCCGGGCCAAGCGGCATAGGCGTGGTTGTCTGTGGCGACGGACAAACCATCAAGAATATATCCGCTTACATCGGCAATACCACGAATAACATTGCAGAATATACCGCTTTGATTTACGGCCTGCAAGAGGCACTTAAGCTTAAAGCAGAAATTTTAAAAATAAAAACCGATAGCCAGTTTTTATACAGGCAGATAAATAAAGTTTACAAGGTAAAGAATCCTAATATATTAGGGCTCTATAATCAGGTTTTGCATCTCATGGAAGCTTTCAAAGGAGTTTCGATAACAAATATTCCCCGCGAAGATAACCGCGGTGCAGATAAATTAGCAACTAAGGCAATAAAGGAACAATTAAAAAAGAAAGGTCTTTGATAACAAGGCAGGTAGAAGATGGTCACCCTTGACATCTTCGATGTCAAGGGAGGAAAGTCCGGGCTCCAGAGGATAACGCAATGGGTAATACCCATCCTCCGGATTTAATGTTCGGGGCGGATCAGAGCCACAGAGACGAGTAGTAGCTGAAGGTTGTGATAACGGAGATCTTTCGGATGCTTTGCATCCTCAAGATCATCTCGCAGCCTTCGGCTGCGAGATGAAACGCGGCAATCTCTGCGTGGAGCAAGGTGAAATAGGAGACGAGCGCATATCCGGCGCGCAAAAAGTCTCGGGTAAACCGCTTGAGTGCCGAGGGTAACTTCGGTATCGAGAGAAATGGCCATACAAGATGCGGATATTCGCATCAGCACAGAACCCGGCTTATTCTACCTGCCCATTTAAAAATGAAAAAGGTATAGGAATTAACTAACGGAGGATACAGATGTCTGGTCATTCTAAATGGAAAACGAATAAGTCCAGAAAGACTGCGGCTGACGCCAAAAAAGGAGCGGCTTATACCAAGATTATTAAGGAGATCACCGTTCTTGCGCGCGAAGGCGGCGGTAATCCGGATACCAATCCAAAATTACGCACTACCATTGCCAGGGCCAAAGAACTGAATATGCCTTCGGATAACGTAAAGATGGCGATAAAGCGCGGGACCGGCGAATTACCGGGCGTGGTTTATGAGAATGTTATATACGAGGCCTACGGCCCCGGCGGTATAGCAATTTTGATTGAAGCCCTGACAGACAACAAGAACCGCACTACTGCGGAATTACGCAATATTATGTCGAAAAGAGGCGGCAATATGGCCGGAGCTGGTTCTGTGAGCTGGATGTTTACGAAGAAAGGTTATTTCCTTATCGAAAGAAGCCAGGCCAAGGAAGAAGAGTTGATGACTATCGCCTTAGATGCAGGGGCTGAAGATTTTAAATCCGACGATAAAAATTATGAAATTATTACCTCGGTGCAGGATTTTGAAAAGGTAAAACAGGTTATTCAGGAAAAAGGCATAAAGTGGCAGGATGCCGAAATCACCATGATTCCTTCTTCCACGATTAAAGCAGCTGGTAATGAGGCAAAGCAAATCTTGACATTGATTGATGCCCTGGAAGAGCACGAAGATGTGCAGCAGGTTTATGCGAATTTCGATATACCCGACGAGATTCTGGAACAGGTAGCTTCCGGATAAAGGATGATAATTTTAGGGATTGACCCTGCCTTGGCAGTTACCGGATACGGCGTGATTGATGTAAAAAAGAATAATCTGTCTTTATTGGAGGCAGGGATAATCACTACCGCTTCCAAAGAGGCATTACCAAAGCGCCTGGATAGGATATACCGCGCTGTAACAAAATTGATATCCGATACCAGACCCGACGTGATGGTGCTTGAAAAATTATATGCGCATTACCGCCACCCTGTAACCGCGTATCTTTTGGGCCAGGCGCGGGGTGTAATCTGCCTTGCCTGCGCGAGCGGAAATATTCCTCTGGTTGAATATGCGGCTACGCGGGTAAAAAAGGCAATTGTCGGGCGCGGCTTAGCGGATAAATCTCAGGTGCAGAGAATGGTTGCAGACACGCTGCATCTGGCCAGGTTACCCAAATACACGGATGTAACTGATGCATTGGCGCTTGCCATCGCGCACAGTTATATTATGAGGTCTAAGGTATGACCCATTCGACTTCGCTCAGGGTCATCCTGAGCGACTGAAAGGAGTCGAAGGATGATTTCAAGGATTTCCGGAAAGGTAATTGAGAAAGGGACGAACTATTTAGTCCTTGATACCGGCGGAATCTGCTATGAAATTTTTATTCCGCAGACGGTTATGCAGCGTTTAGATGAAAATATAGACGGGGACGGGAGGCTTACCCTTAAAATCTTTCATTATCTCCAGGTTGAGCCGTCAAAGACCATTCCGGTATTAATCGGATTCTTGAACGATATCGAGAAAGATTTTTTTGAGATTTTTATCACGGTTTCCGGTATCGGGCCAAGGGCTGCGTTAAAGGCATTAAATAAACCCATATCGCAGATTGCACAGGCGATAGATGAGGGAGATTTGATTTTTTTAAAGTCCTTACCCGGCATAGGCGAACAGAGGGCCAAAGAGATTATTGCAAAGCTTCAGAATAAAGTGGGTAAGTTCGGTTTAATACGGGATGATAAAATAAAAGAAAGGTCGGGGAAAACCGGCGATATCGCCCAGGAGGTCCTGGCTGTGCTTATGCAGTTAGGGTATAAGAAACCGGAAGCATCCGGCATGATAAAGGCGGCTTTGGAGATATCTTCGAATATACAGACAACCGAAGAGCTGCTGAACGTGGTTTATAAGCAGAGGAAATCTAGGTAGACCCCGTTAGAGAAAATTTATCTAACGGGATATTTTGAAGATAATGTTAATCAGAATAAGTTTTATTTATATCACCATATGAATTATTAGCTTTCTCTAACGGGGTAGATATGTCGCAAGATAATGTAAAGTCAGTAATGGAGGCGTTGCTTTTAGCCAGTGACAAGCCCTTAACCATTGAGCAGGCAAGAAATGTTTTGGATAATCTGGAGGCAAGCGAGATTCGCATAATATTGGAAGAATTAAAATCCGAATACGAACGCTCCAACCGGGGCATAAGGATTGCCGAAATAGCAGGAGGTTTTCAGATGATAACCGCGCCCGGCTTTGCCCCGTTTTTAAAAAAATTGTTTAAAGAACGCCATAGGGAAAGATTATCAAAACCTGCCTTAGAGACATTGGCTATCATTGCCTATAAACAGCCCGTAACAAAATTTGAGATAGCCTCCCTTAGAAATGTAAATGTCGATGGAGTTATAGATAATCTGTTAGATAAAAATCTGGTCCGTATTTCCGGAAGAAAAAAGGCACCGGGCAGGCCTTACGTATTCGGCACTACCAAGCAATTTTTAGAATATTTCGGGTTAAAATCCCTGGAGGAGTTGCCTAAGATGGAAGAGTTTTCCGCCTTACTAAAGAAAACGGAGGAGATAGATGAGTCTAAAAAACCTGCGTAAAAAAATAGATACTATAGATAAGAAAATTACCAGACTGCTGAATATGCGCACTAGGATTACCGTGGATGTAGCTAAGATAAAACGAAAGAGAGGAACGAGCATCTATTCCCCGGACCGCGAAAGAGAAGTTTTGAAAAAAATAGTTTCGGCAAACCGCGGGCCTTTGAATAATGCCGCGCTTGAGGCGATATACCGCGAGATTATGTCCAGCAGCCTTTCTCTGGGAAAATCTCTTAAGATTGCATATCTGGGGCCCGAGGCGACTTTTACTCATTTAGCTGCCTTAAAGAGATTTGGCTCTCAAGTTGAATATATTGCCTGTAATAGTATTGCCGATGTATTTTTAGAGGTGGAAAGGGATACTGCGGATTATGGTGTAGTGCCGATAGAAAATTCTGTCGAGGGAGCAGTCAGCCATACATTGGATATGTTTGTGGATTCGGATTTGAATATCTGTGCCCAGATAATCTTAGACGTATCGCACAATCTGTTAGCCAATTGTTCCAAAAATAATATTAAACGCGTGTATTCCAATCCGCAGGTCTTTGGCCAATGCAGGCTCTGGCTTCAGGAGAATTTACCCCGCGCTGAGATGATTGAGGTCTCCAGCACTACGCGCGCGGCACAGATAACCGCAAGAGAGAAATACGGCGCCTGTATCGCTTCATTGTTAGCGGCCAAGGTTTATAAGTTAAAGGTTATCGCCTCTGATATCGAGGATTCGCCGCATAATATTACCAGGTTCCTTGTGGTCGGTAAAACGCTTGTTGGCAAAACCGGTCACGATAAAACATCGATCCTGTTTTCCATTAAAGACAGGGTAGGTGCTTTGCATGAGATGCTTATGCCTTTCAAGAAATACAGGATTAACCTTACCAGAATAGAATCCAGACCCTCTAAGAAGAGGGCCTGGGATTATTATTTCTTTGTGGACCTGGAAGGGCATCAACAAAACGCGCGTGTTAAAAAAGCGCTTTTAGAATTAGAGAATAAATGCAGATTCTTGAAAATATTGGGTTCGTATCCTATAGGAGAGTAGAATCGTGAAGGAATTAGTCAGAAAAAATATATTGAATGTAACGCCTTATATAGCTGGTAAGCCCATAGAAGAAACCAAAAGGCAATTGGGCCTTAAGACGGTCTATAAGCTTGCTTCTAATGAGAATCCTTTGGGGCCCAGCCCCAAGGCAGTGGAGGCGATTAAAAAGAATCTGTCCGGGATTAACCGCTATCCTGACAGCTGCGGCTTTTACTTAAAGAGAAAACTTGCCAGGTGCTTGAACGTTGAACCATCCAATCTTGTCTTAGGTAATGGCTCGGATGAGCTTATCGATATCATTATAAAAACGTTTGCGGAGGAGGATGAGTCTATTATAACCGCTGATACCACATTTCTGGAATATAAGATTATATCAGAGGTTTTCGGCCGTAGGATTATTACAGTCCCCCTGCGGTATTTTAAATACGATTTAGAGTCAATCAAAAAAAATATCGATAAGAAGACTAAATTAATCTTCATCTCAAATCCCAATAATCCCACCGGCACCTACGTTACAAAATACGAGATTGAAGATTTTATGAACGGCTTGCCCGACAATGTAGTTCTGGTTTTGGATGAGGCGTATGACACGTTCATCGATGTCGATGATTTTCCAAACAGTTTAAAATATGTCAATAATAAGAATGTTATAGTTTTGAAGACATTTTCTAAGGCGTATGGTTTAGCGGGATTAAGGATAGGTTATGCCATAGCCGGCGCAAAATTCACTTCTTGTATGGAAAGAGCAAGACAGCCGTTTAATGTCAATCTACTGGCGCAGGTAGCAGCTGTGGCTGCCCTGGATGATAAAAAATTCTTAGCAAAGACCCGGAAATTAATCTTGGAAGGTAAGGACTACCTTTACGACTGCCTTACAAAATTAGGCATAGTTTATGTGCCGTCTGTCACTAATTTTATCCTAATTGATTGTGAAAGGGATAGTTTTGATGTATTTCGGGATATGCTTAAATACGGGGTAATTGTGCGTGATATGAAACAGTATGGGCTCAAAAACTTTATCAGGGTAACTATTGGAACAAAGAAAGAAAACGAGAGATTTATAAAGATACTAAAGAAGATTCTTTAGGGAGGGAGCAGAATGATTATCGTATTAAGGCCGGAAGCTACAGAAAAACAGATAAATCATATTATCGATAAGGTCAAAAAGTTGGGGCTTACCCCGCATATATCAAAAGGAACAGAACGCACTATAATCGGGGTTATCGGCCCTGAAGATGTATTGCAGGTTACTCCTTTAGAGGTCTTTCCCGGCGTGGAAAAAGTTATGCCGGTTTTGGCTCCCTATAAACTTGTTTCTCGGGAGTTCAGGCCCGAGGATTCGGTTATCGATTTAGGCAAGGGCGTAAAAATCGGCGGAAAAAAAATAGTCGTTATGGCCGGCCCCTGCGCAATTGAGAATATGGAGAGTTTGCACGAAATTGCATCTGAGGTAAAACGCGCAGGAGCAACAGTCCTACGCGGCGGAGCATTCAAGCCGCGCACCTCCCCTTATAGTTTCCAGGGCCTGGGCGAAGAAGGGCTGAAACATTTAAAGAAGGTGGGTAATGAAGTGGGATTAGTTACAGTCAGTGAAGTAATGGACTCCCGTGATGTCAAGTTAGTTGCCGGTTACGCAGACGTATTGCAGATCGGAGCCCGCAATATGCAGAATTTCAATCTTTTGAAAGAAGTGGGGCTTACCAAAAAGCCGGTTCTGTTAAAACGGGGATTGTCCAGCACCGTGAAAGAATTGCTTATGTCTGCAGAATATATATTATCAGGAGGTAACTTTAATGTCATACTCTGCGAACGCGGCATAAGGACATTCGAGGATTCGACGCGCAATACCCTGGATATAAGCGCAGTGCCGGTGGTTAAACAACTTTCGCATCTGCCTATAATTGTTGACCCCTCCCATGCAGCCGGTAAATGGGGTTTAGTGCCAGCGCTTTCCAGAGCAGCGATAGCAAGCGGCGCTGACGGCCTGATTATTGAAGTGCATAGCCACCCTGAAGATGCCATGTCTGACGGCGCTCAATCGCTTCTGCCGTCTAATTTCTCTAATTTGATGCAGGAATTAAAAACATTAGCCAGGGCAATAGGAAGGGATATCTAAAGTGAAATTATTTAACAGGGTTGCGATTATCGGTACGGGTTTAATCGGCGGTTCAATTGCTTTAGCCATAAAAAAGAAGCGGCTCGCCAATGAAGTAATCGGAGTCAGCCGCCATAAAAAAAGCCTGTTACTGGCCAAAAGAAAAGGCGCTATAGACAGAGGTTCTGTGTCACTTGGCATTATCAGGGATGCTGACCTTTTAATCTTGGCAACGCCCGTAAATACAATAATAAATTTAGCGCCTAAGATTTCTGACATTGTCGGTAAAGACAGCATCGTTACCGACGTAGGCAGCACAAAAGAGGAGATTGTTTTGCGTCTAGAAAAGATTTTTCCTAATTATGTGGGAAGCCACCCTTTAGCCGGTTCAGAAAAGAGAGGTATTATAAATGCGCATCCTGATTTATTCAAAGATTCTCTGTGTATATTGACACCCACAGTAAATACAAATAATAGAGTATTAAATAAATTAAAATTATTATGGAATCGTATTGGCGCAAGGACAGTTTTATTCTCCCCCCCGCTTCACGATAAGATTTTATCTTTTGTCAGCCACCTGCCGCATATCGTCGCCTTTTCTCTCATCGGTATTATACCCCGGCAATATTTAAAATTTGCTTCTACCGGATTAAAAGACACCACCCGTATCGCTGCTTCTGAAGCCGAGCTTTGGGCTGATATACTGTTAAGTAACCGAAAAAATATTGTAAAGACCATAGAGCTGTTAGAGGTTAATATGGCCCGGATAAAGTCAGCGATTCAGAAGAAAGACAGGAAAGAGCTGTCACTAATTATAAAAAAGGCAAAAGTTAAAAGAGAAATTTTAGGATGATTATTGCTATCGACGGTCCTGCTGGTGCAGGTAAGAGCACCGTTGCCAGAATATTAGCCCAAAAACTGGGCTTTCTTTATATTGATACCGGTGCAATGTACCGGGCATTGACCTTGAAGGTTTTAGAAGAAAAGATAGATATAAAAGATACGCCCAAAATTATCGCGATTGCCTCTAAGACTAATATCGATTTAATTAATAACCAGGACAGGTCTTTAAAGGTATTGTTGGATGAGCGGGATGTAAGTTTTCAGATACGGGAGCCGCTCATAACGAAGTTCGTTTCTGATATTGCCAAGATAAAGGGCGTTCGGGAGGCTATGTTAAAGTTACAGAGGAGGTTCGGCGAGCGGGGAAACTGCGTTTTAGACGGCCGCGATATCGGAACAGTAGTTTTTCCAGATGCGAATAAAAAATTTTATATAGATGCGGATTTTAAGGAACGGGTAAGGCGCCGTCATAAGGAATTAAATGATTTAGGACAAAACGTGACCTTAAGCGATGTTGAATCTGATTTACGCAATCGGGATACCATTGATTCTACGCGTAACGTCGCCCCGCTTAAAAAAGCAGATGACGCTGTTTATATAGATACGACTGATATGACAATAGAAGAGGTAGTCGAACGGTTGCTTAAAGAGATTAAAAAAGATAAACGATAAAATAGCTGTATCGAGTGCCAAGTATATGGATAAATCTTTAATACGTAATTTCAGCATTATTGCCCACATAGACCACGGCAAATCAACTCTGGCAGATAGAATCCTGGAATTAACCGGTGCAGTGGATAAAAGACATAAAGGTAACCAACTCTTAGATGATATGGACCTGGAGAGGGAGCGGGGCATTACCATTAAGGCATCAATGGTGAGATTGTTGTATCACTCCCGCCTAGGCAAGGATTATGTATTGAATCTTATTGATACTCCCGGTCACGTAGATTTTACCTACGAGGTCTCCAAATCCTTAGCTGCCTGTGAGGGTGCAATTTTAGTGGTAGATGCCGGCCAGGGTATCGAAGCCCAAACTGTGGCTAATTATTATCTGGCCAGAGAGAATAAACTGACGATTATACCGGTAATAAATAAAATTGACCTTACCAATATTGATATACCGCGCGTAAAGAAACAGATTACCAGTGTTTTAGGTTTCAATGAAGAGGATATACTTCTGGCTTCTGCCAAAGAAGGCATCGGCATCGAAGAGATTTTAGAAAGGATTATTGAGGTTGTGCCTGAGCCGGCAGGCGAGATTATACATCCTTTAAAGGCCCTTGTGTTTGACTGCCGTTTTGATTCTTTTAAAGGCGTGGTGGTTTTTGTCAGGGTAATGGACGGAAAGATAGATATGCATACGCAACCTAAGATGATGCACTCAGGCAAAATCTATAAGATAGAAGAGTTAGGTGTGTTAGAAAACCTTAAATATTCTAAAGTCGATAGCATTTCCTGCGGAGAGGTAGGGTATTTTACCGCTAATATTCGAGACGCAAGGGAGATTGTTATCGGAGACACTATTACTGATAATAAAAATCCCTGCAGTCAGTCCCTGCCGGGATATAAGACCCTAAAGCCGTTAGTATTTTGTGGCATATACCCGGTTAATTCGGGAGATTTTCCCCATTTACGCGATGCAATGGATAAACTTAAATTATCCGATGCCTCTTTTGTATTCGAGCCGGAGAATTCCCAGTCCTTCGGTTTCGGGTTTAGGTGCGGATTTTTAGGCCTTTTACATATGGAGATAGTCCAGGAACGCCTGGAAAGAGAGTATAATCTGAATTTAATATTGACTGTTCCCAATGTTGTATATAGAATAAAAAAGAGTGACGGCAAAATTATGGATGTGGATACTCCAGCCAAATTCATTGCGCAGGATATCCAGGAAGCGTTCGAGCCCTACGTAAGCTTATTGATGATTATACCTGTTGATGCGATTGACTCTGTGTGTGAATTAGCAAAGGCGCGCAGGGGGATTTTTCGTTCCAGGGATTATCTTGGCGAAGACAGGGTAAAGTTAATCTTTGATATACCGCTTTCAGAAATTATCGTGGATTTTTACGACAGGATAAAATCACAGACCAAGGGATACGGCTCTTTGGATTATGAATTTAAGGACTACCTTCCTACAAAACTGGTTAAGCTTGATATAATGTTAAATGGCACGGCCTGCGATGCATTTTCTTTTTTGCTGCATAAAGACAAGGCGATGCATAAAGCGCATGCCCTGGTAGATAAGTTAAAAGAACTCATTCCGCGCCAGGTCTTTGAAGTAACGATTCAGGCAGCGGCAGGCAACCAGATTATTGCGTCGGCAAAAGTAAGACCCCTGGCAAAACACGTGACCAGTAAATGTTACGGCGGAGATATTACCCGTAAACGCAAGCTTTGGGAAAAGCAAAAAGAGGGTAAAAAAAGACTCAAAACATTTGGAAAAGTAGAGATTCCCCAGGAGGCATTTTTGGAGGTACTTAAAATATGAAACCAAAAACTAAATCAGTAGTCCGCGAGTGGATTGAGTCAATCGTCGTGGCGTTTATTCTGGCAATGGTTATCCGGACTTTTGTTATACAGGCATTTAAGATTCCCACGGGCTCTATGCGGCCCACGCTTTTAGAAGGAGATTTGATATTGGTGAATAAATTTATCTATGGGGGCAAGGTTCCTTTTACGGAATTAAGACTGCCTGCAGCAAGACAACCTAAAAGAGGGGATGTGCTCGTCTTTATCTACCCGGAGGACCGCAAGAAGGATTTCATAAAAAGGCTCATTGCCCTTCCCGGGGAAACAGTGGAGATAAAAAACGGTTCCATATATATAAACGATAAACCTTTATTAGACCCCGTTTTTAACCAGAGGTATTATTATAATCGGGGAGACCTTGCCAGGGAAGGCGAAAAGATAGTTGTGCCTGGCGATAGCTTCTTTGTTTTAGGAGACAATTCTGCCTCCTCAAAGGACAGCCGATATTGGGGATTCCTCCCCCGGAAGAATATTTTAGGCAAAGCAATGATAATTTATTGGCCGCCCAATCGCATCAGGATAATAAAGTGAGGCCACAGCTTATGGAGCGAAAGCGAACATAAGTTGTATGGCCGAACTTATCCCGCCCTCTAAGCAAAATAGAGTATTTATGTTAAGCATAGAGGGCGGGATTAATTCGCACAATAACTTACTCACACTAACGTGTTCGTAAGTTATGTGCTCATAAAATGAATTTTGCGAATAAAATTTCCACATTCAGAATCTTAATCGTTCCATTTTTTATCGCCAGTTTAATCTATTATTCCCCTGACAGGGATTATCTCAGATTCGTGGCTTTGTTTATATTTACTCTGGCGGTCGTTTCCGACGCCGTCGACGGATATGTTGCCAGAAGGTCTAAACAGATGTCCAAGGCAGGTGTAGTCTTGGACCCTTTAGGGGATAAATTACTCCTGATGAGCGCATTTATATGCCTTGCCGCAATTAAAGAATTTTCCTTAAGGTTTCCTTTTTGGGTTACTCTCGTAGTTATAAGCAGGGATACGATTATTCTATTAGGGACAGTGGTAATTTATATGGTCAAACAAAATATAGATATTTATCCTTCGAGGTGGGGAAAACTTACCACCACTTTTCAGATGCTGGCAGTTGTGGTTGTGCTTATACAATTCAGATTCGCATATATTTTCTGGTGGACAGCCTGTTTTTTTACGGTTGTTTCGGGCATAGATTACATAAAGAGAGGATTTAAGATTTTATATGCCGCGGATAATTCTAGGGACACTCATTAGTTACCTTATCGGTGCAATACCTACGGCTTATATATTTGGCCGGTTATTAAAAGGTATAGACATCCGTAATTTCGGCTCAGGTAATGTCGGAGCAACCAATGCCTTTCGTGTATTGGGTAAAGGACCGGGGATAACAGTATTAGTTTTAGATATCCTTAAAGGTTTTGTGGCAGTTGTCTTTTTGGGTAATCTTGTGGCCGGGGGTGCGGGGCCTGTCTCGGAAGAGACCCTGCGTATCATCCTGGGTTTAAGTTGTATCGCGGGCCATAACTGGACTGTATTCCTGAGGTTTAACGGAGGAAAAGGCATTGCGACAACATTCGGCGTATTGTTTGGCCTGTCGACTAAAATAGCCGGCTTAAAGTTAATACTGGGTTTAGTAATCTTAACCTGGATTTTAATATTCGTTATTGCAAGGATTGTATCTGTTGCCTCGGTCTTAACCGGCATCGCCCTACCCGTATATATGGCTATATTTAAACAGCCTAAAATGTTAATATCTTTAAGTATTCTGCTTTGTATTTTTGTCATACTGCGTCACAAATCCAACCTTAAAAGAGTCTTCCAGGGTAAAGAGCCCCGCCTAATTTTCAAGAAATCAGCATAAAGAAAACGCTTTCTTTTAACCCCTTTATTGCCTTGAAAATCGTTAATTTTAGATGTTATACTTAATATAGAATTAGGGTTGACTTTTTTTAGGCTATTTTTAAAAAGTTTTTAAAAGTCTATATGTACTGAAGAATTTAACATAAAGATTTTAATTATGTTTATAAATATAAAAAATATGGAGAGAGAAGATAAAAATAATGAATTTTTAGAAAAGGACGACAAAAGAGAATTTGTTCGTTTTTCTGTGGATTTGCAGTTGAAATTTTTAGACCCGAACACAAATAAAGAAAAAGAAGCTCAAGTGCATGACATAAACGCTAAGGGAATAGGGATTCTGGCAAACGAGGAATTAGCTAAAGATACTATTTTAGAAATGTGGATTGAAGTTTCTAGCAATGAGCAGCCACTGTATACAAAAGGAAAGGTAATCTGGTCTAAGCAAATTGAGCCTAATAAGTATAGAGTAGGTATTAGCTTAGACAAAGTAGATTTAATAGGCATAGCGCGTGTTTTAAGAGCAATATATGGTCCGGATTGGCTTTAAATAGAGTCCCCACCAGCCACATAGGTAGGGGGATAGCCGGGTTGCCGAAAGACAGGGAGGCCTTAATAGTTAAGACAGCCCGGCTTTTTAATAACGCAGATTGGGGGAACAAAGATGCGTGATCTACTTTTTAAAAACTTAACTTCCCAGGATAAAAAGAGAAGGATAATCGCAAGCTCCGAGATTATTGATAATGAGGGGGTTCGTAGCATTATCCGGCGCCACTTTGTTTGCATCGTAAAAGAGATTAAGGATAACCAGATGCACAAACCCTTACCGTATCTCTATGTCATAAAAGAACGCAATACCAGAGAACAAAAAGAAAAATTTTTCTGCAGGATAAAAGGAAGCGTATACGCAATACATAATGGCAGGATGTTTCTCGTTCTTTTTACGCATTCTTTGAAGATTAATCTTGTAACCATAGAAGAGGATTTAGAGGAATTTAGCCAGGAAGAGTAGTTAAGCAATATTACTTAACTACTTGAAATACAATAAGATTTAAGCCTAATAAAAAAGACTTTTAAAAAGTAATTTATAATCTAACATTCAGTGAGAACCGAACTCTGGGGAGAGTTCGGTTTTTTTTGTTATAACATAAGTAGACAAAAAGGGTTGTGTTTTATTACATAGATATTTTCCCTTGACATATATAAAAAATAATATAGAATAAAATATAATATGCCAATAAAAAAGATTGTCTCAATAATATTATTGGGGTTCTCTCTGTTATCCACACCGGTAATTACGAGGCCTGCCTTTTCTGCCACGCAGGCGGTTGAATGCTTTTGTGAATTTGGAATTACGTTTTATCGTAGGGGCAGGTTCGATGAGGCCTTACGCGAATTCAATAAGGCATTAATCTTAGATCCCGCTAATAAAACTGCCAAAAAATATATAAATAGTATTTTTCAACGGGAAACCCTCTCCATTTCTCGGCAGAGAAAACCAGTCCTTCCTAAAATAACCAAGGAATCCGATAAAAGAGTTACCAGAGAAGAAGCGATAAATAATGCCTTTAGTACGCTTAGTAAGAAAAAGGAGGTTTCCCAAAAACCTCAAAAAACCGGACTTAAAATCAAAGGCACAGCGCAGCTAAGCCTTGGCATGACGCCCGATGATACAATCTGGAAACGGGCTAATTTTGATTTAAATGAAAGACAAAAAAGCTGGCGTATGACCTCGGATGAAGCTTTTAACCGTCAATTTAATACCTATGACCCGGCGATTTATGATTCGCTTGACATAAACATGGATACCGAAAATAAGCAGGGTTTTAATTTTCATACTGATGTTACGGTTGACCCCTGGAGTTTTGTGGGCAAAAGCGATAAGATTACGGTTACCGGCTCTAACGGCGATACAGCGGAATTACAGATGTACTACTGGTCAAATACCGGTTATGTAGTTAACCATACGGTGAATACTTCCCTGAAAGGCGATTCTTTCGGGATACCGGAAATAAAAGTTAAAGATGAGAGGACCGACCCGCTGAGAGTTGTTTCTTACCGGAATGCTGCCACTTTCAGTATCCCGTCTATGAAGATTAAGCGCGAATTTCAACCGGTGCGCGAATTATGGCTGGATTATGCCAATGACCAGCTTAAATTCAGGGCATTCCCCATGGCTTACGAGGATCAGGCTTATACTTCCGATGATCCGTTGGCAATAACCAACCACAATATCTGGTGGAAGGATAGTCCGTGGCTGCGTATGTATGCACCGGGAAATTATAATTCCCAAGACACCATCGGGTTATCTTCCGTTCCCAGTTACACCAAAGGGCATTGGGATGATTCGCTTTCTTTTTTGGCTAAGGACAGCACAGGCAGGTATCTAACGGCATTAAGAGGGTTTTCTCTTAGTTTCCAACCGCAGGAGGAAACTTTATTTGATACTACTATTGCTACTCCCCGGCATCTCTGGCAGGATTACGCAGAAGCGGATAATGTTATTTCCGCCAGCCGCCTTAAGCATTACCTGAGCGATAATTTTATGCTCGGCGCAACTTTGACCAGCCGCTTGGGTTTTATAACTGATAAGAACCAAAAATTAGATAGCCAGAATTATGTCGGCGGCGTAGATTTAGGATATGAGATAGCGGATGGTTTAAAAGCGCAGGCAGAAGTTTTGACTTCTAGGTCATATTACGATATGGACAACTCTGATTATGAAACAGAATCGCGCGGAAATGCCTATTATTTTTCTTTTATCACCCGTTATCCGCAAAAAAGCATTATGGATTTAAAATACGGCTATGATGAGATAGCCATGGATAAAGACGAAACTTACCTCGTGAAAAGTAAATTTTATGCCAGCCGCCTGGATCAGGGTTTTGATTCGGCGCTTTCGGATTTTCATGACACCCGCCAGGATACATTCTGGTCAAGGTACATACATTTTCGCAAACCCTTGGAATATTATTATTCCGGGCTCAAGAATCCTTCTGTTAATTGGGATGAGGTTAATGCCTCCCGGATTGGCGATGGCATTGATATCGGCAGGAGCGTCCTTGGTTTTCGCCTTGAGGTTTTTCTTAAGGATAAATTTGCCAACCTTTTTGACGTGCGTAATGTCCATAAAGCGCAAGGCAAATTCGTGGAAAACGTAGCGCGCGATGAAGCTACGCTGAAGTTAACCGATAAATTAACTGCCAAGGCCCTGGGGATTTATCAGAAACTGCCTAAAACATCAGCGGGGATAGACCCGTTTGTCTATGACGGCAGAACAGGGGAATTCTTTAAGAATTCGGCAGTTTTAGACGGAGATAACCCCACGCTTAAAACCGGTTCCTTAGGGTTAAATTATGATTTCTTTGATTGGTTGAGTATAAACGGTATATATGAGCGCACGAATGATTATACTTTGATGTATGCGGATTTCCCGCGCAATGTCATAAGAAACGACACAACCTTCTATGGAAGTTATTATCAGGATAACAAGCTCTACCGTTTTGATGAGCCTTTTCTTTCCGAACAGGGACTTTTTCCGCAAGCCCCGTATCAATTTTACAATATTTTTAAGTGCGGCCTGAGGTTGGCGCCGCTTGAGAATTTGGAGATGTACCTTGATTATACGCGTAACGAGTTTGAAATCGCCTCCATAAACTCCGATAATATGAATCATATCGGAATGGAGCTTGCTTATATGCCTACGAAAAAGCTGGGTATGGCTTTTAAATATACCTACTCGCGTTGGAAGGACCTTGACCGGTTGCGTTCAGGAATTACTAATCCGGTAGGCCACCATAATTTCTTCAGCGAGTTCAGGTATTTGCCCTCAGTAGACGATGAACTAGTCTTGCAGTACGGAGCAGGCGACATAACTTCCGTCGGCAATAGGAATATAGACCCCTACGGTGGCACCCTGCTTACTTTAGATACGCAGCATATTATCCGCGCTTATTACCGCCGCAAGTTTTAGGGACACCCAATTTCCTAATCGGGGGACACCCTTTTAGCCAATCGGGAGGGTGTCCCAATTTTTTTATTAACGATTAAAAGTTATCAATAAAGGGACACCCTTTGCTTTAGCAAACAGGGTGTCCCTGCTTTGGATTATTGGGTGTCCCTTAGTTAATCTAGATAAATATCAATGCGTTTAATCTGGCGAGACCTTATTTGTTGTGCGAAAGGAGAGGGGATTGTGTCCGAGGAGATTTCTACGGGATTTCCGTCCTTATCGTTAAAAATTATCTTTTCTGTTTTTGTCGCATTCCTGCCGAATGTATCTTTTCTTTTGGGATTGTGGTAAACCACTAAAACCCTGCTTAGGAAATTAAAACTATAAATTCCTTTACGGTCAAATAGCCAACCAGCAAGTTTTGGCTGAAGACGTAAATTCAGTTCGTTTTGCTGATTTAGGAAGAATGGATTTGTTCCGGTATTCATAATGAGCCAGATTTGCAGAAACTCTGCAGTTGAACCCGACAGTCGCGCCACAAAGCCGTTTCCATGCAGATTTTTATCCGGGAATGCGCTACCTACCAAAAATGATGAATTTTCCAGGATGCTGCGGCCATATTTTTCAGGATTCTGGAAAGGAATAAGCGCATTTTTAAAATCCTCATAAAATTCTTTATAAAGGCCTTGCTTTAAAGTTTCCAGCAGGTATTTATATTCCATATGCAGCCATATAGATTCATTTTCCAGCCACCCAGGGGTAAATATGCGACATCTGCCGATTTCTAAAGGACAACTTTCAAGCGGCGCAGTTACTTTGTACATCTTAAGTTTTTTATCATAAAGTTCGCTTGATTTTGCGGCTTTATACAAAGTGCCCGCTACATTTATATTTTCAGCGAGTCTTAAAGCATGCATTTGGCCTTCCAGAAACAAGGGGAGCTTTTTCTGGATAAATTTGAGAGGTTTTACAAAAGGTTCTTTTAGGATTTCGAATTCTTTCACTTCATTTATAAAATAGGCATAATAAATATTTCTTTTTTTATCTAGGGCTTTATCAATACCTATGTTTATTTTTTCCAAGGCATTATCTAAAATAACTTTAAGACCTTCAGCCTCTATTTCCAATTCCTTACCGCTAAAACCAAATCTCACCTTTTGCCGGTAATCCTCTTTAAGTGAATAACTCTTATCCCAGTATTGATAATCCGCATTAGGGACTGTCCCCGAAAGGGGACTGTCCCTAAGGTATTCTTTAATTAAATTATGTAGACCAATTAAAAATTCATAGATTTCTTCAGTAACAAAAATTCTTTCCACTTTAGTTTTTTCTAAAGCAGTCTTGATTAAAATAATTAATCTTTTTAGTTCAAAGGTCTCGCACAAAGAAGAGCCAAATAAAGCAGGCAGGCCATTTAAGGCGTCAAACCAATTGGGTTTATCCGCTTCCATCTCAATACCGCAACCGAAAGGATCCAGTGACGCCAATTTATTGACTAAGAGGCATAATAATTTATTGATTAAAGTAGTCTGATAAATTTCTCCAAACCCATACTGCGTCCTTACAACATACGCCTGGCTTGTTCTTTTCTTAAGCATTTCTCTTTTAGCATTATCAGACGTAACCGAATGCAGCTGTTTTACTTTACCGTCCTTAAGCAGATATTTTTCCTGCCTGGGCTTAACAGTTTCAGTATTATCGTAAAAGGCGAAGACCTTTTTATCGAAAAATATTTCTTTATATTTTTCAGGATAAAGCCCCAGATAATTTTCTAACAAGTCCAGATTATAGTGCCAGTGGTCTGTCCAGAAGCCCTCACCGTGTTCGGCTTCCTGGATTTTTATAGAATGGGATATAAGTAGTCCTAATAATTCATCGTAAGATGCGTTTAATTTAATTTTATTTTCTTCGATAAAGAGAAGCAGGTCTCCAGGAGTAAATTGCTTACTCAAGAACGATGATAATTTTTGAATTTGCTTTTCTTCAACCGAACCCTTAAGAACCGCTTTTAAATCTGCACCGTCCTTTAGTAGAAAACTTGCGCCTTTGACCACCAAGGGATTAAAGCCGTCTGCCTGCAGGAGATTAAAGAAGTAAATTAAATTCTCGTCGTTTATATCAGGATTAAACCAGATGTCGCATCTGCGGTTCTGGTTCATATCGCGGTAATTTCCGTTACCCTGGGAAAAATATGCCGGCTGCAGATGAAATTTGTTATAGTCTCTTTCCAAATCACCGTGCTTTCTGGAATATAGATAAAATACTGAAGCCGCATTGAACGTAATGGGATATCCGCCACGCACAATATTATCTAAGTATGTTTGTTTGGCGTAGAGGTTAAATTCTTTGGAGCTTGAGGCAGTGGCTATATCCAGCTGCAATTCTTCGAGAATCTTTTTATTTTCTTCTTTTTTCTGCGCCAAGTATCCGGCAGCAGTGATTTTCTTAATAGAGGCGTTTAGTATTTCTAGGCTTCTCATAGAACCTGCCACAGAATAAAATGTCTTTTCTTGCTTAGAAGATAACTCAAGATTAAGGAGTAAGAAAGCACAAGGGGTTTTGTTTTTGATTAACTGTTTTCTGGGATATAAGAAATTTTTTACGGCTAAAAACTGGCAGGGGAAGGAGAAATCAGTAAGCGGACCGAATATATATTGTGGGTCAACTATGGGCTTTACAATCTTTGGTTTCTTTGCATCAAAATGAAACCCTAAATAAAAATTTCCCTCTTTTATATGGATGACTTCCGGCCTGTCAGTAGGGTCAACATCCAGTTTATAGAAAGGAACACCCTTATTGAGGTTTTCTACATTCATCCATGCCTCTATAGTGCGGCCCAATTTCTTCAAAAATAAGTTACTCACGCCATATGGCACGATTTGCGGTAGGCCGTCCAGTAGCTGTATTCTTTTTGCTGTGCGGCTTAAGTTTTTAATAGTTACAATCCTTGCTAAACCGGCGTAAGAATCATTGGGGATATTAAAATATTCTACTTTTACCTTAAGCCCTAAGGATAAATTATCTTCCTCTAACGTCAAGGCGTATGAGGTGATATGCATAGAATTGGTAAGATTGAATCTTGAGTTTACAAAGCCGTTATGAAACGGTTCATAAAAAATAGTTTTTCCGCCAGAAACCAGTTTAATAAAAGTGCGGAATCCTTGCGAAGATACCAGTTGCCAGGCTTTGTTTGCCGGAAAGAACTCTAGGATGGCGTGGTCTTTGTCTTTTATCCCGAAGCAGGATATCGCCTGTGCGCGATTGACATAGAATACCCACATCGGTATGCCGTATTTACCGGCAATCCCCGGGAAGAAGTTTGCAAAGGGTTTAGAAAAGTTATAGTTCTCTATAACGAACTCATCCTTTTCATTAAGATAATACTTTGGCTTTTTATTTGAACACATAAACGTTCACTTCGTTCCGTAAGTTTAGGTCTCACTTATTTTACACATTTTGCAGATTTTGTCTACAAAAATTTAAACCACAAATGTATTGACTCCCTGTTTTTTCTATGTTATAAAAACTAAATTACAGACAAATAAAATATATTTAAAACTCTTAAAAACCAAGGAGGTACCCTGTGTTTAGACCAAACAGGCTTTTACTGTCTCTTTCTCTTTCCTTGGTCTTGCTCTTAGCTTATCCTTCTCTTTTTGCCCAGGAAGAATCCATCACCATGACCACCTATTACCCATCGCCTTATGGCAGTTACCGGGAGATGCGGGCAAAGCGTATGGCAATAGGAGATG
>Ga0315289_10000659_pt1 | contig 52782 bp, 58 predicted proteins | sample YL17G11_40_MG_FD_203452 | JGI IMG/M metagenome (GOLD analysis project Ga0315289, IMG submission 203452) | Sediment microbial communities from Yellowstone Lake, YNP, Wyoming, USA - YL17G11_40 | ecosystem: Environmental > Aquatic > Freshwater > Lake > Sediment | place: USA: Wyoming | collected...
TAAAAATCTAGGCGCAAAGACCCAAATGTATAAATTCATCTGAATAAGCAGCGACATTCTCAACACATATGTTCCGAGATAAACCCGCCGCAACATTAAAAATAAACAGGACGTCCTCGCACCCAGCGTTTTCTCTTACCTTTCTTATCAAAAACTCTGAAAAGCTCCTAACCTTGGGCAACGGTTCATGAAGAGCAATCGTCGAAAGAGAATCAACAAAAACAAACCTCTTCCCACCCTTCAAGCTAAGAAGAGAGCTGTAAACCGCGTTGGCCATATCGTAAACATCTGTATCAAAAGGAACATCGACACACCCCGGATTTTTCGCCCCCCTGCCTCCGCACAGGGCTGTTGCTGCATCAACAACTAAAAGGTTATCCATGTCAATCCCTTGCTGTTCAAACAAAGAACAAATGTTATTGTAAGGCCTCTGGAAACTCAGATAAACTCCTTTAAAACCATTGTTTAAAAGAGAATACACAGACGCTGCATTCGTCTCAAAATAAGACTCAGCAGGAATCTCCAAAATAACCACTGCCCTGCCCTCGTGGTCTCTTACAACCTGATTTAAAGACGCGATCATCTCTTCCCTAGAAAAACTAGCGCCACGCTCATCATGCAAACTTAAAACTTCTCTATGCAACCTGCGGCGAACAAGACTCTTATTCAAATTTCTTTTACCAACTTTTTCATAATAAGTAACAATGTTTTGCGTCATCCCTATCAATTAAACGAAAACAAATAGATCCTATTTAACATTTCCTAAAAAAGAAAAAAGATTGTTTATTTTTCATCCATCAGACCAAAGACTTCCTGTTCGGGAAACACCTTAATGCCCTTGTTTGTAATTTTCATGGCAACAATCTTCTTCTTGTGCTCCTCACCCCGCATCTTCAAAACCTCAATGGCCGACTCCCGAATATTCTCCCTCCTAAAGTTATAAAAAACAATCACACCATCAGCCAAAAACTCCTCAACACCAGTTGGTGAAAAAATCTCAGGAATCTGCTGCGTCTCAGTGACCAAAAAAGTCGTGCTACCAATCTTCTCAAAAAACCTAAACAAACGCTCAACATAGAAACGATAGGACTGCTCCTTACCCTTAAAAGTAGAAGAAACGGCACTTAGAGAATCAAGAATAATAAAATCAGGTTTAAAATCCACATCGCCGGCGATAGCCAAAGGCTCTAACTCCATGAGAAGAGGATCGACCTCCCTCGTCATCATGGCCTCAACATCACTATCGCCCTTCCTATCATAATAATAAATCTCACTAGTCAAAAACCGTTTAACCTTCAAATTACCAGAACTAATCAACTTTTTAGGATTCCAACCGAAATCCTCCATATGATCAATCAACCGCTCCTCAGATTCCTCGAAGCCCATATAATAGCATTTCTTCCCATGGGCAGCATGATGGGCAAGGATCTGCAAACAAAAATTAGTCTTACCAGACCCAGTACCACCAGCAACAATAACAGTAGAACCCTTCGGTATACCATGTTTAAATAGACCATCAAAACCTGGAACGCCCGTAACAACATATTCTTTCAATTTTAAGCCTCCTTCTTGATTTTTCGCGAGAAAAAATCCAACTTGCCACTGATTTTCCATTTATAAATTTTTGCTTTCAAAAATTTTATGTTATTATCTTGCAAGATCGTGTACCGTCCTAATTCAATGCAAATGCGATATAACCTTTTGGATATCCTCAAGCAACTTCAACCCGTTCTCGGTTGTTTTATAGGATTTATAAGAATTGCCATTGTTTTCCACAGTTACCTCTTCTAAAAATTTTCTATCAAGCAAGAAAGGAAGATAATTTTGCAATTGTGTGTAACTTAAGTTATTTTGATATAGAATCGTAGTTTTTTTTACACCATCACGAGACAACGTTAGGATTTCACTGACAATTTCAATTTCAGATCGTCTGCTGTTAAACATTTCCGTTTCTCCAGATTTATATAGTATATAATATAATTTGTATTTAATACTTTGCATTAAATATATATTTGCAACAAATTGCCCATCAAAATGTTAATATAAACAAAATTATTCTTAGATTAGCAATGGGATGAAAAAACAAACCATACAGAAGAACAAAATAAAATAGTTAATAATAAATAATAATCAAAATATTTAAATCCTAGAAATGCATCTTATTCTCTAAATCATAGGAGGAACCAATAAATTGAAACAAAACCTTTCACTAAAGCAGTTATACACCAGTCCAAAAATAATAGGGATAATACTTATTATAATAGGTTTAGGCTTCTTCTTAGACCCAACCTCACTAAACATAAAGATAGGTTTCGCGTCAATACTGATAGGTATTTTAATGGTTTTTATCATTACCAAAAAAAGCACCACGCAACAAATAAGTAGTATACAGATAAAAGGAAATATGGAAGCTGTTAGAAAGATAATAAAAGAACTAAATCTAACGGGAAACGCCATATTCCTACCCAAAACAGATAATCTAACGGAAGAAAGAATAATAATCCCACCAAACAATTCAGATATCATTCAAATACCAAACATAAACGATGATAGTGTTTTTTTAACCAGATGGGACAGTAAAAATCTTGGTATATCAATACCACCATCAGGTTTGCAACTATTAAACGAAATAGAAAAAAAAGAAAAATTCGAAAACACTAAAATTGAAGATATGGACGAAAAACTCCAGATATTCGTAGGAATGGATCTAATTAAATCACTATCACTTAAACAAGTTAAAAACTGTTGGAAGTTAGAACTTGAAAAACCCATTTTTTGCCCTAACGATCCTAATCTTTGTAAACAATACCCATGTCCAACTTGTAGTGCAATTCTTACTGCAATCACCAGAACATCAGATGGATCACATTACAAACTATGGATAAAAGATATAAAGCACAATGGAAAGAAAATGACATTTTATCTTCATTTTATCAAAAAGAGAGTTAAACAGGATGGATAAACGTTGCTGACGACTGAAAAAATTATAGTATTTATTGCTGTATGGATCATAGTAATGCTCTTTGTTACAGGTGATGCAGATATTGAGGTATTTATTATTTTGATCTTCATTGGGCTGCTTATTGCAAAAGAATTTACCGATCGATTTACCACCACACAACTCAAATACAGGATGAATATATTCATTGGTATGTTTCTTATCATTTTTGTTGCTGCTGTCGTAAAAAAAATAATGACTTTTGTAAATATTTGAGTTGAGACCATGAACATTTCTTCTCGCAATTATCCAGTTGACGTTATTCTTTGTTTATTATGGAGTTTCATAATAATTCCCATATCACAAATGAATATAGGGGACCCGCTACGCATCATTTTAGGTCTACCATTTATAGTTTTCATACCAGGGTATGTTCTTGTTTCTGCGCTATTTCCTACTAAAAAAACAGAACGAGGAATAGATATTGTAGAACGAGTTGCATTAGGAATTGGCCTCTCATTAATAATAGTAGCACTCATTGGCGTTGGACTTAATTACACGCCACTGGATATACAACCGATCTCAAGCAGTTTTTTCCTTGTACTTTTCACAATCTGCATTGGAGCTATCGCAATTTATAGGTGGTTTAAGACTGTTCCAGATGAGAGATTCACTCTATCCTTGCATGTATCATTGACAAAACCTGAAAATAACGTAGACAAAGCGCTTATTGTCGTACTGATTGCAGTAATAATAATCGCCCTAGTCACTTTTATTTATGTAGCAATCACTCCAAAACCTGTAAAAACATCTACAGAGTTTTATCTTTTAGGACCAGATAGCAGGGCATTAGACTACCCAAAAGATCTTATCAAAGGAGAAAACGCAACGGTAACCATAGGAATTACAAATCACGAAGATAAGACTATGGATTATATTATTGAAATATGGTTACTCAATCAAACGACGTATGGCGATGGAGTGACAAATATAACAAGTTTAAATAACGCGTGGTTCCTGGAAAAAATCAATATTACACTACCTCCCAATTATATGGATAATGAAGGATCATGGAAATCACAATGGAGCTATAACTATACCTTTAGTATAAATAAGACAGGAAAAGATTTCAAATTGATGTTTCTCTTATTTACTACAACACCAACTGAAAATTACAATTATAATGAAGATTATAAAAGCATGATTAATCAAATAATCAACAGTGCCTACGAAGAGCTACACTTAAGTATAACTGTCATCTAAAAAACAAAGATTGTCGCTAAATCTCAATAAATTTAATAAAATGTGAATAAAATGCCAGGAGTTCTACCTCATCTTATAGCCGGATGTGCGATGTTTATCATTGGTAGATATTACTTTAGAGATTATTTTGATGGTGGCGAAAAAGCTAAAGAACGAATACTTCTTGCAATTGTTTGTGTATCATTTAGTTTTATACCAGATATTCTTTTAATATTCTATTACACGATACACCCCTTCTCATTTGAAACGATTTTGCCCGATCATGAACTTGCTCACATAATGTGGGGACTAATAGCCATTGCTGCTCTACCGATCATCAAATACGGAATAAAAACAAAGAGAGAACCAATATGGCTCATGGGCTTTTGGTCAATTGTCATCCACATGATTATGGATTTACTTATATGGGAAAGTGGGGTATGGTTCTAGGGTATTTTTTCCTTTAAAATGAGGTAGATCTAATAAATATAAAGATATAAACATATTAAATATATACTTCCTTTCGAGGTACCAATTTGAAAAAAAACATCATATCGCTTGTCAAACTGCCTGATTTACTGATTTCTAAAGTGTATCTGAAATTATTTCAGGAGAAGGATTCCCTTAGTACATTTCTCTTTCATGGCTTATTCCGTAATAAAGAAGAAAGTTCATTGAATCTTGTCGATCCGCAACCCTGGATAACGGTCGAACAATTTTGTCAATTTGTAACCTACTATCTGGATCACGGGTACACGTTTGTATCACCCGATGATGTTGTGCACGGTTTAAAAGAGGATAACAAATATATTATGATAACATTTGACGATGGATATTTCAATAATCGATATGCGTTGCCTATTTTACAAGAATACGACATCCCTGCTGTTTTTTTTATTTCTACCAATCATGTGATATACAACAGATGTTTCTGGTGGGATGTTATATATAGAGAAAGGAAAAAAAAAGGAAAGTCTACAAAAGAAATTGTAAATGAACAGTACTTATTGAAAACAAAAACACACGAAGAAATAGAACAACATATACTAGATTCGTTTGGGGAAGTGGCGCTTCAACCAAGAGGTGATATTGATAGACCCTTCACCATTTCAGAATTAAGAGATTTTTCCAAAGAAAAATATGTATTTTTAGGTAACCACACAAGCAACCACGCAATTCTAACAAACTATTCTCCAAATGGGATTAAATCACAAATACTTGACGCTCAAAATGTTATTCATGATATCACTGGAATAACTCCAACAGCTATTTCATACCCCAATGGAAATTACTCAGATGAAGTCATAAAAATATCAAAAGAGAGCGGAATAAAACTAGGAATCACAGTTGATTATAGAAAGAACAGCTTGCCTATCGATTGTAAAGTTAATAACTGCATGCGTCTTGGTAGATTTGATTTATCGAGCGGTAATAATATCATAAAGCAATGTGAATTGTTTAGATCAGATATACTATTATGTGCTTGGGTTTGGAATTTTTTAAGTAAAAGATACACCTCCTATTAATTTTGAAGGTAAATCAGATTTTTCCTTTTTACATATTCATATTTTAATCCAAAAAATCGAATATGGTTTTCTCTTTCTGCTCGTTTAATACGTCGTTTCGTACTGTCATGGATTTTCCACCAAATCACCTCAAGCTCTTGGTTTAAATCGATAAGTAATGTTAATTTTTTTACAGGTAAATCATTCAGAATTCACGTTGTTCTTGCATAACTCGAATAAGACACTATCACATCCATCAATGTTAAAGGAGGAAATCGAAAAGTGCTCTTCCTTAACATCGAACATAAAAAATTTTTTCTCTGTCACCAGCACATACTTCCTCTACTTAGCTATTCCATTCTATTCAGTTTTTCTAACCAATCCTCTTTCCAAAACACGTAACAATTTCTATCACATCTGGGCATAAGATTTCCCTGTTTTCCTGAACAATGAACCCCCTCAAGGAGAACAATATTGCGAGCTTTGTACAGTTTTGCTGCACGTTCGTCAAAGAAATAATTCACTCTCTTTAATATCTTATGTTGACTTCCACAATACTGCCACATTTCATCCATGAAAAAACACCCTTCTAACGTATGATTTCCATCCAGAGTCTGCAGGATTTGCTCTTTGGAACGAACCCTAACTAGGTCTCCTGGTTTTAGATCCCTTGCAGGGGAAGAAGGCGAATCTTGCGAATCTTCCTTTTGTGAAAACATTTTCTTTGTTTTGAATTTTCTTATTTCCTGAACAAAGAGAATTATTCCACTCATTCGTAATAGAATCCCGAAATTTTTTTTGATTTTTAGGGAGGTATCATCAACCCCCATCTCTTTGATCGTGTTGATTTGACACATAGGATCACATTAAGTGCATTTCTATTTTTCATCTAAATCGGTGCATTGTTTCCCGTCAGATGCCATCATTATCTATTATACCGTATATAAAAATGTTTTTTTTATTCCATTAAATATTTTTCTTCTTATGGAATCATCTTGAAAAGGATAGTTAGACTTCTTTAGAATTTTTAAAAAAACATAATATATAGTAGGAAGAACTTTCCGGTTATAAATGGTGATATTATATCTTTTCTTTGTTTGCTTTCCAAAAATTTTTTGATAATGATAGTACGGGCCGTAAAAATCAATTTTGCTAATTTTTTTCTCTGTAAATAGCTTTTCAAACACTCGATAAAACAACACATTTGATGGAGAATACGCAGAAAATGCATTTGAATAGCCTATTTTAATCAAATACAGAATCCCACGGTCAATGATCACGTAAATTCCAGCGATATATTCATTATTTACCTGCAAAAAGTATAACCGGAACTTATCCTCCTTGGCAAGGTGTAAGGCTAGCTTTTGATAGAACTCACCATAGTAAGAACGTTTTAAAGACGTCTCCCCGGTCCCCTTCCACCCGCTATCTTCAATCTCATAGAAATACGGTAATCCCTTTTCAATTTCCTGCGGTTCCTTCATTTCCACAAGCGTTACGACCCCTTGTTCATCCAACCGTCGACATTTTCTTTTCAGTTCTCTGAGATCTTTCCCATCTAGATCGTTTTTGATATAATCCTCGAATTCTCTCTGGCAATCAATAACCAGCGTATTTGTTTCGCCTTCGTCAATTTTATAATACTTTTCAACAATTGATGTAAAAACCTTGAATAATTTTTCATCTTCAGGGATAGAATACATTTTAATAATATCCAATTTCCTCCTACTTTCGTTCAGATATTTCAAAAATCTTTGAAAAATTACCTCTGGGTTTTCTCCAGAATCAATGAGAAAATTATAAAATCCAATCAGATATTCGTCTTTCACTGACAATTCTCTCAATGATAAGAAAATAAAATATTTTTTTATTTGAAAAGTAAACGGGAAAATTGCTACAATTTTATTATTTTCATTTTTTATAACATAGATTTCCATTTTAACCTTTTTAAAATTCTTGATAATTGTTTCATAATAGATTGCGAATACTTCAAATGAGAAAAAAAGAGGCATTTCCTTTCTCAAATTAAATAGTCTTTCCCAATCGCTTTTTATCTCGGAAAGTTTTTCAAGTGTTTCAATTGTGTCAATGGTATATTCAGAATTATTCATATTGCCATTGGTCTCTGCCATTACATTTCCTGCCTACCTAAATTTTTCAAACCATACAAATAATATGCAAGACCATAAGTCTTTGAATAAATTTTTTGATATGAATAACAAGCTATTGTTTTACCACCCAAGCTTAATTTGAAATTATTTATACCTTTCTTTGTTGTATCTTTTTCTGCCTCTTCTTCAGACCACACCCCACCAAGATCGAACTCCTTTATGCCTTTTTCTTTTGCATATTTTATTGCTTCCCAACCAATTAGACGAGTGGCACAAGCAATTAGCTTCTTCTTCTCATTGTCTACTTCCAATCTTTTTGAAGCAGCTATCCAGGCCTCGATATGAGAATCGTCTTCTAAATATAGAACTCCAGATAAGATTTCATCATTACATCCAGCAGCAAATAAAGTTCCGTTCTTTTTCATGTTTTCAAGAGTTGTTGATCCTACCCCAAACACATCAAAAAAAGAGTTTATACCTTTTTTTTGTATGAATGATCGATATATCTGAAAAAACTGATTATGGTCTTCATTTATCCGAATTTTAATGCCCTCTCTTTGTGCTCTTTTTACCTTGTATCTAACTTTTTTACTCATATTCTGCCAAATTGTATCCAAATCTTGAGTTAAATCCACAACTATAGTAAATTCTTTTTTACGGGTAAATCCTTTAACATCAACTTTATTTTTACAATAACGGAAGTTTAGAAAATCGCAATTTTCAATGTCAAATGGTCGATCTGAGAAATGAATTTCTCTGACATTGAATATTAAAATTTTTTTATCAATCGTAAGCATCTGCTACTTTTATAAATCATTTAGTATATATTTCTTTCTATTAAAAATAATCCTCCAATTATAATCATAAATTTACTATTTAACCTAACCACTACATTCGTTAAAATAAATTAAAGCTATATTAAAAACTGTTTATTTAAAATATATTTAAAATTATTATATCAGTAAAATTTATATACTAAGACGAATGTTTATATATCATCCTAGATTTATACTATTAAATAAATTAACATTAAAGGTGCAAGAAAAAATAATCTTCACCTATCCTAAATAATTATATTAGGGGGACGGAAAAAATGAATAATAAAACAGATAAAGCTACACTTGCTATAATTCCTTGTTACAACGAAGCAGTTACTATTGGTAGTGTTGTTCTAAAGGTCAAAAATCACGTAGATCAAGTTTTAGTTATTGATGATGGGAGTATCGATGATACCGCTAAAATAGCAAGGGCTGCAGGAGCACATGTTATTTCACATAAAAAAAATTATGGGAAAAGTGCCGCTATTAAAAATGGTTTCAAATATGCGTTAGATAAAGGTTTTGATTATGTAGTAACTATTGATGGTGATGGACAACATAACCCAGATGAAATACCTTTTGTTTTAGGAAATTTAATGAATAACGATCATGATATAATAGTAGGTTTCAGGTCTGGTAATGATACAGAAATGCCAGGTTGGCGAAAAATAGGAAAAAATGTATTAGATTATACAACTAGTTTTGGCAATGGTGGATATGTTACTGATAGTCAGAATGGCTTTCGTGCATTTAATAAAAAAGCTGTGAAAGCTTTAATTCCTGAGTTAAATGGAAAAGCTTTTAGTGTTGAAAGTGAACAACTTATAAAAGCCCATGAATTAGGCTTAGAAGTTTCCCACGCAAATGTTACATGTAAATATAAAGATTTAAAAAAAACATCTACTAAAAATCCTGCATCACACGGTTTTTCTGTACTCAGCTATGTCATATGGCTTGTTGCTGAAAGGCGTCCTTTATTGTTCATTAGCGTACCAGGTTTTATTATGGTTATACTAGGTCTTTTTTTTGGCATTCAAACACTTCAGTATTATAATCAGACACATGTTTTCCTTCTATCTTATGCAATTCTAGTAAGTATTTTTTTGATTATTGGTGCTCTCGCGATGTTTATGGGTTTAATGTTAAACGTATTACCAAACATAATTAAACGTGCAAAGGAGTGATAACTGTAAATTTAGAGTTATAACACGGCATTGTAAAAATTGTGAGGTTTTAATTCAATGAAAGTATTAATACTGGCTCCGGAGTTTCTACCTGTCAGAGGTGGCATAGGCACATACATTATTGAACTTATTAAAAATATGCCAAAAGACATTCAGATACATGTTTTGACTCCAAACCAACAAAACTTTAACAATGTCATATGTTTAAATGGTTCTAATACTAAAACAAAAGATAAAGAATTTTTAGACAAAATTATTATTCATTATGTTGGCAATGCCAATGGTGATTTTTTTTCCAATCTAAAATTTCAGCTAAATTGCTTTAGGCACGTACCTTCCATAATCAAACGTTATGACATTGACATAGTTCATTCAGAAAGTACATTGCCAGATCTATTTTTGAATCAAAGATCGGTAAAGGTACCCATTATAACAACGATTCATACTACTATCAGGGACGAAATAAACTCAACAAAATCCTCCGATACTAATTTTTCTGATCTCTCTCATTCAGAAAAAACAATGGTTCTTTTTGGTTTCTTTTTGAAGTTTCTGGAAAATAAATATTATGCCAGAAAAAGACAATATATTACTGTTTCAAAGTGGATGAAAAATCGTATTATAAATAATTTTCAAAAAATCCAACCCGGCCAAATTGAAGTTATATATAACGGCGTTGATTCTGCTACATTTAACCCATCCGAAAAAAAACATGTTAGAAAATATTTCCCAGAATTATGTGATGTAGATATACCAAAGATTCTTTATTTATCACGATGGGTTGAAAGAAAAGGCATAAAATATTTTTTAAAAGCTATACCTAAAATAATCGAAAAAACAGATGCCCATTTTATTTTTGCAGGGCCAAGTAAAAATAATAATTTAAAGATACCTTCAAAAAATTGTACGTTTCTTGGATATGTTCCTCAAGAAAAAATTCCTTGTTTATATGCATCGTCTGATATTTTTGTGTTGCCTTCACTTTATGAAAATTTCCCGTTTACTCTCCTTGAGGCGATGTCTTCTGGGTTGGCAGTAATAAGTACAAATGTGGGGGGGATTCCAGAGATGATAAATCATGAAGAAAATGGGTTATTAATTAAACCTAAAATCACAGAAGATATTGTTGGATCTGTAGTTTATCTGGCAGAAAACAATCAATTAAGAAAAGAATTGGGCAAAGGAGCTAGAATGACGGTTGAAGAAAATTTTTCTTGGGAAAAAATGGCCCTAAAAACTAGAGAATATTACAAAAAGGTATTAGAAAATGAAAATATTGCTTGTTAACCCCCCAAGATACCTAGGAAAAATACCTGTTATACGAGAGGATAGATGTGAGATTACTGAACGATATTCTGTGATTTTTCCCTATAGTCTTATTTGGATCGCTTCTATTCTTAGAGATAGAGGCCACATGGTTAAATTGATAGATGCTAATGCCTTGAATATATCTTATATAGATTTAAGAAAGAAATTAGATTTTTTTGAATACGAATCGTTAATATTTAGATTTACTCCAACTACTTTTAACTGGGACATAAGGACAGCACAGATTTCTAAAGAATTTAACAGTGATTTAAGGACAATTGGAATATGTCTTACATTACGGCATCTGCAGAGAGAAGTCATGGAAAAAGCTAATCATTTGGATTTTTTTGTCCCCCAAGAGTGGGAAATCGTCATACCTGAACTGGTTGAATCGTTGGAAAAAGATAATAATCCTAATAATGTGAAAGGAATTAGTTATAGAAAAGATGGCAAAATCATTGTCAATCCTCCTGCTGAACCTATAAAGGATTATGACTCTTTGCCAATTCCTGCTTATGAACTTTTACCAGATCTAAAGTTGTATAGACCCAATACTCCAGTAAATGGAAATTATGCAATACTATACGCCAGTAAAGGCTGCCCCTATGGATGTATATATTGCACAGTTTCAAGATCGCCTTTTAAAATAAAATCTGCAGATAAGGTTATGAAGGAGCTTAGGCTTCTTAATTCTAAATATAACGTTAAAATAGTTTCCTTTTTTGATGAAACCTTTACTATTGACAAAAAGAGAACGATAAAAATTTCGAAAATAATCAAAGATGAAGGGTTAGATATAAAATGGTACTGTAATACAAGAGTCAATCTTGTAGACAAGAAATTGCTAAAAATTATGTATGAGGGGGGTTGTAGAGGAATTGCCTATGGTATAGAATCAGGAAGCCAAAAAATATTGGATAATGCTAAAAAAGAGATTACAATAGATGAGAGCAAGAAGGCAATAAAATGGACAAAAGAAGCTGGGATTAAGGCATATGCAAGCTTTATTTTTGGGCTGCCCGGAGAAAATTGGAAGACTATAAGACAGACAAATAATTTTGTTAAAGAGACACTCCCGAACAGCGCTCAATTTAATGTCGCCGTACCATATCCTGGATCAGAGCTTTATGATTTTGCCGTTAGAAGGGGTTTAATTTCTAATACAGATTGGAATGATTTGTACCAACATAAGGCCTTAATGAGAACAGAAGAGCTTACCACTGAAGATTTGGAGAAAGCCAGAAAATTAGCATATAGAGCATTGTACTTTAATCCTCGTTGGATTTTTAGTAATGTATGCTGGATATTAAGAGAACCTATGGACTTGGGACAAGGGGTTAAATACTACTTGAAAGCGTTAAAAAATTATTCGATGCATAGAATGGAACATGCACATTGAATTCTTTAAATAAAGTGATGACAATGGAGACTTTAAGATTTATCATGACAACAACTTTTTATCCGCCGTATCACGTTGGAGGAGATGCCATCCATGTTTATCATCTATCCAATGAATTGGAAAAGAGGGGACACGAAGTTCATGTCGTTCATCTTTTAGATTCATACTATTTTAAGAGAAAAAACGATCCTAGGGGGAAGCATGATACAAATAAAAATGTCTTTAGGCATGCTATAAAATGTCCTTCTGGAACATTGTCACTTTTTAAAACATATGTTTTTGGAAAGTCCGTTTATATCGATAGAAAAGTTAAAAGTATAATCGAGGGAGTTAAACCGGATGTAATTAATCATCATAATTTAGCTGGATACGGTCCATCAATCCTGAGATACGAGGCTCCAAATGTATTATACACTGCTCATGATTACTGGCTGATATGCCCAATGAATATTTTGATGAAAAGGTCCGGTGAAATTTGCGAACAGAATTTTAATTGTGCTTTATGTAGTTTATTATTTAAAAGACCAGTACAGTTATGGAGATATCGCAAAAATATAAAAAATTTTTTAGATAATATAGATTTTATCATAGCGCCTAGTAATTTTTTGAAAGAAAAATTAGAACGCACAGGAATTAATAAAGATATTAAGGTGATGCCGAATTTTGTTTTGTCTGATACTAAGAGCAACTCTTCATATAGATCGAATATCAAAGCTAAAAATATACAAAAACCTTACATTCTTTATGTAGGAGTACTTGAACCGTACAAGGGAATTTTGATGCTTTTAGATACATTTCAAAAGATTCAGGACAATGTAAATTTGAATATGGTAGTTGTAGGCAATGGATCATTATATAAAAAATTAAAATCTATTAAATCTAAGAAGATTTTATTGAATGGGTGGGTTGATCAAGATGAATTGAAACATTTCTATAAAAATGCTGAAGCTGTTGTCATTCCTTCCCTATGCCATGAAAACAATCCTTTTGTAGCGTTGGAATCTTTAAAATATGGAACCCCCATCATAGTTTCTGACAGGGGAGGATTGCCAGAGATAGCGCAGAAAGGCGATATGCCGGTATTTAAAAGTAGCTCGGAGTTGAAATCCCTTCTTGAAAAGTTAGACAGGGGCGAACTAATACATAAAAATCCTCAAAGAGTATATGAAGACAACTATTCTCCTGATTCCTTTATTGAAAAATACCTTTGTTTAATAAGAGATAAATAAGGTGAGAAATGAATATAGTTTGGATTAACAAGATAACAGATACAGACTACTGGAGGACGACACAGTTGGGACTCACCAGGGCTCTGAGAAGAAAAGGACATAACGTAATGCTAGTGATGGCTAAGAACATTGGAGAAAACAAATCCGCAGATGAAAACATTATCTATCTTCCAACGATATCCGCTCCTCTACTATCTGGATTATTTTTTGGTTTAATTATTTTTCATTATTTTCCTTTTTTCATTTGGAAAAAAAAGCCAGATGTAATAATCATTGATGGAACATCCGTCTGGCTTCCGTTTGTTCTTACATCGAAACTTTTCAACATCCCACTAATAATGGACATTAGGACCTTGCCAATAAACAAAGGAAGAGCGCTATCGTTTGATCTCTGCCTCCATCTAAGTAAATATATGACGGAGGGGTTAACTACGATAACCCCTGAACTGGAAAAAATACTTAGAACAAGATATGATCTACAAGACAAAAAAATTGGAATCTGGCCATCAGGTGTATCCCTAGAAGATTTTACAGTATCTCCCGATAACAATAACGCCAATAATCAGATGTATTCTAAAAATTTTGTTGTAATGCATCATGGATCTCAAGGATACGGCCGAGGCATGGAAGATTTAATAAAATCAATGGCAGAGCTGGATATCTCGCTAAAGAAAAAAATCAAATTAATATTAATTGGAATTAGTGCAAAAAATCAAAGAAAATTTCTAAGTTTATGCAGAGAAGCAGGAGTAGAAGATCAAATAGAAATTTTACCTAGAATGGAACACAAAGAAATACCATCTTACATAGAACAAGCTGATGTCGGAATTATCCCTCTTCCACCAGATGAAGAATGGTGGAGAGTCAGTGTCCCATTGAAAACTCTTGAATATATGGCAATGGGCAAACCAATAATAGCTACCAGCATTCCCTTCCATCAGAGACTCTTTGAAAAAGGAGAATGCGGAATACTCGTAAATTCAAGCAATTCGAAGGTATTTTCTAAAGCAATAACCGACCTATACCAAAACAGAAAACAACTAGATATAATGGGAAAAACGGCCAGAGAAATCGTAAAAAAACATTATACCTGGGACAACATAGCTTCCGAGGTAGAAAAATTCATAAAGACTATTTTGGCGGATTTCAGAAAATGAAACATAGACATATAACGTATATTGGAGGAATATTCTTTTTTATTGGGTTAATTTTAATGCTAATATCATGGCATTTTACCTACCCAATCCATATGCCCGAATCGGATGAAATAATTTTCACTCAGTTCTATCCATCGATATGGCCAGGGACAATATTATCATTGCTGGGCTTGTTTTTAACAGGATATTACTCTGAAAGAAGAAGTATTAAAATAATCTGTGCGTCAATTTTTCCGATAGTACTCTATGCATTTGTTTTTTATTTCTCCTATATACCAACTTCAGACAGCGGTGGCGTAAAAGCAATGTTTGAAGTTTTTCATCATACAGGTATAAATCCAGCAGTTGAATCCTATTTTCATTATCCGATATTTTTTACCTTAAATGAAATGACCAGCCAGATGCTAGGACTTAACGCCAACAATCTCGCCATCATATTCTTCACTCTCTTTGGGGTTTTAATTGCATTATATCTTTATCTATTTATTTTTAAAACAATAGAAAACGACATCCACCAAATAGCATTCTTAGCTGCCCCTGTCTACTTCATCGCAATATTCACCTATCTAAATTATCAATGGGCCCCTCAAACCCTTGCTCTTCTATTTTTCCTGCTATTACTGTTGTTGTTCGATCAAAAAAAACCCGAATACAAATTTTTAAGCATTATTATTTTCACGATATTGGTCTTCACTCATCTGTTTATCCCTGCGATATACCTACTGTTTATAGGAATATATGCTATCAAAAAAAAGGAATTCAGAAATAGCTTCCTGCTCATGGTCTGCATCTACATCACAGTTTTAATCTACTATACAACATTCTTTCTACCAGGTATCATAGATGCATTTAGACAATCAATCTATGGATTTGGAAAAGAATATGCAATCGACATATCAAGATCATTCATGGAACCAAAAGGCCTAACGAGCCAGATAATAAGCATAGTTAATAGGATCAGAATCCCACTAACATGGATTGTGCTCTCCACAGGATTCTTCATATGGTTCATCAAAAGAAAAATAAGCCTCCCTGCAGTCGCCTTAGGCATAACTGGAGGAATCTACTTTGGCATAGGCATGTTCTACTCCATCCTGGGCACCCGTGCTTTACAAATCCTCTTCATTCCTCTAGTAATCGGCATAGGATTTTTCATCTCCAAATGGAAAAAACCAACACTACTTTTTGTAACTATCCTCATAATCCTATCTATTTTCGGTCCAATGCGAAATGCTTATGATGGATATCAATTTCAACTAAATGAAGAAGAAGATGCCTGCAATTTTTTGGCTAATACTATGCCAACAGAACAATCAACACGATTGGCGATTGGAGGAATTAATTCTGGTTATTTTTCAAAAAAATTTAATTATGTTAACACGGATGAAGACGACCATATAGATTTATGGGTTGTAGTTCCAGAAAATTCAGAATTTTATAATGTTTTTGATGCTCATCTAGAAGAAAACGAATATATATTATATAACTCGAATCTAGGCAAAGAAGCCATTTCGCATGGGATGAATGAAAAAAATGCTAATATTCTTGAAGAAGAACTGTTGTTTAATAACAAGATATATGAGTGCGGTAAGACTTTCATTGTAAGGGGGAGATGACTAACATGATTGAGTTCATACATCCCGCTCTAATGAACTACCGTTTTGAACTTTTCGAAAAACTCCAAAAAGAATACAATATAAAATTTATTTTTGTTATGCATGAACCCCAAAAAGAATTTGGCGGAATAAATATTCCTAGTGAATGGAATTTTGAAAATATCAATCTTAAAAAAAATTCTTTAACCAACTGGTTGCGTTTTGTGGGAAGACTTCTAAAAGATGATTATGAATTAATAATTGTAGGTCCAGCAGAGATACCATATTGTTTAGTTACATTTTTAATTTGTAAGTTAAGAGCTAAGAAACTCATAGCTTGGGGGGAAGGTTGGCATTGGTCAGAGAATACTTGGTATTGGAAACTATATACCAAACTACTAAAAATTATTTTAAGAAAAGTAGATGCAATTGTTGCTTCAGGTGAAAAATCACAAAATTTTTATAAAAATATTTTAGAAAATAGGGTTGAAGTATTTAATATTCGTAATTGTGTATTTCCATACAAAAAAAGAGACCCGTCACAATTAATAAAAAAATTAGCTGAAGAAGATAGTAATATCATTAATAAAAAAATCGTGCTATTTCTGAGTAGAATAGTAAGAATAAAAGGATTGGACTATTTAATAAAAGCTTTTAAAATTTTAGAAAGTGAATTGAATAATGTATATCTTTTAATTGTAGGAAGTGGAGATTTTGAGGATTATTGCAAAAAATTAGCCAATGATTTAGAAATAAAAAATATTATGTTTAGAGGCTACACTTCTAACGAGAAAGAGATCGAATTATATTATAATCTATGTGATGTATTTGTATTACCATCTATTTTTTATAAGGATTCTGGTGAAGCCATTGGCTATGTTGTTTGCGAGTCTATGGGTGTAGGAAAACCATTGGTAGTTACAAATGCCGTTGGAGCAGCTCCGGAATATGTAAAAGATAATGTCAATGGTTTTGTAGTTAAAGAAAAAAATGCTGAAGAATTATATGAAGCTTTATTAAAAATTCTCAGTAATGAAAAATTGGCGAAAGAAATGGGGGAGAAATCAAAGGAGACTTACAATGAGAAAATAAGTTTGGAGAAGCAATTTGAAGCGTTTAAAAATGTTATAGATTGTTTTATAAAAAAATAAGTTATTCATTTTGTTATGAATATTGGATTAGTTATTATTTCTGTACCTGGAGGAGGTTCAGAGACAGTTGTTTACAATCTTCAGAATTATTTGTCCAAAAAGAGACATAGGGTAACATTGATTGCAAATGAAGAATTTTTTGCATGGGATCCACCCATCACCTGTGATAAAATAAATCTAAAATGTCTATTAGATCCTAACTTTATGATTAAAAGGATTTTTGGTAAAAGATTATTGCCCAAGATTGTTCTTAAAAAAAAGGCTTTCATAATTCCAATTTTGCTAGATGTCTATTTTAGAAAGGAAATTAAACATATTATACGTGAAATAAATTATAAAAAAATTGATGTTCTACATTTTCATGATCCTTATGGTTTAAAGTTATATAAGCCTCTTTCTAAAATTAGCAATATACCATCTGTTTATACATTCCATGGAAACGATATAGGCCTACCATTTTATACTAGAGGGCTGAAAAAAACATTTATTAAAACAATTAATCGTATAGATTCGATAACAACTGTTTCCAATTATATGAAAAATTGTTTAATTTCTCAAGGCATTAAAAAAGAGATTAAAGTAATTTACAATGGAATAGATTTAGATCGCCTTAATTCAATAAAACAACAGTTAAATAAAGATAAAAAGGAAAATAATGAGGGAGTAGATAAAGATAAATTTTCCCTGTTGTTTCCTGGCGGTGAAAAAATCTGGAAAGGGGGAAAAGAACTTTTAGAGGCAATACTTTTTATCAGAAATCAAATGCCCAACTTGAGACTTTATATAACTCGTGAAGTTTCAAAAAACCACATTTACAGAGAATTTACAAGAAGATATAATCTTGAGAAAAATGTCAGTTTTCTGGGGCTGTTATCTATAAAAAGATATTACGAATATTTAAATTTAGTAGACTGTCTGATAATGCCCTCTGAAAAAGAGCCATTTGGTATAGTGTTTTTAGATGCAATGGCTATGGGCAAACCGATTATCGCCTCAAACAATGGAGGCGTCGTAGAAGTAATTGATGATCAGGTTAACGGCCTTCTTTGCAATAGAAAACCGAGAGATATATCTGAAAAAATTATTAGCTTATATAAAAATCCCAAACTAAGGGAAAAAATGTCAAAAAATAATTTAGAAAAAGTTAAAAAATTTGATTGGAATAAGATTACGGATCAATACATTGATTTATATGAAGCAATAGCAAAGTAGTCAGTCAGATTTTTGAAGCATACCAAATATATGCATGATTGTAATAGATGAAGCAATTTGGGATTTTACCACATTAATATTCTTTTTAAGGGTTTAAAGCCCAACCATGCGTTGGGAGAGCGAAACTACTTCATTTTTATACATTCTTTGTTCTCATAAATATTTGTCTAAAATAATTAACATCTTCTCTGGAAATACCCTTTATAAAATATAATATTGCAAAGTACAAAAATATTGCTAAAATAATGAGCAAGAATAGATTAATAAAACCACAAAAGTAAATGAAAAATCCCATAACCAAAGTGGCAACTATTGGTTTGATAACAATTTTATGAAATGGCAATGCATAAAAATTTTTTGAAATCACATAGACATATAATCCAAAAAGAACTGTTTCGGCGGTTATAGTAGCAATTCCAGCACCAACATAACTTAATGGTGGAATCAGGATTAAGTTCAAGATAACATTTAGCAAAGCAGTAAACGCTGCAATAATCGCCATCTGATTTTGTCTATCAACAGCAATAAGTAGAGCCCCCAAAGAACTGTATAAAAATATTAACAAAACATCTCCTGCTAATATCTGAAGTGCAATTATTGAAGGATAAAATTGTTGTCCATAGAAAAGGAGGATAATTCTATCTGCAAGCAAAGTTATTCCTACGGTGATGGGTACTCCTAAAATTAATAGATATTTGAAGGATTTTGCATAAGTTATTTTCAATGAATTCTTTGAAGACACATAGTAATGTGACATCAAAGGTAGAAGAGCGCCCATAAATAGATATGGAATTGGTTTAAGACCCAAAACTAAATTATAAGCTGCATTATACCAACCAACAACTGCATCCCCTTTCATCATCGAGAGCATTATAGTATCTGCTTTTATGTATATCATATCAAAAATCGATAACATGCCAAGGGGTATAGCAAGCTTTATTGAATTTTTCCAGAAATCCCAATCAATCCCTATCTTTGTTTTTACAAACTTTATTTCACAGACCAAAGAGCTAAAAGCAAGATCAAAAACACCTGAAAAAAGAAATATCAGAGCAAGCTCTATTAAACCATAGCCCAAAAACAGAACCAATAAACCCAAAGAGACTCGTATTATATTACCAAGTACCGTGATACTTGCATCATACTCCATCTTTTCAAAAGCCCGAAATGTACCCCTAAAGACGCCGGATAAAGATTCTATAAGGGTGTAAATACCAAAGATGTATACAACATTCTTTGTATATGCTGGATAATCTAACAAATTGATTACTACCACAATTAAAACAAAGATTACAAGAGACAGCAATGCACGAATGTTCAGGATATTACTTACATATCTGCTCGCCTGGGATTTATCTCTTGCGACCTCTCTGATCAGCAGAATGTCGTATCCTAAACTAGAAAAAATGGCAAAGAATGTCGTGAATGCAAGGGCAAAAGAGTATCTACCGAAAACGACATCACCTAAGTTTCGGGCAATAGAGATGGACAATATAATCGATAATATCGAAGTGACGAACTGAGCAATAAACAAAGCAAAAGTATTTTTTGCAACTCGTTGAACATCACTCATTGAAACCAATTCCAATATAACTTATAGTTCCAAGTCCCATATACATTATTTAATAATTTGACTATTTTTTCTTTTGCTTCTGGAACCATTTTATTGTTTCCTCCAGTCCTTTTTGCAATGCAAATTTTGGTTCGTATCCAAGCTTCTGTTTTGCTTTGGAAATATCAGCAGAAGAATGTATAATGTCACCCAGCCTAGATTTTTTATAAACTGGTTGTAAATTTTTTCCAGTTATCTGCATAATATGTTTTGCTAATTTATTGATTGAAACCTGTTTACCTCCGGCTATGTTGAAAATACCAGTTTCCTTGCTTTCAGCTGCAATAATATTAGCGTTTACAACATCATTAACATAAATAAGATCCCTGGTTTGTTCTCCATCGCCATAGATGACGGGAGGTTTATTTTTTAAAAACATGTTGATAAATCTTGGAATAACCGCAGCATAATCTCCTTTAGGGTCTTGTCTTGGACCATAAACATTAAAGTAACGCAGAGCAGCTGTTTTTAAACCATAAACCTTGGTAAAAACACTGCAATAGTATTCACCAATTAATTTATTAACAGAATATGGTGAAATAGGACGTGGTATCATATCTTCATGTTTAGGTAATGTTGGTGTATCACCATATACACTACAGGATGAAGCAAACACAACCTTTTTTACATTATTATCCCTTGCTGCAACAAGGACATTTAGAGTACCATTAACATTTACATCATTAGACTTAACCGGATCTTCAATGCTTTTAGGAACCGATGTAATTGCGGCCTGATGAAAAACATAGTCGACATCTCTGAATGTTTTTTGAAGGATATCCAAATCAGTAACACTCCCCTTGATGAACTTGATCTTATTAGTGTCTACGAGATCCCGTATGTTTTTGAAGTATCCTGTAGAAAGGTCATCGATAACTATGACCGTGTTATCTTGTGCTAGCGCTCTTGCCAGATTCGAACCTATGAATCCTGCGCCACCGGTAACAACAACGCATTTTCCTTTCATGCCAATTTTCACCAATTTTTTATCAATATAATTCCAGTAAATTCTTAGATGATATATGGTTAACCTAATTTTTATTGACGTAGCTTATATAAATATTCTGTTATTTAAATATTATTACTAATATATGCAACAAAATTAATAATAAATAGTATAAAAACAGCAAGTTGTTAAATCTTTTCCTTAACAATTGTTTAAATAAAAGATAAGTTAAAAAAAGAAAAAAAGTGTAGGCGGAGGGTTTTTGGTGGTGGTAGTAACACCAAAAACCTAGATTAATTACTTTTAGAATACTGATACATTAATCAAAATCGTTGTAATAGCAGATATAATATTGGATAATTTTCTAAGAATCTTAAGAAGGATGTATATATTGTTTTTGCTTTGTTTTTAGGCATGCTTATGGCAAGTGGGTCACTCCAGGGGCTTTCAGCATTATTTGTATCTTTTGCTTTTACAGTTATTTGATAGTTGTCCTTATTTGTCCAAGTGTGTATGGCACTGACATTTGCACCAGAAGTATATGGACCAACCCATCCACTGTTATTTCCATCTCCCCAGTCAAACCAGTAAGATATTTGGTTTCCTTCTGGATCAGTTGTTGATGTTGTATAGGTGTATGCTGTATTGATTTTTCCAGAAGTTGTTCCTGAAGGTTTTGATGGTTTATTGGGTGCAGTATTTCCAGTTGTAATTGTAACGGTATCAGATGAAGGTGTTAATTCATAATTTCCAACTGAGTTTATCGCTTGGGCTTCTATTGTATAGGTTCCTGGAGTTAATGGTCCAATTGTCATTGTGAAATTTTCTTTAAAGCTATTATAAGTGCCATCCACAGGATTAGCATTTTGCCAGCTTCCACTATTAACACGGTATTGCACATTTGAAATAGTATTAATTGTTACACTATTTCCTGAGTTCCACCAGTTTGGATTGTTATTTGGATATGGTACAACTATTGCTGAACCTGAATAAACTAATGTTGTACTAGTTGTTGGATCAGGTGAGTATGGAATCAGATTTGTATCCGGGTTTGTATCAATAATATCAAGAATACCATCTCCATCGGTATCTTTCCATCCTATTTGTTGCTGTGTTCCAAGTGAAAGACACCATGCACATGTAGCCATTAGACAACCAGATCCCTCAGTATCTTTTGCGTTAAGATAACCACTCCATTCTGGTATTTGATTATATTCATCTGAAGCCCAGAAAATATGTCCATTTTCATGAGCAATAACTTGGTCCATCCTACTGATACCCCATAAACCGTTATCATACGTCAAAACAGAAAATGGTCCACCCCAATATCCATAAGCATTGTAATTATCAGAAAAACTACCTGGGGTAATAGGGTCAGTTGCCTTATCATTAGTGCTATCAATAACAAATATTGCATATGCCCAATCAGTGCCTTTGCTCTGCCTAAGTGCATTGATATATGAACGCGATCTGTACATCCAATCTCCAGAGTTATATCCTAGATAAGCCATTGATTCATTCACCCAGAGTTGCTCATATGTATTATCAGTTACTCCTGATGCATGAATTATTGGCTCATAACTTGTAGGAACACCTGTTAGCCAATCAATTACAAAACTAACACCAGCATTTAGATTTTGGCTATCCCACCATTGTTGCAAAGCATAGGTGATTTCCTGCTGGACGTTTAGCTCTTCGGCAGGTGCCCAATTTTCTTTATTAGGATCTATTGCTCCATTGCTTTCTAAAAAAATAACTCCAACTGCTACACTACCAATCATATATTCACTTGTTTCATAAAAACCTGGCTCCGGTGAAAGACTAAGAGACTGAATGATTTTATCTGCATCAGGTGGTATTAATGCTTCAGGTAATCTTAGATTTAGCTTAGAAGATTTTTTATCTATATTTAATCCAGTTGCAGGTAACACGGTAGCTATCAATAGCGTACAAATTAAAATACCAATTATTTCCTTATTCATTTTTTCTACCTCCCCTTTTTTAAAAAAAATTACTCTATTAACTTCCTTTCAGTTTGGAAACACATAAATCATCATACCGAATGTGAGAAAATTTGCAGTTTTATCTGTATCACCCGCAGTCACCCTCACATAACCCCTACCAATGCCGACCACAATACGACTATGGATTATGGTCTGCTCATATGGTTCAAGGCTCGTAATGGTCCCTGAGTTTGGCCCTATGAATATCAGCCCTTCAAATTCAAATTTCCATTCAATATCGCCTATAGGAATATCCCCTGTATTTATCACTACTGCCGACACCCGCATGCCTCCCCGGATCCCGCCTATCCCTACAACATCGTTGGTTGTTTCAGTCGATGAATCCGCCATTGAACTCAATATATCTGAAACCATGTTGGTATCCTGTTTTTTATTTTCGGTATAATTAATTAAATTTTTTTCATTTCTCTCTTCAAATCCCATTACAGGAACTGCAGTAGCTATCAACAGCGTCATTACTAATATACATAAAATTTTTTTTTCCATATCCTTTTCTTCCCCCACAAACTAAATACTATTAATCAATTAATTATTATTAAATCTTCCTATTAATAATATTTATGCAACATTTATTTATAACAAATAATAGTTACACTAGTGATTTTATTTTCTAAAACAAACAAATAAAAAGAAAGATTATAAATTATTTCCCGTATCACTTTTCTCTTATCACTTTTATTGTTGGTCTCAGGCTGTATTTGTTGTGCCCTCGAGAATGAATAGATTTCTGTGCATCAAAGTCCAATGTCAACGTGGTTGTTTGATTGTCTCTTACTCTAAACGGTCTAACTATCTTCACCTTCTTTGAAGGTACTTTTAAAACATACTCTTCTCCATCTATAATTGCTGATGCGTTAACAATGTTTAACCGTATCTGAGTATACCACCCTGTACTCAAGTTTTTACTTCCCAAAAGAGTTTTAGCATCTTTTATTGCAATAAGATCAAATGTCTGTGATGTATTAACAACGGTGTACCACTTTCCAAATGTACCATTTCCACTTAAAACGACGGAATGTACTTCCACAGATGAAATAGTTATCCAAGCGTGTGTTATATTTAATTCAGGTGGTTTATCTGTGATTTGCAACACCAGCGTTCCAGTACCCTTTTTAATGCATCCGCATCCGCTTACTATTCCAGTAGTTCCGATACTTAAAAGAGCCACTATAAACAATACTTTTTTCATTATCATCATTATTAAGCCCTCATTTCAATGATTACTATGTAAAGAAGTATAGTATAAGAAAACTGTAGGAAAACAGTATTATTATCATACTAACTTCTAAGATTATTTCAGGAAGGTTTACTGTTCTTATATCCAATGCCTTTATGTCTTCCATATTTTTATCCTTCTAACACTAATTTTGTATGTTTTCTTATAAACGGTTTGTTGTACAACTATTACCAGGCATCTATGACAGTTCTTACCAAAAAAGAATTAGAGTTTTTACACTGATCTCATTTACACATTCTTATAAACAGTCTTTCATTTATTATCAGTCGTCATCGTCATCATCCGGATCCCAAGGCCTATCTGGGATATCCGGGAAATCATCAGGTCGTTCTCATTCAGGGCCTGAATATTTCTATCTTTGTCCAAAATCTAGGAATTTTCGCATCCACAACCGCCCAGGGACCTAGCTTTCCTCAGTTCTGTTCAGAATCTGTGGCTTATCCTTGTCCAATATCCGGGAGCTATACATGGTTCGAAACTCAGTGGCTTGGACTCTTCAAAATTCGAGGCCTAATAAGCTTCAGTGATGCATTCCAGCCCTTCGGCATCCAAGAATAGGCAGAAGGTTACGTTGATTAACCACATTGAGAGGAAAGATATTTAAACCCAAATCACATGTATGAAAATATGATACAGTTGTATCAAAAAATCAAACAGCTGACTGTTCTGACACTCTTCCTCAAACATCCGCATACCAGCTATTACCTTCGAGAATCCGCCCGGCTCTTAAAAATGGATCCCATGACCGTGAAACGAGCACTCACCCTGTTCGTTGCAGACGAAATATTACTCAGAATCGAGGAAAAAAATCAAATCCTCTATAAAGCAAATATCGAGAATCCTGCCTGCCGATATCTAAAAATCTCGTATAATCTATCATGGCTGCAGAAAAAAGGAGTACCTGAATTTCTTAACCGCCACATGAACACGGTTACCTCCATTCTCCTGTTTGGAAGCTATGCCAAAGGAGAAAACGATGAGGAAAGCGATGTTGATATCATTACAATTTCACTTTCCAAAAATGCACTACTCATTACGGAACTTTCTAAATTACTTAAGCGCGATGTGAACCTCATCAACTTCACACCAGCGCAATGGTCACAACAAGCAAAAACCAATAGAGCGTTTTATCTTGATGTGATCCTTGATGGGATTGTGTTATACGGCACAAAACCGGTGGTTTGATGAAAGCAAGTGAATGTTTTCAGAAACGGCTACTGCGCAGAACAAAATCCGATCCGCTAAAGGTAACAAAAGCATTGGAAATGGCTGAAGTTAAAAGGCAACGGGCTCAGGAGCTCTTTGAGAACGACTTTTTTGAAGAATCCGTAGTATCATCCTATACAAGTATGTTTCAAGCATCTCGCGCACTTTTGTTTCATGATGGAATCATCGAAAAAAGTCATGCCTGTGTCGTTGCATATCTCAGAGAGCACTATTCATCAGAGTTAGGACAAGACAAGATCAGTTGGTTAGATACCTATCGATTGGAGCGTCACGAATCATTTTACGGACTGGAGAAATCAAATGTCGATGAGCATGAGGCAGAAGACGCACTTGAGAAATCTGAAAAATTCCTCAAATCAGTTCAACAAATTCTTACTACACTTGATAAAAAAACAAAACCCTGAATTTTTTGAATTTTTCTATCTCCGTCCCATATCCTTTCGACCACTGTGATTCTGCAATTCTGCGACCTCAAAAGGCTTGGTATTTTCCATCTTTGTCCAAAATCTAGGAATTTTCGCATCCACAACCGCCCAGGGACCTAGCTTTCCTCAGTTCTGTTCAGAATCTGTGGCTTATCCTTGTCCAATATCCGGGAGCTATACATGCTTGCCATACCTTAAAAAACCAACCCTAATGCAGTTGATATAAAAAGATGTTGAAAAACAAAGGATGTTTATTCATTTTTTTCTCTCTATGCTATAAACATATCCACAATTTTCACATTTTAAACCTACATCAGAAGCCATAATAAATGTATCACCACCACACTTTGGGCATATCATTCTTTTTCCTACCTCAAACTATCAAGAGATGGTTATTCGCCTTTCTTCTCCTTTTTTCTCTTCAGATTATAACACTCCGTACACAATCCTTTCACTCTGGCTTTATTGTTACACCCAGATGCGCTACAGTATTTCCCTTTATTGACTTGGTGTTTCATTCTTCCTTCTTTTTCCCTTTACCACTATATCGCCAACTATAACCTGGGTATCTCATTGCTTTGTAATCTTTTAAAAATTTATCAAATGCTATTGAGTTACGGAAACGGATTACTCTTACTACATCCCCTGTTTTTTCATCAAATAACTCGATTGATTCTTTATATTTCGTCCCAACCCTGCCCATTTATCTTCTGCACCTAACTACAATTTTATAACCTTACTTTCTTTTTCATTTTATAAATAAGAAACCTCTCATGCATTTCCTGTATTACTTTTTCTTTGTGCTTTTCAAAAGCCGTTAAATCTTCCATTTTTCATTCCCCAAACTACAATTTCATAACAACTGCTTCTTTAAAAAACCAACCATCAGTAAAATTAAGATAAAAAGATGTTGAAAATCGCTTCTCCATAATATGGAGTTGGCAAATCGGGGTTGTAAATTTTAGGGTGGTTCTGTTGAATTAAGATGTGTTGAAAACATGGATTGTTGAATTATGGTTGATAAGGACAGTATCCGCATTCATTCATAGCAAGCATGTTTTTCTTTTCTCTTTCTCCTACGTTCCTTTCTTTCCTTCTTTGTTAAAGGCTTAGATTTCTTTCCTGGAGATATATCTTTTCCACCCTTGACTTTACTCATATCACCTTCCTCCTTTATTCATATTCATAAAGATGGATAGAAAAATGTAGTTAAAATATTTACTGTTTGTAGTAGTGTATGTAGATTTTAGAAGGATAAAAAGGTGTTGAAATTTAAATTATTTTTATAGTGATGTTGAAATATGGGTAACAATTGTTCAATATCATCTAAGTATGGTTATAAAAATCACTTGCTTTTTCTTTAAAAAACCAACCCTTGCATCTATAAAGTATAAACCAATGCTTCATCAGAGGTTATCTCTTTAATTCGTCCTTCTTTAACCCATTTATCAAAAAGGGACTCTTCAATAGGAAATTCAAAATTCTTCTTACCTGTGTACATCATCAAAGTATATACATCCTTGTTTTTACCTCGCTCAAATCCATATAATACGGCAAATGCTATAGTACGTTCGTCGTTTAATTTAAATTCATAGTAATGCCCTACTTTTATTTTTAATTTTAACATCAGCTCTTCATCCTGTAGTTGATATGTCTTTTCCTTTTAAAAATCAATCCTATGATAAGTAAACCAGCGAAATAACTAGGATAAAAAGATGTTACCATCTAAATTTATTTTTCAGATTTTTCTTTTTCTTCTAGTTCTTTCTTTTTCGGTTTTTGTTTTTTCTTCTTCCAAGACTGTAGTGTTTCCTCAACCTCTGGAATTGATACCATTTCCATGATAACATATCAAATATTCATGGTATAAAAAGATATTGGAAAAACAGGATATTTTGCGGAAGGGAAAACAAAGCAAAAAAAATTGATGAAGATCATGGGGGGCATTTCGCACAGATCGACCTGAATAACGTTGTACTCAAGTAGCGGTCTCCTCGGTCAGGTAGAATTACAACGATTGTACCAAATTTTATCTTCTTCGCTATTTGTAAAGCTCCTGCTACCGCAGCACCACTGGACATACCAACAAAGATCCCCTTCCATGTAGCAAGTAGTCTTGTTGTTTCAAAAGCCTCTTCATCTTCGATGGTGATCTTCTCATCTACAACCTCTGGGTGATATATCTTTGGAACGATGGATTCTTCCATATTTTTAAGCCCTTGAATGGCATGGCCTTTTGCAGGTTCAACGCCGACAATTCTAATACCAGGTTTTTGTTCTTTAAGATACCTTCCTACACCCATCAATGTTCCAGTCGTCCCCATACCCGCAACAAAAACATCTATCTTGCCATTGGTTTGAGCGAAAATCTCAGGTCCTGTTGTCTCGTAATGTGCCAGAACATTATGTTCATTTTCAAATTGATTAGGCATAAAATACTCTTTGGGTTCCATCTCCAGTAATTCATGTGCTTTTCGAATCGCACCATCAGTGCCATCACATCCTGGAGTAAGTACGACCTCTGAGCCAAAGGCTTCCAAAATACGTCGTCTTTCAACGCTAACACAATCTGGCATGATCAACTTAACCTTGTATCTCTTCGCTGCTCCTATCATCGCAAGGGCAATCCCAGTATTGCCAGATGTCGCCTCAAGTATTATCTTACCATGAACTAACTCCCCTGATTCCTCTGCTTTCTTTATCATATAATAGGCGGGCCTATCTTTAACAGAGCCACTTGGGTTTGCACCTTCCAGTTTACTAAAAATTCTTACTTTTGAGCCGCAATTCAAATTAGTAAATTCTACAAGCGGAGTGTTTCCTACGGCAGATAGTATACTCACAACAGATCATCTCCTCGACCCATAATTTCCTTCAGAAATAGTACCCTCAAAATCTGCGTACTCGAGAGAGTGATCCTCGGTTTGAACCGCCAAGCGTTTTATCCCTTTCTCTACCGGCGGCATTTTCGGGAGAGCCCAACTCTTCAAAACACTATTCATCTCTAATCGCAAATCGTAATGTAGGTGCATCGCATCATGTTTCTGTATCAAGTACCTATTGCTTTTACCTTTCATCTCCTCACCAGCTCATATTGAACCCACTCCCCGGTGGAAAAATCCTCAAGACGGAGGTCGCTAGCGCGAGAGATCTCACCATTGGTTCTCGCCACCAAGATCCCACCATTTCCCATCTCCTTATACCTACGAGATGAAAAGATGGTGAGGCATCTATCTCCATAGATAGAAATACCCGATGTACTGTAGTCATGCCCTCGAATGAATACCTTAGCTTGTATCCTCTCGAGAAATTGGGTGAGATCCTCTTCAGTAAACGGATCGCCAGCTCCTCGAAAAACCGGCGAAATGACCGGGTCGCTCCACACAACCGATTCGAGAGCTACCGGATCATTTTTCCCTATGTTCCTCAAACACTCCAAATCAGCTCCTTTCAAAATTCCCCCATGTGCTGCAAAAACATTTTTTACGAGAGCCGCCAACGGCATTGAAGAGAAGACTTCAACGTATTTTGTATGCAACCTAGGTGAACCGAATCTTCTGATGATCTCTCCTTCAAATTCATAGGGGAAACATGGGATAGCGTAGTTACATTCATGATTTCCTTTGAGGAGTATGATTTTTTCAGGAAAGCGACATTTAAGCAGGAGCAAGTAGGTGAGATTGTATATGGATCTCCATTGCACTGGCTCTCGATCAATATAATCGCCTAAGAACACAAGATGATCCGCATCAGAAAATCTCTCTACCACAGCCTTCGTCGTCTCAAAATCTCCATGGGTATCTCCCACAAATACCACATCGCCATCCAATTCCACCAGTGCCTTTTCTCCCTCCAAAATTGAGACTGCACGCTCCAAGCATTCCTCTATCTCACTCCCATCTAAACTCATTACTTCGTCAGCATCATTGATTACACTGTTTACGATCTCGTCTCCATTACTCATGGTACTTCTTCCTTAACCGAATTAAACCAGATTCTATCCTTACAAACGTTACACTTTTCCTCCTGTAATTGTCTAAGTGTATCCCAAATCGTCTAGCACATTTTTTAACGATAGGCAAAACCTTTGGATCAGCCTTATCCCAGAACGGCCTTAGTTCCCTCAAAAAGATATTTACAGTTACAGGACCTATACCTTTAAACTCCAATAGTCTTTGTTCTAAATCTTTAGCGTCTTTCGCTTGTTCATGTACGTTAATCAAAGAACCGTATTTCTCCACCAAGATTTCACAAATACCCAATAATTTGTCTGCAGTTGAGAAATCATACCTCACGTAGCCCCCCTCATCGAGTATCCTTACCAACTCGTCCCATCCAGCATCTAAAATCTTTTTTGCCGTTACCGCATTGTACCGTTCAAAAGTTCGATATGTGTATTTTGCGATGGTTTCTGATATTCTTGCTCCAAATAAAATACTGGCTAAAAACCATTTAAAAATCTCCTCATCACTTTTTTCGTTGAGTTTAATTCCTAACTCTTCTGAATATAATCTACTTCTCTTTAGCTTATTTATATTTGTTTTTTTCATTTCTCCCTACAGTATTATACATAACCTCTTTCTTTAAAAAACCAACCATTGTTGAACGAGCGAGACCACTAGTATAAAAAAGATGTTGAAAAACATGTTATGTAGCCAGCATACCATGAGAAAACTATTTTAATAGATATACTTGTTCTTTGTTTTGCCACCTAAAAACTGTGACACTGCACTATTTAATGGAAAGTGATACTATATGATAGAAATAAAAGTACAAAATATTGTAGCATCTACATCTTTTGCAGATAAGTTAGATCTTGATGTGATAGCACAATCATTGGAAGAAGCTGAATATGAGCCAGAGCAGTTTCCTGGGCTCGTGTATCGGTTGAGTAGTCCGAAAACCGCTACCCTTCTATTTAGAAGTGGGAAGGCGAACTGTACTGGTGCAAAGAATATTGAAGACGTCAAAACCACTATTAATATCATTGCGGAAAAACTGAAGAAGCTGGGTGTTGAGGTCTATAAAGACCTTGCGATCGTCATTCAGAATATTGTAGCCACATCTGATCTGGGGGGAGAACTTAATCTCAGCGAAGTAGCTCTATCGCTTGGTTTAGAAAATGTAGAATATGAACCTGAGCAGTTCCCAGGGCTGGTCTATAGGATAAGAGAACCGAAGGTAGCTATGTTGCTCTTCGGTTCTGGTAAAATAGTCTGTGCAGGTGCAAGAAAGATAGAAGATGTGTCATTAGCAGTAGATAAATTATCAAAGGAGCTTTCTTCGTTAGGGCTTCTCCGTAAGTAAATCCTCTCCCTTTTTTTTCCATATCGTATCTGTCAATGATCAGCACAAAACACAAGTTAATACCGTGTTAATGCTTGTCCGATAATATATGAGTTAATTTTAAAGAATAAAAAAAGAAAAGATAAAAAAATATTAAGGTAAGGGAGGATATATCTGTTGCATATCGTCGTCGAGCTTTATTTCGTTCTGGAATGCATACCACAGTAATGGGTAGAATTGTAAGAACCAATCATTAGGTGGTGATGTTGGGGCACCCATATTGACACATGGTAGAATCCAAGGGAGGGGGCCCCACCAATTGTAATCAATATCAATCCCTTGGCTCTTATATGCTGCCCAGACAAACTCCGAGCAGTACCATTTATGAGACGTTAGAGGGTGAAATAGACAATTAGGATTTTCACATTTTTGAGGTCCATCTCCATTTCCAGGAATCGCAAACGGCCATTGGTAAGCTTCTCCTAAACGTGGTACTGTCCACGCGATTGCACCATTTCTTTGCCCTTGAGTTGCTGTTGCAACTCTAAATATTGAAAAGTTAACATGTTTTGTTGTAAAAGGGTTATTCCAAGCCTGGGGATCATAAGGTCCGTACAACCTCGTATAATGAACTGGGCTTCCGGCGTGAATACACCAGTCATTCTCGGTGAAACCGACTCTTGTACCTACAAATAATGCACAATGATCATTGGAATTAATACCAGCTACTGGAATATTTTGAATAAATTCGGAACCTATACCAGAACATTGTATACAAGGGTCCATAAATATAATATCTCCTGGCTGGAGATATGGCATTAAATCTGGTACAAAATGTTGGTGTTTGCCTCCGGGTGTGGGTCCTGCTTCAGCATGATATGTGGTAATCAATGGATTTGACAATGCAATTAAGATAAACACCAGCCCAAAAATTGTCCAAATTTTTTTATAGTTTTTATTCATTTATATTTCCTCCGTTAGAATATAATATGAACAAAGGTTTTATAAGTCTTTTGATAAAGATATATTTATCTTTTATTAATACAAAATACAATTTAAAGCCGTGTTAATGCTTGTCCGATACAAGTAACTAAAACTATTATTTTTCTGAAGAATAAGGAAATGGGGAGTCCAATCTGGGAGGAAAGATTAACATGAAAATGGTAGAAATTACGTAGGATTTTTCTACCTTATCTATGATTGACTCCCCAGGAATTATCATCTTTTTAATGTATAAAAACGTTTGCTCGAGGTATAGGTTTTTAAAGAAAGAACCAACGAATATGTCTACATAAAAAGGGAAAAATATCCTCTTTTCTTCTATAATACTTCTCTGTCTCTCATGGTGGTGACATCGCGTCTGCTCGACGATGAATCTGAACTCAGTAAAATTATTGTTACAAATGTTACAATTATATTCCAATGAAATGATTTAAATAGAGTTAAGTTATATCTTTTTCTATAAGAATATTATTTAAGGGGGAAGTAGGCATTATGAAAGAATTGGGAAGAAAGAAAAATGTTAAAAAAGGAATATATACGCTGCTGTTAGCTGCTGTTCTCTTTGGCTCTAGTTTCTTACCAATAACCAATACCGCTTTCGGAACATCGAAACTGTATAGTAACCTCAATACATCCTCATATAAATCCATGGGTTCTCCCACATCAGATCCAGGTTATGTAATAATATTGTCTGAAAACTTTACTGATGGAAACATGCCTCCAACTGATCAGCCCTGGGAACTTAACCAAACAAACCCTGAAACCTGGCATATCGACAATAGTATACCGCAATATCCAGTTTCGAAACCATCTGCCACAGTCCATCGTGGAACTAATACTGATCTTCAAGATGAATGGCTTATAACCCCAAGCCTCAATCTCAGTAAGTACACAAATGTGTATCTGAAATTCTATTGGTATACCTGTTATTATGTTACGGTGTATAAACGGTACGTTGAACTGAACGTGAGTGTCTCAACAGATGGAGGAGCGAATTGGACGAACGCCTGGAGTTTTGATGACGTCGGCGAGTTTTTCCATGATTGGACATGGTACGATTCAATTTTACCCAACAATAATCTCATTGATTTATCTAGTTACGCAGGAGAAAACGATGTGAAGATTCGCATCCAATATTATAGTAATAGTACAGCACAACCAGACCAACAGATGTTTAGTATCGATGATATCCTAGTTCTTGGCAATCAGACAGGAAATATACTTACATGTGATGCAGGCGGCCCCTACGAATGGTGGTGGCCCATGCAATACGATTACTTCCCCGCAGGCGTACGATTCCATGGGAATGTTACCAACGGAACACTTAGAACACAATGGCTTTGGAATTTCGGCGACGGCAATACCTCAACCATTCCCTATTACCCAATCCATTTTTATAATGATATCGGAATCTTCAACGTTACCTTGGCGGTAACAGATAATACCACCTCGCCGCCCCGTATTGCATTTAACTCTACGACAGTAAATCTGTTTTTGATCAAACCACCGGAAATAGATGTCAATGTTCAGAAAATTTCACTGGGGATAAAAGCCGAAATCAATAATGGCGGGCAATACAACGCTTTATTTGTTAACTGGACGATGAAGATTTCCTGGGGTCCCTTACAAATATTTGAAAAGAAGGTTGCAAACGGAACTCTCGACAATATAACAGCGGGGACTACAGAGACTGTCCGAAGTCCACTGTACTTCTTTGGATTTGGTCGAATCCATATCATCATTTCAGTCTATCCAGAAAATATACCAGGTATCATTAAACATTACAATGGCCTTAAGCTAGGACCACTGGTCTTCGTTTTAAAAGAAACAGGAATCCAATAAGCACACAAGATCAACTATACCTTTTTCCTCTTTTTTATTCTGTTAAGTATTAGCACAAAACATGGGTTAAGTTTTAGATGTATAGATTTTTTAAGAAATAATCTAATAGGAGTTAATATTGGAAGTGATTCGAAGAAATCAATTTTTACTTTGTCTCAACAGATAAGACATACTATAATGTGACGTCATTTACGCGTTAAAATCCCAGTGCGGGCGTAATTGTATCGTCATTTCGCGAAGTGGAACTGCTTCCAGTATTCCCAACTGGATGAATGGTATAATCTAAGCGGATTGTTGACTGGAACGATTATAAATTATACTAGTAAAAATATACATAGATCAGCAGAATGGAGAAATTTACTAGTAAATTATACAAAAATGAATTCATACCAGTAAAACCTCGTTCACATCTCCTGTTGGTTATCTTTACAGATTTACAAAGTTAATTTGAAATTGTGAATTAATGGAGGACAAAAGAAAGAAATAGATATTCGTAGGATTACGGTCTATTCCTGAACAGGTAACGCAGTGTTTCAATTGCCCCTTTCATGTTTTATTTCAATAGATTTTGAAGGAACTGCAATAGATTGTGAAGGAACTGTGCGAGTAACGACATCATCTGCGTACTCTTGCTTGTAGGCATGGTAATCGATAACGGATCTGACCAGGCGCTCTCCGCCCCAGAGGTATCTTTTGCTTTCACTTTAATGCTGTAATCCCCTTTAACACTCCAGGACTTTTCAGCACTTGCCTCTGCTCCTGAATCATACGGACCGAGCCATTCGCTGAAATTCCCGTCACCCCAGTCCCACATATAATACACTTGGTCGCCGTCAGGGTCTGTTGTGCTCGTGGAATATGAGTAGGTTTGTCCTATTTTTCCTTTCTCTTGTCCACTGGGTTTGTCCGGTTTATTCGGTGCTGTGTTTTCTGGGATTACCGATATATGAATAACCGGGCTATACCACCATGTCTGTCCCTCGATTATTTCCGTCCCATCTGTTCCTTCGAGTTCCTCGTAGTAGGACGCATTGGTTCGTTCTTTAATCAGGCGTAGGTAGGGGTTGGTTCTATAAACATCGGGGCGAAGGACACTGGCGTAAATCTGATCGACTTGTGTCTTGACAACAAAATAATACTCACCAGATGAAGGTGGCGTAATATTTTCACTGTATGTGACGCTATTGGTCTGCCCATTGTTTGCAGCATCCCAACCAGTTCCGCCAAGGTACATACCCGCGTGTTCGTCATAATCAGTGGTGTAAAATTGCGGGTTGTTAATTGGGTCCGGGTTCGTTCCCCACTGGATAGATGTATGATCAACGACCATACTTCCGTTCACCTGCCAGTTAATCGTTAAAGAAGTACCAGGGATGATAATGGAGTTATTTTCCACGGTCCCTGGTTGCAGTCGAATGTAGGGCTGCGCAAGATCCGTTTGATGCAATATCACACGGCGGACCTCTGCACCGTATCGTGCAACAGTATCATTCCCAAAGGAAGATTCCGCAGGGTTTTTTGTATTAGACATTTCCGGTGAGAGCCATAGGACCCCTGCTCCAGGATAGTTACCCCAAGTTTCATCTTTAACGTATGGGTCCTCAACAGGATTTTTTACAACATCTGCACCATATGCCCAAGGAGCAATTCCTCCTTGTACTACATATCCTACCGTATCAGGAATTGTACCTATGCTATACTTGTCAAGGTTCCCACCGTAATCACCTATATAATTACCTAATCTAAGACTCGATGCATCAAAGAAATAAAAATCAGGCGGGGCATAATTGTAAGAATATCCTGTGATTGGACTTGTTCCGACGATGCTGCTATGGGTTGAACCCCATGGATACAATAACAATCTAGCACCGCCATGAAAATCACCTCCTATTCGAATCGTATGATTGTCGATAAACGCCCGGAGTGTTTTTCCATTTACACTCGCCCAAACACCTCCGGTGGGTGTGCCAGGGCCATCCATATCTGCCTCTCTGTTAAGATCCCAACCATTTCCATCATAACGCTGGGGACCATGATCAAATCCATAAGGATTATGTGAAACCTCGAAGTAAATTTCTCTATTATCGATAAGCCATCGTAACCAGTCTTTCGAATATTCTTGGCAAGGTTCATCAGTAAATGCCATACGTATTATCCAATCGGTAAACCAGTACATACCAACGGTTCCAACGGTTTCATCACCATGTGGACCTCCAAGGAAAAGAACTTCTGGTTTATGTAAACCTAATGCTTCGTTCGTGATTCGTACGTAATAGAGATCGTATCCCCCGGTTACTACACCTGTATTATATAACTCATTTGCTTTGAAAACCTGTAGATATCCAGGATACGTCGTTTCTAACGCTTGGTACCAGCTGATAAGCTGTGCATAGCTCGTTGGTTTGGTGTACCAACTCGGACCAATAGTACCCATATCATCAATGACTTGATTGGTTTGTGTATTGGTGTTTTGTGTCTGCATTTCATGAGAATACGCAGAAACCGGTTGGATGGTTGTAAGCAGCGTTAGACATACAATTCCAGTGATTAATAGATTTAATAGATGTTTCTTCATAGTTTCCCCATGTGATAATATAGACCCTTCCGATATAAAACTTTCTATTAATAAAAGGTGGCTGTCAACTTTAGCACCTCGTAAAGTGATACATTGATACAAAACAGTCAATCCACTGTTGAGTGCTACCAACAGTGGCATTATGCGGCCAATTTCTATAAAATAGTTTTATTCGATGCTTTAATAGAAAAAACCATTGTTCTATAGGATTATGAAGCCCAAAAGTAACATGTTCCCATTCAACGTTTAATCGTTCAAGAGCAGGTTTATACCATGGCCCGCCATCAACCAAAATCTTTGGTTGATTGGTGCATTTTTTAAGAACATAGTTTAAGAAACTATATGCTTCTATTGATGAACGACCTTTAGAGACCCATACACCTAGTACTTCCCAGTTACTCGTATCTATTGCTGCCCATAAAATATACAGTTTTCCATTGATCTAAAGCTTTGTTTCATCAACAGCGATCGTTTCTCTATAGCATTTTCCTACTGAAAAAATGGTATCCGTTTTATGATACCATTTACGTATTGCTTCATGGCTGATATCTTCAAAAGAAGATACAATGGTTTTACATTTTCTCAGGGAGAGTCCATAATGGTACATGAGAATCCCTAACGCACGGGTTCTTCTTTGTTTACGATTTCTTACAAAAACATTTTTAGCTTCTAACAATTTCTCCAAATGTGATAGCATCCCATCCATTTTTGTTACCCCAAAAATGTAGATGGGGGCTATCATATTAATTTCTTAAGTTGACAACCACAATAAAAGTCCTAAAAAGTTTTTTAGGTAATATCGGTTTTTTTCTTCTTAATAATTTCAGCTTGCCGCTTCGAATATTCCTGAATGAGACGACTCAAAGAAACCTCACCAATCAGTCGTTCATTTTCATCAACAACTGGGAGTTGTTTGATTTTATGTAGTTTCATCTTCGCTATCACGTCGATTATTTTTTCGTTTGGGTTTGCGGTGATTGGTCGTTTGGACATAATCTCCTCCGCAGTCGTTGCCAGCCCGTATTGAAATGATTGCAGTGTAGGTTTATCAAAAGATTGCAGAGGGGTGTAGGGGGGTGCAAAAAGCTGGAGTGTATCAGACTCAGTAATCACCCCAAGAACATGTAATGCGATACTATCATCAACTACCCAGACATGATTTTTTTTACCCAACAGCAAGAAAACTTGTTCAATAGCATCTGTTTTTTCTACATATGAAATCTTTGCATCGATGGGCTCTAAAAGGTCTTTTACCTTGAACTCATATAACTCGGCAATCACTGAATGTTTATCACTCATTTCCTTCAGTATTATTAATCATGAGAAGGTTATTTAAAATCTCTGAGAGTCGATTTTTCCATGATTTTAAATACCAAGAATCGATACCCATCTCCATAGGTTTACTGTTAAGGGATGCATGGGATGTTACTGGAAATTACTCTCGCGATTATTTTTGCTAAGCTTTTCAATATCGTATTTGAAAAGATTAAGCAGCCGGGAGTTATTGGGGAAATCCTGGCAGGAATTCTCCTTGGTCCTTGCTGTATCGGGTTGTTATCTGGATCATCGTTTACTGTTATGAATACGTCTCTTTTTGAATTCAACCTTGATTTGACATCTCCAGAGTTTAAAGAAATCGCTTTCATCGGCGTGGTCTTTCTCTTATTCATTGTTGGACTTGAGACGAATCTAAGTGATCTGAAAAAGACAAGGAAAGCGGGACTAGGTGTCGGTATTTTCGGAATTATTATCCCCTTTCTTTTCGGATGTTTCGTTGGACAATTGTTCCGTTTATCTCTCATTCAGTCTATGGCGATAGGTACGATTTTTTTAGCGACATCGACAACCATAGCTATAAGAATTCTATCAGATATGGATTTATTAGCGTCTCGTGTCGGCTTAACGTTACGCACCGCATTGGTTGTTAATGATGTCCTTGCTATGGTGTTCTTTGCGTTGGTGTTCGGAGTCGGTAACTCGTTTGTTCTTCTTCTACAGATTTCCCTATTTTTCATTCTCACCATCATTGTTGGTTTTCTCGTTGTTCGGTATATATCAAAGAGTAATACAAAACGTCATGCGCCCATTGTTATCCTCACAATCGGTTTAGGTATTTGTTTTTTATTTGCAGCGTTTGCTGAAAAAATGGGGCTTACTGCGGTTATTGGAGCATTCATTGCTGGTCTTTTTATCAAAAAAACACCGCAGGCAGGAATCCTCGTTGATTACATTAAAACCATTGGTTATGCATTTTTTGTCCCCTTGTTTTTCGTCTGGGTGGGAGCTAGTTTCGACTTTTTATCTATTTTTCGATCAAATCAGATGACGTCCCTCCTCCTTTTTTGCACCGCGTTTATCGTCTTTGCCATGCTTGGAAATTTCCTTGGCAGCTCCTTCGGAGCACGAATCTCTGGGTTAAAGCGAAGAGAAGCGATCAGTGTCGGTATCGGTATGATGCCGGTGATGGGGGTCGCATTGATCATTGTATCAACAGGTATTGAGCGAGGTGTCTTTGGCGATCCTGGTGGTTTTCTTGCTAATCAAGTACGAACAGCGACCCTGTTTCTTATCTTTACCAGTTGTTTTCTCACCCCGCTGTTTCTCAAACGGAGTTTTACATCTCCCTTGTTCAAGCAAATCGGAAAAGGAAAAACCAAACCATCGTTTTATCACCATCCTCACTGCGCAGAGTGTTTCTCCGCACTTCGATTAGATCCAACGACCAATAAATGGTACTGTGACGCCTGTCAGGAATATATGGAGATTCGTAAAAAAGCTCCTTCGTATATTCCCCATGGGAATCAAAAAACAGACAAGTACATCAAATACGTCATAGGAGCAGGAACCATTCTCTTGTGCGGTTACGTCATACAAAGTTCAGTCAGTATGACGATGTTCGAAAAAATATCTGCAATTATCGGGATCTTTCTTGGAACAACACTAGGGTTCCTTACTGTCAAGTACCTTTTTTCAAATCAAAAAACAATCAGCTGATTTGTTAAAAAAAACTGCTGTTTCTTTACTGATGTTTAAATTCCGTAAAGCCATAGACGACAAAACAGAGGCAGACCAATGCTTGATTTCAATTATGCGATTTCAACAAAAATTTTTTTTGGGAAAAATAAAATTGAGCGACTCGGTGAAGAACTCAAACAATACGGGAAAAATATCTTGTTTGTCTACGGTGGAGGAAGTATAAAAAAAACCGGATTATATGATTCGGTAACGAATATTTTAACAAGGAATTCTATGGTCTATCACGAGCTTCTCGGAGTACAACCAAACCCGCGGATTACTAGTGTACGACAGGGGATAAAACTCTGCAGAGAACAGAACATTGAGAGTATTATTGCAGTAGGTGGTGGGAGTGTCATTGATTGTGCAAAGACAAAAAACTGGCTTTAAGTTATTTTTACCTCCATATGGAGCCAGACTAAAAAAAGACTAAAAATGATGGTTTTGTCTCAATAGGGGGTTTTTATTAAGCTTTTTGAAATCCATCGATGAAACCCCATTTTACCATGCTTTTGTTACAGTCCATGAATGACGTTCCACGTTTATATTTTTTTGTGCTAATCGTTGACATCTGCTATAGCTTTGGCATATATTGAGATAAATCGTAAGGGTCTTTTTGTTTTCGTTTCATTGGTTTCTTCTTAATAGGTTTCTTCGGTGTTTTCTTCTTTGTAAAATATTTTTTCTTAAATGCTTCAATGGTCATCGTCCCCATAGACCGATTACATGACCGACAGATAGGTCTACAGTTAGCAACCGTCCATTTCCCACCCTTTGAACGTGCTTTATTATGTCCTACCTCAAAATTAGTGTATGATATTTTTGTTTCGCATGCGTAACATTCCCCATTCATCCTATTTCCGTTGTATTCCCTCCAGACCTTTTCTTTTACTGATTTGGGGCATGATGTTCTACCCGTAGAAGGTTTTTTATTTCCTATCATTTCGTCAAATGTAGGAAGTCCGAGCTTATCAGGAATAAACATATGGATACCACATTACTTTTTTTTCATCTTTTTCATTTCTTTATTTATTTTCCTATCAATTTTTTCGATAGCCCCTTGTAAAGTTTCATGTTTTTTGTTTTTTGCCATTCATCAATCCTCCATCAACTACGATTTCATAACAATTCTTCCCTTAAAAACATATCCTTAGAACCGAATATTTTTGTGCGTAACAATGATACAAAAAGGAAAAAGAAGACAATCTGAGAAATCAGATGTTTTTACACTATCTCCTCGTTACGTCATCCTTTGTTTTTTCCGATGTTTCAGTTCAACATAGCGAGCAATCATCAGGCACAGCATCGCTATCGCGCACCCGATCATAAAGAACAACACACCCGGTCCTCCATATCGGTCAAAAATCGCTGCGACTGCAGGCACCCCAACAAACATCCCTGCACTAATCACAATACTATACACCGCCATGGTCACCCCGCGTGTTTTCTCCTGTGCCTCATCCGCAAGTGACGATAATGCAGACGGGCCAAACGCAAGAGCCATGAGCCCAAAAACCCCGAGAAGCGGCCAGAACCTGATGATGCTGTTTTTCACATCCTCTCCATTGGTTGTCGGAGCAAGACCATATCCAATTCCAATCACCGTCATTAACCCAACAAACCCGATAGTACCCACTACCATAATCGGCAGACGGCCATACTTATCAGAAAGTCGCCCATAAAAAATCTGTGTCAGAATCAGTACGACCCCTGCTCCACCAATAATAACTGAGAGAAGAAGCGGTGAAATCGTAAGAACACCCTGGGACGTCGAGACCGTTAGAAATGTCATCACTGCCCCGATAATCATAAACACGATAAACCACGGAAGCGTCAGCAGAAGAATCGAACGTTGCTTGAGCACATCTATAATCGCATCAAACCTGATTTTCTTGCAAACAACATTGTATTTCTTTGGCTCCGTGATATTTAAAAAACAATACACACACCCAAACAACGCCATCGCAGCAGCAATCACAAACGTCTGCCAGAGAGAACCTTTTAAAAACTCAAGGAATAGTGCCCCCACTGCGTAGCCAACAACCCATCCAAGCATATTGAACGCATCAAACGCGCCCATTTCCCGTCCTCGTCTGTTCTCTGGCGCGTAATCGGTTAAGAGCGCTAATGATGCAACAAGAATGGCACCTGCAGCCATCCCATGAGCCGCATTTATACAAAAGATCACATACAGGTTTTTTGTAAGGGAAAGAAGAAAAAGAAACAGTGCCGCAGTGAGAAGACCGGATAACAATACAATTTTTCTGCCATACCGATCCACCACCGCTCCGATAAACAAAACAGTACCCATCTCAAATAAGGGTGAGGCCGCAGCAACAACACCATATCCAATAAACCCCGTGGTAATATTCAAATAAATAGGGAGCGTCGCCAGCATAATCCCAAAACTCGCACGAATGAAAAACGTGGAGATATATAATGACGAAAGCAGACGAAGATAAAACCGATCGTGCATAGTAGTTCAGCCAAGTAAAAAAGTGGAGCTTTAAATAGATTCGTCTGGGAAATTCCATAAATTCCAACAGTATACAACAAGCTAATAAAAATTAACGGCCATAAATATTTATACAACGATGCGAATGTATTGTACGTGTGAGGTGAATGCAATGAAAAATATTTTAACGGATCAACCTGCTCGTACTCAAATGCCAACTGATAAAAAAATACCATCGGAATCACCGGTGGCTAACGAACCTGGCTCTGAACAAGCAATCAAAGGTTTGAAAATCGACAACATGCTATATTGTCTGGACACCGGGAAAGAAAAATATCTTTTCGCAACAGAAGATGAAGCAATCGACCAACTCAGAAAACTCGATAAAAAGAACATCAACCCGGATAGCTCTCAAATCGCTCAGATCACCACAACAGGAAACACCTGGAAACTGACACAAGTGCCCTGGTCACATATTGCGGTAAAACTTCTCTAAGATAAACAACATCTTATCCTGATTCTTCTTTTACCTGGTAACTTCGATGCTGTTGTAGTATTAGACTCGTTAGAAAAAGAACACAACACCCATGATGATGAAGACGACTGCCGCGACTCTTGTCAGCACCTTTTTATTGATTCGCTCTGCAATGAATTTCCCAAAATACACAGCCATAATCGATACCAAGGTAAGAGCAAGCATGGTTCCACAGAGCACCATCACCGCGTTATATTTGGTTGCAAACAGCACAGAAGCAATCTGTGTTTTATCCCCCCACTCAGCTAACAGGATGAGGAGGAACCCTGAGACAAATGGATTGTTGTAGAACTTTTTCGGTTCAGACTCTTTCTCCTTTCGTATCAGCATCACCAATCCAAAAACGATAAACATGATACCAGAGATGATTTTCACGATTCGTATTGGAATAATACTGGTTACCCATGAACCGGCTGCGATCGCGATGCCATCCACGATCAAAATCGCGAGTATAACCCCGAGTAGAAGGTACACGTGTCTCTTTGTTTTTGAGGATAACAAGAGAATTGATAACTGTGTTTTGTCACCCAACTCGGCGACAGCAATAGCGGCCAGTGGAACGAGTACGTCTTCTAAGATACGTTTCCCTCTCTAGTGCTCATTATGGATACTCGAATGTGTGATAGGAGATAATTACTTTTTGTTTTATCAACTAAGAATATGGTACTTCACTTTTTTGTGGTCAAATTCCTGTTTGATCATATCAATCTGTTCCTTTCCTAATGTTTGGAAGGTGATAACGATCTTGACGTAGCCGACTGGTACTGCGGTAGTACATCGATCATGAGCAATGGATTGCACGTTTGCCCCGAAATCCGCAAGAATCGCAAGAATGTCTTTCAGTACTTTTGGTTTATCAAGGGCGGTTACAGAAACCTTCACAAGGAGTTTATGTCGCATCATGCCTCGTTCGATGATCTGTGTGAGAAGCGAGAGATTTACGTTTCCTCCAGTTAGAACAGCGACAACGTTCTTCTTTGGGAAAGAGACTTTTTTACTTAATAATGCCGCAAGCGCGACTGCCCCTGCCGGTTCCACAACCAGTTTTGTCCTCTGCAACAACAGGTAAAGGGCATCGGCGATCTCCTCATCGTTTACGGTCACTACCTCATCAACATATTGTTGTGCAAGTGCGAACGTCAGTTCTTTCGGTGTCTTTACGGCTATTCCATCAGCGATGGTCATAATACTTTTCAGCGGCACGATCTTGTTCTGTTCCAGAGAGAGTTTCATCGACTGTGCGCCTTCTGCTTCAACTCCTATAATTTTTACGTTTGGTTTGAGTGTCTTTAGTGCAAGAGCGATCCCACTAATGAGCCCCCCGCCCCCAACAGGGACAAGTACCACATCAACTTGGGGTAACACCTCGAAAATCTCGATCCCAATCGTCCCTTGTCCAGCAATGACAAAATCATCATTAAATGCGTGCACAAACGTCATCTTTTTTTCTTCTGCGTACTTTTTTGCAGCTAATGCCGCATCATCATATGTGATTCCTTCAAGAACAACCGTTGCTCCATAGGATTTTGTCGCGATGATCTTCGTCGGTGGCGTATAAATCGGCATAAAAACGGTGCTTTTCACACCCATCAGTGTTGAGGCGTACGCGACACCTTGTGCGTGATTCCCCGCAGAGGCGCAGACGACGCCAAATTTTCGCTCTTCTTTTGTGAGATGATAAATTTTGTTGTACGCTCCGCGGATCTTAAACGAACCGGTCGTCTGAAGATTCTCCTCTTTTAGGTAGACGTTTGCTTTTACCATATGTGAAAACGTCTTCGATCTATCCAAAGGCGTCCGCCTTACAGCCGGCTTGAGAATTTCATATGCCTCTTGTATATCTTTAAAGGTCGGCATCGATTGCTCCTCACAGAAGGGCATTGAGAAAATCTTTTGCGTTCATTCCTTCCTTTAACCCTGCGAGTTTTGCGTTCTCCGATACTTCAACCACATCCGCATTGAGCATGTCATCGAACGTCTTCACACCAGTGACTTTCCCTGCTATGTCCCCTAATTTATTAGCTGCATTCATGTTGAGATACCCACACATAACGTATCCTTTCTTTGCTAGTATGATGAGAAGTGGGGCTCTTCCAAGATCAATACAATATCCGGTTGTCTTACCTTTTTCAAGTGTAATGGTTTGCGTCTTCATTGTTCCCTCACCTACACGTAGGTTTTACTACGCTACTTCCATCTCTTCTATCAGTAGTTTTTTTATTAATAAAAGTATCGTTCCTCTTTGGTAGAATGTCCCATCCCTCTCGTGTGATCTAATAGGAATAAGCGGAAAGATTTTTCAATTATTTTTTTATTTTCCGAATTTTAAATTCTCCCATCCCTGATGGTATGATCTCCAACTCATCCCCGTCATTGATATCATGTGCCTTGGCAAGCTGGCTTGGTATTGTTATTACAAGGCTGCTTCCCACCACCCGTGCTTTCCTTGTTAGAGGCATGGATCCCCTCCTGCAAATACATGTAATGTATACCTAGATATATATATGTTTTGGTTCTTTCAAATATATCTATACACATATCTCTATCATCGGGAGATTCCCCACGTTCTCTCTCCAAAAAAGAAACCAAAACATTATCAATAATTATCTCTTACAGGGGTTGGAGTGAGGCACTATGAAGCTCTTTATTGACACCGCAGATTTAAACGAAATCAAAGAACTTGCATCCTGGGGAATCCTTGACGGGGTCACTACGAACCCAACGCTACTTGCGAAAAGCGGACGATCTTTCCAAGAGGTCATCGATGAAATCTTCGACCTTGTTGATGGACCTATCAGCCTTGAAGTGCTCAGTGAAAAAGCAGATGACATGATCAAAGAAGCAAAACAGATTATTTCAAAAATCTCGCAGAAATACAGGAAAAACGTCGCCATTAAAATACCGATGACACCTGAAGGGCTCAAAGCAGTCAAAGCACTCAGCAAAGAAGGAATAAAGACAAACGTGACGCTCATTTTCTCAGCAAATCAAGCACTCCTTGCAGCAAAAGCAGGTGCTACCTTCGTCAGCCCGTTCATCGGACGACTCGATGACAATGGACAAGAAGGAATGCATCTCATCGAAGAAATCATGGATATCTTCTGCAACTACGATATTGAAACCGAAGTCATTGTCGCAAGCATCAGACATCCGATCCATGTGATAGAGGCAGCACGACTCGGCGCAGACATCGCCACCGTCCCACCTGACGTTATCAGAAAAATGACAAAGCATCCCTTGACTGACGCAGGCATCCAAAGCTTCTTGAAAGATTGGGCAAAAGTAAAAAAATAAAGTAGTTTACTTCTTATGCTCTGATAAATACTGAAGTCCCTTCTCTGTCAGTTTTACCTCGTTATCCGATATATATTGCATCATCTCAAGTTGGAGAAGTTTTTGGATCATCGTATCAAACTTCTGTCGAGAGATATGAAGAAGTGTCATCGCCGACTGAACATCTGTATCCCTTCGTCGCATCATCTCTAGTAACTCATTTTCTTTTTCAGTAACCTTCAGCATCGTTGTTTTCGGCGAGGAAACAAGTTGATGCTTCTTTGTCTCAGTGACTCGCTCAATATATTCTTCGATTATAAGATCGAGGTGTAACGTGTCTAATAATTTTCCCTGCCCATCATACAGAAGGCAAACGTTATTGTCATACTTCCACGTAGAAACCGTATCCCATGTGTACTCAGATTCTTCCTGTTCTTCTTCCTCTGGAAACGAGGGAGGAACCGGTTGTAGTCCTTTCATCTGATAGTGCATATGTTGTTCCATTTGGATTATATCAAGATGTACTCCGCAACCCCTCAATTCATCCACATACAAGTCGCCGAGATGATCTTTTAATTCGGTGATAAAATACAAACCTACATCATCACCAATGGTCTCAATAAGCTCCATATAGATCACGCGAACAAGAGCATCGATTGCTTCACCAAGTCGAGCTGGTTCAATGGCGTCAAATTTTGAATCAATGGTTGCCTTAATTCCCTCTTCTAAAAAGAAATCATCATGTACTTTTATAAAGCGAAGAAAATCAAATTTGGTTTCCAATTTTTTTGTGGTGGTTTTCAGAATCTGAATCGCAAAACTATCAAGAGTTCGTCGTCCTACCACCGTGAAGAGTGCTTCGATAACACGGGTAATTAGAATGGAGTTGTTTACTTTAGACATAGGTCCTAATAATAAGGAATAGGTTCATTGCTTATAATATCTTTTCCAGTGTTATGTTACCAGATATGTCCCCATTCGTGGCTCTTGCATTCCGGGCATACAAACTCTATCTGATCGTATCTTCCAGACAATTTCAACGGAACGAGAAAATTAATGTCACAACTTTTACAATGATACATATTTATTATGGAATTTCGTCTCCCTTTCATAGAGGTTATACAGCGATTTCAAGTAAAAAAACCTTTCTATGATGAAAATATTACCATTTTTTTGTGATAATATTACGATTAGAACCAGATCAACGTGTATGGTATATTCTCCTGAACTATTTTTAATTTCTCACCAGATTAATAATACTAGTACATAGTGTTAAATCTTACCAAAATCCTTTTTAGTATAGTTTTATATCGGATATTGTTTTAACTATCAACAGATAAGAAATTAAAAAATAACGGTTTCTGAGTTCTTCCAGTTCTCATAGTATATAAATTTATCATCATTTATCGGTCAAGCATTAACATGGCTTTTAATTCACCATTTTTCTTGTCTGTCAATATATCAAAGTGAGTTCATTCTTTTCTTCACAATAGTAGCATCAAATTGTTCTTTGTCCAATCTACGAGCTAAACCATGACATTTCCTGCATAAACCTATTACATCAAGAGGTTTAGTATAATCCCAATGATGCCATTCGATACCTTTCTTTGTCACCAACCCACACTTTTCGCATTTAATCGCTTTTCCGTGGTGATGTCTTGCTAATATCCTCGCCCATGTACTGATATCCCACTCTCTCAAACAATCTCCACACAAAGCTCCGCCAAAGGGTGGTAAAATAGGTTTGTTACACCTTTCACAATTAGTAATCTTCTTTATTTTTATTAATTTGTTTTTAATGACCCTTCTATCTCGGGTCTTTCTTATTTTTTTTGGAAAAACACCAATACTCGTATTTACATTCATAGATAGGTTATCAAGATTTTTTTGTTCTATCTCTTTAACGGTCACAAATACAGTTCCTCTCTTTAAGATGCAATTTCAGAACTATCGTTACCTTAATAACATCTCGGTAGCGGACAAGCATTAGCATGGTTTTAAGACTCATGCTTTTGTGCGAATAAAATGATAAAAAAAAGAGAAGAGTTGTTGTTAATTATCTCGTATTTGGCAACAGTCGTTGCAATATTTTAAGTAACAACTGGTTTGAAGACTGCTGGCTGATCTGTTGATTTGGATTTGATGATGGGTTACTCTGTGGGTTGCTCTGCTGGCTACCTGGTTGAATAAGTGGCATACTTACTGCTAGAGGATCTGACCATGGGCTCTCGGCATCATTGGTATCCCTTGCTTTCACTTTGATTTGGTATGTTCCTTCTACAGTCCACGTGTGTTTTGCACTCGCAGTTGCACCGGAAGCATAGGGGCCTGTCCAACCGCTATAGGTGCCATCTCCCCAACTCCAATTATAGTATACTTGGTCTCCATCTGGATCAGTTGTACTAGTTGTATATGTGTATTCAATATTTATCTCACCATTTGTTTGGCCAGATGGTCTCTCTGGTTTATTTGGTGGTTGATTTCCACCAGTGAACTTCGACACAAAAGCATCTCCACCGCCGCCGTTGTAGGTGCGGTCCCAGACTCCTAGTGTCGTCGGAAAATCAGAAGAATTGGTGTAACCGGTGATGTAGGCGTCCCCATCATCAACCGCAATATCATGGCCATAATCATAACTGGTTCCGCCGAGGTATGTACTGTAGATAAGGGTGTTGCCGGCACGGGAAAGCTTCGACATAAAAGCATCATAATAACCGTTGTAGGTAGTGTCGTAGGCTCCTGGTGTCGTCGGAAAATCAGAAGAATTGGTGTAACCGGTGATGTAGGCGTTCCCACCAGCAACTGCAATACCATATCCGCCGAGGAGGGTGGTACTATAGATAAGGGGGTTACCAGCACGGGAAAGCTTAGTCACAAAACCACCTCCACCGCCGTTGTAGGTGGTGTCGTAGGCTCCTGGTGTCGTCGGAAAATCAGGAGAATTGGTGTAACCGGTGATGTAGGCGTTCCCATCAGCAACTGCAATACCATAGCCCTCATCATTTAGGGTTCCGCCGAGGTATGTACTGTAGATAAGGGTGCCAGCACGGGAAAGCTTAGTCACAAAAGCATCATAATAACCGTTGTAGGTTCTGTCGTAGGCTCCTGGTGTCGTCGGAAAATTAGAAGAATTGGTGCCACCGGTGATGTAGGCGTTCCCATCAGCAACTGCAATACCATAGCCATAATCATAATGGGTTCCGCCGAGGTATGTACTGTAGGTAAGGATGTTGCCAGCAGGGCGAAACTTTGTCACAAAAGCATCACAATAACCGTTGTAGGTGGTGCCGTTAACTCCTGGTGTCGTCGGAAAATCAGAAGAATAGGTTGCACCGGTGATGGAGGCGTTCCCATCAGCAACTGCAATACCATAGCCATAATCAGAACTGGTTCCGCCGAGGAATGTACTGTAGATAAGGATGTTGCCATCAGGGGAAAGCTTAGTCACAAAAGCATCACAATAACCGTTTTGGGTGGTGTCGTAGGCTCCTAGTGTCGTCGGAAAATCATAAGACCAGGTGCCACCGGTGATGTAGGCGTTCCCATCATCAACCGCAATATCATGGCCCCGTTCATTATTGGTTCCGCCGAGGTATGTACTGTAGATAAGGATGTCGCCAGCAGGGGAAAGCTTAGTCACAAAAACATCATACCCGCCGTTGTAGGTGCGGTCCCAGACTCCTAGTGTCGTCGGAAAATCAGGAGAATTGGTGTAACCGGTGATGTAGGCGTTCCCATCATCAACCGCAATACCAAGGCCCTCATCATAAATGGTTCCGCCGAGGTAGGTACTATACGCTAGTGTAGGGTCGATAATAAGTGGATACAATGGATTGTATTCATCCTCGATAGCAAAACCGAAACTATTTGGTTGTCTGGGTTCGTATCTTCCCATAATTCCTTGTTTTATGCCGTTTATTTCTTGGTATATCACTGGTGATTTCTCGGAAAGCTGACCAAACCGGGTCTCTATAGCAAGATCACCATCTGATGTTACCCTCATGTTATCAACACCATCGTAACGAATAAGAATCATATCTGGGTCTCCACCAGAATAGACAATGAAATCGTATTTCAACGTGTTCTCAATGAAATGGTACTGTAAATCAATTCCAGGGTAGATACCCTTGTACACAACCTCTTGGTAATTCGGAACATCGGTATACCACTGCTCAGGGTTATTTCCAATGAAATAGTTGTTATTATACGGAAGACGCTGCTCCCCGGTAACAATTCCATTCTTATTTGCACCCACAAACTCAGTCACAACAGAAATCATCTCCTTCTCTTGCGGTTGCTTTCTGAATCCTTTGTGCTCAAAAAGAGGTTGCTCATTTGCCTGAATCTCATTTGACTCCCCTTCAGCTTCTCTGGTGAATACAGATACCACCTTACTTTTGCATAGATATATTGTCGCATCTGCTACATGTGTCTGAAACAGTACTTCTTCCGGGAATTGGCCTTTATTCTCTGTAAAATACATCGAAGCTGAATTAAATCGTTCCATGATCTGCTCTTTTTGATCCGATGGTATATCCTCAGTAACAAGATGATCATTCACGGTCAATTTATTCTCAATACTTGAACCAGGAGAGACTATGTTCTGATCAGTATTTTGTAATGTTCTCTCAATACCCTTTACAGTTTCAACATACGTTGATTGAATATCTCCGTTTATCATTGGTAAAACACTTGCTCCAAGGAATAAGATTATTATTCCAAACACCAGCCCTTTCATAATTAGTTTATTTTTCTTCATTTTCCGTTCGACCTCCTCAAATAAAGATTTTATAAGAATTGTTATATTATATTATTATTTAAATGTTTTTATTAGAATTTAATTGCAACTAATGTAACGAAAACTTAAGAGGGGAGTTCAGTCTGGGAGGAAAGGTAGAAAAAAAGAAGAAAAGAAAAATTTATTTCTTTTTTAGATATGGTAATCCTGTTCGTTTGTTGACACCAGTGATATACCCATCAGGCATATCGCAGGGTTTGCCACTTTTTGGTTTTTTTCCTGCTTTGCAAAAATAGTATATTTTCTGGTTTCTTCCGCCTTTCAACTGGACTTCACGTGTGTGTAGGACATATCCATCTTTTTCAAATGCCATATTATTTCCTCGGAGCAGCGTAAGGAGGGAACATTATATAAAGGTTCCCTGACCGAAGTTCACTTAGCGACTACATGCACAAAACATATGTTTCTAAGGTTATGTTTTTAAAGAAGAATGAAAAATAAACAAACACATGACCACTTTCATTCTTGAATTTAACAAACCCTCTCATTAACTTATTCTCTTTCAAATTTCTTCACATTGATAGCATGAAAATAATTCTTATCCTTATCACTTAAATCAAATACAACTATATCCCCAACATGAAGTCTCTCTTCCTTGACACTTGCAACAAAAGGATACCTTTTCCCATCTGACATCTGGATTTCTCCATAATTCCCATCCCATTTAACTAAAACTCCATCCATTGACTATCATCTCCAAAACACTAAATCTATTTACACTTTATAAGCAAAAGTGTGAATCTACTTATACATCAACCAATTTACGTGGTTTTACCCGCCTGAATGTGCCTTCTCTTCTGAAAAATAAACAAACACATGATTATTTATTCATCAGGATTAGAGTATTGTCTATCAAAGTCTTTTTTTTGTTTTTACGTTTGATAAACAATCTTAGCTTTAGGATCATCAAATTCGTTGTGACAGCCTTCACATCTATATTTTGGTGTCTTTCTTTTTCTAATAGAAATCTTAATACTTTCACATTTTGGACAAACTTCAATTAAATCCTTAGCTATCTGAATAAATTTATTATGAGATCGTTCAACAAATTTATTTCCTTCTATCAAAATTTAATCTTCGAGTATCTGTGTTGTTCCTCAAGAGTCTATTTGACTGATAAATCATTAACAAATAAACGAGCTTTCTTTTGAGTAGATTGCTTATAAATCAATTTTGAAATCTTTCTTGATTTTGTTAACTGTTGAAGCTTCTGAGTTATATCTTCCATTATTTTTCACCTCCGATTAAAAAAAATAACTAGGGGTAATTAACCCCCATTACACCTTTTTTTAAGGAATATTTTTCACTCTCAATTAAGTGTTTTTTACTTCTTTAAATTTGTTGCTCTCGTCCCTCGTTCTGAGTCTTCAATCTGATATTCAACTTGGTCTCCTTCACAGAGATTAATTTCCGTTGGTATCGATGTTCTATGGACAAAAGTCTCTTTTCCATCTTCACCAGTTATGAAGCCAAATCCTTTCATATCATTGTACCATTTTACTGTTCCTTTCATTTTATTTATCACCGCCTCAGATTTTTATATCTGGACTTTTAAACCTGACTTCCGCAGGTGATCGTTCTTTTCTTGATTAGAACACATTTCGCACTTCACAAAATTTTTAGTTTTCAGCCAACAAAAAAGCCTAAAAACCTATGATCCGGGTGTTTTTCCACAAAAAAT
>Ga0315289_10000660_pt1 | contig 52777 bp, 38 predicted proteins | sample YL17G11_40_MG_FD_203452 | JGI IMG/M metagenome (GOLD analysis project Ga0315289, IMG submission 203452) | Sediment microbial communities from Yellowstone Lake, YNP, Wyoming, USA - YL17G11_40 | ecosystem: Environmental > Aquatic > Freshwater > Lake > Sediment | place: USA: Wyoming | collected...
CCCCCCTTCGGGGGGTTACGCTCCTCCCGCCAATGGGGAAATGATATGTCCAAATACTGTCCGCCTCCCCCTATCGTCCCCCACACCCTCTCCCAGTGCAGGACCACTGGACGCGCTCACCCCTTCACCCCGAACCAGATTTCGACGGTGATGTCCTCGCCCTGGGGAACGCCGATGCCCCGGCCATAGGGCCACTCGGGCGCCTGGACGTACTCGGCCGTCGAGATGTCGGACGAGCACTTGCGCCCATCCGCTAGCTCCAGTTCGAGCCAGAAGCGACGGACAGCGAACCAGTCCTGGCCCGGGTTCTTGAGTGCGAGGACGTTGCGCGGGCCGAGGGTACTGATGGCTTCGGGAGTGAGCGGCACGCCGACGTTCTCGGCGAAGACGCGCTCGACTTCGTTCCCAGCCGCCGGGGCCATGTTGCCGAGCAGGATGCCGTTCAGCACGGCGAACGATTCGTACTTGTCGCCTGTGCCCGAAAGGCCGATGCCGTCGTAGTGCAGCCACCCGGCCTTCGCGCCGCGGAGGTCGGCGACGGTAAGGTTGTCGACGGGGTACGGCCCTGGGATGTGCCGGTAGCGCTCGGGGTCGCTCACCAGCTCGCGAGTCAGAACCTTGTTGAGCGTCTCGATCCGCATGTCCGCCCAGCAGGCCCAGTCGCCGGAGGAGTTGTCGCTCTCCCCCACATCGGCGATCAGCTTGATGCGCACGGTATCGCCGGCCCAGCGGCTGAGGTCCGCCCCGATGGGCACCCATTCATGCTCCGTGACCACCATCTGGCCGGCGATGATCTCCTCTCCGGCCTTACCCGTGATGCCGATCTTGTAGAGGATACCGTCGCCGGGGTCGCTGCCGTCGGCCTTGCCGACCGAGGCACGGAAGGCGGCGGGCTGGTCGGGCAGCTTCACCGGCTCGTACTGGGCGAAGGTGTAACCGGCGGCGCCCATCCACGGGGGGTGCATGAACAGGCTGTCCTTGGTCTTGTCGCCGCAGGTCGTCTGCTGCGGGTTGACATAGCCGCGCGTCTCGCCGAAGTCGTTGGTCTCGGCCTTCCCGCGCACCCTCATCCCGGTGGTGTGCTTGTCAGGCAGCTTCGCGAGCCGCGGGGTGCCGAGCGTGGTGCGCAGGCAGCACTCGATGGCCTGCTTGAGGTCGCCGGCGCGGAGCTCCATCGCCAGGAAGTCGACCGACTCCTTCTGCGGCTCGCCCAGGTTGATGCGCACCGGGCTCGGCCGCCCCGGTCGAAGCGTGACGGCCACCGGCACTCCCTCGACCCAGAGCTGGGCGTCGGTCGGCTTCGCCAGGTTGCCGGTGAGGGTGAGGTCGAGGAAGTTGCCATCGAGGGCGACCTGCACGTCGGCCAGGGGGACCACAGTGAAATCGATCCAGGCGTCCTCGAACTGCTGCCAGATCCGCTGACCGGTCTTGGCGTTGGAGGGGATCTCGAAGGGGTGGTCCTGCTTCCCGCGCACGGTAACGCGCTCGCCGGCGACGACCAGGTCGCGGTCGCACGTCAGCTCGACCGCGGGCGCCGGCGCCGAGGTCAGCTGGTAGCTGAATGCGCCCTGGACCGGCATCACGTACGTCAGGCTGCGTGCGATGCGGACGTCGGCCGGGCCGAGGTCCTTCTCGTCCTTGTCCAGGGCCTTTGCGGCCGCGCCGCCGATGGCGAACCCGGCCTCCGCGCCCTCGAAGGGGATGATCTCGTACTGCCGGTCGGGCAGGATGCGGCAGATGCCGATGCCGTTCCCGGCGGCTTTCTTGAAGCGCACGAACTGGCCGCGTCCATCGACGTACAGGTAGGCTGGGGAGGCGGAGTAGTCCGCATGGTGGCCGTTCCGGTCGCCGCTGAAGACTTCGATGGAGCCATCGGGGACCCAGCCCGCGTAGCCGCTCGGTGGAAGGTCGACGCGGCGGCCGAAGGCATCGACGGCCAGGCGGTCCTTCGGGCTGCCGTTCGCGACCGTCACGCAGCCGTTGGCGTACTTCGTGACGAGCTGCGAGCGCGCGAAGGCGCCGGTGGCGACGGCGGCGCTGCTGTCGAGCAGCTTGCCCTCTTCATTGGCGTAGCGGATGTCGGTCGCGCTGGACAGGCAGTACTGGCTGTGGAGCTGCTGGAGCATGTAGTAGCTGCGGAGGGCGTTCTTCAGGCCGCCCTCGTAGGCCAGGAAGCCGGGGTGGCCGAAGGCGACGGTAGCGGCGAGGAACCGGTCGATGTTGCTCTCGACCTCCTGGGGCGAGCGGCCGAGGGGCCGCCCGGCGAGGAACATGTCGGGGTTGCCCATGCCGAAGTTGCAGCAGAGGTCGTGCAGCTTGCGGAGGTCGAAGTCGACGAGCCAGGGGTTCTCGGCCGGTCGGTAGCGCTGATCCTGGCCGTAGTTCCCATCGGTCAGGCCGCAGTAGAAGGCGTGGTTGTTGCCCTCGGAGTAGACGGGACCGTTCCAGGCAGCCTTCTGGCGGAGCATGATCTCCCCGTAGGAGTAGAAGGTCGCGGCGAAGGTGCCGGCGCCGGGGACGCGGGAGTCGTAGTCCACGCGATCCCAGGGAGCAACGGCGGTGTGGACATCGCAGTAGGCGGTGCTGAAGTGGAACTTCTCCTGGATCTTGGGGGCGAGCATCGCGCAGTACTCGACCGCGCGGGCGGGCTTCGGTGCATAGCAGCGGGCCCACGCGCGCTCGAGCTGGTTGTCGGGGGTACGGCTGATGAGGTCGGCGCTCCAGTACTCGTTCACCGGGGCAAAGTCGGTGTAGTTGTTGTACGGCCCATAGACGAAGCCGAGCTTGTCCTGCATGAGGCGGGCGTAGTCATACTGCCCTTGGTCGCCGCCCTTGCCCGGGGCGGTACGGGTGCGGAAGGTGAAGCTCTCGCCGCCATCGCGCCAGCCGGTCTCGTGGTCGGTGATGACGACCTGGGCCATCCCGTAGCGGTGGCACTCGGTCCAGAAGCGGGCGTCGCCCTGCCGGTCGCCAGCGCCATGGGCCCGCCAGACATGGGTGCCGGTGACCTGCTTCCAGGGCGAGACGGGGTTGGGGATGGTAGGCAGGACCTCCTCGAAGCGAGGCGACAGGGTGATGAACAGCCGCTCGAAGCAGTCATTACGCTTGCCATCGGTCTTGGGGACGTAGCGCGTGCCGCCGTTGTAGGCGACGGCGCCGTCCTTGATCTCGTTGAGGGCAAACGGCTGGGAAGCATTGGAGAGATACCAGCAAGTGTTGCCCATCAGGAAGAGGGGCTTCTCCGGGGGGCCGGAGACTGCGATCGCGGGTCGGGCCATGCCGGCGCCCATGGGGTAGAAGGGGAGCGTGACGAGGCGCGGGTTCTCCAGCCCGGTCGCACGCCCGTAGCGGACCTCGGCGACCTGGCCGCCGGGGGCGACGACATCGATGACGAGGGACTTGCCCCACAGGCGGTAGGTGTAGGTGACCTCCGTCGAGGCCTCGCCCGCGGTCATCCGCCACTTCGAGACGACCGTGTCGCCCTCACGCTTGGTGCCGAGGGGTTCGATGGACTCCGGCGCGACCACGCCCTTGGCCGTCTGCAGGTAGACCCCACCATCGACGCACGGCCGGATGACCTCGCCCTGCGCCCACTGCGCGGCGATATCGGAGAAGGTGCCGGCCTTCGGCTCCAGCCGATAGACGAGGGAGCCGTCGGCGCCGGAGTAGGTGAACTCGAAGACGCGGCCCTTGCCGCCGAGCACGGTCCTGAAGTCGGTCGTCAGGTTGGCGGGAAGGATGGTCTCGGGCCGGGTCGGAAAGGGCAGCTTGCCCGGGCCGGTGTTGGTGCCGGCGCCCTGGCCGGGGAACATGGGGATGCCGCGCTCGGGCCGGGGCTCGAAGGTCAGGGGCTTGAACTCCTCGGTGAAGACCGAGAGGTTGTCGAGGTAGATGGTACGGTCATCCTTGTTCCGCCCGCCGCGGACGACGATGGCGGCGAAGCTGGCGCCCGTCGCGACGCGGGCGATCTCCGCCGGCGACAGCCGCCGGTGGCAGAGGAACCACTCCTCCCAGTAGACAGTCTGCAGGTAGACCTCGAACTCCTTGCCCTCCGAGTCGACGAAGACGACCGAGACGTTCACCTGCGGCGTGCTCGGGTCGCTGAGCCAGGCCCAGTTGTTGCCGTAGACCCAGCACTGGAAGGCGTCGAAGGGCTGGGTGATGGGGGTCGGCTTCGGCGGCTGGATGCGGACGCCCGGGTTGCCCTGTCCGTCGCCCTTCCGGTAGGTCAGCTTCCCGACGTACTCCCCCCAGATCTGCTGCTCGCGGGTGCGCGCGAAGCCGGCCACCGCGTTCTCGGTGGCCATCGTCCAGCCATCGAGGTTCTCGAAGTCGACGAGGGGGACGTGATCGTCCGGGAGACGGTTGGCCCAGTCGAGCTCGTAAGGGCGCTTGCCGACGACCTCGGGCTGCTGAGCCGAGGCTGGTGAGAGGCTGAGGGCGAGGAACGTGGCGAACATCGGGCTACCTCCCGTCAAGGGCCGGCGAATGGACGGAGGAATGCCGGTTCCCCCCGGACAGTGTGCTGAGTCAGTTGTCCGCGCGGATGGCTCGTCCCTCCTACTGAGGGGGACGTCGGGCGAGGGGGGGAGGGCGGGCGACGGCGGGCATCGAAGCACCGGGGCGAGCGCAATGAGGCTCCCACAGGACACGGGTGACAGAGAAGACTCATGAAGGAGTGTGGAGATGGCACGGCCAGCCTCCTCCGCGAAGCTTGCCTGGCGGATCGGGATGGGCAACTACGAGTCGGAGGCCGCGTTCGAGCGGCTGCTGGCGCTGGTGAGGGACAACCTGCCGATCTGCGATGAGGTGTGCCTGTTCGAGACGATGACCCATCACCTGTACACACCGTTGGACGTGTTCGCGGAGCGGGCGGCGCTGATGGGCCGCCGGTTGAGAGGGCTCCGGGAGGCAGGGGTGGCCAGCGTGGGGATCAACGTGCTGACGACCATTGGGCACATCAACGAGGGCTGGGACTACATGCCGCCGCTTCCGTTCCAGCCGATGATCGGCCACGACGGCAGGGCGTCGAAGGGCTGCGCGTGCCCGAACACGCCGGAGCTGCGGGAGTACGTGCGGCGGAAGTACCGGCTGGTTGCCGAGCAAGCGCCGGACTTCATCTGGGTGGACGACGACATCCGGATGCACAACCACGGGGTGGCCTTCGCCTGCTTCTGCCCGGTGTGCCTGGCGGTCCTCGCCGAGACCACGGGCACCGAGCACACGCGCGAGTCGCTGGTGCGCGCGCTCAACGACCCGGCTGGCGCGACGCTGCGCGAGGCGTGGGTCAACCAGAACGTGCGGACGCTGGAGTCGCTGCTGGCGGAGGTCGCGGCGGCGATACGGGCCGTCAGCCCGACGATCAAGACAGGCCTCATGACGGCAGGGCCCGGCTGGACCACGTACTCGGGGCAGGCCTTCGAGCGGTGGTTCCCGGCGCTCGGGGCCACGAAGTCGCGGCCGGGCGGAGGGTTCTACTCGGATGAGGCGCCCAAGGGGATGGTGCTCAAGGCGCTGGAGGTGGGGCGCCAGCGATGCGGGCTGCCGGAGGAGGTAACCGACCGGCAGTATGAACTCGAGAACTTCCCGTACCAGCGGCTGAAGAAGGCAGCGGGCTCGGTGATCAACGAGTGCACGCTGGCGCTGGCGGCGGGCATGAACGGGATCGCCTTCAACGCGCTCGGCGGAGGCGAGGGGACCTTCGAGGACTACCTGCCCATACTCGCCCGCGCGCACCAGGCGCGGCCCATGTGGGAGGCCCTGGTCGCGCACGTGGGCGAGCTGGCGACGGCCGGGCTATGGCCAGCGTGGACGCCCCGCCTGATGGCCCGGCGGAAGGTGCGGCAGGGCGAGGACTGGTTCGGCGGAGGCGGCGCGTACGACTCGACCCGTGCGTATCTGCTCGCGGAGATCGGGCTGCCGCTGGCGACCGACCGGCCCGGCTGCGGGGTCATCCTGACCGGCCGCATCGCCGAGGCCTTCGATGACGACGAGCTGCGGGAAATGCTGTCGGGTGGGGTGCTGATGGACACGGCGACCCTGGACGTGCTGGCCGACCGGGGCCTGAGTGAACTCGCCGGGGTGGGGATCGTGCGCCGGGTGAACAACGGGGTCGCCGAGCGCTTCACCGACGACCCGCTCAACGGGCCGTACGCGGGGGAGACCCGCGACTGCCGCGTCGAGTTCTGGGGCGATGCGACGGGGCTGGCGGACGTACTGGAGCCCCTGGCGCCGGACGTGCGCATCCTGGCGGTCATGGAGAACTACCACCACCAGCGGTACGGCCCGTGCCTGACGGCGTTCGAGAACGAGCTCGGCGGGCGCGTGGCGGTCATGGGCTACGCGCCGTGGATGTTCCTGCACTCGTCGGCGAAGCGGGAGCAACTGCTGAACCTGGCGGACTGGGTCACCCGTGACGCGATGCCAGTGCGGATCGAGGAGCCCGTGCCGCTGATCCCGTTCGTGCGGATGGGAGCGGACGGCGGCCGGGCCGGTGTGGTGTTGCTGAACGCAGGGCTCGACCCGGTGCCGGAGGCCACCGTCCGGGTGCGGACGATGGCGAGACCGTTGAAAGTGGTAACGGAGCAGGGAGAGGTGGCGGCGGAGGCGGAGGCCCTGCCGGACGGGTGGCGGGTGACGCTGCGTGACCTCGGGCCGTGGACCACGGTCTGTGTGCTGGTGGGGTGAGACGGCAAGTGTGTCGGACACATTCCCAGACGTCCGGGCACGTGGCTGGGGCGTTCCCCCGCTCGCCCCTCGCGCGCTGGTTCTGGTTCCCTCCCCTCGCGGCGCTGCTGGCCGTGGGGTCGGGTGCTTCGCAGGCCCAGACACGCGTTCCGTTCAGCTCCGCCACCTACAGCGCGGATGAGGACACGCGTTGGGTCGTGCCCGGCGAGGCGGGCGTGCCTGGGAACCGGTGGTACATCGCCGGGCCGGCCAGGCCGGAGGATCGCGAGGGGTGGCTGGCGGCGCTGAGGGCGTGCCGCGAGGGGATACGTCGCACCGCTCACGAGCTGAACGAGGTCGAGATCGCCTACCAGGGCGTGCGGGCGTGGGTGCGGATGCGGCCCGAGGTTGCGAAGCCGCTCGACCTCCGACCGGGGGAGCCGTTCCGCATTGAGGTCGAGGCGCGATGGGTGGAGGGGAACAGGGAGTTGGTGCTGGCGCTGGACCTGCTGAGTCGGGCGGACGACCAGTGGCGCGGCTGGTCGACGGTCTTCTCGACGCTGACGGTCCCCAAGGACGGCGAGTGGCACCGTCTGACCTGGGAGGGTCGGCTGCCGGAGTTCGACTGCCGGGCCTTGTGGGCGAAGCTCATCTTCGGGATGGACGCGACTCACGACCCGACGCGAGGGCGGGTGGAGGTGCGGCAGTTCGCGCTGGAACTGCCGGCGCGGAGGCAGGCGAGAGAGGGACCGCGCGGAGCGCGTAGGCCCTCGGCGGCCCTGGACCTGGCCATCTACGAACGGAGCGACCTCTCGTGGGCGAGCAAGGTTTTCGTCTGCCACTTCACCTTCATGTATGACTTGTCATTCTACGATCCCGCTGCCGGGCGTTACCGAATCGAGCAGTTCCTGCAGGAGGCGGAGCGCGAGTCCGGCGGCTATGACGCCGTGGTGCTGTGGCACGCCTACCCGCGCATTGGTGTGGATGAGCGGAACCAGTTCGACTTCTACCGCGACATGCCGGGAGGGCTGGCAGGACTGCGGGGGGTCATCGACCAGTTGCACGCCCGGGGTGTGAAGGCGTTCATCGACTACAACCCCTGGGATACCGGCACGCGACGGGAGGGTGGATCGGCTCGACGGGGCTCGCCGCAGGCGGACGAGCAGGCCATCGCGAGCATCGTGAGGGCGATCCGGGCGGACGGGGTGTTCCTGGACACGATGGACGCCGCGCCGAGGAGGCTGCGGGAGGCGGTCGATGCCCGGCGGCAGGGCGTCGCCTTCGAGCCGGAGGGCAGCCCGACCGTCGAGCAGCTTGACGTCTGCAACGCGTCATGGGCGCAGGGGCTGCCGGAGCTCTCGGAGCCGGGCATCCTGCGACTGAAGTGGATCGAGCCGCGCCACATGCAGCACCAGATCAACCGGTGGGCTGGGTCGCACCAACGGGAACTGGAGAACGCCTTCTTCAACGGCAGCGGGATGCTGGTCTGGGAGAACGTCTTCGGCACCTGGAACCCGTGGAACGCGCAGGATCGGGCGACACTCCGGCGCATGCGACCCATCCTGCACCTCTTCGCCGGGCACTTCACCTCTGACGCGTGGGAGCCGATGCTCCCCACGCTGGTGAGGGGCGTGTACGCGAATGCGTGGCCGGGCGAGGGCGCAACGGTCTGGACGTTGTTGAACCGAACGGGGCAGGAGGTGCGCGAGCCGGTGCTGCGCGTCCCGGACGGCCCCGGGGCGAGGGTCTTCGATCTGTGGCGCGGCCAGGAGATCAACCCAGAGGGCGTCGGGAATGAGGCGCTGATCAGCGTTCCGTTAGGGCCGATCGGGGCGGTCGCGGTGGTGAGTGATGGGCGGATCGCGCAGCGGGTGGAAAGGTGGCTGCCTCGGCAGCACGCCGAAGCAGAGAGGCCACTCCCGGAGTGGGACACCCATGCCACGGCGCAGAGCGTGATCGAGCCGCGCCCCGTCGAGCCATCGCCGCGAGCGCCGGCGGGCGAGACTCCGCCGGGCATGGTTCTCGTGCCGGCCGGCACAGTGACGATGAACCTCGCTCACCAGCGGCGGGAGTGCGGGTGCTACCCCGATCCGGGCACGCCGCCGGAGCGCCGGCCCGAGTTCCTCCTGGGCGTACCGTTCAACGGCACCATCGAGCACCACATTGGGCCGGTTCGGCTCCCGGCGTTCTACATCGACGAGCACGAGGTGACCAACGCGGAGTTCGCACGTTTCCTGAGAGAGACGGGCTACCGGCCGAAGGAGGCCACGAGCTTCCTGAAGCACTGGCATGGCGTCGCGCCGCCGGCCGAGCTGGCGGACCACCCCGTGGTCTACGTTGACCTGGAGGATGCGCGGGCCTACGCGCGATGGGCGGGGAAGCGCCTGCCGTCCGAACTCGAGTGGCAGCGCGCGGCGCAGGGCGACGATGGTCGGAAGTGGCCGTGGGGGAACGAGTTCGACCCCTCGCGCTGCAACGGATCGGGCAAGGGCACGACACCGGCGACGGCCTACCCGCAGGGCCGCAGCCCGTTCGGCTGCTACGACATGGCGGGAAATGTGTGGGAGTGGACGGAGAGCGAGCGGTCGGACGGCCACACGCGGTTCTGCATCATCCGGGGCGGGTCGTACTACCGGGCCGAGGGGTCGGTCTGGTTCGTCGAGGGCGGGCCGCAGCCCTGCACGAGCCATACGAAGTTCATCCTGATGTACCCCGGCCTCGACCGCTGCAGCACCATCGGGTTCCGGTGCGTGAAGGACGTGGCGGGGCACGACTGACCGTGCCGCTCGGATCTCAGACTTCGGACCTCGGCCCAACGGCCCAAGACGAGTGCGCACGCGGCATGAGCGCCTGCTGCGGAGGCGGCAGGTCCGAGGTCCGAGGTCCGAAGTCCGAGGTCCGCCGCTAACCCTTCTCCTTCTCCTTCTGCTTCTCGCGGTGCTTCCTCAGCTTCTCCTTCCGCTCTTTCTTGGATGGCATCCCGAGGCCGGGCTTCTTCTCTCTGTCTTTCCCCTTTGGCATGCAGTGTCACCCCCCCAACGAGGATGGTAAGGACCGACAGGCATGGATGCCTGTCCTACGCGCCATGGCATGCGGTAGCAGTTGAGGTAGTGTTAGCCACGCGCGGGCGGTTCTCCTGCCAGAGCGCGGTGACTCGGGAGGAAGCCGCGGCGGTCGGAGCGAAGTAGCCCGCCGCTACTCAAAGGGGGGTGAGCCTGATGTCTGCAGTGACGTGCCGACGACGATCGGGCGCTCGGGCCGCCATGGTCGTGCTCATGCTGGCAGCGTGGGGGGTTGCGGCGATGGGTGTGAGCGGGTGCAAGCTGTTCGGCGGCAAGACGGCGCCCACGGAGGAGCCCAAGGGCCCGAGCGGCTCGAAGGGCAAGGTCACTCTGGGCCAGACGAAGCAACCTTCGGCGGCCAGCCAACCCGCTGGACCCGAGCAGGCGCGGCTGAAGCTCAAGGCGGGCGACTCGACCGCCCAGGGCGCGGCCTTCAAGGTGTTCGACGAGACCGGCACTGTGGCGCAGACGGGCCAGGTCCCGGAGACGGTGCGGTTGTCGGCCAACACGCGGTACAAGCTCGCCGCGACGAAGCCTGGGTTCAAGCCCTGGGAGGCGTGGCAGACCCTCGGCAACGCCGAGTCTGTCACCGAGGTCGAGGTATCGCTGCAGCGCCTTGAGCCGCGGCGGGCAACGGTGACGCTGTGCACCGTGTCGGGAAAGCGGGCGACCCGGTACTGCCCCACGACGAGGCGGAAGGACCTCCGCCCCTCGGAGGTGCCCGCGTACTGCACGATCCATGGGCCGAGGCGCCCCGAGGTTCAGGTGACCCTCTGCACCGTGTCAGGCAAGCGAGCCACGCGGTACTGCCCCCAGACGGTCACGCGGCGACTGCCCGAAGGCAAAGTGCCGGGGTACTGCACGGTCCACACTGGTCCCCAGCGGGAGCGGACAGTGTCGGTGACCCTGTGCTCGGTGTCCAAGAAACGGGCCACGCGGTACTGCCCGAGCACGATCAACCGGCGGCTCGCACCGGATGAGGTGCCGGGCTACTGCCGAGTGCACGGTCCGAAGCGGAGTGAGGCGGGGTCGGGCCGCGACTCGTCCGTCGGTGAAGGCCAGAAGGCCACCAAGGTCTGCCCCCAGTGCGGCACAGAGAACCGGACCAGGGCCCAGCGGTGCAAGAACTGCCGGTACCACTTCCAGTGAGGACCGGGTCCGGAGGACCGAGGACCTGACGGCAACGGCGAACGGGAAAGGCGGTGGCGCTGTGGCCCCGGGACCGGGCTCACCGTCAGCCGGAGAAGAGCTGCCACCGAGGCCGCTCACGCATCATGTCGCGCTGACTGTCTACCTCCTCAGCAACACGCTCCTGTGGGGAGCGCTCCTGCACATCGGGTTCCATAGCCGGCTCGCGGAGTGGTTCGGGGAAGCGAGGGTGGGCTTCTACTTCGCGCTGCTGGGCCTCGCTGGCGGCACGGTGGGTGCGGTCACTCAGCCCCTGATCGGGGCCTTGAGCGACCGGTCGCTCCACCGGTGGGGACGGCGGCGGCCATACATCGTTCTCTTCTCGGCGCTGGCGGTCGTGGCGATTCTGCTTCTCGGGGCGAGCAAGTCCTTCTGGCCGCTCCTCGGGGCGCTGGTGCTGGTGGAGCTGTTCACGAACGCGGCGCTGGGACCGTTCACCGCGCTTCTGCCCGATACGGTCAACCCCCGCGAACACGGGAAGGCGTCGGGCTTCCTGGGTCTCGCCCGCCTGCTGGGTGACTGGGGTGGGCTGGTGCTGGCGACGCTCATCCTCACCTGGCACGCGCCGCACGAGGCCAGCGCGGCCGCGACCATAGCGTTCAACAACTGGCGCTGGCTGCTGCTCAGCGCGGTGCTGGCGGCGGTGATGCTCGCCGGGGTAGTCTATACCTGTTGGGCGATCCGGGAGCGCCCGCTGGAGCGCCGGCCCGAGGGAAGCACCTGGGACACGCTCAAGCAGTCATACGCGCTGGATGTGAAGACGAACAGCGACTTCTTCTGGCTGTCGATCTCACGGGCGTTCACCAACCTGGGGTTCTTCCTGTTCCTGGAGAGCCTGCCGTACTTCGTCCGGTACACGCTGGGCTATCCCGACCCGCAGTGGAAGACGCAGTCGTTGCTCGTGATCCTTCCGGCGATCGTCATGGCGGTGCTGAGCAGCATCCCATCGGGGATCCTCTCCGACCGGATCGGCCGGCGGCCGCTGATCTTCGCGGGGCAGTTCCTGATGGCCGCCGGCGCACTCGGGTTCATCATGGCCCCGAACGCAACCATCGCTACCATTGCGGGTCTGCCGGCCGGACTGGGCTATGGCCTGTTCATGGCGGTCGAGTGGGCGTTCGCGTGCAACCTCCTGCCGCGAGCCGAGGCGGGGAGGTATCTGGGCTTGTGGAACGCATCGTGCGTTGTGCCGCAGATCCTCGCGTTCCCCGGGGCGTTCATCGTGGGCAGTGCAGTCGCGGCGATCCGACCGGGCCTCGGCTGGCGGATCGACTTCGGGATCGCGTTCGTGTGCTGCCTGGTGGGGACGTACTTCCTGGTGAAGGTGAGAGAGAGGCGGACGCGGGAGGAACAGCCCACCCCTACTCTCGGTAGTTGACAACCCTTCGTCGAGCGACTATTATGCCTTTTGTACCTTTTGTGCCTTGATGGGAGGCATTCTGGTGAGCCCTATCAGCGTCAAGGACCTGCGGCGTGATCTCGCCCGTGTCGCGAACACGGTAGCATTTGGGAAGGAGCGGGTGATCGTCGAGCGGCACGGGAAGCCGCTAATGGCCGTGGTGCCCCTCGAGGACCTGAGGGTGCTGGAGGAGCTGGAGGACGAGGCGCTGGTGGAGCTGGCCGAGCGCATAGACACGGACCCCAACACCAAGTGGCTCTCGCTTGAGGAAGCCGAAGCGGAGCTGGACTTGTGAGCCATGAGGTCAGGGTCGCCGAGGAGGCCACGCGGGCGCTCAAGCGGCTGCCCAGACCCGTCCGAGCGCTGTGTTGGGCGGAGATCAAGTCGCTGGGACTGGAGCCGCGTCCACCGGGCGTGGGGCGCCTGAAGGGGCGGCTGCGGGCATTCTGGAGAATCCGCATCGGAGACCACAGGATTGCCTACCGCATCGACGAGGGTTCGGGGCTTGTCCTGGTTGAGTGGGCTGGTCACCGGAGCCGGATCTACGAGGAGCTGGAGCGCAAGCGGACACAGGCGTGAAGCGCGAGGTGGCCTCTACGGCACGAACCGCCTCAGCCGCAGCGCATTCCCCACCACGCAGATGTCGGAGAGCGCCATGGCGGCGGCGCAGATGAGGGGGGCGTAGCCGCCCAGGATGCCCAGAGCGGCGATGGGAATCATGGCGGCGTTATAGACGGACGCCAGGAAGAGGTTCTGCCTGATGTGACGCATCGTCTGCGCGCTGAGACGGACGGCGCGGACGACGGCGGTGAGGTCCCCGCTGACCAGGATGAGATCGCCGGCCTCCACGGCGACATCGGTGCCGGTGCCGAGGGCGATGCCGACGTCGGCCTGGGCCAGCGCAGGCGCGTCGTTCACTCCATCCCCCACCATGGCTACCCGCTGCCCGGGGCTCTGAGCCTCCTGGACCAGTCTCACCTTGTCCTCGGGCAGGACGTTCGCCCGCACCTGGGTGATGCCGACCGCGCGCGCGATCGCCTGCGCCGGGCCCTCAGCATCGCCTGTCAGCATGACAACCTCGATGCCGCGCTCGGTCAGGGAGCGGATGGCCTCTGCCGACGAGCGCTTCGGCCGGTCGGCGACCGCGATGAGGCCGAGAGCCTTGGCGCCGAGGGCGACGGTCATAACGGTCCGACCCTGTGCCTCCAGCTCGGCTCGTCGGTCGGCCAGGGCGGCGGTGTCGACCCCGTTCGCGGCAACGTAGGCCTCGCTTCCGACCAGCGCCGGAGCGCCGCCAAGGGTGGCTTGGGCGCCCTGCCCGCGGACGGCGCGGAAGCCGGAGACCGCGAGGGGCCTCAGGGCAGCCTGCTCCGCGGCGGCGAGGATGGCGCGGGCGAGCGGGTGCTCCGAACCAGCCTCGACCGCAGCGGCGACGCGGAGCACGTCCCCCTGCTCCGCGTCCGAGGCCGGCACCACCTCCGCGACCTCGGGTCGACCGACGGTGATGGTGCCGGTCTTGTCAAGCATGAGGACGTCGATCCCCTGGGCCGCTTCGAGCGCCGCCGCCTGACGCACGAGTATGCCGTGAGCGGCGCCGACGCCGGCGCCAACGGCGACCGCGGCCGGGGTCGCGATGCCCAGAGCACAAGGGCACGCAACCACGAGGACGGAGATGGTGGCGACGATCGCCTGGGGCAGGTGGCCTGGGCGGAGGACCATCCAGCCCACGAAGGTCAGAATGGCGATCGCGACGATGGCGGGCGTGAAGACCTCGGCCACCCGGTCGGCGATTCGCTGGATGGGCGGCTTCGAGGCCTGAGCCTGACGGACGAGCTCCACGATCTGGGCGAGGGCCGTGGCGCTGCCGACCTTGGCGGCCCGCACCCGGAGCGCGCCGTCCTCGTTGATCGTCCCGCCGATCACCTCGTCGCCAGGCTGCTTGCCCACGGGCATCGGCTCGCCGGTGACCATCGCCTCATTGACAGAGGACTCGCCCTCGACGACCACCCCGTCCGTCGCGATCTTCTCGCCCGGGCGGACGAGGATGAGGTCATCCACATGGAGGTCGCCGGCGGGCACCTTCACCTCCACGCCGTCGCGAAGCACGGTGGCCTCCTTGGCGGCAAGCTCGGCCAGAGCTTGGAGAGCGGCGGAGGTCTGCCGTGTGGCGCGGGCCTCGAGGTAGTGGCCGATGGTGATGATGGTGAGCAGCGTGGCGGAGGTGTCGAAGTAGCTGTGGGCGTGCGGGCTGACGAGCAGCATGATCACGCTGTAGCCGTAGGCGGTCGTGGTGCCCAGGGCGATGAGCACGTCCATGTTGGTCGTGCCATGGCGCAGGGCGGAGTAGGTGCTGCGGTAGAAAGATGACCCGAGGAGAACCTGGACCGCGGTGGCCAGCGCGAAGAGTGCATAGGGCTTCAGGGACCAGTGAGGGCCGAGAGCGATGAGGATGACCGGGAGGGTCAGGCCGATGCCGAGGGCGATCCGCGGAAGGTCGCGCCGGAGGTCGGCCGCCTTCTCCTGCTCTTGGCGTTCCCGGGCGGCCTCGGGCGACTCCTCGGGGACGGGGGCTCTCGCCCGATAGCCCGCGGCAGCAACCGCCCTCTCCAGGGCTTCGGGCCCAGTGAGAGCACCATCGTAGCGAATGGAGGCGCTCGCGGTGGCCAGGTTGACGGCGGCCGACAGTACGCCCTCCGGGCGCAGTAGGGCGCGCTCGACGTTCGCCACGCAGCCGGCGCACGTCATGCCCTGGATCTCGAGGGTGATGGAGCGCTCGGCCATGGGAACACCCAAGGCAGGGGACAGGTGAGCTCGTTTCACAAGTCGCGTAGGCCGGGCGTCTCGCCCGGCGACAGCGCATTGCCAGCGGCTTTGCCGGGCGAGACGCCCGGCCTACGCGACCTCTGCAACTGGCTCAGGTGACAGGAACGGCGGGGACCGAGGACCTGGGGCTGCCGGCGTGCCGGGCCCTGCCTTTGGTCCTCAGTCCTCGGTCCTCGTCAGAACTGCACCTGCATGGCTCGCGGCGGGCAGATGTTGACGCAGATGCCGCAGGCGATGCAGGCGTCCTTGATGAAGTCGACGCGCCGCGTCTCCGGTTCGACTACGAGCGCATCCACGGGGCAATGGACGACGCAGGCACTGCAGTGGGTGCACTTCTCCTCGATGCGAACCACGTCCTCGCTCAGGGGTTGGGTGCGGACGCCGATGCTCTCGACCCACTCGATGCCCCGGCGGAAGTTGTCCTCCTCGCCGGAGAGCTCAAGAACCAGTAACCCTTGCTCGCTCGGCGTGACCTCCGCGCGTAGGATGTTGAACTCGAGGTCGTAGGTGCGCACGAGCTCGCTCACGACGGGCCGGTTCAGCTGGTTGACGGGGAAGTGGAGTACCACTTTGTGGGATGCCATCTCGGGTTACCTCCCTCCGTTCACGGGACGCTCCGGCAGGAGCTTGAAGGTGTAGTCGGAGTCCGCCGAGGGGAGGAGCTGGACGGGCTCGGTCAGCAGGAAGTGCCCCGTCTTGATCCAGTCCTTGAGCGTCTCGGCGATCTCGCGGGCTTTGGAGTAGCTGGAGAGGGACGCCGTGGGCACCTGCCTGCCCTGGATGGTCACGGCGCCGGACTTCAGGTCGGCATAGGTGACGCTGCCGAGCGGCGGCGTCTGCTCGAAGTAGGGATAGCCGCGGCTGTAGTCGACGACGGGCGCGGTGAGTTCCGAATCCCTGACCGCGGCGAAGCGGGCGATCTCCGCGTTGAGGAGCGGGATCGGGACGCCCAGGCCGACGTTCAGGGAGGTGCCGTAGCCAAGCAGGCTGACGCCGAGGAGCCACTCGGGCTTCATCTGCTTCAGGTCGCCGGTGACGGTAAGCGTGCCGGCGCCGCCCTTGGGCACGCCGTTTGGGTGGCGCTCGACGGTCGGGTTGTGCTGCGTGCCATGCCAGGTGACATAGCCGACGCCGCCGCCGAGGAAGATGCGGGTGCCGAGGCCGATCGTCTTGTAATGGGGGTCATTGAGCAGCGGGCTGAGCTGACTGGCGCTGCAGTAGTTTGCATTGCCGAGGTCCGGCTTCAGCACGCCCATGTAGGTGTAGATCTCGCGCTCCTGGCTGAGGTTGACCGCGCAGTTGTAGTTCTGGTAGGCGTTGCGCGGATTCCAGAGCACCGCCTCGTTGAGCGTCTGGAGGTTGATCCAGGTGTCGAGCTCCTTGCGCGGGTAGCAGTCGGTGCCATAGGCGGTCGCCTTCAGGCGCACGTCCTTGCCCGCGACGAGGTCCTGGATGACGTGGGCGCCGCCGTAGCGGAACTCGCCAGGGAAGATGGTGTTGGCCGCATCGGAGTCGGGGATCTCGGTGGCGCCGATATAGAGGTCCACGGCGGCCAGCCCGGCGTAGGCGTTGACGCCGTTCAGCCAGGCCTTCTGGACTTTGATGCGCGGCTTGGAGTGGCCGAAGTTGAGGACGGCGCCGGAGGAGCACATCGGGCCGAAGGTGCCGGTGGTGACGACATCGACCTTCTCGGCAGCCTTCTCGACCCCGTCCTCGGCGACGATGTCGATGATCTCCTCCGCGGTAACGACGACGACAGCGCCCTGGGCGATCTTCCCGTTGATCTCCTTCATTGTCTTGGACATGGGTCTCCTCTCCTGCGGACGATGCGTTCAGCGAGACATGGGCGAACAGGACTCGGGAGGGAACCCACGCATGCCCCATACGTACACGATCATCACCCCTTCGATCCTCGCGGGGGACAGGCATCCCCGCCTGTCCGGTCGACGACAGGGTGGGAAGCCTGTCCTACGCGATGGTTGCCAACAAACAAAAACTCCCGCCCCCCTCGAGGGGCGAGAGTCATCTCCCGCGTCACCACCCGCGTTCGCCAGCGCCTCACGGCGCCGGCCTCTGAGGGTACCGAAGATCACACCAGGTGTCAGGCCTGGAGGCCCGACCTCGGGGGTGCTTCGAGACCCCGGCTCTGTAACGGGAGCCTGTTGGCCCTGTCGGGCCGCCCGGCCGAGCCTACTTGCGGGCCAGCGCCCGTTTCAGCTCAGCAGTTCAGGAGCCATGTTCAGCGTGCTCTTCGAGCGCCGGTTCTCAGCCAGCCCGGTTCTCTGTAGCCCTACTGGGCACGCCTACTCTTTCCGTCGCAACCTTTGCGCTCTGTAGGCCCGAAGGCCATTGTGGGCGGGAGTATAGCGAGTCCCGCTGCGTCTGTCAATGCGCACAACGCCGAGAAGCGCGGCGTGGTTCCCGATCTCGGCGACCGACCCGGGGGAGCGATCTGCGTCGGCCGGCCCCGACCGCGATTCGTGCCCCGTCGCGGAGGGACGATGCCGGTCGGTGTCGAACAGGCCGAATGAAGTGTGCGCGGAGACCGGGAGGTCCGTCCGATGAACCGGAAGTCGAAGGCCCCCGACAAGGTCACGATCAAGATCCCACGGCCCTTGTTCGACAAGATCAGCCATGTGATCGAGGGCGCGGGGTACAACTCGGTCACGGACTTCATCGTCTACGTGCTGCGCGACATCGTCACGACCCACCGCATCAGCGAGGGCGAGCCCTACTCCGAGGGGGAACTCACGGCTGTGAAGGAGCGCCTCCGCAGCCTGGGTTACCTGCCCGAGGAAGCGGACTGAGCCTCGTCCTTCGACTCGCGCTCGTTCCCTCCACGTGAACCGCTTCGACGCCTCGAGGTGATCACCGTGCGTCTCATCATCGCGGCCTGGTTGCTCGTGGGCGCGGTCTCCGTTGCCTTCGCCAAGCTGCCCCTCCTGCCGCAGCCGCAGGAGGTCACGGAAACCGGCGGCTCCTTCGCCCTCGGGCCGGACACCCGCATTGCCTTCCTCCCCGACGACCCCGACCTCCGCTTCGCCGCGCAGATGGCTGCCGATGAGCTTCATGGCAAGGTCGAAGCCCGCGAACCGCAGATCGTCATCGGCCTGCCGGCGGAGTCGGAGGCCTTCGCGACCCTCTGGCGCGAGGTGAACCTCGAGGTGCCCGCCCCTTCACCCACGGCCGCCGAGGAGGCCTATGCGCTCTCGGTGACGCCTTCCCGCATCCTGATCGCGGCGCACACGCCGACCGGCGCCTTCTACGGCGTGCAGACCCTGCTGCAGCTCGCGGAGATCGGCGGCCGGAAGGCCATCCCGTGCGCTGGAATCCGCGACTGGCCGGCGATGCGGTGGCGGGGCGCCCTGACCGACCAGAGCCGGCAGGCGGTCCCGAAGGTGGAGACGTACCAGCGGCTCATCCGCGAGCTGGCCCGGTACAAGATGAACTTCGTCACCATGCACCTCGAGCACACCTTCGAGGTGAAGAAGCACCCGGCGATCAGCGCCGGCACCGGCGCGCTCACGGCGGACGACGTGCGGGAGCTGTGCACCTATGCGCGTCAGTACCACATGCTCTTCTTCCCGTCGTTCGAGGCGTTCGGGCACCAGTCGCACATCTTCGAGCACCCGGAGTACGCCGATCTCGCGGAGAGCGACTGGAAGTACTCGTTCTGCCCCACGGCGGAGGGCACCTACCAACTGCTCGGGGACATGTTCGACGAGATGTGCGCGGCGTTCACGGGGACGGACTTCTTCAACGCCGGGTCCGATGAGGTCGGGGACCTGGGCGCCGGCAAGAGCAAGGCACTGGCGGAGCAGATCGGCAAGCCGGCCCTCTACGCGCGGCACATGAACCGGGTGTACCAACTCCTCAAGGCGCGCGGCAAGCGGATGATGATGTGGGGAGACATGCTGCTCCAGCACCCGGAGGCCATGGACCTGATCCCGAAGGATACGGTCATCATGGACTGGCACTACGGGGCGGAGCACGACTACCCCTCGATCGCCCAGTTCCAGGAGAAGGGGTTCGAGGTGATCGTGTGCCCGGCCCTGTCGAGCTGGTGCCGCCTGTTCCCCGACTACGACCTGGCGCTCGAGAACATGGAGTGGCTCATCCGCCGTGGGCGCGAGCGGAACGTGCTGGGCTCCATGACCTGCAACTGGGGCGACGACGGGAACGAGAACCTCATCGCGTACGCCTACTACGGCTGGCTGTTCGCCGCCGAGTGCTCGTGGGGAGCGCAGAAGGAGGCGATCGATCGAGGGCTGTTCGACCAGTCGTTCTGCCGGCAGTTCTTCGGCACGGATTCAGGGGCGCCGGCGAAGGCCCTGCACGCCCTCACTCAGGCCGACCTCGCCCTCAGCCGCGACTCGACGTACAACTACGGCTTCTTCCACGACGATCCGTTCAACGGGCGGCTGCGCACCGCGTGGCCGCGCGAGAAGCAGTGGGCGGCCCTGCGGACGCTCGAGGAGTCGGCGCGGCAGGAGCTGGCGGCCGCCGGCGCGGGGCGGAACCAGGACGTGGCCGACTCCCTCGACTTCGCCGCGCGGCGGACGCTGTTCGTGGCGGACAAGGCCGAGCGCATGGCGGCAGCGCGGACGTTGTACCAGGAGGCATACCTGGCCGTACAGGATCAGGCGGAGGCCCTCCGGCGAGCGGAAGGGGTCCTGAACGACCTGCGCGAGCTGCGAGATGCCCTGGTGCGGCTGAAGGAGGAGTTCGCCCAGCGCTGGGCTGCGGAGAACCACCACGAGGGCATCGAGTACGACCTCGGCAAGTTCGATGGACAGCTGCGAGCGTTCGACGACCACATCGCGCGGCTCGAGAAGGCGTGTGCCGACAAGGCGCTGCCCGACCCCGCGGCGGTCGATCTCGATGACCGGCAGTTCCGTCGCGCACTGAAGTCGCAGGTGGCAGACTTGCCGAAGCCGGAGACACCGTGGGCGATCCCGGCGGCGGCGACGCGCATACCGCTTGAGATCGCGGCAGGGAAGCACGACCGGGTGGATGCGTCAGTCCTGGTCGAGCTACCGGTGGGGTCGTTGATGCGGGAGATGAAGACGCTGCCCCCCGGATGGCAGGGCAAGCCCCCGGCGGAGGCGAGAGGCAAGCAGGTTCTCATGGTCCGCGGACAGCAGACACCGGTTCAGATCGTCCCCTCGACGGAGGGCACACCGCCATTGGCCGCGTTCGTTCTGCCGGGGAAGCTCGCGGCGGGCGAGACGGTGCGCGGCGAGCTCTATGTGTGGCAGGAGGGGCAGGCTGCTTCGGAGGAGGCCGACGGCATCTTCGCCACTGAGGCCGAGGGCAATGTGGCCGTGAAGTGCAGCGTGTTCGAGGCGCTCGTCGGGGTCGAGGGAGCGCACGTCTACACCTGGAAGCTCACCGCACTCAACGGGCTCGACATCACCGAGCCGGGCGAGGCCGGGTGGGCCGGGTTCTTCGATGACCCGCGCTACCGCACGGTCCCGCTCAAGGTCTCGGTCGTGGCCGAGGGGCCGGTGGTGGCCATCGTACACGCCGAGGAGGAGGGTGGGTACAGCAAGGACTTCCACTTCTGGATGGGCCTGCCGTACGCCGAGGCCGTCTACAGCGACGCCGCCGGGCAGACGTGGTCCTTCGACGCGACCGCCAACTTCGCCGCCGACGCCGCGAGCCCGGGCACCGCATACCTGAGCAACGGGTTCTCGGGCCCGGTGCCGGCGAGCACCGAGTTGCGCCAGGTGCCCCAAGGCGGAGCGGCGGCGTGGTGGTGCTGCAAAACGCGCCCGGACGGCCTGACGCTGGGGTACATCACGCCCGCCGGGCCGACGAACATGATGGTGGGGCCGGGCGGGGGTTGGGGGGGCGTTGGCATCGAGGGATCAAGCCCGGCGCAGTACTTCGTCACCTACTGCGGCGTGGATAAGCGCGGACCGCAGGCGGTCGAGGAAGTGTTCCATACGCTGGCGAGGGATGACCCGATGAGGGTGACGTTCGGGAAGGCAGAGACAAAGGCCTGAACCACAGAGACACGAAGACACAAAGAACGGCAAGGGCGAAGGCGGAGATGGAAGTCATCGAGCTGACACTGCCGATCACGAACGGCATGGAGACGTGGCCGGGCGATGTGCCCGTGCGACTGTGGCGGCACCGCACGCTGGCTGAGGGGCTCTCCAATGTGGGTGGCATCACGCTCGGCACGCACACGAGCACCCACCTCGATGCACCATTCCACTGGTTCGAGGACGGGGCGACGGTCGAGCGCGTCCCGCTCTCTCGGTTGGTGGGTGAGGCGAGGGTGGTCGATCTGCGCGAGCGGAGCGACCCTGCGACCGTCAGCCTGGCCGAGCTTCAGGCAGCCGCGGGAGAGGTCGAGGAAGGAGAGCGAGTCCTGCTCCTCACCGGCTGGCGGGGACGGATCGGTGACCAGGACCACCCGGCGCTGTCGCCCGAGGCGGTCACGTGGCTCGCGGCGCGCCGGCCGGTGCTCGTCGGCATCGACACGCCCTCCGTTGATCCGCCCGGTGCGGGCTATGCGCATGGGGCGCTGCTCGGGGCGGAGATCGCGGTGATCGAGCTTCTGTGCAACCTGGAGGCTCTGGTCGGCGAGACGTTCCCTCTGGTTGCGTTGCCTCTGTCGGTCGTGGGGCTGGACGGCGCACCGGTGAGAGCGGCGGCCCTCCGCGGCCTCTCGTGACGGCTCCCTGGTCATTACCTTGCAGAGGTCGTGGGAGTGAATGGGGGGCGCGAATGGCTTTCGGCGGAAGGGAACAGCACTATGGTTACCACGGCATCGTGCGGCGGCACGTGCCCGCCTCCGTGTGGCTGCTGCTTCTGTTGGGCGGTGAGGTGAACCAGGTCGGCTGGCTCGCGGTCATCTTCGCTGCGGTTGGCAGCCTTGCCTTGCTGCCGGACCTGGACCGGGTTGCGATCGCGCTGTGGATCGATGGGAAGGAGACGTGCCAGGGCACGGTGACGTCGGTCCGGAAGGAGATATGTACTTGTGAGTACGGCACGATAGTGCGGTATGCCCACCGCTACCGGTTCACGCTGCCGGATGGAGAGGAGCAGACCGGCATCTCATACGGGCGCCGCCGGGTCGAGCCGGCCACGTCGGTGACGGTCGAGTATGCCCGAACCCTTCCGTTTCGGTCGAGGATCAAGGGCATGTGGAGCGGCCGCGTCCGGTCCGTGGTGCTGCCGTTCATGCTGCTCCCGGGTGCTGTTGGACTCGTGCTGCTGGTGCATGGCATGCGGCGGGGAGTTGGCGCGATCCGGCTGCTGGCTGGCGGGCAGGCGGGCCTGGGGACGCTGCACTCGAAGACGCTCGTAGTCGCGCCGATCAAGAGTTACCAACGAGCGACCTACAGGCTCGTGTTCAGGTTCCTGGCGCTCGATGGTCTCACCTACGAGGCCTCCTGCAGGACGGAGCATCCCGAGAGGCTGGAGGACCAGCAGCAGGAGGCTCTGGTCTATGACCCGCGGAACCCCAGGCACGCCGTGCTGCTGGACGATCTGCCCGGGTCGCCTACGATCGGTCCCGATGGCGCGATCGCGCCGGCGAGTCGGGGGGCGGTCACGGTACGGCTCCTGCTGCCGGTGGCTGGCTTGATCAGCCTGACGGTCTGCGCGCTGCTCTACGCAGTCCGCTTCTGGTGATGCGAGCAAGCGACATAGGCGCGGGGAGGCTGCGCCAACCTGGGGGTGGCAAGCACGTCGCCTAACCACACGACGACCTGTCCTCATTGCGGCGCGGGGTATACGCCGTCGGCGATCATCACGACCTGCGCCAAGTGTGGCGCGCCGCTCAGCGAGCCCCCGCCGGAGCTCCACCTGCCGCCGGCCCCCGACCTGTCAGGGGCGGCGAAGAGCGTGCCCGACCTGGAGCGCGCGACCCCTGACAGGGCGCCCGCCCAGCCCGCGAAGCCGGCGCCTGAGGAGAAGCTACCCCTGCTGGCGCCGCCGCCCAGGCCAGTGCCCGTGTCGTTGCGGCTGCAGGCGATGTTCGGCGCGGCGACGAGCCAGATCGGCTGGTTCTTCCTGGGCTTCGGGCTGATCTTCGTGTGGGCCTTCGGCGGGCTGATGGACTTCGGCCCCCTGCTCTTCTACAAGGGCCCGTGGCAGACCACGGACGGCGTGCTGACCGAGAGCCGCCCGACCTCGTGGCGCGTCAACGGAGTGCCCGTCTACGCGCACACCTATCGCTTCGCGACGCCGGACGGCAGGGACTGGGTCCACACCTCGAGGTGCCCGGGGCAGCAGCTCGCGACCGGCACGCCGGTGACAGTCGAGTACCGTGAGGGTGACCCCTCGGTCTCACGCATCCGCGGCATGAGCGGCGGTTCCATGCCGCTCTGGATCCTCCCAATCATCTGCGTGTTCCCGCTGGTCGGTCTGGGGTTCGTGATCCCGGCGCTCCGCAGTGGCTGGCGGGCCAACCGCCTGCTGCAGATGGGGGCTCTGGCAACGGGTACCCTCGCCTCGAAGCGACCAACCGGGACCAGAATCAACAACCAGGAGCTCTACGAGCTGACCTTCGACTTCCTGGCAGGAGACGGGCACGTCTACCAGGTCAAGGCCCGGACGACAGACCCGGAGCGGCTGCAGGACCAGAGGCAGGAGCCGCTGCTGCACGACCCGTTCAACCCATCGTACGCGGTGATGTTCGACAGCTTGCCGGGCGCGCCCGAGATCGATGCCTTCGGCAACCTGCGGGGCGCGGGCTGGGGGCGGGCGCTCGCGCTGATGGTGGTTCCGCTACTCACAGTCGTGGGGCACGGCACCTACCTCTGGCTGCGGTTCGTGCGATAGGGGGCCGCCCCAAAGCTGCAGTTCGAATCGGAAAGGAGCCGCACATGGAACGCCTGGCCCTTGTCGGGTCGGCCCTGGTGGTGCTCGGCGTGCTCGGGGCGTGCACGCCGAGTCGCTCGCAGGAGAAGGCGGAGTTGTTCCCGTTCACCATCCCCTGGGACGACGCCGCGCCGAGTGTCGCCAACGTCAGCGACTGGAACGAGAAGCCCGCGGGGAAGAGCGGCTTCATCTCGGTCCGCGACGGGCACTTCGTGGACGGGTCAGGGAAGCGCATCCGCTTCTTCGGCACCAACCTCTGCTTCGCGGCCGACTTCCCGCCGCACGAGGTGGCGGAGAAGGTCGCCCGGCGGATGGCCAAGTTCGGCCTCAACATCGTGCGCTTCCATCACATGGATTCGCAGCCGTTCCCGTCGGGCATCTGGGATGGCACATACCAGGATCGGCAGCACCTGTCGGCCGAGGCGCTCGACCGGCTGGACTACCTGATCTACCAGCTCAAGCTGAACGGCATCTACGCGGACCTCAACCTGCACGTGTCACGCACACTGGGCGAGGCGGACGGCATCCAGGAGGCGGGCGCCTTGCCGAGCATGGGGAAGGGTGTGGACAACCTCCACCCGCGCATGATCGAGCTGCAGCAGCAGTACGCGCGGGACCTGCTCGGGCACGTGAACCCGTACACGGACAACCGGTATGCCGATGAGCCCGCGGTGGCGATGATCGAGATCAACAACGAGAACTCGCTCGTCAGCTCGTGGGCGAACGGCGAGATCGACCGGCTGCCGGGTTACCTGCAGAAGCTGCTCGATGAGCGCTGGATCGAGTGGCTGAAGCGGAAGTATGCAGACACCGAGGCGCTGCGGAAGGCGTGGAGCGAGGGCGCGCAGCCCCTGTCGGGCAAGGAACTCCTGCGGAACGGCGACTTTTCCCAGGGCACGGGGGAGTGGACTCTGGAGGTCCACGACCCGGCCCAGGCGCAGATCCAGATCGCGAACGAGGGCCCCGGGGGGGCGCCGGCGGCCAGGATCGATGTCACCCAGAAGGCCGATCCCGGGTGGTACGTGCAGTTCCACCAGATGGGGCTTGGGTTCAAGCAGGGCGAGGCCTCGACGCTCAGCTTCTGGGCGAAGGCCGACCCGCCCCGCACCATCAACGTCAACAACTTCCGGGCGCACGAGCCCTGGGGGACGCTGGGGTTCAGCACCTCCGTTGACGTAGGCAACGAGTGGAAGCAGTACACCTTCAGCTTCGCCGCGAGCGAGACCGAGGATCGGGCCCGCATCGGGTTCAGCGATCTCGCGGCGCGGGCGGGGGCGATCTGGTTGGCGAAGCTCTCGCTGAAGCCGGGCGGCGTCGAGGGCTTGCACGAGGGAGAGTCGCTGGAGGCGGGCAACATCAGCCGCCCGCGTCACGGTGAGGCATCGGGACGCACGGACGCGTACGCTCGCGACTACGTGGCGTTCCTGCTGGACCTGGAGATCGAGTACTGGAACGGGATGCTGAAGGTGGTCAAGGAGGAGGTCGGGGCGAAGCAACCGGTGACGGGTACGCAGATGGGGTACACCCCGCCGACGACTCACGCGGCGATGGACTACTACGACTCCCACGCCTACTGGCACCACCCGTGGTTCCCCGGTCAGCCCTGGGACGGCAACAACTGGTGGGTGACGAACCGGCCGATGACCGACTCAGCGGGCGGCACGCTGGTCGGCTTGGCCTGCACGCGCGTCGCGGGCAAGCCGTACACCGTGAGCGAGTACAACCACCCCTCGCCGATCACCTACAACTCCGAGGCCTTCATCCTGTTGGCCGCGTACGGCGCTCTGCAGGACTGGGACGGTCTCTTCCAGTTTGCGTACAACCACGGCGACCAGTGGGACGTCAATCGGATTCCCAACTTCTTCGACCTTAAGTCGCAAGTCGTGCAGCTCGTGACCTTGCCCGCGGCGGTGGCGCTGTTCCGACGGGGTGATGTCAGCCCCGCTCGCGAGCAGACGCTGGTCCACACGACGGCGGAGGCGATCGTCGAGCGGGGTACCGGCCACCCGGCCGTCGGCGGCCGCACCACCAACTACGGGGTGGACGGGGCCACCGCGCTCAGCCATCGTACGGCGATCACCGTCGGGACGGGTGAGGTGAGGGTGGATGGTCCGGCGCAGCCACTGTCGACCGGGGAGGGTGTGTATACGTCCGACACCGGCGAGTTGCTTTGGTCATACACGAAGCGGGACACCGGCTGGGTCCGGGTGAACACCGCCCGGTCTAAGGCGCTCATCGGTTTCCTGCCGGCCGGGCGACATGGGCTGGGCGGCGTCTCAGTCGAGGTGGGACCGACGCGGCAGAACTGGGCCGCGGTGACCATGACCGCGATCGAGGGAGCCGGCTTCGGCGCGCCGGGCCGCATCCTGGTCACTGCCACCGGGTACTACGAGAACCCCGGCTGGGCGTGGGAGACCGAGGGCGATCGGGCGACGGTGCGCAACAACTGGGGGAAGGACCCCTCGATGGCCGAGGGCATCTCCGGCGCCATCGAGCTGCCGATAGCCGCCTCGCGGGTGAAAGCCTACGCGCTCGACGGGATCGGCGCTCGCCGGGAGCCGGTGGGCGTGCGCGGGACCGACCGGGCCATCATCGCGATCGGGCCGCAGTACAAGACGCTGTGGTACGAGGTGGTGGTGGAGTAGGGGGGCCGGCGCCGTCGACAGCGCCCCAGCGGCAGCGACCGTGCTCCTTGACGTCGCCCGACAGGACTGATATGATCAGTTGGCACATACGGAATTCCGAATCGGAATACCGAGGTGACGAGCAGTGCGCATTAGCGAACGAGGCCAGATCACTATCCCGAAGCGACTGCGAGAGAGATACGGGCTGTGGGCCAACGTTGAGGTGGAACTCGTGGAGGACAGAGATGGGCTGCACCTCCGCAAGACGACCTCTGGGAAGCACCCAGTCGATAGGGTCTCCGGAATCCTCGGCCGGGACTTCGACGTCGACGCGTACATCGAACAGGTGCGTGGGCGATGACCACGGCCCTGGACACTAACGTGCTGCTCGACGTCTTCTTCGCGACCAGCCGCTACCACCGGCGGTCTGCCGAGGCCCTCAAGCTCGCGTACGACTCGGAGGCTCTGTGCATCAGCGAGGTCGTCTACGCCGAGCTCGGCCCCTGCTTCCCGGAACAGGAGGAGCTTGAGGAGGCACTTCGCGAGCTAGGTGTCTCGGTTGTCCTAACAGATCGTGCCGCGGCGTGGCGCGCCGGTCGAGCGTGGGCGGAATACAGGAAGCGGGGCGGCCCAAAGCATCGACTGCTCGCCGACATGTTGATTGGCGCCCACGCCTCCATTCACGCGGACTGCCTTCTGACGCGCGACCGGGGCTTCTACCACAGCTACTTCACGGAGTTGGAGGTCCGCGAGCCGTAGGCTCCCCCCCGTCCACGCCCTTCGCCACCACCTTCGCCGGGCAGGGCTGCCGCGCTGGTGTGACGCAAGTCACTAACCCGGCGGCCCCATCCGGCGAACCGATGGAGGCTGCGTCGAGTCTCACTCGGTGGATGTGCCGGTTCCAAACCCCCTCGCCGCTAACGGACGGGCCCCGACAGCGCCTAGGCGGAGGTGGACCGGCACATTCGCTTTCCGGGTAGGTCTGAGGGGTGACGGGTGGAGGAGGGTGGCGACGCTGGGATGTGCGGATGATGCTACGGCAGATGCCCTATGGCGCCGTGCGCTCGATCAGGCGCGCCTTCGGTGCTCGCCGGCGTCGCCACCCTTGCACGACATAACACCTGGTTCCCGAGCCTGGTACCCGCCACGCGGCCCGGGAGTGCGTACGGAAGTCTCAGGGTCGCCGATGTCTCTGGTCGTTGTATGCCGGCGGGTCTTCTGACCCGCGCCCCCAGACGGCAACGGCCCTGCGGGTCGGAAGACCCGCCGGCACAGAACGACCGGAGAGGCCGGGGTCAGGCCGGCACGACAGCCAGGCCACGGTCGCCGCCCGCAGCCCTGAGACTTCGGCACAGGCTTCGGCCCGGTTCGCCGCGCGAGGCACCAGGATACAGAGCGCGAGGTCGTGCTGCTCAGAGGCCCACGCGGCTGCTTGGCTAGTGTCAGCCGCAGGATAGGGGCTTGAGTCGTGGCACGACCTCGCCTGAAACGCTCGACTGCTCCCCCACTTCGACATCAAGGCACGCATCTCCTGCCGCAGCGCAACACGATCTTGCCTGGCAGGGAAAGCCCCTGGTCGCAGGGAACTGACCGTCAGAAGCGATGCACAAATGGCCTCCAGAGAGGGTCATTCGCCTCGGTGCGTTTCCCGAGCAGGAGGACACGACGATGGGCATTCGCAACGCTGGATGGCTGGCCTGGGCCGCCCTCACCACGCTGATCGCCGTCTGCGTCACGCTGGCCGGCTGCCCCAAGGCGCCCCCGCAGCCGCCCGCCGGGACGGCTGTGCCGAGCCCCACCGTGGCGGCGCCCAAGCCGGGCGAGACGGGCAGGATCGTGATCGGGTTCCTCGTCAAGCAGCCTGAGGAGCCGTGGTTCCAGAACGAATGGGAGTTCGCGCAGCAGTGTGCCGACAAGTACGGGTTCGAGCTGAAGAAGATCGGCACAACCGACGGTGAGAAGGTCATGACGGCCATCGACAACCTCGCCACCGCCGGGGCGCAGGGGTTCGTCATCTGCACGCCGGACGTAAAGCTCGGCCCGGCGATCATCGCGAAGGCCCAGCAGTACAAGATGAAGGTGTTCACGGTCGACGACCAGTTCGTCGGGCCGGATGGGAAGTTCATGGATGCTCCCTACATGGGCATCTCGGCCGGCGACATCGGACGCCAGGTCGGGGAAGCGTGTGCGGCGGAGATGAGGAAGCGGGGCTGGAAGCCCGAGGACACGTCGGCGCTCTGTGTGACGTATGACCAGCTCAATACGGCGAAGGAGCGCACCGACGGAGGAACCGCCGCCCTGACCAAGGCCGGCTTCCCCGCCGACAGAATCTACCGCGCGCCGGAGAAGACGACTGACGTTGACGGTGCGTTCCAGGCGGGGGACACCATGCTGACCCAGCACCCGAAGGTGAAGCACTGGATCGTCTTCTCGATGAACGATGAGGGCGTGTTGGGCGGGGTGCGGGCGACCGAGCAGCACGGCTTCAAGCCGGCGGACGTGATCGGCGTGGGGATCGGCGGCACGAGCGCGATCGCGGAGTTCGACAAGAAGGAGCCGACCGGCTTCTTCGCCACCTGCCTGATCGACCCGTACCGCCACGGGTATGAGACAGCCGAGCTGATGTACAGGTGGATCAAGGACGGTGTGGAGCCGCCCCAAGATACCCGCACGAAGGGCACGATCGTCACCCGCGAGACCTGCCGGAAGGTGATGAAGGAGCGCGGGCTGCTGGACTAGGGCGAGGCCGCGAGGGGGAGGAATGGTACAGTCCCCTTTTCGCCTGAACGGCGGCGAAAAGGGTCCAGTCCCATTCCTCCCCGTATGCCCCGGGCGACGGCCTACGCAAGTGCTGGCGGACTAGCTCTTGTCATGCAGTCGAGCTACCTGGAAGTCGAGTCGATCAGCAAGCGCTTCCCCGGCGTGCAGGCGCTGGACGGGGTGTCGTTGTCGGTGGCGGAGGGCGCGGTCCATGCGCTGCTGGGGGAGAACGGGGCCGGGAAGTCCACACTGCTGAAGATTCTGAGCGGCGCCTACTTCCCCGATTCGGGCGCCGTTCGGCTCGGCGGGGCGCCGCAGACCTTCCACTCGCCCATCGACGCCATCCGGGCCGGGGTCGCGGTCATCTACCAGGAGCTGTACCTCGTCCCCGAGATGAGTGTGGCGGACAACCTGTTCCTCGGCCGGCTGCCGAACCGCGGTGGATGGCTCGACCGGCGACAGCTTCGCGCCAAGACGCTCGCCCAGCTCGCGGAGCTGGAGGAGGATGTTGACCCCTCGGCCCGAGTGAGCTCGCTGCCCGTGGCGCAGCGGCAGATGGTGGAGATCGCCAAGGCCCTCGCCCGCGAGGCGAAGGTGATCTGCTTCGATGAGCCGACGAGCAGCCTCTCCGACCGCGAGGTGCGTAAGCTGTTCCAGGTGATCCGCGACCTGCGCGACCAGGGGCGCGTGATCATCTACGTCTCCCACCGGCTGCAAGAGGTCTTCGAGATCTGCGACTCGGCCACCGTGTTCCGCGACGGCCGGGTGGTCGACACTTCCCCCGACATCTCACAGGTCACGCAGGATACCCTCGTCAACCGGATGGTCGGTCGGTCCATCGCGGACGTCTACCAGCATGTGGCCCAGGCAACGGAGGCGCCGGCGCTGGAGGTGGAGGGGCTGGCCGGGCCCGGCCTCGCGGCGCCGGCCGATCTGGCCGTCCGGCGCGGTGAGGTGGTGAGCCTGTTCGGGCTGGTGGGCGCCGGGCGAACGGAGCTGCTCAAGCTCATCTACGGCGTGCGCCGGCCGAGTCAGGGCCACGTGCGAGTCCAGGGCCACGAGACACGGGTGCGCGGCCCGGCGTCGGCCATCGCCCAGGGGATCGCCTTCTGCCCGGAGGACCGGAAGGGCGAGGGGATCGTGCCGCTGCGATCCGTACGAGAGAACATCAACCTGAGCGTGCGGCGGATGCTCGCGCGGTGGGGGTTCCTGCGGCCGTCCCGCGAACGCGAGAACGCCGAGACCTACGTCCGCAAGCTGAACATCCGGGCGGCGTCGCTGAGCCAGCCGGTGCAGGACCTCTCCGGCGGCAACCAGCAGAAGGTCGTGCTCGCCCGGTCGCTCTCCGAGCAGGTGAAGGTGATGCTGCTCGATGAGCCCACGCGGGGCATCGACGTGGGCGCGAAGAGCGAGGTCTACGGGATCATCGCGGACCTCGCACGACAAGGGATCGGGGTGCTCGTCGCCTCGAGCGAGCTGCCTGAGGTGTTGGGCGTCTCGGACCGGATCGTGGTGATGCGGGAGGGCCGAATCGTCGCCCAGGTCCCGCGCGGCGAGGCGACGGAGGAGTCCCTGCTCAAACTGGCCCTGCCGGCGTCGCGCCAGGCGGAAGGGTAAGCCAACCCCATGGACAGGCAACCGGCACCCGAGACGGCCGCCCGAGCCCCGAAGGGCTTCGTGCAGAACCTGCGCGACAACCTGAGCATGATCGTGATCTTTGCCTTGCTGATGCTCTGGCTCGGGCTGTACGTGCCCAACTTCTTCTCCTGGGTCAACATGAAGGGCCTGGCGCTGGCGGTGTCGATGGTCGGCATGGTGGCCTGCACGATGCTCTTCTGTCTGGCGTCGGGGGACTTCGATCTGTCCGTCGAGTCTGTGGTGGCCTTCTCGGGCGTGCTGGCCGCGGTGGTCATCAGCGAGACGCACAGTGTCGGTCTAGGGATACTGGCGGGGATCGCCGCCGGCGGAGTGGTGGGGGTGGTGAACGGCGTCGTCATTGCGAAGCTGCGGATCAACGCGCTCATCACGACGCTCGCCTCGATGCAGATCGTGCGCGGGCTGGGGTTCATCGTGTCCAAGGGGTCGGCAGTCGGGATCAGCGACGACCGCTTCTTCGCTCTGGGGCTGGGCAACTTCCTGAGCGTGCCGAACCCGGTCTGGGTCACCCTCCTCTGCTTCATCGTCTTCGGGGTGCTGCTGAACTGGACGACCTTCGGCCCGAACACGCTGGCGATCGGCGGCAACCGGGAGGCCGCGCGGCTGGCGGGCATCCCCGTAGAGCGCATCAAGATCACCATCTTCACGCTGCAGGGGCTGATGGCCGGCTTCGCGGGGGTGGTTCTCGCCTCGCGAATCACGAGTGGCCAGCCGAACACGTCTCAGGGCTTTGCGCTCGACGTGATCTCGGCGTGCGTGCTGGGGGGAGTGTCGCTGGCGGGCGGGGTGGGGACGATTCAGGGGGTCATCATCGGCGTCCTGGTGATGGGCACGGTACAGAACGCCATGAACCTGCTGAACGTGCCGACCTTCTACCAGTACGTGGCGCGAGGCATCATCCTGCTGGCGGCGGTGCTGTTCGATCAGTTCCGCCGGCGGCGGGCGGCGGCGTAGGGGAGACAGGGAGGGATGCCTGTCCCACGCGGTCACCTCTACTTGGTCCGATCCAGCGCCTTCTGGGCCTCCTTCGCTTCCTCCGAATCGGGCGCCAGCTCGATGACCTTCTGGAACTCCGCTCTCGCTCCCCCCTTGTCCTTCTGGTCGAGCAATACCCAGGCCAGGGCGTAGTGAGCCTTGGTGTGCTTCGGGTCGGCGGCGATGGCGGCGCGGAGTTCCTCGGCGGCCTGGGTCATCTGGCCGGCGTGCTTCAGCTCCAGACCACGCTGGTAGCGCTCCTCCGCCTGCTGCGCGTTCGGCGCTGGGCCGGTGGTCAGCGGCTTCGGCTCGGTGGCCGGCGGCTGGGGTGCAGCCAAGTCTTTCAGAGCGCGGCGGAGGGCGTCGACTGCCTGCACCTCCTCCGCCTTGGCCTGCTCGACGAGTCTCGCAGCCTCCTCGCGCACGGCCTGGTTAGGGAAGTTCCTCGTCATGATCGCGGAGGCTTCGTTGAACAGCTGCGTAGGCCCGGCGCCCAAGGTGGTCCTCATCCCCTTCAGCAGGCTGGCTTCCGCCATGTAGTGAGTCGCGGCCTCCGGGAAGGCCTCGTGGAGCGTGCCACTCTCCTGCAGGACGACGCTGGCGCCAGTGCGAGCGTCGGCGAGCACCCGCCAGAAGTCATCCAGGAACTCGACGTCCGTCTGGGGGCCGTTGTCGTCCGGTCCCTTGCGGAGAGTCGCGGCCCAGGCATCGTACGCTGCGAGGCCGAAGGCGAAGGGGCCCACGCGCTTGGTGGGGGGCCAGTCCGCCAGCCGGATGGCCCTATCGAGGATCAGGGGCCAGTCGAGCGCGGGCCGGTCCGCGTTGCGGTCGTACTCAAGGAGGATGATCTCGTTGGGGCGCCTCACCGGCCAGAGGGCCTCGGGGATGTCGACCGGCACCGCCTGGTAGGTGTCGGTGGTGTTGTTCCAGTCCTGCACGACCATGCGCTGGCCCTGGGGGTCGCACCCGCAGATGACCTGGGCGCCCCAGCCTTTCCAGGCGATCACGGGGCGGCCCTGGCGGATGCTCTCGCAGACGGCGGCGAAGCCCTCCTCTCGGGAGGCGAAGGCCTTGCGCTCCATGGTCGCGCCGGCGGCGCTCGCCCCTTCCGCGAGAAGGTCCTCCGGGGCGACCGTGATGCACGCGTAGTAGTAGCGGCCGGGGCACCAGGCGGTGTTGAAGGCGGTGCCCGAGGCGACGAGCAGCTCCTCATACCCCAGCGGGCAGCCCATCGCCGTGAGCGCGCCGTGGAGGGCCGCGATGTGCTGGCAGTACTTGCCTGCGGCCCACCCGATTCGCGGCACGCCCTCGATGACCTTGGGCCCGCCGGCCTGTGCGTGAGCGGCCTGCCCGCTTCCCAGCAGAAGCAGCACGGGCAGCAAGGCCAGCGACATCCTCCAGTGCACGACTCTGACGACCGACCAAGTGCGCCCCATCGTAACCCCTCCCTTGGTGGACCACCTCCTCCTCAGACGCTCGACTCGCGGCTGGGTTGCGGCCGCAGGCCGGACGAGGAACAGCAGGGGGCGCAAGAGGCCGCTGTGCAACGCCGAGGTCAGGCAGACGCTACCGCGCCAGCCGCTGAAGCGCCTGTTGAGCTTGCTTCGCCTCGTCGGAGTCCGGCGCCAGTTCGACGACCTTCTGGAACTCCGCTCTCGCGCCCCCCTTGTCCTTCAGGTCCAGCAACACCCAGGCCAGAGCGTAGTGAGCCTTGGCGTGCTTGGGATCGGCGGCGATGGCGGCGCGGAGTTCGTCAGCGGCCTGGGTCATCTGGCCGGCGTGCTTCAGCTCCAGACCACGCTGGTAGCGCTCCTCCGCCTGCTGCGCGTTCGGCGCTGGGCCGGTGGTCAGCGGCTTCGGCTCGGTGGCCGGCGGCTGGGGTGCAGCCAAGTCTTTCAGAGCGCGGCGGAGGGCGTCGACCGCCTGCACTTCCTCCGCCTTGGCCTGCTCGATGAGCAGGGCCGCTTGTTCCCGCGCTTCGGGACGGGCAAAGTTGCGCCCCGCCGCGGCCCTCTTGTCCTGCCAGTCGGCGTCCGCCGGAAGCTGCGCCAGCACGCCGAACAGCGGCTTGACGATCACTGCCTCGGCCTCATAGTGGCTGGCCGCTTCCGCGAAAGCCTCGTGGACGGCGGCGTGGTCACGCAGCACGACGGCGGCACACGTACGGGCGTCGGCCAGGATCTCCGACGCTGACTGGATGACCCCCGCGCAGACCGCCGGATCGTGCTGGTCGGGTCCCTGCCGGATCGTCTGCGCCAAGGCGTCGTAGGCGGCCAGCCCACAGAGGGAGGTTTCGTGCAGCTTCGAGGTCGGGGGCCAGTCGGCCCAGCGGATGGCGCGCGCGACGATCTCCGGCCAGTCCAGGTCCGGTGGTCGGCTGCCCCGTTCGTAGTGGACGAAGATGAACTCGGCCGGCGAGTCCCAGGGCCACGGCAGCGGGCCATACTCGAAGGGCTTGGCGGAGTAGGCCGTCGACGTGGCATCATACGGTTGGACGTACATTCGGCGCCCATGGGGCTCGTAACCGCAGATGACGTTGATGAACAGAGGGGTGGCCCAGAGGACGACGGGGCGCCCTTCGTCGATGCTGCGGCAGACCTCCGGCCAGGCCTCATCCGACGAGTTGAACGTTCGGCGGTCAATGGTGGCGCCGAGCGCGGCGGCGGCGGTCGCCACCACATCCTCCGGCCACATGGCGTCGACTGTCCAGTAGAAGTACCGGCCCGGCCACCAGCAGAGCCGGAAGGCGTCGCCGCTGGTGACCATCAGCTCCTCATAGGGGAGCGGGCACCCCTGAGCGCTCGCCGCGGCCTGGAGGGCCGCGACCATGAAGCCACGCTTGTGCCCCGCCCAGCCGATCGGCGGCACGTGCTCGATCATCTTGGGCCCTGCGGCCTGTGCACGAACGGCACGCCCGCCTCCGGCCGTCAACAGCAGCGCAAGCACGGCCAGCGGCAGGCCCGTGCCGACGGGTGCAAGCCGCGACCGGAGCCGGTCCATCGCGTCCCCTCCCTTGGTGAGCCACCACCCCCTATACGCCCGGCCAGGGGACTGGGTTGCGCCGAGAGGCTGGGCGAGGAGGGGGTAGCCATCCGCCCAGCACTCGCGGTCAGTCCCTGCCGTCGGCGCCGGAACCGGCTAGCCCCGGGCAACGACGGCGAAGTCGTGGTGGGTCTCGCCAAGCTGGATGCGGGCCTCGGCTCGGCAAGGGTAGGTGCCCATGAGCCGGCGGTCGTCCAGGTCCCAGACCTCGAGGGTGCGGCTGCCCGGCAGCCTGACGGTGATCGTGGTGGCGACCGGTCGCCTCGCACGGATCGCGAGCCGGTCGATCCCGGCGTAGTTGCGGACCATCGCCAGGAACACGCGCGAGTCATCGGAGAGCAAGTACGTGCCCTGGTGGCCGGGCGAGAAGGCGAGCGGCGAGGCCGGCGCGTTCGCCGGTGGACGGAACGCCTCCGCCATGCAGTCGGCGGGCTGGCCGGCGGCCACGAAGCGGAGCGAGAGGCCGCGCTCGAGCGCCCACTCGACGTAGCGATCCATGTTGCCGAGATCGCGGGCGATGTCGCCCACAGTGACCCGCACATCGGGCCGCGCCGGACGGAACCTTGCCCAGTCGATGGGCGCGGCGAGCCGGGAGATGACCTCGAACTCCTGCGGGTCGGCGACGGCATCCCACGAGATGCCGCCGGGTGAGCCGCACAGGAAGGAGAGCCAGAGAGGGTCGCGGGTGGCGAGGCGCTTGAAGTCCGGGTAGTCCACCTGGTTCGCGCAGTCGTTCCCGCACTCCCCGAGGATCGCCGGCTTACCCCCGATCTGGTCGCCGGTCGCGCAGAGGGCGCTGAAGACGCCGAGTTCGCGGACGGCATCGCCGACCGCCCCCCGGAAGCTGTCGTAGCCCGGGTAGCTCGGGTAGGCGTGGAAGTTGAAGAAGTCGATCGTCGATCCGCGCATCCAGGCCACCTCCTGCGCGCAGCGGACCTCGGCGGCGCTGGTGGTGATGAGGTGGTTGGGATCGACCTCGCGGATGACACGGCAGATCTCGTTCGTCCAGCGAATGGACGCGTCCAGGTCGTTCCCCGCCGGGTAGGTCTCGTTCATCACCTCCCAGGCGAGGATGCGCGCGTCGTCGCGGAACGGCTCGACCATCTCGCGCACGTACTGCTGCTGCAACTTCAGCGCCTCGGCGCTGGTGAACCAGTCAGCCTGAGTCGCGATGAGCTGGTCGTAGAGGGGGATGGCGTCGAAGCTGAAGTTGCGGTAGTGCCCCCACCAGAGCACCGGAATCGCCTTGATGCCCATCGGCCCCGCGATGCCGAGGCATCGCCGGAGCTGCTCGATGATGAAGGGGTTCGCGTGCCCGCCGCGGTCGCCGCCGATCGAGGTGTCGTCCACGTTCAGCCCGAAGCGAATCGCGTTCACCCCGTGGGCGGCGATCCACGCGAACCAGTCGCGCAATGCGTCATCGGTCGCGTGCGGCCACTGATCGTCGCCCTCCGGCGAGCGGATGCCCTCCAGGACGGGCGCGCAGACGCCGATGGTTGCATAGCCCCAGGGGGTGTACGTGCGGCCGTCCTGCGTCATGAACCACCCGTTCGGCGACAGGCGGATGAAGCCGTCGGCCAGCCACGGATGGCCCTTCGGGTCGTAGGCCAGCACGCGGTAGCGCGCCCGCTTCACCTCGCCACCTGACACGACCACCTCGTGTGAACCGGCCTTCACGGGGCCGACGTCAGTCTCGTAGGTGCCGTCCTCGCGGTCTCGCCAGGTGAGTGTCCTGCCGTCGAACGTGCCGGTGAGCTTCACGCCCGGCGTGCGCACCTGCGCCGGCGATTCATAGGCCACTCTCAGCGTGCCCCTTTGTCCCGGTGTCAGGGCAACGGTAAGCGGCACGAGGCGGACACTCACGACGCGCACTGTGACCTCGCCCCGGCAGACCGTCTGACCCCCGCTCTCGGCGCGCATGACGACCGGGTACAGCCCGGCGGCGAAGCGACCGCGCAGCGACTCGGTGACGTACGCCCCCGCTTCGTTCCGACGCAGGGGCAGGACCTGGCCGGCCGAGGCCGCAGTGACGACGAGATCGGTGCGTGGCGTGCCGTCGGCGTTGAGGAGCACGAGGGATGCCGCCGCGTCGTTACGGTCCGCCTTCACGGCCGCCCGCCCGTAGTTGGCGAAGCGGTAGCGCACGACCCGGATCCAGTCGGCGCCGTCGTTGTCCACCGTGATCACGTGCCGGCCTGCGGACACATCGATGCCGTAGTAGCCGCGGAAGTCCGTGAGCGTGGTCTGCGTCTCGCCGGGGAAGTCGTCGCGCCGCCTTTCCTGACGATCGAGACGCAGGATCAGCCGCGAACCGCCATAGCCGGAGGTCTCGCCCACCTCCACGGAGAACGCCCCCGGCTCCGCGTAGTCGACGGTAAAGCTCACCGGGTTGTGCAGGTCGAGATGGTTCCGCACGCCGTGAACGTGGGTGCTCAACTCCGCACCCGGGTCGATGCCGCGAAGGGGGTCTACGGGCAGAGGGTCCCTGGGGGCGGGTGAATCCCATCCCCCCATCGGCAGCCCGTCGAGGTCGAAGAACCGGCCCGTTCCCCCACGCTCTCGAGGGAGAGCAATCAGCTCGTCAACCAGCACGTCCACCGGCTGCTTCCTCGGGGCGCAGGCGAACTGGACCAGCACGATCTGCGTGAGGTTCGGCGCGAGGCCGGCCGGCTGGAACTGGTCGAAGGGCACCTCGAACCGGCGCCAGTCCGTGAAGTCCAGTGCCAGGCTGGTCTGGTGGGCGAGCACCGGCTGGTGCTCGTAGTTGCCGAGGATGAGGGAGAAGGTTCCGCCGGAGCCGTCACCTTTGAGCCAGAAGGCGACGCGGTCACAATCCGCCCCGACCCACTCCGTCGGCCTCACCGGCGCCTGCAGTACCGCCCACGTGTCGGTCACGGCGAACCGGACCCGGGCGGCGCCCAGGCCCAGCTTCGCCTCCGAGCTTGGCCCGATGTTCCCGACGGGCGGCTGCCCGGTGCCGCGGTGCCCGTCATTCTCGTACCAGGCGCCGACGCCGCCCTCGAAATCGTCGATGACCTGCACTTCGCCGGCGGCGCATGGCGCCGCCAGAGCCGAGAGCATGACGATAGGCCACAGCATGGTGACTCACCCCCGGGTGACGGTCGGCACAACGCCTGCGGAGGCCCGGTGTTGGGCGAAGATTCACTTCACCGGGCCCGTCCGTTCCCCTCCATCTGCCCGGGGGAAGGAGCCGGCCCCGCGGCTGACGAAGAGTGTGGTCGGTTCAGGAGTGTTCCGGCCCGGGAGGAGGGTGTCATGGCCAAGCAAGCCGTGAATGGGGGGCGGGTTCACATACAGCCGCCGGCCAGCGCGATGGAGCCGTGCCCCCGCTGCGGGGAGCTAGAGGCACTCGTTGAGAGGTTCCACGAGTCTTTGTCAGCACTGGAGGTACTCGTGGTCGATGGCTATCTGGTCAAGGTGTGGCCCGATGCGGAGGACGGCGGCTATGTCGCGGAGTGCCCCACGGTGCAGTGCGTTTCCCAGGGCGAGACCCGGGACGAGGCTCTGGCCGGCGTGAAGGCGGCGATGCAGGAGATGGTCTCGGGCCTAGCCGACCTCGGCCACCCCCCACCTCCCAAGGATGCCTGAGGGGCCATGCCGCGATTGCCTGTGCTCTCGTGGAAGCAGGTCTGCCGCATCCTGGCCTCAAACGGCCTCACTGAACAGCGGGCCGGTGCGCACGTCACCTGCATTGACCCGAAAGACCCTACGCGCCGCGCCTCTGTACCACGTCATGACGAACTGAAGCAAGGCACTCTGGCCTCCATCATCAAGCACGCCAGGAAGGACCGTCAGGAGTTCATCCACCTCGCGACCCGGTTGTAGGGCCGGCCTGACGGCCGTTCGGCGCATCCTTCATGCTTGCCACCTCCCTCGTGCTTCTCGTCGGGTTCTGGGCTGCGGCGTCCGCCGGCGGCCTCGCCAAGCTCGTGGAGGCTCCCCCGCCTGCTCCCGCCCAGCCACCGCTGGTTCGCGCGGTGACGGCTTTGCCTGCGGGCGGCGTGGTGAGGGTTGACGGAGTTCTCGACGAGCCATGCTGGCAGACGGGGCTGTGGGTGGGCGACTTCATCCTCATCGGCGGCGAGGGGGGCAAGCCAAGTGCCAGGACACAGCTCAAGGTGCGGTTCGACGGCGGTAACGTGTACGTGGCAGTGGAGGCCGAGGAGCCGGAGGGCGCCGCGCAGACGCCGCCGGAGGACCGCATCGAGGTCTGGCTTGATCCGGACGGGTTGCGGCGCCATGCCTTCTATCTGAGCTGCTCGCCAGCGAGCGCCGCGTGCACCATGCGCGAGGTGGAGGAGGTTCCCGAGGACGTCGGCGCAACGGCTGCGGGGTCGGAGCCGGTAGCCCCGAGCGGGGGCACGGGTTGGGCGGCGCACCCGGAGCTCGCCTTCAGCCGGCATGGGGGCTGGGTGACCTGCGAGATGCGGCTGCCTCTCCGTGACGTGGGCGTGCCTTCGGAGATCCCCGGCAGCGCATGGAGTCTGAACGCGGCCCGACGCCGGCCGGTGTCGGCCGGAGGCAGCGGGTTCGAGTACAGCTCTCTCACCGGCGTCGCTGAGGGGCCGATGGCGTTGTTTGCCGACCTGCGGCTCGGGGTCGGCCGGGTGGAGGTCAGCCATGTGGACATGGGGGCGCTCGGGCTGGGCGACAACCGGGTGCAACTCGACTGCCGCAAGCTGGACTACCGCGGCCCGCGGGGTGAGCTGTCGTCGGTGGAGGCTCGGCTGACGGTGAGCGGCCCCGAGGGCCGCACGACCAGGCAGCGCGTCGACCTCAAGGGCCGCGAGCCACAGACGATTACCCTCCCCTACAAGGTTGCCGAGCCAGGCGCCGTGCGGCTGGTGCTGGAGCTCTCCCGACCCGACACGGGCGAGCTGCTCTGCCTGAAGACCCTTCGCCGTCGAGTGGACTCGCCGATCAGGCTTCGTCCGAGCGCGGACGTGGCTTACCGGGGCGGGGATCCCTGGTCGGTTGAGGCGGAGCTATTGGTGGGCGATGTGTCGCTCCCTCGCACGGTCCTGCGCCTTGCGCTGATGAAGCCTCCGGGCCGCACGATCGCGCGACAGCGACTGAAGCCGCTCCGGACTTCGGTCCGCCTCCAGTTCCGGTTTGGGAGGGTCACCCGGCCCGGCGACTACCGGGTCGTGTTCACCGTCTTCGATGGCCGGCACAGGCTGGGCGAGTCGGCGGTGCCGGTCTGCATCGTTCATCCCCCGAGTTCCGTGCTCAAGGGAGGCCGGCCATGAGGCCAGCGCGTCCACTCATTTCAACCGCTATGGCGATCATCGCGGTGTGGTCTGCCGCCGCGAGCGCGCCGGCGAGGGGCGCAACGCCCGAGCAGGTCGAGGTCGCTCGTCGGCACGGGGAGGAAACGCGCGAGCTGTTCCAGCGGGCGCACCGGTTCGTGGAGGGCTGGCTGAAGCACCGCGATCCGGTCTCGGGGCTGATCCCGCAGAACCTGAGCAGCCCGCTGTGGACGCCGGAGAACTCCGCGGCCGACAACTACCCCTTCATGGTCGTCACCTGCTATCTGACTGACCCACAGCTCCTCGCCGGGGCGATGACCGACATCCTGCACAGCGAGATCCGCCTAACCACCCGTGTGGGCGCATTGCCCGACACCTTCAGCTTCCCGAAACAGGCCTTCGAGCGCCAGAGGATCGACTGGCCGCGGCTCGTGTTCGGCTCGGCGGAATACTGCAAGGACGGCCTGCTGCCCGTGGCCGAGCTGATGGGGCGCACCGAGTGGTTCAGCCGCCTGCGTGCCATGGCGGCGGATGTCTGCGACACGGCGAAGGTGGAGACGCAGTTCGGGCGCATCCCGGATGACGGCGCCGAGGTCAACGGGGAGTTCATGGAGGTGCTGGCGCGGCTCTACTCCGCGACCAGCGACCTGCGCTTCCTGCAGATGGCGCTCAAGATGGGTGACGCGTACTTCCTGGAAGTGCTGCCAGGGAACGGCTACCTTCCCTGCCACTCTTGGGACTTCAACGCGCACCAGCCCAGGACGACCGTGCTGCGCCTGATCGACCACGGTTCGGAGATCATCGGCGGCCTGAGCGAGGTGTACGCCCTCGCTTCGCGCCATGCCCCCGAAAAGGCGAAGCAGTACGCGGAGCCGATGCGCCGGATGATCGGGATGCTGCTCGACCACTGCCGGAACCAGGACGGCCTCTGGTTCGTGGAGGTCGACACCAAGACGCTCAAGGGCGGCGGCGGCGTCCCGGACACGTGGGGCTATGTGTTCAACGCGGTCTACACCTACGGGATGCTCACGGGCGAGGCGCCCTACCGCGAGGCGGTGGAGCAAGCGCTGCGCTCCATCTGCAAGATCAACGACTGGAACGGCGCGGACGCCTACGCGGACAGCATTGAGAGCGCCGTGGTGCTGCTGAACCGCATCGATGTCCCCGAGACGTGGCGGTGGGTGGACCGGATGACCGCCATGATGTCGGCGATCCAGAAGCCGGACGGCATCATCGAGGGCTGGCACGGCGATGGGAACGTTGCGCGCACGTGGGTGATGGTGGCGCTCGCGAAGACGGGCGGCACGCACGCTGTCCCCTGGCGACCGGACCTCCGCGTGGGCGCGGCGCAGACGGAGCAGGGGCTGCTGGTGTCGGTGCGGGCGGACCAGGAGTGGTCGGGGCGGCTCTTCTTCGACTACCCAAGGCACCGCGAGCACCTGAACCTGGACCCGAACTACCCGCGGCTGAACGAATACCCGGAGTGGTCGCCGGTCGAGGACGGAAGCCTGTACACCGTCACTCCGTCTCCCTCACGGGAGGGAGCAGGTGGCGAGGCCGCGGTGGTGGACGGCGGCGTGCTGCGTCGTGGGCTCCCGGTCAAGGCGCCTGCAGGCGGCGAGTGGCTGGCGACGGTCAGGCTCGTCGGTCCACCTCCCCACGGCATTGCGCAACTCGAGATCAACGGCCCAGCGTGGAAGGCAGGGACCGGCAACGTCGGGCTGCCCCTTGAAGTCTGCAACACTTCCCCCGCACCGGCCAAGGTCGACCTCTCCTCGACCTGGGGCACACTACATCCCGATCACCTCACCCTCGAACCTCGGGCCAGGGCCACGACCACCCTCCGCGGCACGGTGACTGCGGACGCGGAGGCCATAGTCACAGCTCGTACCGGCCCTGGAGCGCCCTCGGTGGCGCATACGGTCCAGCTCCTGACCGACGAGAGCATTACCGACTACCAGGACCTCTCCGGCTCGAACACCTATCAGGGCGAGGACTACTGGTGGCTCAACGACGGCGATCTGACGCTGCGGCTGCACGTTGAGCGCGGCAAGGCGCACACACTCTCGTTCTACTGGGGCTGCAAGAACGACACGCGGTCAGCGAAGATGACGATCGCGGGGGAGACACAGACGGTGACGCAGTCCGGCCACCAGGGCTTCAAGTGGTATGACATGGAGGTGCCGGCGGACAAGGTGACCGGCGATGTGCTCGAGGTGCGGCTGACGAAGCCGGACACCGGGAGCGCGAGCTTCGTGGGGAGGGTGAGGGTACGGTGAGCCTGAAAAGAGGGACGGAACCTCTTTTCAGGCTCTAGTAGTTCCGCCACCCCGCCTGCTTCCAGAGGTCCGAGAGCCATGATTCCGTCCACGGGTTGCTGGTGGCCCAGCCCATGGAGACGACGGAGACCAGGAGGAAGAGGACAGCGAGCACCTTCACCCAGCGCGGAATGCCGTACGCGTCCGCCCCGACTGCCCCCACCACAATCCACAGCGGCACCGGCCAGATGAGGTAGCGGAAGCCCTGACACCCGCCGCCGTAGTTGTTGGTCTCGAGGGTGTTCAGGGCGATGGTGAGGAACGACACCCCCAGCGCGAACCAGACGAACCCCCTCATCGGCATCGCACGCTCGCGGAAGGCCAAGACGAAGGTCGCGAGTGGGAGGACGAAGATCGGGGAGAGCGAGAAGAACCCGTGGTGGCCGAGCAGGAAGTTGAAGACATACCACTGCTTCGGCTCGTTGAGGGCGTCGGTCCCGTGTGGCTGCGTCCAGTAGCTCCCCGGGTAGGTGTAGAGCGCCGTGTGCTTCATCAGGTAGTAGGGCACTAACCCCCCGGTTGAGAGGTACGTCGTCACCAGGAAGCCGATGACCGGCAGCGCGCCCGCCGGGACGAAGAAGGCGAGCGTGCGCTTCCAGTCCGTGACCAGCATCCAGCCGAACAGCCCCACGGCGAAGAACACGGCGGGCAACTGGTTGCAGACGGTGAAGGCCGCGAACAGCCCCGAGAGCACGAAGTGCAACGGGCGCCGGTCGTTCTCGTAGAGGATGCGGATAGCGCTGTAGATGGCGAACAGGGCGCTCCAGGCGCCGACGGTGTGGTCGTTGAGGGTCGCCGAGTAGCCGGTGACATAGGTGCCGAAGGCCGCGGCGATCAGCCAGTACACCCGCCACCAGCGGCTCTGCACGTGGCGGCCGATGACCTGTCCGATCAGGCGGACGTAGACGATGAGCGGGATGACGTTGACGGTGCAGATGATGATCCGGCAGACGAGATCGGTCTGCTCCGCGATGCTCCACCCGGTGAGCCGCCTGACCAGCCAGTACTCGCCGGCGAGCAGAGTCGGCAGGAGCGGGATCTTGCTGGAGTAGTCGTGACCATTGCGACGGATCTTGTCGATGCTGTCCCAGGGGGTGCCGTCGATGATGTAGGTGTGCTTCTCGACGAGGCTCCAGATGGTGCTCCAGCGGGAGGCGTCGTTCGGGCAGAGGACCGGCGGGACGCGGAGGGTGATGCCGAAGATGACTGCCCCCGCGGCGATGGCGAGGAGCCACGTCAACGCTGCGCACCTGCGGTTACCCGTCTCCAAGGCCTCAGCCGGGGGCCGGGGCATGTCTCCCACTGCTTGACCCCTTCCCAGGCCCGGCACGATGCCGCTATGCCGACGGTGGCGCAGCCTGACCGTCCGGCGGGGGCGCCGGCACGCGCTCGGCGACGCTGTAGGGGGGGTCTTGGCGGATGTGGTACGCGATGAACAGCTCGGCCAAGAGCCCCAAGGCGATCATCTGCCCACCGAGCAACACTGCCATGACGGAGTAGGCGAGAAGCGGCCGGGTGCCGATCGGCCCGTGGCCGGACAGCCATACGATCGCCAGGTACACCACGCCCGCGAGACCCAGCAGCAGCGCCAGCAACCCCGCACCACCCAGGAGATGGAGCGGCCGCGTGCCGTAGCCGGTGAGGAACTTCACCGTCAGCAGGTCGAGCAGCCCACGCACGAACCGGCGCGCGCCGAACTTGCTGCGGCCGTGGATGCGGGGGCGATGCGCCACCTCCACCTCTCCCGCGCGGAAGCCTTTGGCGTAGGCCAGCACCGGGATGAACCGGTGCAGCTCCCCGTAGAGCGCGACCTCATGCAGGGCCTCGCGTCGGTAGGCCTTCAGGCCGCAGTTCACGTCGTGGAGCTTGACCCCCGTCAACCACGCCACCAGGAGGTTGAAGATGCGGCTGGGGACGACCTTGTGCCACGGGTCGCGCCGCGTCCGCTTCCAGCCGCTCACCGTGTCGTGACCCGCATCGATCGCCGCCAGCAGCTTCGGGACCTCGTTGGGGTCATCCTGAAGGTCGCCGTCCAGGGTCACGATGATCTGGCCGCGAGCGGCGGCGAAGCCCGCCGCCAAGGCCGGCGCCTTGCCGAAGTTCCGCCGGAGGCGGATGCCCGAGAAGCGCACATCGCTCGCCGCGAGCCGCGAGATGACCTGCCATGAGCCATCGGTGCTGCCGTCGTCGACGAGGAGGACCTCGACCGGCAGGTGATGCTCGGAGGCCATCGTCTGCAGCTCGGCAGCCAGTTGCGGCAGGCTCTCGGCCTCGTTGAGGACGGGGATGACGACAGTGATGAGACGGGTGTTGTCGGGTGCCATAGGCCGTGTCGAGGGGCCGCATGGGGTAGGGGCCCCCTCCGGCCCGACGTTGGTGTTGATGTCGACGTGACGGCATTGGGCCGCATGGGGCCCCTACCCCATGCGGCCTCTATGGACGGCTACACGTCGAACATCGTGTACGCCGCCTGCAGGGCAGCGAGGACATCGGCTTTGGGGATGAACTCGTGGCCCACGTAACCCTGGTAGCCGGCATCGGCGATGGCCCGGGCGACGGCCGGGTAGTAGATCTCCTGCGTGTCGTCCATGTCGTTGCGGCCCGGCACGCCCGCGGTGTGGAAGTGGCCGATGTACTCGATGTAGTCGCGGATGGTGCGGATGAGGTCGCCTTCCATGATCTGCATGTGGTAGATGTCGTAAAGCAGCTTCACCGCGGGCGAGCCGACCGCCTTGCAGAGCTCCACGCCCCAGGGGGTCCGATCGCACTGGTAGTCGTGGTGATCGACCTTGCTGTTCAGGAGCTCCACGCAAAGGAGCACGCCCTTCTCCTCCGCCGTCTTCGCCACGCGCCTCAAGCCTTCGGCGCAGATCTCGAGGCCCTCCTCGTCGGAGAGGCCCTCGCGGTTGCCGCTGAAGCAGATGAGGCTTGGGATGTCGTTGGCGACGGCGACCTCGAGGTTCGCGAGGGTCTCGTCCTCGATGCGGTTGTGATTGGACCGTTTGTTCAGGCCGTCGGTCAGGCTGTTGTGGCCGCCGATGATGGCGACCTTCATGCCTGCATCGCGCACCATGCCCCAGTACTCCTCAGGAAGCATCTCGCACGACGCGTAGCCCATCCTCGCGACCGCCTTGACCAGGTCGGCGGCCGCGACCCCGCGATTGGCAAAGCACCACCAGGAGATCGACTGGTTGATACGTCCCATGGCATGTCCGCCTTTCTCACGCGCAAGCTGGTTGTCTGCCGGGCATCCGGCGGAAACAGGAGTTCCCCCTCGGGCGAGCGATTCCTCGGCGCAGGCGGCCCCGGCGCGCTGAGAGAGGGGCTGCGTCTGCGGTGCGCGAACCATGCGGCCGGTTTCGCCTGAGACTGACCCCGCGGAGGGATCGCCATGAACCCGAGATTCAAGCCGGTTGCCCTCACCCGCCACTTCAACTCGCCCGCCGCTCTCTCCTCGCGGGACGGCTGGCACGCCGCGATGGACGGTGTCAGCGGGAAGCTGCCCCGCGAGAAGAGCACTCACTGGGGCATCCCGTTCCAGTTCGGGCCCGAGGATGTGCAGCAGAAGGGGTCGATCGTCCTTCGCGACGGCGAGGAGATCACCGTTCGGCTGAACGCCACCGCGACCCACGTCTGCGTGGCGCACTTCTGCGATCTCATCCCGGAGTACCATGCGAACGCAGGTGGGGGTGAGGAGGTGGCGACGTACGTGCTGCGCTATGCCGACGGGCAGGAACACGCGCAGGTCATCCGCCGCCGGTTTGAGACGAACCTCTTCTCCGTGGGCTGGGGCAACGAAGCCTTCGCTGCAGTCAACGCCGCCATGCCCGCGGTGCCGAACTACGAGCAGGCGCTCGCGCCCACCTGGGGGTGGCTGCAGACAGGCGTCAGCTCGGTGGGCGGGTCGCCGGTCAGCTTCTGGGTGTATGCTCTGGAGAACCCGCGCCCCGAGCGACCCATACGTTCCGTCACCTTCCGGGCTACGTCGCCGGTCCGGATCGCGATCCTCGGTCTGACGCTCTACACGGGCCCGGGCCATCCGCTGCGGCATGTGCCGAGGCGCGTCTACAAGCTGACCTTGCCGGCCAGTGAGAAGGCGCTGCCCTCCGAGGTGAAGGCCGAGCTCGACCTGGGCATCATCACCCGCTTCCACGCGGTGCCGGGGCACATCGACGCGGCCTGGGTGAGGGCGGTCGACCGGGGCTTGGGGTCGGGCTGGCCGACGCCCACACCCACGCGGGAGTTCCTGGTCGAGGCGACGGGCTCGGAGGGCGCCACGCTCAAGGTGCAGACCCCCGCGGCTTCGCACGAGCTGCCGTTCGGCGACGCCTGGACGAAGGGCGTGGCGAAGAGCGATGACGGCAAGGCGCGCATTCAGCTTCTCCACCCGCGCACGACCTGGGTTCATGTGACCGTCACGGACGTCGCGACGGGCCAGGAGACGCCGACGCGGGCGCACTTCTGCGGGGCAAACGGCGAGTACCTCCCGCCGTACGGTCACCATGCGGTCGTCAACGACCGGTGGTTCGAGGATTACGGCGGCGATCTGCAACTGGGGGGCTCAAGCTACGCCTACGTGCCGGGGCGGTTCCAGATCGAGCTTCCGGTCGGCGAGGTGTACGTGGAGCTGGCGAAGGGCTTCGAGTACGAGCCGCTGCGCAGGAAGCTGCAGATTCGCTCCGGCCAGAGGGAGCTGAGGCTCAGCCTCCGGCGCGGGACCGACTGGCGGAACAAGGGGTGGGTGACGGCGGACACGCACGTACACTTCATCTCGCCGGAGACGGCGTGGCTCGAGGGACAGGGCGAGGGCATCAACCTCATCAACCTGCTCGCCTCGCAGTGGGGGCGGCTCTACACCAATGCGGCCGACATCACCGGCGCGCTCTCCGGGTGCTCGCGCGACGATACGCTGGTGTGGGTGGGCACCGAGAACCGCCACCACCTGCTCGGGCACATCTCGATGCTCGGCACACATGGCGACCCCGTATTCCCCATGTGCGACGGCGGGCCGGGCGAGGCGTACATCGGCGACCCGGACTACCAGCTCCTCACCGAGTGGGCCGAGACGTGCAAGCAGCGGGAGGGGGTGGTGATCCGCCCGCACTTCCCGTTCCCGGTGTGCGAGGAGCCCCTGTACTTCCTGACCGGCAATCTCGACGGCGCCGAGCTGCGCCAGTTCGCCGATCCCGAGTCGGGTTCGCTCGACCAGTTCCACTTCACCGAGTGGTACCGCTACCTCAACTGCGGGTGCCGCGTGGCGGCGGTGGGCGGCACGGACAAGATGAGCGCGGGGATGCCGGTGGGCGGCGTGCGGACGTACGCGCAGCTTGACCCCGGCGATGAGTTCAGCTTCGAGAACTGGGGCAAGGCCGTGCGGGCGGGCCGCACCTTCACGACCTCGGGCCCGCTGATCGACCTGCGCGTTGACGGACGGGCGATGGGGGACGAGATCCGGCTAAAGCCCGGTGGCGGGACGCTGGAGGTCGAGGCGACGGCCACGTCGTTGTGGCCCATCCACCGGCTGGAGATCGTCCTCAATGGCGCCGTGGTCGCGGCGACCTACACGCAGAAGGACACGCGCACGCTCAGCCTGCGGGAGGCGATCCCCGTGAGCGGGAGCGGGTGGATCGCGGCGCGGTGCGGGAGCCGGCTGCGGGTCAACCACTGCTGGCCGATCCACCTCGGCGCGCACACGTCGCCGGTGTACATCGTCGTGGGTGACGAACAGGTCTTTAGCCCCTCCGATGCGAGCTACATGCTCACCCTGATCGACGGCGGGCTGACCTACCTGGAGACCCTCTCCGTCCGCTACGACGAGAAGCGGCACCGGGAGATGAAGGCGAGGTTCGGGAAAGTGCGCCGCCAGCTCGCAGCCAGGATGCGGGCGGCGAAGTGAAGCCTGGTGGGGAGCACGCCAACCGGCAGGCCCTGACAGAACCCGACAGAAGCCGACATTCGGAGCGCGTCCGAGCCCCGCGAAACGCCGGAATTACGGGCGAAAGCGACCTTCGGGGCCTCGGGGCGGAAGGAGGGGCGCGCGGCAGCACTGGCGGCACGCAGCGGCTGCCAGTGCTACCATGCCGTCTGGTCTACTTACTCGCTTCCTCGCGGTAGTGCACCATCAGCACCTCGATGATCTCGGGGCGGCTGAACTCGGCGGGGGGGCGCTCGCCGGCGGCGAGCATCGCGCGGAGCTTGGTGCCGCTGGCGCTCGGAGGGGGCGTGACAGCGGGGTCAGACCTCGCGGAGGCGCTTCTGGTACTGCTCGCGCGTCTTCCCCACCTGCCTCAAGATGCGGATGAGCAGGTCCTTGCTGATCTCATCACGGTCGGGGATGGTGGTGAACCTCAAGGGACCGTCCGGGTGCCCGAACCACCGGTGGCTGCCCTTTCCCTGCTTGGGGTCATCGGTAAGCCCGTTGTGCCGCAAGACCGCTTCCAGGACGCGCCGGCGAACTGGAGTCAGCCGAGACATCGACCGACCACATCCTTCTCGGGCAGCTCCCGCCCCAGACGGTCATGGGCTTGCCTGACTACGGCCACGGCCTCCCGCAGGCCGGCGACGGCCCTCTCAGGTGAAGGCTCCTGCACTGAGGCATGGAGGGTCGGGCAGGTCGCGATGAAGGTGCCGTCCCCCACGGGCAACACCCCCACAACGTACCCCTCCAGGAGGTAGAGCTCCTGCTGCGCGAGTTGGCCCTCCAACCGCTCGACTTCGGCCTCCAGCGTGGCATTCTCGGCCCGAAGCCGCGCTGCCTCAGCCTGCAGGTCCGTCGTGGGCGCGGTCGCCCGATCGATAGCCCTCTCAGCCCTGGCCCCCATGCGCGTCACCTCCTCGGACACGGCCGTGTCGTCGTGGGACCAGTATACCACCCACCAGCGTCGCGCGCAATGAGCGTCCAGGAAAGGGGCACCCAGCCACCTCCTCTCTTCCCTACTTGCCCGCTGCCTCCTGGTAGTACTCCATCAGCACCTCGATGACCTCAGTTCGGCTGAACTCGGCGGGAGGGCGCTCGCCGGCGGCGAGCATGGCGCGGAGCTTGGTGCCGCTCACGTTCAGGCGGTCGGCATCGGCGTGCGGGCAGGTCTTCGCTGAGGCCATCCCGTCACACTGGTAGCAGTAGAAGGTGTTCTCGAACTTGAGCGGCTGAAGGTGGAGCTCGCCGGGCTCGAGCTCGTCGAAGATCTCCTGCGCCTCGAAGGTGCCGTAGTAGCTCCCCACGCCGGCGTGGTCGCGGCCGACGCAGAGGTGGCTGCAGCCGAAGTTCTGGCGGATGATGGCGTGCAGGATCGCCTCGCGCGGACCGGCGTACCGCATCTCCATCGGGTAGACCTTCATCACGACCCGGTCCCTGGGGTAGTATCGGTCGAGCAGCGCGTGGTAGCACTTGAGGCGCGTCTCGGCGGGGATGTCGCCCTCCTTGAGCGCGCCGACGATCGGGTGCAGGAAGAGCCCGTCGGCGATCTCGAGCGCAACCTTCGTCAGGTACTCGTGGGATCGGTGGAGCGGGTTGCGCGTCTGGAAGGCGACCACGGTGCTCCAGCCGCGGTCGAGGAAGATCGCGCGGGTCTCGATGGGCCGCGCGTACTCCTCGGGGAAGCGCTCCGGGTAGCCGGCCTCGTCGAGCAGCGTGACCTCGCCGGCGAGGCAGAGGTCGCCCTGGGCCATCAGCTTCTGCACGCCGGGGTGCTTCTCATCATCAGTGCGGAAGACGTGAACGGCCTCCTCGCGCTTGTCGTAGGCGTAGCGGCCCGAGACGGCCATCGTGCCGGCGGTCTGCCCGGTGTCGCCATCGACGAGGGCCACGTGTTCGCCATCGACGATGCTACGTACGGTCTCGGCGTCCGGCGGGGCGAGAGTGATCGGCACCGGCCACAGCATGCCATCGGCGAGGTGCATGTCGAGGGTGCTGCCCCGGTAGTCGGCCTCGTTCATGAAGCCGGTGATCGGGCTGAAGGCGCCGATGCCGACCATGATGAGATCGGACACCTCGCGCGAGCTGAGGACGATCTTCTTCAGATGCTGGGCTTCCGCCAGACGCTTGGCCTTCTCGGCTTCGGGCACCAGGCGCGAGACCAGCTCTCCCCCATGCGGGGGCACCAACTTCGCCATGTGTTCTGTCCTTTCCCACAGGAGCGCGACCGACGGGGGACCGACCGGGAGGCGCGCGAAGAGTGGTATGGGGGCATTATAGGAGTTCGGGCGGGGAGGTCAAGCGCAGCGGGGCCCGGAGCCGGACAGGGCGACCCGTCGGGTCGCCCTTCGGTCCCCAGCGAGTAGGGAAACCTGGTGCAGTCCCCTTTCCGCCCGGACGGCGGTGGAAAGGGTCCAGTCCCGGTTTCCCTACCCATACGAGACTCAGTCGTGGGCCTGCCGCAGCCAGGTGACCCACCCTCGCGAGTCGTAGCACCAGGCGCCGTCCGGCCGCGGTCCGGGGATGCGCCGCTTCTGGACGGCCATGTTCAACTGGTTGTGGATGAACTCCCGGAGGGCCGGGTCGGCTGCTTCCAGGGCCTTCGCCAGTAGTTCGCGCACCGAGTCGTCCCCCAGCGCCAGGAGAGCCCCGGCGGCCATCATGCGGCTTCGGTCGTCCGCCAGGTTGAGCCCGTGCCCCAGAGCCTCCTTCGCAGCCGGAGTGCCGATGGCCTCCAGGGACCGCACGGCCTCCTGGGCGACAACGGGCACATCGTGGAGGAGTTCCTGGAGGCGCGGGACGGCCGCGCCGGCGTGGCTCGTGCCGAGTGACCACACGGCCTTGAACCGCACGTTCACGTCGTGGTCGTGTGTCGCGGTGAGCAGGGCCTGCGTCGCCCTCGCTTTGCGGTACATGCAGAGCGCGCCGGCGACGGCCTGACGGACGCCCGTGTCTTGGTCGCCGAGAGCGGCCAGGAGGGGGGTGAGCGCCGCGTCGCCCAGCTCCGAGTACCGCGCCAGCGCGCTGGCCGCGGCCGCCCGCCGCTTGGGGTCGGGATCGGAGAGCCACTTCGCGGTGGGGGCCAACGTTCGGCTCCTGGGTACGTCGTAGTGCTGCAGGAGATGGGTCACACCGCTTGCCGCCCCGCGGCTCTCGAGTGCGGCGAGCAACGCCTGGACACACGCCTCTCGGTCGGTCTGGTAGAGGAACGCTTCCTGGGCCCAGAAGGCGACGTTGGGTCCGTCGTCGTAGAGGGAGGCAGCCAAGTGCTGCAAGGCACGGGGGCTGCCGGTGAAGCCCAGGTAGCGGGTGGCCTGAAGGCGGCACTCGGCCTTGCTCGAATCCAACTCCTGCCCCAGCAGACGGATGTACGCCCTCAGGTCCGCTTCCGACCGAGCGCGCACCTCGAACGGGACGGGAGCAGAGCGGAGCGGCCCTACCGGCGCCTCCGGGGCGGGTTGCATGGGCTTGTACACACCGATTGCAGTGTACCTGCCCGCCCCGAGCGGCATCACCCACTGGTTGAGGTAGACATGCTTGGTGAAACTGCCGCCCGTCGGGAGGTTCGCCCCGCCGGAGAGCCCTCCGCCCACCCAGCCGCCACTCCAGAGCTTGCGCGGGTCGCCGAGCTTCCGTCCCTGTTCGTCCGTGACCTCGACGGCATACTCGGGCATTCTGCCGCTGCGGTCGTAGTTACGGTCACGGTAACGGTAGGGCGCCTGGCCGTCATTGGTGATCGTGAAGGCCACATCGATCGGCGACCCCTGGTCGAAGGCCCTCGCTGCGGGCGCACCGGCCTTCGTAGCGTCCTCGGGCGTCTGGCCGATCCGCGGGCCGGGGCGGAGGGCGATCGTGAGCGACAGGACGGGATGGTCCTGACCGCTCGCGACACCCCAGGACACGGCCACCACCAGTGCGGTGGACAGCAGGGAAACCGCAACGGCGGATCTCCGTCGCATGGCCGGCTCCCTCCACTGACCCGATGTGGTCTGCCGCCGGGTTCGGCACTTCCGGTGACGCTTGGGGAGGTGCCCGCGTTGCTCGCATCCCCGACTGAGTGTGGCGTAAGTAGGGGAACCTGGTAGAGTCCGCGCGGTGCCTGGGGAAACGGTACAGTCCCTGACTGACCTTCACTTTGCGAGTTGTCCGTGGCCGGCGGCCCGGATGAGGGGTCCGACGACCTGGAGCGGATGGTAGCGGAGGAGCCGGCGCGCGATCTGCAGGTAGCTGAGGGCACGGCGG
>Ga0315289_10000661_pt1 | contig 52767 bp, 83 predicted proteins | sample YL17G11_40_MG_FD_203452 | JGI IMG/M metagenome (GOLD analysis project Ga0315289, IMG submission 203452) | Sediment microbial communities from Yellowstone Lake, YNP, Wyoming, USA - YL17G11_40 | ecosystem: Environmental > Aquatic > Freshwater > Lake > Sediment | place: USA: Wyoming | collected...
TATAAATTAAGAACATAAAGAACACATTTTTTTTGAGAACAAACACGAACAAATTTTTTTCTGTGGAACACCCCTCCCTTTATTTTAAAATATATATAATTTTAGTTTTTGATTTCCGATTTTTTTATCGATTAAGAAAGAGTATTATAAAATATTTGGGAACAAGCCTTAGAAATAGTTTTTTTTGTAAAAAAGGGTTACTGCTCGTTCCCATCTTATTGTTCAGCTATTATTTTTTTTTTTAGAAGTTTATTCTATCGACTTTTTTTTGTCGAAGTTCGCCCCTCCCCCCTATTAGTTTGGCTATTGATTTATTGTTAGTTAAAATTTTGGTGTCATACCTTGTCTTTTTGCTAATGTTCTTAGTCTTTCTGGGTTTATTATTTTGAATATTTCGAGGCTTTCTTTTGCCATATTGTCTACCATTCGCCAGTCTGTTGAGAAGCCTGCTAGTGTTCTTACTCCACTCATTCCTCCTGCTTGTGTCTTGTAGTATCTTATTATGTCTTCTGGTGTTATCTCTACTTTTTTTATTCCTGCTCCTTCCCATTCTTCTGCTTTGATGATTATTTTGTTTTTGTTTCTTATTTCGAGGTATTCTGGGACATCTCCACTATCACTTTCCTTGTATAGTGCATCTCTTACTTTGTCATAGAGTTCTCCTCTTGTAGTATGTTTTCTCTTATTTGGTTCTTTCGTTATTTCTGTTTTGAGTTCTTTTTTTGGGAGCAATATGTTTGCTCTTAAATATGGTGAATATATAAGAACTTTTCTATCTTTCTTTTGAGGTTTAGAATATATTTCTACATTATCTACAAGTCTTCTTCCTTCGAAATCAGTATCTATATGAAATCTTTTTCCTATGGCGTATGTTCCTCCTGCTCGTCCATACTTCCTCGCATTAGAGTGCCTTACGCTTTGCCTGTGCCAACCACTTCCAGAGTATTTAGCCATAATCATATCACCTTCTTATGTTATTCTTTGTGTTTTCTTCCTTTTTTATACTTTTTGGTTTTTCAGGAATATTTTATCTCGCAGTTGTCACATACTAATTCTCCGCAGATAGTTAATACTAATGGAGTTCCACAATTAACGCATTTTTTTATCATATTGTTCCTTTCTCTCTTTTTTTTCTTAGTGGTTCGTTGAGTGGTTTTATGTCGTCAAAGAATAGGAATTCTTTGTCGTATTCTTTTTTGTCTTCTTCATTTGCTTCCAGAAGGTAGGTTTTCTCGATTAGTTCTCCTCTTCCTTTTATGAATGGGCTTATCCATATGATTTTTCCTTTTGCTTCCTTGTATCTATCGCTTTTGTGTTCTCTCCAATGTCCTCTTACCCAAAATCTGTGGTTAAAGCCTGCTCCTTCGAGTTCTGTTTTGAAATTATCGATGTATCTTTTTATTTTTCCTTTTAGTTTTATTCTCATACTATCTGGTAGCGGAATTTTGTTGTTTTTCATTCTTCTTTGTGCATTCTTGTTGCTTCTATTTATGTGTATTAATTCTATTTCTGGGTGTGTTATGAATAAACAGAAGTTTATTATGAAATTCCTAAAAAATTTCATTTCCTTGTCTGCTCGTTTTTTATCGATATAGGTTATTTTGTCTGAGTTTTCATATTGTTCTATTGGTATTATTAAGTCATAAATGCTTACATAATCTTGTCCTTCTTTTTCGTGTTGGACGCAATAGGCTATGTAGAAAATTCTTCCAGTAATCTTGTTCTCGGCTTGTGAAGATATAATGTAGTTTCCTCCTTCTGTTTCCTTTATTTCCATTATTAATATTCCACTAATCTTTTTTAGTTCTCCTTGTTCGGTGAGTTTGTATGTTTTGTTTCTTTCATTTAGTAGTTTTTCTGATAATTCTGTTTCGTTGATTTCTATGTCGAGGAATATTGCTGGGTAGGGTAGTTTTACTTGTTTGAGTAGTTTGTTGTTTTTTGGACAATCTGTTAGTAATAATAATCTTTTTTCTATTTTGTCTATTTCGAAGAATTTTGCTGTTTGTAGTCCTGCATGGATATAAGTTTTCATCATTAATTTTCTGTATTTGAAGGCTTCTGCTTTATCTTCATCGTTTTTTAATCCTAATAAGTCGAAGTATCGTAATTTTTGCATTATAGATTGCATAGGTAAGTCTTCAATTTCTGAATGCTGGGAGTTTATCCAACCAAATATTTTTATGAATTTTTGGTATGCTTCGAGGTTCATTGTAGTTGTTCTCCTATGTGTGCTTCGATTATTTCTTTGAAGTGTTTTTTTATGTCTTTTGTGCTTATGCCTGTTTCTATTAGTTGGGGGGTGTAGTAGGCTATTAGTAGTGTCCATATATTAATTGTTGTGATGATTTCTTCGATATTACACCAAGTATCTTCTTGTATTCTACATCCTTTATTCTTTTTGTGTTTTTTATATCTCATAAAATCGTAGGCAGGATACCACAAGTTTTAACTTGTGGAGGAATGCCGTAGTAGTATCTATGCCACAGCATCAATCCTGCCAGTCCTCCTTTAATATTTCTTTAAACATTTCTTACACATAATTGCTCCAAACACAAACCCATATTGTGCCCTTTGCTTTCGGTGAAGTAATTTTCCGCATCCAGCACAATGTATGTAAGCTGGAGCACTTGCAATTCCTCTAAAATCCACTTTAGTCACCTTCTAACTCTTCGTTTGTTAGTCCTGCTTTCTTTCCACATTTCTTACTACAAACTAAACTATCGTATTTTTCTTTTCCTTCTGGGAAAGCATTAGGGAAATAACTTACTTTTCCACATTCTGGACACCTGTTGTTGGGCTTCTGTTCTTTGTCTTTGAATTTTCGTTCTTTTTTCATGTCTTATCACCTTACCTAATTCAAATTCTCCATATTGTTTGGCTTCTCCTAAGGTAATGAAATTACCTTGCCAAACTCCATTAATTTTAACATAAATCATAATACACACCCTTTATGATAAACTTTACCTTTTCTTATAATGGTTTTATCAACAAAAAGCCAAATTCTATGTTTACACTTAAAGCAAGTATCATCTTGACTTTTAAGTCTTTTTTGCTTACTTGTCAAGTGAAGTCACCTATTCTTAACTGCCCTTTCAAGGCTTCTGGGCAGTTGTAGACATCGTATTCAAATGGGCTTTTGCCTTCTTGTTCAAGGATGTATCTTTTTACTTGTTCTTGGCTTACATGACCTGCACTACCGCAGTAGTATCCACTTGCCCATAGGTGATTAAATCTCTTCCACTGCTCTGCGTAGCCAAGACTTCTTAACTGAGGGAAACACCTTCTAAGTTGTATGCTCGTATTTCCTTTCAACCTCTTTATTAGGTCGCAAGGAGTAGTTGTAGGTCTTGCACCGACAAATAGGTGCAAGTGGTCAGGCATTATCTCTAATGCAAGACATTCTACTTGGTTATCATAACATACTCCTTGAATTATTGCTTTTAACACTTCTTTCACCTTTTCATCCGCAAGAACAGGCTTGCGATACTTTGGTATCCAAATAATATGATAATTGATGTTGTATTTGCAGTGAAAACCCTGCTTTACTGAAGCTATTTTGCTTTCTATCTTGTGTTCTACTGGATTGAAATGCTTGTATCTTTGTGGCATAGTTACCACCTCCAAAATCTGAGGTGGTAAGTCTTTGAGGGTTTCTACTCCGAGCAGAAGCTCCTCTTATACCTTTAGGCTTACCAAAGCCGACCTTTTGGAACAAAAGGGAAAGGTTTAAGTTGGGAGTTCTGCGTGAGAAACCCCACACTTCAGTGTGATTTATTTGGGAGTATGTCATTTTTTTCTACCTTTTTTATTGTTTCTTTTATCCATTCCTTTGCTTTGTATTCTTGTAGGTTGTTTTTTCCTGCTATGAACATTCTCCAAAGCATATTGTAGAGTTTCCTCTTGGTTGTAGTTATCATAGTCTAAATAATTCCTTCATTATCCTTTGGACTTGTTCTATGTGTTTTTTGAATGTTTCATAGTTTTTTTCTCCTTTTAGGACTTTGTGGGCTAATTTTATGTTGTCTCTTAGTGGTTGGAGTATTCCTATTTCTATCGTTATTATTTGTTGTTTTCTTAACTTGATTATTTCTTTGATTTTTGTTCTTTGCTTTTGTTCCATAATTAGTCACCTTTGTATTTGTCCTTTTCTTATTGCTTCTTTCATTATTTCGTCGATTTTTCTTGATAATTCTTGGCTTGCGTCTGTTTCCATGCTTTTTATAACGTTGTTTTTCATGTCGATGGTTATTTCTTGTAGGTTTTGTATTACTTGTAGTATTTGTGGTAAGCTGAATGCTCCTATTACTATGCTTCTTATTGGTTCGTTCTCTTCTACGAGTTGTATTACCATTCCTTTCTTTTTTAGTTCTCCGATTTCCTTTGGTATGTTGTTAGCTTCGCTTATTCTTGGTATATCGGCTTTTTTTAGTTCTTCTGCTCCGTCGAGTATTTTTATTGCTTCTTTTATTTTGTCGAATACTTGTTCTGCTATTGTTTTGTTCATGGTTTCACCTTGTTATCAATTCTTATTTTACAATTAGGGCAACTTACTGGTTCTTCTTTTCTGCTTGTCCATGTATACCCGCAATTTTTACAGGTTTTGTCGTGTATTTTTGGTTCGTATATTCTTTCTCTTTTAATTCTTTTGTTGTCTTCGATGGCTTGTAACCAGTATTTGCAAAATTTTGTTAGTATTGTTTGTCCTTCTATTTCGAATTGTTCTTTCTTATTATTCATTGCTTCGAGGTAACTTTTTTTTAGTTTTTGGTATTGTGTGTCGCTTATTTCAAGTAGGTTCATTGTCTTTTTCACCTCTGTGTGTCGATTATTTCTTTTAGTGTATTGAGGTTTAGTGTTCCTTTGTCTTCTTGTCGTAGGCTTCTTTTGAACAATATCTTTTCGTCTCTTGTTTTTGCTATAAAAAACTTTTCTTGGTTTTCTTCTTGTTCCCATACAAAGTTTATTATTCCTTGCGTTTCTAATATTAATAGTAGACTGCTTAGTGCTTTTGGTGTTGTCGTCTGAGCATATCCTTCTTGTGTTCTTGGTAGCCAGTTAGCTATCTGATTAATGAATTCGTCTCGGTTTGCCTTTGTTATTTTTCTTGCCATTATTAATCACTCTCCTTGTTCAAGTTTGTGTATTAGTTTCTTTTTATATGGTTCTGCTTCTTTACTTGCAGTATCAAGAGTTGTGTGTCCATCTGCATAACAATATTGATAAACAGATGAAGGATAAACTCGTAGACATCTTGGGCATATCATCATATTGTTCATCACTCTCCTTCCTTGATTGCTATTGTTAAGTCTAATTCTTCTTTCTTTATTCTGCTTCCTCTAATATGTCCTGCCTCGTTTTCGCATAAATAACATTCTATGCAATAATCACTCACTACATTTGAAGGACTTTGACATTCTGTGCATTGGGGACAGCTTGGCGTGTTGAGTAGTTCACATTTTTTTTGTGTGCATTGTTTCATTCTTTTTTCACCTCGATTATTTTGTCGATTTCTGTTTGTAGTTTTTTCTTTATCATCTTTTCTAAATCTAGCGGTCTTGTGGCGTTCATTGTTTTTCCTTTGGTATTTCTTTTTTGTTGATTACCTTTATGTCGTATGCGTCGAGTTTTTCTATTTGTTCGAGTGCTTCGTATAGTGCTTGTTCTAAGTTTTCCGCTATCACCTTGAATTCTTTGTTTACTTTCATTGTGTATTCTTTCATAATTATCATTCCTCGATGTATTATTCTTCTCCCATGTCTTCGGCGCAAACTTTACATAAATAATTTTTTTTGTTGATGTTTTTTTCTTCATAACAACTTACGCATATGCCTCTCATTCTTGGTTCACCTCATATCTTTCTTGTTTCTTTTGCCTTGTTTTTGTTGTTTACCCTACCTTTTAGGGTTGAATTCATACTCCTTTGTTTTTGTTTAGTTTTGTTCTTATGTTTAGGGCTATTTTTGTTAAGGTTTTTCTTAGTATTGGTTCTAGTTGTTGGATGTCTCCTTTGATTACTGTTTTGTGGTTGCATCCGTGTTGTCGGATTGCTTCTTCGTTTATGGTGCTTGTTTTTGATAGGTAGTGTATTAGGTGCGTTATTGTATTCTTGTTTGTGTTTATTTCTTTTATTGTTTTTTCTGCTGTTATTTCGTCTACCCATTCTCCGTCTGTTAAGATGTAGATTATCCAGTTTTGTATCTTCTCTCTTTTTGTTGCTATTCTTATTTGTTTTTGTGCTTCTCTTAGTGCCGGGCTTATTGTTGTTCCATCGTGGAAGTGTCTTTTGAAGTCTCCTTTTTTGTCGTTGAAGTTTTTTATTATCTTGTAGTCATTGCTGTATTCTATGATTATAGTCTTGTTCTTTGTGGTTTTTATTGCTTCGTTGATTGTCCAGCTTGTTTCGAGGGCTGGTTGAAAATTTGCTTGTGTCATACTGCTACTGCTATCGAGTAGGATTACTACTCCTATCCTTGTTGCTTTTGTGTCGTTGGGGGCGTATTTGTCGAAGATTTTTAAGTCTCCTGTTTTCTTGAAGTTCATTGCTCTGTCCGTGTTTATTTCTCCTGTTTCTTGTCTCTGGATGTATCCTCTGCTTGTATCGTTTTGTATCTTGTTGATTGTTCTTGCTAGTTGCTTGGCTATTAGTCGGTGGTGTGTGCTTGGTGTGAATGGTGTTGTTCCTCGTAATTCTGTGGTGGTTGTTCCTGCTCCTGCTCCTATTTCCGTGTTTTCTCCCTGATAGATTGCTTTTGTGTCTTGTATTGTTTCTTCTTCTATGTCCTCTTCGTCGTTGGTTGTTTCGTCGTTTATTTCTTCGCTTAGTTCGTTGCTGAGTGTTGATAGTTCTTCGAGTTCTTTTTTTAGTTCTTCTTGGTTTTTGTTGCTTTCTTCTGTTAGTTGTTTGTTTTCTGTTCTGGTTTTCTTTATTTCTTCGTCGATGTTTTCTAGTTCTTTTAGTAAGTCTTTTTCTTTCTGTGTTTGTTCTTCTGGTTTCTGGCTTTTTCTTCTTTTATCGACTTCTTTGTTGAATTCATTTTTTTTGTCAAGTCTTTTCCTTTCCTTGTTTGTTAGTTCGTCTGCTTTGTTTCCTATTGCTCGTTTGTTGTTGTCCCATTCTTTTTCTTTCTTCTCTGCTCGTTTTCTTTTTTCTATAATTTTTTTTAGTAAACTTTTTTCTTTATCATCAAGGTTTTCGATTGCTTCTTTTATTTGTTGTTTTAGTGCTTCTGTTAATTCTTGTATAGCCTTTTTTTGTTGTTTGCTGTATCCTCCTTTTCCGTTTATTCCATTGACATTGCCTATTTTCATGTCGAGGATTATTCTTCCGCTATTAATTTGTGCGCTTTGTTTTTCTAATTGCTGGGTTATTTCTTGTGCTATGTTTATTTGTCTTTTTGTGTCTTGGATTGTTAGGAATTCTTGTATTAATTCTTTTATTTTTCTTGTGGTTTCTGGATTGTATTTTTCTTCGAATAATCTTTGGTAGAATAATATAATCTTTCTTGGTAGGAATAGTTTTCTGCTTTCTGCTAGTAGCCATGTTTCTGGGATTGGGTTTTCGTTCTTTGTCGTGTTTATTAGGTTTGTGAAGCAGTTGGTGAAGTATTTGCTTGTTCTGGGGTATTCTGTTGAGAATAGGCTTTCTATTCTTCCGTCGTCTATCATTGCGAGGGTGTTTCTTTCGTGGTTGTTTAGTGCTTGTAGTTCTTCTTGGGTGTATCTTGTGTTTAGTTGGTGGCTTAGTTCGTGGTAGTTAAATCCTTTGCATAGGGCTATGAACCTTGTCTTGTTAAGGGCTAAGTCGGAGAAGCAATCATCAAAGAAGGTATTTGATTGCTCCCCTGCTCCTTCTCCTTCTTCGTCTTTTTTTATTAAGCTTTTTATTTGTTTGAAGCTTAAAAATATTTCTTTTGTTTTCATGTTGGTGTAGGCTATGTTTCCGTATCTGCCATTGATTACTTTTATCTGTGTGTTTCCACTTATTATTCTGTCGACTTTCTGGAAGAAGCTTGTTTCTCTGTCAAAGTCCTCGTCTATCTTGCTCATCAAGGCACCCCTATGTTTCATTTCTAACAAATTCTCTTAACACAATAAGATAATTAATTATGAATACTAAAAGGCTAGTCCCTAACATTATTAATGGAAAAAGAGGGATAGTTACCACCCATCGACTATCAAACCTAAGTATAGTTGCGCTTAAAAAGAACAGTAATCCTGCAATCAAAGTCGATATTTTAATATACTTAATTAAAATTTTGTTCATTATGCTTTCACCTCTCCTTCCTTCTTCTCGTCGCCCTCTTTCGGTTTGTCTTTCTTTCCAATATGCAATACTTCTGCTATTGCGTTGACTTCTTCCTCGTGGAATTTGTTAAGCAGGAAGATGTCTGCTATTTCTTTTCCAAAGGTTTCTTTCATCTTGTCGTTTCTCATCAAGGTTCTTGTTGATAAGGGGCTTCTGATTTCTTGTTCTTTGTATAGCTTTCTTATCTTCTTTGCAAATCCTATCATGTTTTCGTCCTTGACAAGTTTGCTTTCGACTTTTTCGTCGTAGTCGAATTTTAGTATCTCAAATCTGTCTTTTAGTGCAAGGTTTAAGGGTTTCGTTCCTTCATAATCAGGGTTCATTGTATTGTGGCATAATATTGCTCCAAACCCACCTATGAAATTGTCATTAAGTTTGTCATCGCAAACTTCGAAGTCATAGACATATTTTGGTTTTGTTTGTATTTTTTTTATTGATACAATACTTAGTTTTTGTAGACTTCCCTCTTTTTTTGTTCTATCTTTTTTTATTCGCACATTGTATCCTTTTACTCTATTATTTTTTGGTTTTCTTGTGTAAAGACAGGTTTTTATTCCCTCGAAAAGTAATAGATAAGATAATTGGTTTGCGAGTGTTTTGCTTGTTGTTGCATAACTTTGTTCGAGGTATCTTTTTCCATTACCACTCTTCGCATAACATTTTGTTCCATCTCCATCCCACATACCCTCAATAAATGCTTTTATGAATTCTGGCTTTGAGTTGAAGACAAAGGAGGGTATTTTTTTATTATAGCAATTTGTTGTTAGTCCCCAGTATCTCCATAAGTGGGCTATTATTTTTGTGCCTACTGCAACATTATAGCATCCCGTTCTTTTGTCTTTATTATGGTATGTTTCTATACCAAATATTTCTTCGAATGATGATTTTACTTTTCGTATTAAATTCCAACTTTTATTTGAGAAAGTCACTATGTCTAATTTAGATGATTTGTTGTTTAGTGTTGAGGAGAAGCTTCCTTCTGCTATCCAAAATCCAAGTAACCAACCTAATTTTGGGTTGTCCAAATCAATATATCTATTATTCCTTTTTGATGTTCTATACCACCAAACATTCTTCTCATCTATCAAAATAGGATGGTTTTTGTGCAAATCCCTTAAAAATGCCAAATCTAAAATGCCATTCCCAACATTATTATTTTCTATTCTTGATGGTGCAAGAATTTTATCTCCTCTCTTTAATTCTGAAACCTTTGCTGGTTGTCCTATTTCCTTAAAAACGCTATGGCTTCCAGTTAGTCTTATTGTTTTATTATTTTCTAATCTTAATTCATAAAGGAAATCTGTTGGTGCGTGTCTTATGAGTGCTGTAATTTTCTTGTTAATTATCTTTTTTGTGTCTTTGTCATAAGAATAACAAAAGATTTCTTTATTCTTTGTATCAAGCACTTCGTTAAGCCCAACTATTTTTATTTCATTTTTGAATTTTTCAAAATTAGTTTCTACTACTTCACCAATGGGTTTTAATCCTTCTTTCATAAGCACTTCTTCTTCATAGGGCAAACTTGCTACAAGCCAGAAGTCTTTGTGTGCTTTGATTACTTCTCCGTCTTTCTGTATCAGGCATATTTGTCTGTCGTCGTCGAGTAAGCTGTGGAGGCAGAATAGTATCTCGGCGTTTGCTCCGTTGAGTTCGTCGATTACGATTACTCCCCCATGCCTTACAAATGTTGTTAGTATTCCGTCTGTCCATCGGAAGCTTCCTTCTGTTGTTGGTGTCCATCTGCCTATTAGGTGTTCTGGGGTTGTGCTTCCGTTAAGGTTTACTCTATATATAGGAAGTTTGTGTGTGAAGCAAAAGTGGTGGACGAGATGCGTTTTGCCAAGACCTGTTTCTCCGATTATCAGGGTAGGCATTTTTTCTTTGTAGAGTGCTTCCAGTATTTGCATGTCTGTCTTCTTGCCTATCCGTCTTTCAATGTATTTATGCTCTCCATTGCGTGTTGGTATGAAATACCTTACGTCTTCGAGATTAGGCTTGTTTAGGGGGTTAGAAGTCGTTTCTAGGCTTTCTGGCAAAGGATTAGTTGTTCCATTGTTGTTTGTGGTTTGTTCTTGTGTTTTCTTTTGTTCTTTTAGAGCTTTTAGTTGTCTTTTGCTGTATCCAAGTTCTTTTCTTATCTCATATACTCTGTTGATGCTTAGTCCTGTGCTTTTGCTTATTTCTTGTGCTTCTGTTATTCCTTGCTCTATAAGTGCTTTGATTGTTTCTTGGTTTGCTTTACTCATCTTGTTATCACCTCTTCCTTTTGTTAGTATCCTTTTATTTCTTTTCTTAGTTCTTCTTTGAATTCTGCTTCTTCTTGTTTTCGTTCAGTTATTGTTGTTCTTCTATCTTCTTCTTTGTGTCCACAATCGGGGTAGTCTTCGCATTCGCAAATGTAATTCTGATTTTCCTCTATCATTATTGGTTCACCTCTTCTTTGTTGAATTCTTCTTCTGTTGCTGGGGGGCTAACTTTTAGTCCTTTCTCGTATGCTATGCACCATTTGAGGTATCTTATTAGGCTTTGTATGGTGTTGAATGCGAAGAGTGGTAGTTTGCCCCCTGCGGAGTATAATGGGCTAAAATATAGGCTTCTTATGTCTCCATTGGTGTCGTAGAAGCCAGTTATTTCTTTGTCTGTTTCTCTGTTGAATTCTTCTGAGAAGTAGATGTTTATTCCGAAGTTTCCTCCTGTCTTGTTTTTGTTGTGCCAGCGATACATTACTCTTTTTGCTCCTAACAATTTTTTTAATGTGTTTCCTGTTAATTCTTGTTTTTTCATTCTGGGTTCACCTCTTCTTCTTCGCTTTCGTTGTTCGTATCTTCGCAACTGCATGGGTGGTATTCCCCACACTTTGTGCATTTTCCGTCTAAATCATAACATCCATCAACCATTTTTGTATTCACCTCTTCGTTGTTTATTATGATATACTGCTAATAAGTAAATAGAGTTTATAAATGTTTCTGTTTTTCGACTATTTTGAAGCCTTAATAATGTCGAATTCGAAGGAATTAAGCCCAGATAATGAGGTGCTTCTTTCTCGACGACAAAAATCGACTACTCCGCATTGACACTCCCACCCTTGAAAGGTGTGGGAATTCTTAGCTGTTGATTGCATAGCAATCGCCTCCCAATAGGGCTGTCTTCTTTCCCCTTAAATTTAATTTTTTTATTTTAGCAACATATTCTTGTCTTTCTGATAATTCAATTACGAGGTTTCTTTCTCGTAGGCTTCGCATTATTCTTTCTTGTAGTTCTTTCTCTGTTATGTATTTCATGGTGTTTTTTCCTCCAATCTTTTTTAAGTCCTAATATGAGATTGTTTTTCTCGTATTTAAATGTTTCGCACTCCTTTCGTCGAGAAAAAGCTATTTTGGGCTTATCTCATTAGAATTCAACAATTTTTTTTAAGAGGTAGTATTTAAGGTTTGTGGTGCATTTGTTTTGTCTTATCGTCGAGAAGAATTCTTGCATTTCTTGTGTTTGGACATTTGGACAAAAATATGCCCCTGTTTTTTTGTCCCAGATTAAGTTAACATATGTTTCTTTTTTCGATTTTTTTTGTCGAGGTTTATTGTGTTTCTTGTAGGCAGGTTAGCGGGAGGTTGTTAGTGAATATTTCATATTTCCTATTTTTGTGAGGGAAAAACATTTTTTCTTGACAAGGGGTGGAGAGGCAGACCTGTTTGAGCATCCTTTTTTTCTTGCACTTTTCGATTTGGAAAGTCGATAAATCGAATGTTTTTCTTGTTCTTTTTCTTATAGCCTGCAAACTGGGCTGGGCAGGAGGGTGGAATAGAATGGCAGATTTTGTTCCCGAAATTCTTGGAGATTATTTTTTTGTTGGCGTGAAGAAGGGGAAGGAGAATAAGCGTCGTTTGAGGTGAACACAGAGGAAAAGCAAAATAGTGTGGTTAGATTTGCTTTCTTTTACTCTCCCTCCATATTTTCTTATTCCTTTCCCTTCTTCATCTCGTCAATAAATTTATCAAGTTTTTTTCTTGAATGGATTGGATACATATTTTCCTTGTTTGTCGTGGTAGTGTTTTCTTGAAAGTTTATCGATAGAAACTCTTATGTTTTTTAGTCGAACATCTCTTCTCGTCAATAGGTTCTTTCGGCTTACCCTACTCCTTCGTTTTGTGTCCACGCCCCTAACATCTGCACGCTTACCTCTGTGCCTTATCCAGCGACTTACCCATCTTTTACTCGCTATTCTCGTTCTCTTTGCTGTTACTCTTTCGTCTGCTTCTCTACTCTTCTTTCTTCTTCTTGCGTGAAACCTTTGCGCCCTTCTAAGGCTTTTCTGATAGTCCTCCTGTGCTTCCTCTTGTTTTTCTTCTATCTTTTTCTTTGCATCGCTTTCCTCGAACAACTCATCAATGAAGGGTATAAGGTTTAGTCCTCTATTGTATTGGTCGCCTGCTCCTCGAACATTTGTTAGTAAGTCTTTTAGTGCTTTCTTATAATCATCCTCGCTATGAATTTTATCAAAATCAAGTTTTTTGTTCAGACGTTCCCCAATAATAAAAAAATCGGTTTGCCCAGTTCTTTTACCCATATTTTGTCACCTTAACAACCTTGTTGTATTCTTATGTTTATTTCTTCCTTTTTTATATTTTTTGATTTGCAATAGAATGTGTTTAGCCATTCGTCTAATATTATGTCTTTTTTTGAACCATTACAATGAATGCAAGCCCTTATGATGTTTTCTTTGGTAGTTCCTCCTTTTTTTGCTACTGCTGTTATGTGTTCGTAGGCTAATCTATCTTGTCCGAGACAATAAACGCAATGGGAATATTTATTTTTTATTTCTGCGATGTCTTGTCTTGATAAGTTGTTTATTATTTCTTTTTCTCTTGCTCTTCTATTCGTACTTCTTTTTTGCGAGGTCATTTTTCCGTTTTCGGTGGAATAATATTTTTTCGCCCACATTTTTCTCTTTTCTTTATATTGTGGATGTTGTCGATATTGTCTACATTTGTCCAAGAATTTTGTTCTCTGTTCAGCAGGTCTATCTTTTAGGCTTATGTATCTTTTCTTTTTATCTGCTCTAATTTTTTCCCTATTCTTTTGTCTGCGTTCTTTACTTATTAATCTTAATTGTTCTCTATTCTTCAATCTATATTCTTTGTTTTTTCGGAGTATTTCTTCTTTATTCTGTTCATATTGTTCTTTGTTCCTTGCCTTTATCACCTCTCTATTTTGTATTTGCCAACCTTTCTTGTATATTTGTGCATTTGGTTTGTTTCTCCATCTATCAGCATTTATTTTATCTAATGTTTTTCTGCATTTCGAAGAACAAATTTTTTGTATTCCATGATATGATTGGAATTCTTGCCTACAAATAAAGCAGTTCATTATTTTTGTTCTTGGCTTTTCGTATTTATTGTGGTATACGATTTTTTTGCATTGTTTTGAACAAGTTTTTCCAACATTATGATATGAAAGAAATTCTTTTTCACATACCAAACATTTTTTTGTGGTATATGCTTCCTTTTTTATTCTTTGTAGAATTTCTGTTCTATTTTGCTGATAAAATTCTTTATGTTGGTTCTTTTGGGCTTGTTTTGAGCATGTTTCCGAGCAGTATTTTTTAGTGTGATATGTTGGTTCGAATTCTTTTTTGCATAAAAAACATAATTTCATTTTTTTGTTTTTAGTGTTTCTGCGTTTGTGAAGTTCATTGTTCCATATTGTATTGTATAGAGTATTTTGTTTTTGTCGAGGTTTTTTGGACGCTTCATAATTCCATGCTGGTATTTTAGATAGAGGTAGTGTGCCAAGCTTTTCTCTCTTTTTTGGTATGGGCTTCGTATTATTCTTATTAGTTTGGGTGATGGGCTTGTTCCTTTGCGAATTGTCCGTAAAACCCAACTGTGTTCATCGACTTTTATTGGCATGTTGCGGTAATACTCATCTGCGCTTGTCTCGTTGATTATTCTTATGAATTCTTTATATCTTAGTTTATCTATGTTCACAGCATGAAATCCGTTTGGTTTGTTTCCACTTTTAAAAATATAAAAATCTGATAATCGGTGTCGTTGTTGTAATGATTTTATTTCTGGTATTATGTGTTCTAATAAATGTTCATCGTAGTCTGTAAAAATTATTCTTGTCCCATCGGGGCATAGGTTTCTGATGCCGAATGTTTGTGTTGTCTTGTATGTCTTGTATATTTGTATTTCTATGTTTATGTTGAATATTCTTGTTCGGAAATGAAATCCGTAATCATCGAAATAAAATTTAACTTGCATTTTTTCACCATTCGTTTAAACATTCTGTGCATATAGAGTTTATTTTTGGATTGGGTGTTAGGCATGTTCCTCCTTTGCATTCAGTTATTTTTTTGCTTCCACAATCTGGGCATTCCTTTTTCATTTTTTCTTCTTCTCCTCGCCCTTACCTCAAAGATTGCTACCCAATTATTATAACTTCTCCACCAATCAATGGGTGCAAAACTAATCTATTGGTTGAATTACCTACAATAATAATCTCGGTTTTGTTATTATCATCAACAATATTAACTAATCTATCTTGAGCTTCTAACCAATCAAAATTATTAAGTGGGACAGAATAAATAAATCTATTATCCCACCGACTATTTGAAAGATTCCTCCACGCACGAACCATATCAGTCAAACTCCATCTTGCCTCCCAAACAGTAACTTTACTCATATCCCAATCATGGAGATTTTGATTAAAAGATTTTTCATATGCCTTGAATTCCTTTAACTCATTTACTTTAAAACATAATATTTCCAATGTACCCAACACACAGAAAATAACTATCGCTGTCGCTACTATTATCATCCAAATCTTCAAAAATTTATCATCTATTCTGGCGGTCATTTTTGTTCGCCTCGCCTTTCTTCTCTTTTAAAGTTGGCAGAGCCAAAGAAGCGCACTTAGGTGTAGGAACTTCTTTAGAAGTAGCTTTACCCCTTACTCCGTCACCAGAGTAAGCTAAAACTTCTTTAGCTTTGCCACTCTCCTTAGAAATCCCTTTGGTGGGTGAAATCTTGGGAGCATTAAGCCATTCTTTATACTCTTGCAAGAGCTTTTGATAATAATTCTTCTCAGATAAAAAGTCAAGGAAACTAATCATCTCTCTATTAGCATCTCTGAATATCTTGCAAAAAGGGCAATCACCAATCATTACTTCTTCACCTCAGCCCTCTCTTCATCTCTTATCTTCTGTGCATAAGTTAAATCATCTAATTGCTTTCTTTCGCTGATTTTAACACATTCCATATTCCAAAACCCAACTTTCTCAAATCCTTTCTCTGCTTCGTTCTGCTTTTTAATATATTCTTCCAAAGCTAACTCTTCCTCGTCTTGACAAGATTGATTACAAAAATGTTTTTCAACTAATCTTTCTTGTTTCGTGTCCACTTCTGCTTTTGATAAATCTCTTCTTCCACACCAATCACACATATATGCAGTATACCTCATCTTTATTTCCCCCCTTCACTATGAAACTTATTGCAAATGTGTTCATCAGTCCTATCGCGGACTTTAATATTATCTGGGGAGAGAGGAACATTAAGTTTGCTTATTCTGTCTTCAAATTCCTTAGTAATTCTTTCTAATTCCATATCAACACCATCATATTCATCATCAACCATCACTTCTTCACCCCTTCCTTAACCTTTTTTGAGAGAGGAACAACAAACAGTTTCTCTAATTCTTCTAATCTAATCTTAAAATTAGCAGTAGGTTTTAGACCTATCCGCAACATATATAAAGCATCTTCAACATCATTAAAAACCTCATCGTCTTTGCGAACCCAAACTTCGTTACCATCTAATAAGCTGTCAGGTGCTTTATGATTATAATCATCCACAATCTCTCTTGTTGTATAGAACGCCTTCCATAGTTCATCACCTTTCTTTAGTGTCCTACACCAAATCTTATGTCTTCCAATCTTTCTACAATGACAATAAGGACAACTCACTTCTTCACCTTCTCCTTTTTGCATATATACAAAATGCTTTCTTTCCCCAACAAACTTTTTCTTTTATTAGTAAATCATCATAATCCTTCTTTACAAGTTTTATACTCTTTTCAAGTTTATCGAGTGGAATATTATATAAAGCATTAGTTCTAAAACCCATAATTATTTCACCTTCTCCTTCTTTTCTGGGGAGAGAGGAACAACAAACTCATTAAATGCGTCTATAACTACTTCTTTTACTTTCACAAAAATAAGACTATCTCCAAGAATACTCCAAATAAGAGATAATAATTCCCTCTCAAAATTATCAATTTCGTCTTTGCGAAACCAAACAACAGGAACAAAAACGCCATGACATACTACTTTTTTACCAAGACTATAATGAAACCTTTGTTTGTTACTTAAACGTGCATCATATTCCGTAGCAGTTTCTCCACATTTTTCACAAGCCCAAACCTCTAAACGATTAACCTTTATTGGCTCAAACACAATTAATCAATCCTCTTGTTCTATCATCTATATTGGCAAAATAATAAGAGTATCCTCAGAGTTCTGTTATCACAATTATCAGCATAAAACCTACAAGGTTTAATCAAACAATTCCAAGAAGCATAACTATTTGGTTCTCCCATAATTAATGAATAACCATTTATAAACGAGTATCTTATTTGGAAATACTCGAATTCATCAATACTACCGCCCAAAATCGAAAAACCATTAATAGCACTAACATTCCAATCATGGAGATTTTGATTAAAAGATTTTTCATAAGCCTTGAACTCCTTTAACTCATTTGCATTAAAGCGTAATATGTCTAATATGCCCAATATACAAAAAATAATACCAATAAGTATTGCTGTTACTGCTATCACAATCCAAATCTTAAAAAATATACCATCTATTTTAGTGGTCATTTTTCTTCACCTCAAACCCTAAACAACTCCATAATTCTCTTTGCTGTTCCTCAGTCAAATGCTCTATAAAAACCGACTTCTCAACAGCTTTTCTTAGTTCGTTCCGAGGTAAATAAACAACAGGAACAACTTTTCCTCTACAAAACTTCCCTTCATTTGATTGATGTTCATAAAAATGACATTCTCCAATCCTACCACATTTTTCACAAGTAAAAACCTCTATTATTTGCTTAACCATTATCACTTCTTCTCCTTGTTTGCTTTGTTTACCCTACCTTTTAGGATGAAATAAGCCCTTTCTCGCATTTATTCTGTGTAGAATATTACTTGTGTGTATTGTATTGTTCCGCTTGTTCCTATGTTGACGTGTGTTTGTGTGCTGTGGCAGGCGTGTTTTTTTCTGAATTCGTTGCCTATTTCGTCTATTCCTTCTGTTGTGTTTGCTGTTATTGTTTTTGTGTATGTCTTTTTTCTTGGTAGAGTTTCCATTTTTGTTTTTTTTTCCTCGCATTATTTTTGTGTTGTTATGCTTATTTTCTTGTTTTGTTCGTCGATTTTTATGTCGGTTATTTCTTCTTTTATTTTTAGGTATTCTGATAGTTCTTTGTATGTCAAGTTGTATTTGCTTGTTATCTTTATTTCTTTGCTTGGTCTTGGTGTTCCTCTTATGAAGTCTTCCATTTCTTCTCTTATCTTTGCTCCTATCCCCATGATTATTCCTCTTATTCAAATCTTATGCTTAGGCTATTTCCAAAGAAGTAGCTGAATGTTATTTTGTTAGTGTTGTCTGGGACGTATACTTCGTGGCTTATTGTTTTGTGTTGTTTGCACCAGAATTCTCTCCATATGTGTGGGGGGTTGGTTTTGTGCGCCCAGCTTTCTATGTGGAATGTTGTTACTGGTATGTCGATTTTTAGTATCCATCGTCTGATTTTTCTTTCTTGTTGCAGAGCATATATGTATAGTCTTTTCATTATTCCTTCCTTGAAGATGGGGCAGAAGACAAATTCTGCTCTTCCATAGTCTTTGTGTATTGGTTCGTAGCTTATCGTGTCTTTGATAGTTATTTTTTCTGGTTTTGTGTTAGTGGTTTTTTCCATGATTTGTGTTCTCTTTTTTCTTTTGTTTCTTTTGTATCCTAATAGTTCGTAGTTGATGCTGTATCTTTTTGTTCTTCCTCTTATTTTGTTGTTTCTGTGGGTGTTATTGTTTGGAAGTCGAAGTTTATGAATGGCACTCCGCTTGTTACTGTTGGTAGTATTCCGTTCCATTTTTCTATCGCTATTTTTTGTATGTCTAGTGCTTTGCTTTGGACTTCTATTTGTCTTAGGCTTATTAGGTCTGGCGTGATTTCTTGTTTTTGTAGTCTTAGGCTTTCTGCTTGTGCTTGTGCGCTTGTTATTGTTTGTTGTGCTTCGACTTTTATTCTTTCTAAGTCTCTATCCGCTTTTAGTTTTAGTTGTTCAGCAGTTACTTTCTGCTCGATGGCTTTGTCGAATTCTTGTGAGAAGTGGAAGTTTACTATGTTGAAGTCGTCAACGATTATGTGGTATTTTAGTAGTCTTTCGTGTAGGAATGTTTTTATTCCATTGCTTACTTCTGGTCTTTTGATTATTAGTTCTTCGGCTACGAATTGGCTTGTTATAGCTTTTGTTCCTTCTTGTATGCTTGGGTTGATTATTCTTTCTTGGTAGTTCAGTCCTATTTCTTGGAATAGTTTGTTGGCTTCGCTTGGTTCTATGTGGTAGTTTAGGGCTATTGTTGTTACGACGTTTTGTAAGTCTTTGCTTGCGCTTTGAGTGTCCGTTTCGACTTTTTGTATTCTTACTTCTATTTTTTGGACGCTTTGGGCGTAGGGGAATTTTATGTGTATTCCTTCGTCTGCTGTGTTTGGGCTTGGTTTTCCGAATGTTAGTATTACTCCTCTGTGTCCCGTTGGTATGGTGTAGATTGTTAGGCTTATGGTTATTATTATCAGGATTATTATTCCTGTTATTGCCACGTATTTAATTATTTTTTGTTCCATAGTCGGTTCTTCTTTATCGTATGCCATTTTCTTTTATCACCTTTTCATATTTTTATTATTCTTATTTTGCAGTTATGGTTTTTTTCGAGTGTTTTCTTGTTTTTTCCTATTATGCTGTCTGGTGGTGTTGCGAATACTTTGTTTTTGTCGTCTGCTATTAGGTATTTTATGAAGCTAGTGATTGTTAATAGGGTTGTTGGTTGTAACTGGCTTATCTCTGTGAAGTCTTCTATTATGCTTTCGTTGATTTTTTCAGGAGGAGTTTCCTTTATTCTTTCGACTATTTCTTTGTTTGTTACTTTGTTTTTTTTTGTGTGGATTATCATCATCTTTTTTGTAGTTCTTGGAGTATTGCTGTTAGGGTTTTTTCTATGTTGCTCATTCTCCATGTTATTGTATTGATTTTGCAGAAGATGGGATTAAGTGGGTCTGCTTGTCCGTCACAATCTTTGCATCCTTCGGGGTTCATTCTTTTTTCGTATTCGCACATTGCTGTCATTCGAGGGTTAATCATCATTTCAATATCATCTATTTCCTTTTGTTTCTCATTATTTTTCGCCATTTTGCTTTTTCTCCTTCATAAATTTTTTATTTTTCTTTACAATACAATACTGGGCTTGACGACGCAATGCTGGACACAACCACACCTCACTTCGATGCACTTTACTGGACATTACTATACCATACCATACTTCGCTGGGCTTCGCTATAGAGGGTTGTTTTTTTTTCTGTCCATTGGGCATTCTTTGTTAGCACATCTTTTTTCTGCCATCATTGTTTTTGTTCCTCTTTTAGCCGAACATTTTTATTGTTTCTTGGTAAGGTTTTTTTTGTTCTTCGAGGTTTTTTATTTGTCTGTCTATCTCGTTTATTTTGTCGATTGCGTTTCCGTATACTTTCTTTGCGTATTCTATTTCTTCGTTTTTTCTTTCGTTGCTGAATTGTTTTATTGCTTCTTTCATGTTTTCTTTTTTTATTTCTTTTATTTGCATTGTTATCTCCTCCGTTTTGTTTATCTTTCTGAAAAAATTTGCTGGGTGGAAGTTTGAGCAGACATTTGTTCTTATTTCGCCATTTATTATTTCTTCTATGATTACTTTTCTTAATAATGTGTTTCCGCTACAATCATAATGGTTTATTATTTCTACTTCGTCTCCTATTTGTAGTTGTGTTTCCATTTTTGTTATCCTCCTGCACTATTGTTTTTGTGTCGGATTTTATTTCTTTCCATGCCGTTCTCATTGCTTCGCTATGTGATAATTCTATAAGTGTTTTTCCTTTTTGTAATTCGGCACTTCTATTACATATGTAGCTTATTGTTGGGTTTGTCATTTTTTTGTCTCATTTTATCTTTTGTTTTTTTCTTTTTGCTATCTCTTTTATCAAGATTGGGTTGATTATGTATTTCTCGATTTTTTTTTGGTTCTGTGGAGGTTTTGGTATCTCGTTGTATTCTCTTATCATGTCTGCTAGTATTTGGAAAGCGTATCTTTGTGCGTGATGGTGGTCTGGTTCTTTTTTGTTTTCTATATCTTCAAGGATTTTTTTGTATAGTCTGTGTGTGAAGCTGTGGGTTTGTTCGCAGTATATTAGGTTTCTTTCTAGCCAATGGGCGAGTTTCTCATCAGTTATGAGCAAGTTATGTTTCCAATAATAGATTTTATCTTGTTTCTTTTTTTTCATAGTTTCGTTCCTTTTTCGTGTTGGCTATATGAAATTGGTTTTCCTATTCCGTAGCTTTTTGTGTTGTCTGCTTCTTCCCATCCTTTGTTTTTCTTATTCATTTCTTTTTGATGTGCTTCTCCTTGTCTAAATTGTCTTTTCAATCTTCTTAATTTTGCTCTTCGACTTGTCATTGGGATTTCTCCTATCTTTATGGTTTTGGGCTTGTTAAATTTATCCCCAAAGTTCCGCACATCAGTAGCATAAATAGGCAAATGATGATTATTACTGCGAATAGGAAGTATTTTAGTATGGTGCTTAATGCTTTCTTGTTCATCTTTGTTTCTCTGTTTTGTAGTATTGTTTTATGCTTTTTGCTTGGTAGCTGTATATTTTTCTTGTTATTGCTCCCCAGAAAAGTCTGTATGTTATTACTTTCATGTATTCGTGGTTGTGTATTAGTGTTGTGTTTATGTCTTTTATCATCCATAGTCTATTCTCATAGAGTATTATGTCTCCTATGTTAATGTTCCATTCTCCTTTTTCTTCGTTGTAGATTGGTTTGTTTTCTTTTATTGATTGCTTCATTTTTTTTGTTTTTTTCTTTCTGTTTGTATTTTTTGTATTATTGTTATTATTCTTGTTATGTTGTCAAGTGTTCTTTGTAGGCATTGGGCTATTCCTTGTTGTCTTGTTTCTAGTTCTTCGATTTTTTTCCATGTTTTGTCAAGTCCTGTTGTTATCCATAATCCTTTTGCGTCAAGTCGTTCTATTCTATTATATAGTTGTCTGATTTGTTCTTTTATTGCAGTATTGTTTGTATTTTTTTTATTGTTTGCCATAGTTGTTTCCCTTTGTTGGTTAATCTTAATGGTTTGTTTCTTGTGTGCGGTTTGTCTTCTTTGGTTATTATTCCTTGTTCTATTAGTCCTTTGATGTTTGCTGTTATTGTTGTCCAGTATAGTGCTGTCCTTTTGGTTAGTTCGCTTTGGGTTATTGCTTCTTCTGGTGGGTTGAAGCAAAGTATTATCTTTGTTTGAGAGGGGTTTGGGGCTTTCATTGTTCTCCATAGGTTATTTTTGTGTTGAAATGATGTGCTTCTTTGTGACAATTTGCGCATAGTATTATGCACTTGTCGAGTTCTTTTTTTATGATGTCGAACTTTTTTTGTTGTTGAATTATTTTGCTTATTTCCATTTCTTTGTTACCTTTGTTGTGGTGGAATTCGTAGCAACATATTGGTAGTTGTCTGTTTCCACATTTTGCGCATATTTTTCCTCCAAGATAGTTTAGGCATTCTTCTTTTAGTTGTTCTCGATTATTTTGTCGGTATCGGTTCATTCTTCTTTGAATTGTGTTACTTGAAATCTTCCAAATCTTGGGCGATAATCTCCTATTCCAGAGTTCCCTGCCATTTCAAGTATTTCTTTTAATGTATTTGGGCTTATATTTTGTTCATCAAGGATGGTTATTGTGAATTCTAATTGCCAATCCTCAAATCGAGGTCTGCTTCTCACTATCCTTGCTCTACCAATAACAACTGGACGCTTATCAATAATGTATGGTTTGCTTGTTATTAGTGGAATGCACTCTGGTTCAACCAATATTGATGTTGAAATAATGTCTTTATATGTTTTTTTTCCTTCAAAAATGAATTTTGTAGCTGATTTTATCAATGAAGCGAGTAAATGTTCGCTTGGTTCATAAATCCCTATGTCTTCATTTTGATAAAGGCTTTTCTTAGCTTCTTCTTCTGGAACATAAACCTTCCTCTTTGCCCGACTTTTATTAATGCCATAATCTTCAATAGGAAACCTATTCTGCAACAAAGGAGCAATTCCCTTTATTACCACATCTATTTTTTTCATTGTTTAACCTTGCCTAACCGTGCCATACCATACCTCACCTAACTCCTCCTCTCCTTTCCTCGCCCTACCAGACCTGTGCTTACCAAACCTGTCCTTCCCAAAGTGAGCATTTAGGGTTCATATGATATTAAGTCAAATCCTTCTGATGTTCGTAGGTGTCGAAAATGATTTGGGACATTGAAGTATTCTGCTATCTGGTTGCTTTTGAGCATTATTTCTGTTACGAATTCGTGCCATTGTCGTCCTGAACTTACATCGAGGTAGTCTTTTGTGTTTAGGTAACTCATTTTTGTTTTGTTCGCTATCAGGTGCTTTAACATTGTTTCCAGAATTGGCATAAAGTCTTTGTTTATTGTTTCGAAGTTTGGGAAGTTCTCTATTATATTTACTGCTTTCTGGTTTGTTGTTTGTGTTTTTGTTGTTGGTTGGTTGTATGGTGTTTGTGGGTGTTTTTGTTTGTGCCAGTCTGCTATTGATAGTCTTCTTGCTGTTTGTTCGTCGTATCCTGCTTTTCCGTAGTTTGCTGTTCTTTCTTTGACGAATTTTCTGTATGCTTCGAATATTGTTAAGCCTTTTATGTATCCTGTTGGGGCTTTTCTTTTTTTTGTGCTTATCTGCTTATCTTTTTTCTGTTGTTTGTAGTTTCTTTTTCTGTGCCTATTTGTTAGTTCTAAGTCGCATGCGTGTCTGAATATTGTCATTTTGCTTCTGTTGGGTAGGGCTTTGCTTATTTCTTCCCAATCAATCTTTTTGTTGTTTTGTGAGTAGATTTTTTTTAGTGTGTTTATTTCTTTTTTAGTCCATTTCCGTCTTTTATCTTGGGTTAGGGTGTATCTTTCTCTTTTTTTTAGTCCTGTTCGGTGTTTGTTGGTTATTTTTAGTGTGCTTGCTCTTACGCTTATTGTTCCTTTGCTTCTGTTGGGTAGTAGGTTTAGTATTTGTTTCCAGTCGATTTTTCCTGTTGATGGATAGATTTCTTTTATTATGTTGTCTTCTTCCTTTGTCCAGTATTTTCTTTTTTGTTGTGGAACGCATTTTTCCCATTTCTTTGCTTTTTTTGTGGTTATTGTTGTTGTGTTTGTGCTTGTTACTTTTAGTGTGCTTGCTCTTGCTTGTATGCTTGCTTTTGTTCTGTGTGGTAAGATTTTTTTTATTCTTTTCCATTTGCCCGTTTTTTTCTTGTTTGGTTTGTTGTATTCTTCTTTTATTATGTTGTCTTCTTCTTTTGTCCATGCTTGTCCTTTGTAGGGGTAGAACCTTTTTTTGTTAGGCTTTCCTGTTGAGATGTGTGTTGCTCGGAATAGTTCTGGGTTTGTGTGTATTATGTCTTCTGTTATTGGTTCTTCTGGTTCTATGGTTTCTTCTGTTAGTGTTTCTTCTTCTTTGGTGGTTGGTGTTTTGTTGTTTAGAAGTAGTTTTCTTATTGTTTCTTTATCGGCGTTTTTTATTATTATAATGTCCATATTGTTATCTCCGAGTGTGAAACCTTTTCTTTGGTTTCTCGTCGATAGTTGGATAAGTTGTTCGAGTATTTAAATGTTTTGGATAGGTAGTGTTAGAATGTGTTGTTGTGATTACTACCTGTTGAGGACTATAAAAGCATAAGTTTTATAAATGGTAGAAGCTTCTCATTCATTAGAGCTGATACATTATGGACGATAAAAAAAATCAGGAGAAAAAGTCGAAAAGTCGAAGTAGCCAAAAGGCTAATCGACTAAAAAATCGAGTGAAGAATTCTTTTTCGGATAAAACAAAGATTATATTCACCGACAAGAATGGTAGAGAATGGAATAATATTGCTTTGCAGGAGTTGATTGATGGTTATGAGCAATTCCATGAGTTTCTTGGTTTTGTAGAATTTTATTTTTAGATTTTTATTCTTATTTTTCTTTGAGCATTTTTTTGTTTAGTTCTGGGTTGTTTTTGAATGGTTTTTTGTCGTTTGCTGGGTATAGAAATAGGTTTCCTTCTATGCTGTATGCTATCTGTTTTTGCGTCCATTCTTCTCGTAAGTCTTTTATTAGTTTTGCGAGTTCTTTTTTGTGTTTTTCGTAGCTTTTTGGTGTTGTGCTTACTTCTATTATTCCTACGTCTTCGTTGATTATTTTTCCTTTGCTATCGTAATCTCCTTTGCCACGTAAAGTTGTGTCGCCTTTGAACCTGTCAATTATCCATTTGTTGATTTCTTTTATTCTTTGGTTTAGTCCTCTTTTTCCTATTGTTTCATCAATATTTTCGGTGCTTGGAATTGTTATTGTGAATTGGACTGGTAGTTGGAATGTGCCTTTTTTTATGAAGTTGCTTGGTTCATAATCTTGCTTATTTGGATTGTGTGGTTCGCAGTCGTATTTGTCTGGCACTCCATCTCCATCGCTGTCTTTCATTAGTATTCCTGCTTTTCTTCCTAATTCCATGAACCTGTTGTATTCTTTGTCTGTTAGTGGTCTTTGTAGACTGAGGTTGCTTAATGCTCTTAGTTCAGCATTTAGTTTCATATCTTCGAAGTCGGAGATAAAAGTTTTTTTGTAGTTTAGTTCTTGTTCTTTTTTCTTTAATGGGATTGATAGTTCATTCAGGGATTTCTTGTTGATTTTATCATTTTTTGCTAATGTCACAATTTCTTTTCCTATTTGTTCAAAATCATCTTTATTCTTTATTCTTGATATTCTTCCTTTCATTATAGCAGTATGAATTCTGTATGTTCCTCCTGCTTTCCCATACTTCCTAGCATTAGAGTGTCTTGTGCTTTGTCTGTGCCATCCACTTCCATTATATTTAGCCATTTTTTTGTGTCACCTTTATTTTTTGTATCTTCTTACCATTATGGCTTTGTGTTGTGCTAATGCTTTTTTGTATGTTGGAAATCCTTTTTTTGGACTGCTTTTTATTGGTTTTCCTATTAATCCTTTTGTTCTGTGATGAACTACATAGAACCTTCCTCGTATTTTTTTTATCATCGTAATAATTTCTTTTTTTAGGTTCTTTCCCAAGTGAATGTGTGGATTGTGCGTCCTTTTCTTTGAGCAGTTATTGGAACTTTATGGTATCCTGCCTTTCCTTTTCTTTCAGGTGTCACTCTTATTCTTTGTGCGTGTGTCATTCTCATCCATTTAGTTCTTGCTTTTCCTACAATTTTTTGCAGGGTTTTTCTTGGGACTAATCCCGTTTTTTTAGTCCATCCGTATTTCGTTTTTTGTGCTAGGACGTAGTGGTGTTTTGGTCTTCCTACATCTAGCCATGCGTATCCTCCTATTGGGACATATCTTTTTCCTGCTTTCTTAATTTTTTGTTTTATTTGTTTTTGTGTTAGTCCTGCGTATTTTTTTGCTGGCATGCTTTTTTGTCTTTCTAGATGGCTCATTCTTATCCATACATGTCTCGCTTTCACCACATTCTTTTTTGCTGATGCTCTTCTTAGTGGGCTTATTAGTCTTCCTCTTTTATCGTATCTCGCCATTTTCTTTTCACCTTCTTTTCTTGTTTTTTATAATGATTTAAAAAAAAGTTTTTAAAAAGAGTTTATTTTTTTCTCGCAACTTTTACTGTTACAATGATTGCTACTACTCCTAACACTAATCCGAATAGTCCTGCTATGTATCCGAAACCTACAATTCCTTTTCCGAAGATGTCGAAGATTACTGGACTTACATCTGTTTCTTCATAGGTGAAGCCTAATGAGAAGGTGCTGAATTCTTGTGTTACGAATTCGTAGGTGTCGGTTGCTGGGTTGTATACTCTTCCTGTGCATTCTGTTAGGCTACATGCTACTCCGTCTTTGTAGATTACGTTTGGTTCTCTGGTTATTCCCGACCATATTAGTGTTGCTGGTGCTTCTATGCTTGGGACTGCTGTTGCGTTTATTGTTATCTCGTTTGTTTCGAATGTTAGGAAGTCTTTTGCGTAACTCATGTTTACTGTTGTTGATATGTTGTTTATGATTATGTTTTTGTTGGTGTAGATTATTCCTAAATCCGTGTAGAGAACTGGTTGTTCTGTTTGGTAGATTACTTCGTGGTTTATTCCTGCTGGTGCTTCTATGCTTGTTATTATTATTGTTGTGTCGTTGTTGGTTTTTGCGTTTATTCTTCCTTTTAGTGTGCATCCTTTTGCTGTTATCACATCTTTTATTTGTTGGTTGCAGTTTGTTGTTATTGTTATTCCTTGTGTCATTATTAGTAAGTCTTTTCCTGTGCTACATATTGTTTGTGCGTTCCACCAAGTTGTGAATGCGTTTATTGTTTCGCAGGTGAATGTTGCTGGGTATTTGTATATTTGGCTGTTTGGGTTGCATGCTCCTGTTGTTTGTCCTTCTCCGCATAGTGTTAGTGCTACTGTTTTTTGGTTTGTTGGTTCTACTTCGCAGGTTGTTGTTTCTGCTGTGGTTATTATTTCGTATCCTAGTGGCACGTTCCAATTTGTTCCTTTGCTTACCCATTCTGTGCTGTCGCAGTATAGTTCTGGCACGTAATGGTTGTATCCTACATAGTATTCGTTTGCTAATATCCTGTTTTTTATGCAGTCGTTCCACACATAGCAGTTTACGTCTGCTGTTGGCGGGCTATTGTAATTGGTTGAGTTTATGCAGACCTTTCCTCCATCTACTATTCGGCTTGTTCCTGCACACGCCCCATTTCCATCGCAGTAGCCAGTTTCTTGATTGTATGTATGGGCGTTTAAGCAACTATATTCTTCGTCGCATTCATTTTTCGTATCTTCTGTGTTTGGTTGGTTTATACAATTCCCCATATCGCATTTTTGACATAATTCACAATCAGTATCTATTGTGCATTCACTTATTGGCGTTATATCTTGGAATTGTATGCCATACTCTCCATAGTATAGTTTGAAGTTGTCGACATAATTGTGACTGCCTACATATCCCCACATCCATACTGATGCTACTTGTGAATTTGTTGCTCCATATGAGTTTTCGCAACTTATTTTGAAGTTGTCATCAACGTATATGTTGTGTGTTGATATTCCTATTTTGTTCATTGTAAAGGTGTAGGTGTTGTTTTCTGTCAGCGTATAGAAGGGCGTTAATGCTCCATTATCTCTACAATATATTGTGTTTATGTTTCTATATATATGTTGGTAGTATCCTGTGCTTTCTGTAAGCCACATTAGGTATCCATCTCCAATGAATGTTGGCATTCTCCATTCTTGTTCTAGTATTACATCTTGACTATATGGGCTTGGCATTAAGCTTGATATATCAATATATGTTATTCCACCAACATAATAACCTGCTTGGTAGTGTAGTTGGTTATTCAGTATTTCTATTACTGCTCCAACATCTTGTTCTTCAACCCATGTTTGTCCTGTTAAAGCATTTCCTATTGTATCGTTGTCTGCTCTGTTGAAGTCGTCGAATATTAGGAATACGTCTGTGGTGCTGGTGTCTGATAATCCGTCGAATGTTATTTGGAATTTGTTTTCTCCTGTTGTTTGTGAAGGTATTTGTATGTAGAATATAGCATTTTTATCTGGGTTGGTTTTGTCGCAGTAGAGTGTGTAGTGGTTATAAGTGGTCACTCCATTTTCGCTTTTGAACACTATGTTACTGCAATTATCGTTTAGGTTTGTCCAGTTGGACACATCGGGTGCAAATTTTATTGTGCTGTTGATTAGTGTATTTTGGGCTTGATATGAGAATATTTTTTCTCCTGTTGCTGTTGCTAATGCTATTGTTAGTAGTAGCATTATTAATCCTATCGTTAGGGTTAGTAGTTTTTTGTTTTGGTAGTTTTTCATTTTTGTTGCTTCACCTTTTCATTTATTTTTTTTTGTTGATAAGTTGTTCTTTATTCTTTTTGTTGTTGTTTATTTCTTCTTTTATACTTTTTGGTTTTCGAGGCTTTTTATATTAGGCTTGGTTTGTCGTCTCCTCTCCAAGTATCGTCTTGCTTGTTTCTTTTGTGGATTGCTTTTATGTGTCTGTCTTTTTGTAAGTCTTGTCGGTGGATTTTTCCTGCTTTTAGGTAGTATAGTCCTTCGTAGGGGCGTATTCTTCTTGCGTGTGTTGGTGATATGGTTGATTTCTTTATTTTTGTGAGTATTTTATTTTTTGTTTTTTTATCTAAGTGTTTGTATGTTCCTCCTGCATGTCCAAGTCTCCTTGCTCTACTATGCCTTACGCTTTGCCTGTGCCAACCTGAACCATTATACTTTGCCATTGTGTCTCATCAGTCAATAAAGCTATCGGTATCTTTATGATAAAAAGAGAATTCGTGTAAAAGCATTTTGCCTATTGATTTGTGTTTTTTCACAAATCCTTTGTATTTATATTCACCAAATTTTTTGTTAAATTCTTTGTCTGCTTCTTTTTGATTTTTTGCTTTTATAATTGCTACTTTTGTTAAGCCAACAACATAGGGAAATGTTTTTGAATTGCTATAAATATATTCATAGTAATATTCTTTATTGGTTTTATCTTGTTTTTTTGGGTTGTTTGGTTGGCAGTCGTATTTGTCTGGGACACCATCCTTATCAGTATCCTTTTGTTTTTTTCCTTCTTTGTATCCTCTTATGTATTCTGGTGCTAAATCTTTGTCTTTGCTTATGGATTGTCCTGTTTTTCCTTGAAAAAATCCATAAGAATAAGCTAATGGGTCTGGACTTTTAACTTCTGAAAGATTAATGCTCATACTCTTTGTCACTTCTCCTTTGGGAGTTAATATCCCGAATTGTGTCGAAGAGTATTTTCCTCCTGCTTTCCCATACTTCCTTGCACGAGAGTGCCTGATGCTTTGCCTATGCCAACCCGAATTATTGTATTTTGCCATTTTTGATTGTTCACCTTTTTTATTTGTGTATTATTTTTATTCCTATTGCTGTTATTATTGCGAGTATTAGTAGTGTTGCTATTGTTCCAAATCCTTTTAGCACTCCTATTATTCCATATGTTGTTGCTCCTGTAATATCGCTTGGGTTTGTGTATTCGAATTTAGGGGTTTCTGGCGAAGTATAAAGTCCTCCGTCTGTTATAGTCCAACCATATGTATCTATGAGAATATTTCTTCCTGCAAGTCCACTCGGCGTGTATTGTGAGTTTCCTCCACTAAAAGTTAGGGTGTTTTGTGTGTGTTCACTCCATCCATTTAGTAGGGTATCGTAATTTGTTGTTGATAAAGTAACACCATCGAACATATAGCTCATATCTGTTACTGATGAGGTATTCCAAGTTCCTATGTCTTGGTTGAATGATGAAGCTCCACGAAACATATTGTGCATATTGGTGACTTGGCTCATATCCCATGAACCTATGTCTTGATTGAAAGAGGAAGCTCCACGAAACATGTATCTTGTATCTGTAAGGCTACTCGTATCCCAACCACCTATATCTTGATTAAAAGCACCATTATTATAAAACATAGAAAGTGTTGTGATTACACTGCTAACGTTCCAAAAGTTTATATCTGGGTTAAATGATGTTTGACGGAATAGGCTACTCATATCAGCCACTTTACCAGTATTCCATCCACTAATATCCTGATTAAAAGCTGTGGCTCTTGCGAACACACCACCCATATTAGTCACGCTACTTGTATCCCAACTACCTATTGGTTGGTTGAATGCGGGAGCATCAGCAAACATGCCCTTCAAGCTAATTACTTTGCTCGTATCCCAAGAGCTTATATCTCGATTGAAAATATTGGCGTCATTAAACATCCATGTCATATCCGTTACGCTACTTGTGTCCCAGTTGCTAACATCCCCATCAAAGCTGTCAGCGTTAAAAAACATATAACTCATGTCAGTAACGCTACTTGTATCCCAAGAACTTAAATTCTGATTAAAAGAGGTTGCTCCATCAAACATATTTGTCATGCCAGTAACACTACTAACATCCCAAACGCCTATATCTTGGTTGAAAGACGGCGCATTCTGGAACATAGATTGCATATATATTACGTTGCTCGTATCCCAATCTCCAATGTTTTGGTTAAAAGCTGTGTATCGGAACATATAACTCATATCTGTTACTGACGAGGTATCCCAAGAACTAATGTCTTGATTAAAAGCGGAAGCACCATAGAACATATAACTCATATCAGTCACGCTACTCGTGTTCCAGAGAGATATGTCACTATTAAAGGGAGAACTTTCAAACATATAGCTCATATCTATTACGCTACTCGTATCCCAAGCACTTATATTTTGATTGAATGATGTTAATCCATAGAACATATAACTCATATCAGTCACGCTACTCGTGTTCCAGAGAGATATGTCACTATTAAAAATCATAAGACTAAAAGAGTCATCTGCGAACATAGCATTCATATTCTCAACATTGCTTACATCCCATAAATTCAGACTTTGATTGAATGAATAGGCATCGTTGAACATAGCATACATTGTAATGACATTACTTACATCCCAATTTCCTATATCTTGATTAAAAGCTTGGGCATTATAAAACAAACCACTCATATCCTCAACATTACTTGTATTCCAACCAGAAATATCTTGATTAAAAGCCTCTGCTCCATCAAACATAGCCCCCATATTTATGACGTGGCTTACATCCCATCCACTAATATCCTGATTAAAATTATCATTATTTCGAAACATCGCAAACATATTAGTTACACTAGATGTGTTCCAACCACCAATATCTTGATTAAAATAACTATTGAACATTTCTGCCATATTCGTTACTTGACTCACATCCCAACCACCAATATCTTGATTAAAGTCAGAATTAATAAACATATGATACAAACTGGTTATACAGCTTGTGTTCCATCCCGTTATGTCCCCTATGGTTGTGTCAAAATCCGTGACTGCATAAAACATGCTACTCATATCTGTTGCTGTGCATCCACCCCCACAAGGACTGCAAGTCTCATTACAAACAGCGCAATCTGCTGATACTATCGTTGCTATTCCTAAGCACACGATTAGCATTAATATTGTTATGATTATTATTTTTTTCATTTTTTTTACCTTTTTTATTTTAGTTCGTGGATTATTGTTGTTTGTGATAGTTCTTTTTGTGCTATTCTCTTTGCTATAATTTTGATTTCTTTTTCTGGTATGTTCGTGTCTTTTCTTAGTTCAACACTTTTTTCTTTTATGATTTCTTTTTCTCTTTGTTTGATTGCTTTTATTGTTCTTATGCTGTGTTTTACTGCTTCTGTGCTTATTGCGAAGCCTGCTACTGGGACTGCTAGTCTTGGTGCTAGTGCTGTCATTGGAACGTCTCCTGTCATTGTTGCTCCGATTATTACTCCTGCTGTCATTAGTGGTGTTGCGAGGTAGAATGGTAATGCCATTCCAAGAGTGCTTAATGCGTATCCATATTCTTTCATGTATCGTTGAATTTTTGTGTGGTTGTCTGCTTTTCTTAATTCTCTATACATGTGTTCGAGTAAGTATTTTTTCTTTATGTCGGTTGTTTCTTTTATTGCTTTTGATAAGTCGGTTTCTAGTTGGTTCTTTGCTCTTATTACTTGTTTTTTTTCGACTTTTATCTTTATTGGTTTAGGTGTTCCTTCTATCTTTTCGAGTTTTGAATAATAGAGTTTGTCTTCCAAAATGTGGTCTTGTGCAATTTCTCTGGCTAGTTCTGGTTTGTTGGTGTGTTCCATTTCGACTTTTATCCCTTTTGCGAGTTGTTTTTGGTTGAAATACTTGGGATTGATGTTGTCTGCTATTCCTCCCTTTATATTATTAGGTAATGAATGTCCTATGTCGTGATATTCTTTTCTCGTGGCATACCAATTTGTTCTTTCATTAGCATATCGTCCCCCAGCTTTGCCATACTTTCTCGCTTTACTATGCCTAACAGATTGCCTATGCCATCCTGAGTTATTGTATCTTGCCATTTAATCATATCACCTATTATTTTTTTCTTTCTACTGCGAAAAGAAGATTGTTGTTCTTTTCTTCTTTTTTTAGTCTTGCTATGAACTCTTTTCGTAGTTCTTTGTTTTTTATTCTTCTTGCAAAGTTATCAAATGTTGTATTAAAATTATTTTTTATGTTTCTTAATTTTTCGTCTATATATCCTTCATCTTGGTATTCGTTTTGTATTTCTTGTATTAATCCTGCCATTTGGTATTCTGTGTAGTCTTGGTTTATGTCTTCCCATTTATACATCATATCAAGTCTTGTGAATTTCGGGTTTTCTTTTAGGAATTCTCTGTGTCTTCCTTTTAAATATCCTTTTTGTTCAGAGTATCCAGCGTATTTTCCTCCTGCTCGTCCATACTTCCTTGCCTTGCTATGCCTTATGCTTTGCTTATGCCATCCGCTTCCATTGTATTTAGCCATAATTAATCACCTTTTTGTGTTTATTTGAATAGTCCGTCCCAGATGTATCCTCCTTTTTCTTCTCCTTTTTCAGCGTATATTTCTTCTTTTATTCTTTTTTGTGCTTCTGTTTGTGCTTTCATTAGTTCGATTTTTAGGTTTGTTTCGATTTTTTCTCTTCTTCTTATTCTTGTTTTTAGTTCGTTCTCGTATTTGTTTCCTGTTCCGAAGAAGCCAGTTCCAAGTCTGATTGCGATGGTTTTTAGTTCATCATCACTTAATTCTCCCGTGTCGACTTTTGTTAAGTCGTCGATTTTTCCGTGTTCTACTCTTGTTATTGCTTCTGCTGTTCTTTCTGCTACTCTTTGTGCTTCTTCGGGTTTTAGACTTGTGAATATTTGGTTTACTGGTATTTCTCCTTCGTAATCATCAGCTTCCATGCTCATCTCTGGCGTTGGTTGGGTTGCTTGTATCTCAATCATTTTTTCTTGTTTTTCTTGTTGTGTTAGTCTTCCTTGTGTTGCTCTGTCGATTGCTCTGCTTATAGCTTCATGCTTCTTTGTTTCGTATTCTTTGTATCTCATGGCAATCTTTTCTTTTGTTCTTTTGGCGAGTTCTTCTGCTTCGTGTAGTTCTTTTTTTGCGAATGCTTTTATTTTTGGTGCTTCTTTTTCTGCAAAAGTTTTTATTGCTTTTGCTTCTTTCTTTGCGAATGTCTTTGCTTTCTCCTTGAAACTAGGCTTGGGTTCAGCTTCTTTGTATAGTTCTGTTCCTTTTATTCTTTCAAGCTTAACATTATCATCTTGTTTCTTCGAGTTGAGTGGCTTGCAATCATGTATGTTGACTACTCCGTCTTTGTCAGCGTCACTCTGGTATTTCAGGAATACTCCCTTGTTCTTTAATTGTTTATAGTTAAGGTTCTTGTATTCTGGGTGCTTCTTCATTATCTTGTTTATCCTTTCACTACTATAAACTCCGCCAGCATGTCCAAGTTTTCTTGCTCTGCTGTGTCTTGTGCTTTGTTTGAACCATCCACCAGATTTGTATTTAGCCATAATAGTTTCACCTTTTTTATGATATTTTTACTATTCTTACATATCTCATTTTTGTTCCATGAACTAATCTTTCATCATGGAGTTTTTTCGCATATTTTTTTGCATAGGATTTCTTTTTCCATACTTTTTCCGGGTATAATACTCTTTTTCCGAAGCTATTTGTCCATTTTATAGCATAATATCTCGCCATTTTTTCATCATTCCTCTTTTACTTCTATGCCCATATCTCGTAACATTCTCTTATAATCTACGAAGCTATTATAATGGGGCGTGGTTTTTGTGTTGATTATTCCTTCTTTGAGTTCGTATTTGTATAAGTCTTCTGCTTGTTCAGTAGTCATTACTTTTTCTACTTTGGGTTTTTCTGGGTAGTCTCGTAGTATTTGTTTGCTTGTCTCTGCTTCGAAACCATTTTGTTTTAGGAATTCTTTTATATGCCTAAGTGTTGTTTGTGAGTATGTTCCATGAACTATTGGCGTTCCATCTTTGATTTCTGCGACTAATGTATTGTAACTATAAAGTTTCTTGTTATTGCCATCAGTTTCCACTCTTGCTTTCCCATAAAAGCTTTTTCTACTATCATATCTCACTTCTAAATCATAGGTATCTTGTGCATTCGGGTTTTTTGGTTGACAATCAAGTTTGTCTGGCACTCCATCCCCATTAGTATCCTTTAATTTTTTTCCTTCTTTGTATCCTCTTTTGTATTCTGGTGCTAAGTTTTTGTCTTTGCTTATTGGTTGTCCTGTTTTTCCTTGAAAAAATCCATAAGAATAAGCTATTGGGTCTGGGCTTTTAACTTCGGAAAGATTAATGCTCATACTCTTCGTCACTTCTCCTCTCGGAGTTAATATCCCGAATTGCGTCGAAGCGTATGTTCCTCCTGCTCTCCCATACTTCCTTGCCTTGCTATGCCTTACGCTTTGCTTATGCCAACCTGAACCATTGTATTTTGCCATTTTTGTTTGTCACCTTGTGATATTCTTTGTTAATCCTTTTATTTCATTCCAGTTCTTCTTCGTCGTCTGGGTTGAAAAAGTCAATGTCAAATGCCATAACAAAGTATTTATTTAGAAAGTGGGTTTTTTATACTTTTTGGTTTTCAGGGTTTGTATGGTAGAATTAGTTGTTTATCATCACGCATAGCTTCTGAGTAGACAAGTTTGCTCCTGCAATAATATATCATTACCTTTCCAGCATAGGCACAATTAGAGCATTCCTTATCTACTATAAGCCAAGTCTTACCATTAATCTGCTTATATCCAATTCTCTTTACACAATCCTCTAAAACCATTTTTTTTTATTGGAACATTTCTATTAGTTTAAGGACTGGTGCTTTAATGTCTGCGTTGCATGATAAGTCTTTTGGTAAAGGACAAAACCTGCAATTAATATTATTGTTCCAGCAGTCATTGGGGCATACGTTTGTGTAACTTATGTTTTTCACTTCGCAGTTCGCTTGGAAGCTTACTGGCGGAATTATTAATGCGAGAACTATTGCGAAAAGCCCAATAATCCCGATAGCTATTATGATTGTTGTTTGCCAGTCCAAAGGCTTATTCCACACAGACTTCTTCTTTTTAGATAATTTCTTTGCTCTTCTCGTTATCTCTTCCCAATCACTCATTCTTTCTTGCATCATTTTTCTTTTCACCCTTTATATATTTTTTTCTTCCTTCAATCTCTTCATACTATCAATCAATCTCTTTAACCCATCAATATCAGTAGCTTCAAAGAATAACTTATCATAAAAATCAATAACCTCCTGAACCCTATCATCATCATTAACCATTATTTCTCCTCGACTTTTCATAATCGTATTCTACGAAATATATGTTCCTAAATATACTGGCGGGCTGGGGTCGTGAAGCGGATGCTGTTTTCGAGCATTGTTACATTTTGGAATATGAATTTTTCTAATTCGTTTAACCATAGTGTTATTGTGTATTTGTAGATGTTTATGTCTGCGTAGAGGGGGTTTTTGCTTCTTGTGAAGCCTTTTAGTGTTAGGTTTTTGTGGACGTTTAGTATTAAGTCTATTGGAACTCCCATTATGTTTTCTATTTTGTCTTCCATCATTTTTTCCATTTCGTTTATTAAGTCCATTCTATCCATTCCATAGAAGAAACCTTTTGCATTCCTGATTAATGCAAAAAAATAATCTGGGTCTTGTCGAGTTAATAGCCAGATTGAATTATAGCGCAACTCGTTCTGGTCTCTTCTAATAATTCCCATTCAGTAGTAACACCTCAACTATTTGTTCTGGTTTTGTTAATATAAAATATTTCTTGTTTAATAAGTTCATTATTTCTTGTTTCTTTTCTATTTGTTGTCTATACCATTCGTATTCCATTAGTCCAGCATATTCGATATACATATCTTGTTTGGGGAGAAAGAAATCTGGCTTTATTAATTGTTTTTCACAGATTATTCTTTGTTCGTAAATGAATTCTATTCCTTTTTGTAATAAGTATTCTATTATTTGTCTTTCTGGATTGCTCCATACTTTTTGTCCATTTGAACAGATGATTTCTTTTTTTCTTCCCATAAATTTTCTATTTTTCACTCTAATATTGTAATGTTTTAAGAAAGATATGATTGTTGGTCTTGATACTCCGAATTTTTCAGCTATTGCAAAGCTATCATATCCTGAAAGATAAAGTTTTTTTATTTCTTCGGTGTCGGGTTCAAGTTTTTTTAAGCTGGGAGTATATATTTGTCCTTCTCTGATTTTTAGAGAATATTTTTTTCTTCTTTCTTTGTAGGGTTGTTCTTGTCTCCTTAGTCTATCTTTTTCTTTTACATATTCTCTTTGGCAATATTGCTTTTGATATTCTTTTGTTCTTTGTTTGATTTGTTCTTGGGAGTAATATTTTTTATCATATTCTTTCTTGTGCCGTTTTATTTCTGGTTTTGAATAATATTCTTTGGCTTTCAACAATATTTTTTCTCTATTTTTTGCATAATATTCTCTTTTATTCATATGTCTCGCTTTCTATACTTGGGGTTGTATTCTTCTCGGCTTCTTTTACTTGTGTATCCATCAGGATAGATTGTTATGCAGGAACACTTGCACATTAGTGTTATCCATCCTTCTGTTACTTTTATTGTAAAGTCCTGTTGACATTTGTTGCATCGCATTTTATCTTTTTGTTTTACCACATATATATGTTTGTTAATAAGATTATTAGTGTTATTAATATGCTTGCGTAGAGTATTTTGTCTTGGTTGTCTTGGCTTAGTGTGTGTTCCACATCAGTATTGGCTTGTAGGCTTATGCTTGTTATTCTTGCTCGGATTTTTTCTTGGTGGAATTCTCTTTCTTCATCTTCGTGATAGTTGGGTTGAACCATTTTCTTTTGTTTTATTATTCTGTTTTGATTTTGATTTTTGTTCCGTAGGCTTTTAAGTCTTCCCATCCTTCGATGTAGTGTTCTTCAAGGCTATCGAGGAATTCTTCTTCAAAGTTTTCTTTGAAATAATATTTTATGAATTTGATGGCTTCTTTGTGGAATTCTTTTGCGAATGTCTTTCTCATAGTTGCAAGTTCTTTTTCTTTTCCTTTATAGTCTTTTTCTGTTTCTCCTTCTTTTGGAAAGACTGGTAAGCTATCCTTTGATGTTATTTCTATATTTATTGTTGTTTTTAATTCCATTTTGGTTTCACCTGCATTTTCTTTTTTTTAGCATCTTATTTGGCATCTTTCTTTGCATTTATCGTTTTTGATTGGGCATTGTTCACAAATTTTTTTTCTTATATCTTTGAGTTCTTTTTGGCTTTTTTTTGATAATATGATTTCTATTTCTTTTCCATTGAATAATGCTTTGACATTCCCACCCTTGAAAGGTGTGGGATTTCCCATAGCTAAAAGCTTGTGGGATTGCTCACTCAAAACCTTGTTCATAATGGTTTCGCCTCCTAATTTCTTGAATTTCTTTGAACATCTATCACATAACCATAAATCAAAAACATATCCTGCTCCCAAATCCAAATAATAATGATTAAGTCCGTTTAAATCTTCTTCACAACCAATCCTCTCACAAGACATTGGTTCTTCTGTTTCGTATTGTTTCTCTATGGAAACTAGAGATTTCAATCCGTTAGCGAATGTCATCTTGGTTCTATTTTTTGGAATTCTGGTAGTTCTAGCATGCTTTTTTCTTCGATTTTTTTCTTGTGTTGTGCGTCTAGTCCTGTTGCTCTGTCTATTAGGCTTTTTACGTCTCTCATTATTTCTATGCTTAGGTGTCGGACACTTTCTTGTAGTATTGCGTAGTCTATTTTTCTTACGTCTAGGTGGTCTGTGTTTAAGAACCAGTATTCTCCTATGGGTATTATGCTGTATCCGAATAGTGTTACGTCTCCTACGAGTTCATCATGGTCTTCTGGGTCTGTTCTTATTATCATTGGTTCTTGGAATATTCCTATAAGTCCTTTGTTTTTTACTATGAAGCAGTCTTGTTCAAGTTGTTCTAGTTCGTATTGTTGTGTTTCTTCTCCTCTCTCATTTTTTTGTGTGGCTATTACTTTTATTTTTTCTCCTGTTTTTGGTTCTATTTCGTCTCTGTATTTGTATTTTCTTGTTACTGTTTGTAGTCTTAGGTATCCTTTTATTTTTCCTATTTCTACTCTTGTGTGTCCTTTATCTCCTGATAAGTAAAGGTTTTTTAGGTTTTGTAGGTTGCATTTTTTTCCTGCTTCTATTATTTTTTTCTTGTTGACGTATAATACGTCGTATCGGTGTTTTTTTATGACTAGCCAGTAGAATAGGTATGCTATTCCCATTAGGACTACTATGAATAGGAGTAGTTCTCCGAGGAATATTATTACTCTGAATATGTTTCTTATTCCGAATACCACAAAAATGATTATTAGAAGAACTATTACTATGGCGAGGATTATTAGCCACGTTTTGCTCTTATGTTCACGAGAACTAAATAAAGGCATTTTTTACCTCACATAATATTATGATTTTTTCTTGTATTTTCGGAGATATTGTATTATAGGAGATGTTTTTCTTCATACAATATTTTGTTTTGAACCATTCATCCAGAGATAATCTTTTTTTTGATGAATTACAAGAACGACATGCAATAGTTAGATTTTTTAGTTCATGTGTTCCATTGGTTTCTAATGGTATTATGTGTTCTGTTGTTAAGTTTTTTGTTGCTCCACAATAAGCGCATTTTTGTTCTTTTTTTAAAATTATTACTTCTTCTATCGTTAGGTTTGATTGGATATTTCTTTTTCTTTTTATGGGAAATAAACGATTATTAAGTTTCCACAATATGCCTTTGGGTGTTTGAATATAAATTTGACGATATTTTTTTATTTTTTCTTGATTTTTTTGTCGATAGAGAATGTTGCATAATCTGTGTTTTTCTTTTCTTTGTGGTTCTTTATTTTTTTGTTGGAAATATTTTTTTAGTTTTTCTTTGTTTTGTGCCTTATATTTTTTGTTGTATTCTTCCATTGTCTCTTTGTGTTGTTGTCGATATTTTTTATCATATTCTCTTTCTTTTTCTTTATGTTCTTGATGATATTTCTGGTTATATTTTTTCATATATGCTTTTTTATCAAATGTCATATTCTTTTCTCTTTTTTTATGTTTGTTGTTTTAGTTTTTTTATTATTTCTTCTTGGTTGTTTGGTGGTAGGGGTGGTATTATGTTTTGGTTGTTGTTTTCTGGGGTTATTATTTGTTGTTCTGAGTTTGTTATTTGGTTGCTTCTTTTTCTTATTTCTTCGTCGATTTTTTGTTTTTCTTCCGTGTATTTTTTTGCTTGTTCGAGTGGTGTCTTGGTTTTTTTGAGGAATTTCATTTTTTGTTTGTTGATGTATTCTTCTTGTTTTTTTACGTATTCTTCTCTTTCTTTTTTTGCTTTTTCGAGGTATTTTATTCTTTTGTCGTTTTCTTTTTGTTGTTTTCTTATTTCTTTGTAGCTTAGTATGGGTTTTTGTGGAGCATATATCATTCCTTGTTGGTTTGTTTCTGGGCTTGTTGGTAAGTCTTTTCCTGCTTCGATTTTTTTTTGGTATTGTGGCGTTATTATTCCTGCTTCTCTTGGTTTTGTTTCTTCTATTCGTAGGTTGTAGGGGTTGGGGTTTGCTCTTTTTTCTATTGTTCTTTTTATCAGGTAGTATGTTAGTAGCGCTAAGAGTATTGTTGTGAATGTTCCTATGATTGCTTTTATTAGTAGTTTCTGGGCGAGTTGTCCTGTTAGTTCGTATAGTGCTTGGAAGTTGTCGTCGATGTATTGTTGTCCTGTTGTTTCTACGTCTTGCATTATTTTGTCAATTTTTGCGTCTATGTAGCTTTTTATTTCTGTTCTTGTTTTGATGTTTTCTTGTATTGCTATGTTGTATAGTGTTGTGTCTATTGGAGTGTTTTCTTGTGCGATGCTTGTTGTTGTTAGAATTAGTGTTATTATTATGAGAATGATTGATAAGATTATTTTTTTCTGGGGGAGACTTTTTTTTATCATCATTATCAATGGGGGGAAAAAATTGTTTATTATTTATTTTTTATCTATGTTGTTGGTGGTTTATATATTTATCCTTTTTCTTCTTGCAGTTTCTTGTGGGTTTTTTATCCGAAGTTTATTAATGCCCATATCATTATTGCGATTATTGTTATGAATATCCAAATCTTGTAGTCGAATATGTTTAGTTTTCCGAATAGTGCTAGTCTTGGTCTCATGTCGAAACATTGTATGCTTATCATTTTGTCATATCTTAGTGTGTTGCTTGTTCCGTATAAGTCTTCGGGGTATAGGGGGTTTGCTCCTTTGTCTTTTAGTTTGTTGTCCCATTTTTGTCCTATTGTTTGTAGTTTGCAAGTGTTGTCATCGCATTTGTAGGTGTTTGTTTGGTAGTCGTAGTAGTATCCTATTGGTGGTTGGCAGTAGCTTCCTCCTGCGTTTTCGTTGCAGTTAAGTTTTTCCCATGCGCTTTTCTGGATTATTTTGTATGCGTTTCCGTAGCATATTCCTGTTTCTGGGTCTATGTTTGCTTGTAGCCAGCTTTGTCCTGTTGGGTTGTCGATTTTTACTATGAGGCATTCTGAACATTTTATTCCTGTGTAGAACCATCGGGGGCTTGTTATGTTTGTTTTGTTTCCGTTTGGTAGGTTTATTGTTCCTCCGTTTAGTTTTACGCTACAACTTGTTCCTTTGCTACTGCTTACGAATAATATTTTGTCCATTGCTATGTCGTTTGTTCCTGCTGTTGCTTCGTCTGGAATGTCTCCTATTAGGCTTGCTGTTGCTAATGGGTTGAAGCCTATGCTTACTGGGACTTCTGCGCTTGTGCAGTATATTCCTACGAAGTTGAATATGAATGTCAATAATACTCCTATGAGTAATATTATGAATAGGAATATTGCGAAGAGGATGGGTTTTGGTAGTATGTGTGTTATTCCTTGAAAGAAGTTTCCTATGCTACTCCATATGTCTCCTAATAGTCCTTTTTTGTTTTTTAGAAGGGCATAATTTTTTTTCATAAGGCTTGCTCCCTTTCTTTTTTTAGCCATGAATGTTCTTCCTTATTATTAGTCCGATGATTATTATTACGATGAATATTATTAGGTATAGGAAGTATTCTAGCATTAAGTCTCCTATTGTTGCGAAAAATCCTAGTGTCATGTTCTTGAATATGCAGGTGTTTCCTCTATTTATTCCTTGATTGTCGCATAGTGTGTAGTTGAATTTACTGCATTCTCTTCCTTCTGGTGTTAGTGCTAGGCTACATCTTCCGCTTATGCAGTCATTGTCTTGTGCGCAATGGTTTCCTATTCCTGTTGTGCTTAGGTTTCCGCATAGCCATACTCCTTTTATTGTGTCTATGCAATGTCTTGGTGTTGCTGGCATTATTCCTCCTGTTCCTCCTGTTGGTGTTGTTACTCCCATTATTATTTCTATGGTTTTTGTTTCTCCCGCTATTATTGTTGTGTATAGTGGTGTATAATCGTATCCTTCTTTCTTTGCTCCTACGAGTAGTTTGTCGCTGGGGTATACGTCGAATATGTATATTGTTCCTTGTGCGTTGGTTATTCCGTATCTTGTGTTTCCTGTTACTACGTCGTTTGTGCTTACGAGGACGTTTTCTAATGGTGTCATGTTTATGTCTGCATAGACATAGACTATGAGTATTCCTGTTGTTGGTGTTTCATTGGTTGGTGGTGTTAGTCTTCTTATGAATACATCGTTTCTGTGAGGTGATGGGTAGTAGTATTGTATGTTTGGTGCGTAATCTGTTTTTGTGAATGTTGTTTTGTGTATTGAGGTGTTGGTTGCTATGAAGTCTGCGTATCCATTATTATCTGTTGTGTCTGTTCCTATTCCTTCTACTTCTACGTTTACTCCTGATAATATGCTTCCTGTTGTGTAGTCCATTACTTTGAATAGTATTTTTAGTGTTGCTTCGCAGTCTTGAACATTTACGCTTGTGGTGTATGTTGGGCTTGTTGCTCCTCCTTGGTCTCTTGCCCATGCATTAATGTTTTTGTTTCCTGTGGTTGTGTATGAGCAACTGAATTTGTTGTAGAATGTCCATTGGTTTGCTGTTCCTCCTGTGCAACTGAGTGCGTAGCTTATTGTGTCTCCTATGTCTGGGTCTGTTGCGAATATTTCGAATTCTACTATGTCGTTTTTGCATGGTGTGTTTGTTGTTTTTGTTACTTGGCTTATAGTTGGGGCATTAGGGATTGCTACTGGAACAAATGTTTTTTGGTAGTAGTATAGTCCGTATGCTCCTTCTTCTGCTGTGTGGAATTTTCCGTTATCGTCAAGTCTTTGTATTTGTAATACTGTTCCGTATAATGCTCTTGTTAGGAATTGTGCTATGTATCCAGATTTTGTTGCGCTGTATGTTTCGTTGTTTCCTAAGTCGCATATGTATAGGTATCTTAGTCCGTCGTTTATATCTATTATTCCTATTGCTATTTCGTTTTCATAGAGGTTTTCTATGCTTGTTATTTCGAGATTGCTTGTTTCTGTGTAGCATTTTTTTTGTAGTGTTGGGTTGCTTTTGTTTGTTACATCGTATTTTCTTATTTCGTCTTTTCCTGTTATTATGTATAGGTTGTTTCCGTCGTCTGTTGTGTCGAGTAAGTCGTTGAATGTGTATGTGCTGATAGTTTTTGTTATGTCTATTGTTGATAGTTTTGTTTGTGTTGTGCTGTCCCATATTTGGATGTCGTTAGAGTATCCTCTGTGGGCGTATATGTATCCATTTCTGTATTGTAAGTCTCTGCATGGGTTTACGTTCATTTGGTTGTCATAACTTTTGCTTGTGGCATTGTATCGGTATATATCATCGTTTTCTATTCCTGTTCCGTCTTGGCATACCCATGCTAATTCAAGATTTTCTGCTGATACATCGTTTATTCCGTCGTTTTCGAATATTCCGAAGCCTATTTCGTCTTCGTAGGTTAATTCTTCGGCGTTTAGTTTTGTTGCGTTAATGTAGGTGTATAGTTCGTTGTTTGTTCCTATGAATATTCTGTCTGCTCCCGTATATATGTCTATTTGGCTTATTTGGTATGGGTTGGTGTTTCCGTCTTGTTCTAAGCTTGTGTTGTGTCGTTGGTATATTATGTTGGTTGGTTGTGTTAAATCATAGCTTGTCGTGTATAAGTCTCCTGCTAAGTTTTCTATTATTGAGAATGCGTGGTTTTCATCATATTTTGTTATTGCATTAATTCCTTGATAACCATCTGGTGCTGTTTTGTATATTTGGTCTGTGTGGTATTGTGTTTGGTTTGTCATTGCTCCTTGTGTTACTTGCCATAGTATTGCGTCGGCTATTCCTTCCATTCCATCGGTGGTTGTTGCTTGGCAGTTGTAGATGTATTCTCCTATTGGGAAGTTCGTCCAGAATATGCTGTTGAGGTTTAGTGTGTATATGTCGAGGTTTGTTCCGCTTGGGATGTTTTCTTGTGTGTGAGTGTCAAGCATTGTTGTTAGGTTTGCATCCCATATTTCTAGTGTTATGTCACTAAGTTTTCCTTCTGGGTGGTTTGCTTGGCAGTAGAATGTTGTTGTTCCACCATATGTGCTGGGGTTGGGGTTTATGTTCAAAGTTATAGTGTATGTTTCGTTGGTTGGTGGGGGTATTGGTGCTGTTGAGTTGTATTGGTATAATAGTCCTCCGCTTGTTCCAATCCATGCTGTTTTTGTGTTGTCGTCGTAATCTATCGTGTTTATGTTTGATGATGATGTTAGTATTGTTGTTGGGCTTGTTGAACCAAAGTTTATTTTGTAGAGGTTTTTTATGTATACGTAGTGTGGTGTTCCTTGTATTACTGTTGCGTCAGAACAACTTTGTTCTGATGAGGGAGTGTATAGTCCTGTTGTTATGTTGAACCATCTTAGTTTGGCATTAGTGCATAGTAGTCTTTCGTTTGATGAGTATGTGTATTGGCTATATGCGTTCATATAATTTATTGTGTATCTTGTTATTTGGCTTATGTTGTTGTATTCATAGGCTGTTGACATATAACTATTTATTGGGTGGTTGAAGTATAGTTCTTTGTTGCTTGGTATTAGTGCGAAGGGATTTGTTTTTGTTGAGTTTAGTATTAGTGTTGTTGTCGGGGCTATTTGCCATATGTCTCCGTAGTTTGTGTCTGCTATGAAGCATTTGTTGTAGAATAGTCCTGATGGGTTGTTTATGCAACTTATTCTGCTATAATCTGTTGTCATGGTTATTGTTGTGTCTGTTTGTGTTGTGAATGTGTTTGTGTTTGGAACATATTTTATTATTCTTTGTTTTGTTGTTCCATTCGTGTATAATAGCCATATGTTTCCGTCGTTTGTTTTGTCTATGTCTCTTAGTGTATATCCTGTTGCTTGGCTTGGTGCTGTTATTTCAGTCCATGTTTGTGATGTGTAGTTGTATAGTAGGTAGTTTGGTAGAGTTGTTATTGCGAGTGCGTATCCGTTACTTGTTATTGCTATGTCTGTTATGCTATTTGTTGTTGGGCTTGGTGTGTATTGCACCCAGTTTACTGCTGTTGCGAAGCTTATTATTAGCAGTAATGTTAGTAGGTAGATTATTGCTTTGAAGCTTTGATTTGCATTATCAATGTTTAGTGATTGTTTTGTTGCCATTTTTTTTTTTACCCTCGTATTTTTCTCCATAAAACTATTCCTATTAATATTAGTAGGATGATTACTATGATGGTTGTTATTGTTAGCACAGGATTTTGTCCTATTTGTTGTAGTCTGTATGGTAGCCAGTCTGGTGTGTGGTATACTGGGCTTATTGGTGTTTCGTATTTTGTGCTTGTGCTTGTGTTTGCGCTTGTGCAAAGCACTTGTATATCGTATTCTGTGCTCGGTCTTAGTTCTTTTGTGGTGTAGTAGGCGTTTAGTAGTTTGTTGGTTGTTAGGAAGCAGTTTCTTTCTTCTGTGTCTCCTCCGAATGGGTTTAGGTTGCTTGGTTTCTTGTATTCTGGGCTTGTTGCTAATAGGTTGTTTCCTTGTAGAGTGTTTATTACGCAACAATATTCTTCGTTGCTTGGTAGGACGCAGTTAATATTTATTTTTGTGTTTAGTATTGGTTTTGTGTCTAGTGTGCAGGTGAATTCTTTTGTGTATTCTTCACAGTTTTGTGTTGTGGTGGTGTTGTAGGGGTATTGTTGTATGAAGCAGTCTTCCATTAGTCCTGTTGCGTAACAGCATGAGAAATAGTTTGCGTCTGTGTAGGTTATGGTTTGTGTTCCGTTGAAGCATTCCGTGATGTTTTCTATTATGTCTGCGTTACAATAGTTGCAGTTTTCTGTTGTGTTGTAACTTGGTATGCATGTTTCGTTGCTACTGGTGTATTGGACGAGTTGATTGTTTGTTGTTTGGCATGGTTGTAGTATTGTTTTTGTGGTGTTTGCTGGACATGTTGTGCAGTTATGGTTTATTCCTACGTATTCGTAGGCGTTGACTTTTTTGTTGTTTACGTCTGTTATTCTTTCTCTGTCAAGAACTATGGGGTTTAAATCATTACTTCCTTCGCTTGGTTTGTTGTAATTGTAGTAGAATTGGTTAGGATTAGTGCTGTTCTGGGTGGTTGTGTAGTCGTTTCCTTGTATTCTGAAATCTACGTTGTTGATGAAGCTTACTGGACTGAAATCGCATTGGTATCTTATAATTGCTGATGAGCAGTTATATGTTTTGTTGATGTCTGGGCTTGTGCAGTTCTCGGCAACAAAAGTATACGATGACCCCTGCCCAGAAATAATTACTCCGAAAACAGCAGTTGAACACAGGATAGATAATATCAATAATAAAATATTTATTTTTTTCATTTTTGCACCACCATTGAAGGAATTTCTCTCATATATTCTCCTTTCACTTCGATTGCTTTTTTCAAATAAATTTGACTTGCTTCTTCTTGAGTTTCATAATATCCCAGATTGATAGTTCTTTTGTTTATCGTCATTTTTGCAACATAAGGTTTTTTAAGTTTGCATTTCAGAGCTATTGGTGATAATGAAACTCCAACATATTTAGTCCCTGTTTTGCTTGTTATCGTTATTTTTTCCTTTTTATTGTTCCAATTATTTTGTTGGCGAGTTACAAATCGCAGATTTACTTTTCTATTATCTAAAATATCTCCATTTATGTGGTCTAATATTTGTCCTATTTTTGCATCCATAATATATCTATGCAAAAGAAACTTTTTGTAACTTCCACCATGAGCATATCCATTATTATTTGGTGACCAATTTATTTTTGATACTTTATCTATATCTTCCAAGTCAATTAGACAACATTTATTTGGATATTTTTTGGTGCTAATGTCCATTATTGCATAATCTTCCATTATCGTTATCTTTTTTTTCTTTTTACTCATTTTTTTTCCTTTTATGTTTCGTCGCAGTTTATTGTGTAATTCCATGTTTCTGGGTTTGGGCATGTGTTTTTGTATTCGAAGTATCCATCAGGAATGTAATTCATGTTGCTAAATCCCCATGTGTCCGTTGTTATGTTGCATTGAACAGATGAATTTGTTAGTGTTTCGTGGTAGTGTCCGTAGACGTAGGCGTTTATTGTCCAGTCGCTTCCTGTTATGCATGGTGCGTTGTGTGTTGCTGTTGCTGTTATTGGGTTTAGTGTTATGTTGCTTTGGTTTATTAGTAAGTCGAGTTTTAGTTCTATTTGGTTTATTGTTCCGTTTAGCCAGTTGGTTATGTAGTCCCATATTTGTTGTGCTAAGTTTCTTGTTTCGGTGGCGGTGATGTTTATTTGGTTTATCATTATTGTAAGGTTTTGTAAGTAGTTTATTATGTTGTCGCATTTCTGGTTCATGTTTTGGTTCATTGTTTCTAGTTGGTTTGTTAGGTTGATTTGTAGTTGGTTTAGTTGGTTTATTGTGTTGGTGTTGGTTATGTTGAATTGCTCAATAATGGTTATGTTAAGGGCTTGTATCATGTTCTGAGTTGATTGTATGTTGTTGTTGATGGTTGTGTTCGTGTTGATTATCATTTCTTGTGTTAGGTTGTTTTGGGTTATTATGTTTGTTAGGCTTTCTTGTATGTTTGTGAAGTTGTTATTTATTCCTATTTGTAAATTGTTGATTGTCTGGTTTAATGCGTTTATTTGTTCTCTTGTTAGGTTGTTGTCTGCTATGATATTATTTTGTAATGCTGTTAATTGGTTTGTGATGTTTTCTTGTAGTGCTTGTAGTTGGTTTGTGATATTGATTGTTATGCTTCCTGCCCAGTTGGTTATGTGTAGTTCTCCGCTTCCTTTTAATTCTATGATGTTTCCGCTTGCTGTTAGTATGTTGATGTTTAGCCAATTATCGAATTCGTAGTAGGTGCTTCCGAAGGTGCTTGTTAGTCTTACTCTTATTATTTTGTCATTGCTTATTGTTCCTGAGATTGGTATTGTGTTGCTTATGAATTCTCCTATTCCGATAGGCACGTTAGGGCTTGTTCCGCTATATGTTAGGTTGTTGTTTAGTTGTATCCAGTTACTGTTTGTCCAGTTATATGCTTCGAATGAAAGGATTGCTTTCACGCTACTTTCTCCCATATAGTATAGGCTTATGTCTGTTATGTTTGTTAGGTTTGTGAAGTGTATGGTTGTGTTGTAGTCGTAGGTTGCTTGGCAACTTTTAGTTCCTCCTGATGATGAACTGCATTGGGTGTATATCCATTCTTCGTAGTCGTTGAGGAATATTGTGTCTCCGATGTAAGTTCCATAAGTTGTTGTTCTAGTGGGTTTGTTGATTTCGCTTCCTTCCATACTATAAATAAATCCTCCGTCGTATCGGTAACTGCATGTTGCACTTAGCATATATATTCCTTCGTAGTCTGGGGTTACCAAGTCATAATAGTATAATCCGTTGCTTCCTTCTTTGAATATTAGTGGTGCTTCTTTTATCCATATGGGGTGTGATGTGTTGTAATTGCTGGGGTAGTATATGTCTGCTTTGCAATGTCCATTATTAATTGGTAGGTTTTGTTCGTCGTTTAATTGTAGGAATATTGTTCCTCTACTTCCTGCTTGGTATTCTGTTCCGAAGAGGTTTATTGTTCCTGTTGGTTTGTTCATGTATGTTAAGTCAAGCCATCCTGTTAATCCACCGCTATCTTTGGTGCTTGTTAATGTTAGATTGTAGTTTCCTATTTTGTTGATTATGTTTGTGCAGTCAAAACTTATTTGTGCAAATCCTGATAAACTAGCTACATACGAAGGGTTTTTGCAGGAAGCATTATTTATTGTTAAGAGAAATGTTTGTGGACTGCTTGTTACGTAGAGGTTAAAATTTATTATTGCGAGGGTGACATTTGTTATTCCGTCTGGTGGATTGACTGATAAAGTGTAATTGTAGATTAGGTTTTTTGTGAATGTTTCTGTGTAATAGGGATTTATTAGAACTTTTGAGTAAGTTTGTGTTGGTTCAATAGCTTTTGTCATACTTGCCATGATTATTGTGAGGAGTATGATTAATAATAGGTTCTTTGAGAGTTTCATCTTTGTTTTTACCTTTGTTTTCCTCGTTTTTTATACTTTTTGGTTTTAATCTTCCGATATACTCTAATTAGTCTTGTATTTTTATCTTTGTTGTTCCCATTTTTATTTGTAGGAATATTGCTAATAAGAGGATAACTCCCGTTCTTTCAAATCCGAGCTTCAAATAAATTGGTAGAAACCAAAGAAAAACGCTTGATATTGTTATTCCTGTGATTATTTTGAATGTTATGTCGAGGAATTTTATGTATTTGTCAAGCCAATGGATTAGTCTACTTTCTCCTAAGTCCACGCCCATTCTTTTGTTGATGTTATTTGCTATTATCATTCCTTTCCATGCATATTCTCTTATCCATTTCTCGATTTTCTCGTTCATCAGTTATCCTCCTGTGGAGTATATGTCAAGTCTCATATTCTTACCTCATAGCAAGTGGCTTTGTTTCCTTCTATGTCACAGTATTGGTAGGTTTCATTATCGATTTTTTTATTGATTGTTAAGCTTATGTGGTGTGGGACTGGAAATCTGAATGTTATTGTGTAGTTAAGGTTTTTGAATATTGTTGCGTAGAATAATGCGCTGTCTTTACAATTACCACCCATCATTGCATATTCGCTTGGAGTTCTTAATTCTTTTCTATCTTGTTCTGCTGTGTAGTGATAAATGGGTTGGGTGGCTGTCATTACGCAACTTACTTGTCCATTTGGGTAAGCATTTATTTCTTTGCATAAGTCGGCGTAGTATTTAGTGTATTTGTCGTTGAGATTTTTATTCATTTGACTTGTTAGTTCTCTTTTAACATTTTCTTGTGTGGCTTCATTGCTTGTGCAGAAGTTTACTACGCACATTATTAGTCCTAGCATTATTATGAGCATTATTATGTTTTCTGCGTGAGGGTTCATCTTTTTTCTCTCTCGTCAAGGTTATCCTATCAGATAAGTAACTTATCTGTTGAAGTATATTTCTCCTTTCTTGAAGTTTACTATTCTTATCTTATCATGATAACATATGCTTCGCAAAACATTAGTTATTTCTTTCTTCATATTCCTTATTCCTTCTGGCGTAATCTTATTCTTTGGGTTGCTCATATTCTTTCACCCTCGCTATGATGGTTATTCTTTTCCCTATAAGTTCTTTTGACGTATGGATTATTCCTAAGTGTAGTATTCCATATTCATAAACTTTTCTTTTCTTCTTCCTTATCGAGTAGCCTTTTATTGGATTGCTTCTTATGAAGAATACTTTGTGAATTATTTTTTTGTGGGCTTTTCCACTTAATTGGCAACCAATAGCCATCTTTATTAATGCATAAGTGTTTTTTCTTATTTTTTGTAAGCTCGCCACTTTTTCATCTCCTCGATTTTCTTGTCGATTTCCACGAGTTTATGATAAACAACAATCCCCCCTATAATTGGTATCTGAGTTATTAATCCCATAATAAAATCTTTTATTGTCATTTCATATTTATTTCTTCTGGACGATACCTTATCAGCAATGGGATTAGTAGTATTGGGAATAACATCACCATTTCTTGTTTCACTATTAGATAAGTTATTATGCAAGGAAGCAGGGTGTGATAAACTATTTCTATTATGTTGTTTATTGGTTTTTCGGTGTTTCTTATCGTCGGCTTGAAAAGGGGAAAGCTGGTTTTCATCTTTTACTTTCATTTTCTGTTTCTTGCAGTTCTTTCTCTAAATCTGGCAATGTCTTTTTAACACAAAATCTAATGAGGACGCTATCATTATCGAACATACTATTAGGATTTTCAACAATAACCCTAATCCTCTTCCTTATTGTTCGTTCTAAATAGAATGCTGTATATTCCTTTTTCTCTTTTGTCATGCTTTTTGTTTATCTTTTGTTTATCTATTATTTAAATGTTTTGTTATTAAACACATATTTTCTTGTAGTTCCCATTTTATTTTCTTACACACATATATATAAAGTAGTAGCACAATAGTCTTTCTTAATCCAAATCAAAAGGGGGAGAGAGTAACAACGAAAGCAACGAAAGTAAGGGGGTAAAGACAAAATGGTATTTACAGGACAATACACCGAAGCCGACATAACGCCCGCAATCTTCGATACCGGAGTGAAATTGTAAGTAAGCCGAAAAGGTTTTATTACATCATTGGTTCTGGTGGGGATGGGTTCATTAGCAACAATCATAGGATTGGTGCTGGGAGTTGGTCTCGCCGTCTTAGTCTTCAAGTGGGCGGGAAAGCGCTGATTTGAGAACTAAGAGAAATCACGAAGGAGCAATTCTTCGTGATTTAAATTCTTTCTATTTCTCTTTTTTGAATTTTAGAAGTTTGGGATGAATTGTTTTCCAATTAATATTCTTTTCTTTGCAATAAAGTGTTTTTATCCAATCTTTTAATAGTGTGTCATTTTTTGAAGCATTACAAATTCTACAAGCTATTGCTAAATTTTCTTTTGTATGATGTCCACCTTTTTTTAGTGGCATTATGTGTTCTAATGTTAGTGCTTTTGCTGAACCACAATATACGCAACGAGAATATTCTTTATAGATTTGTATGAGTTCGTTAGTTGTTAGTCGATTTTTAGTATTGTTTTTTTTAGGGTGTTAGTTTTATTGTGCTTGTGTTTAGGCATATACATCTATAAGATGTGTTATGGCTTGTGTATCCTATTCCTGCTTCGTCTGTTCCTGCGTATATTAGTCCTTTTTCTATGCAGGTTGTTGTGCAGTTTTTTTGTGTGATGTTTGAGTTGTTTTGTGCTGTGTTTATCATTTTTTTTATGTTTTCTGGGATTATTAGGGGAATTAGAGTGTCGAATATTATCATTATTATTATTATTATTATCATTCCTATGATGATTATTCTTGCTATGATTTCTCCTTCCACAACACTTTTTTTTTTGTTCATTGTATGATGTAGTGGGTTCTTGTCTCGGTGACTTTCATCTTCGGATTTGTTTCGATTATTTCTTGCCAATAATCGTTTTCTTCCTTACTTTTTTTTAGTGCTTCGTAGATGATTTTTGTTCTGAATGCTTTGTTAATGTTGTTTATGTCCTTATATTTTTTGTTGTCGAATAAGCTTTTTATCTTGTCGAGGGTTGTTGGTTGGTAGTTTGTTAGGCTATTTTTGTGTAGTCTGCTTGGTAGGACTAAATCTGCTTTTGTTAATAAGTCGCATTGATGTTTTATTTGGTGAAGGCGTGTATATCCTTGCACTTCCAAAATGATTGTTGCTTGGGTTTGGCTTTGTTCTATTGCTACGAGTAATGTCTTTTTTGTTAGGCTTGTTCGGGGTTGTGTGATAAGCAGAAATCTGCTATCTTTGTTAGAGTGAATGAAATGTAGAATGGCAGGTAGTGTGTCGTCGTTGCTTGCGTTGTCGGTGATTATTATTTGTCTTACACTTGGGTGATTATCAGTATATTCCTTGATTTTTTGTAGAGTTGTTGCTATGCAATCTTCGTTGTTCCTTGTTGGGATTATGATTGTTTTATCAATATTCATCTTTTATTCCATCTTCCACTATGATTTATTCTATCCGCTTCCAAATGACAAATTTTGCATAAAAGTAATAAGTTCCATATGTCATTAGTTCCTTGTCTTTTGATGGGGATTATATGATGAATTTGACACTCCCACCCTTGAAAGGTGTGGGATTCTTAGCTGTTGATTGCATAGCAATCGCCTCCCAATAGGGCTGTCTCGCCCTGATGCACACTTGATGGGCTGTGCATACCCTTGTTGAGTATGTT
>Ga0315289_10000663_pt1 | contig 52618 bp, 34 predicted proteins | sample YL17G11_40_MG_FD_203452 | JGI IMG/M metagenome (GOLD analysis project Ga0315289, IMG submission 203452) | Sediment microbial communities from Yellowstone Lake, YNP, Wyoming, USA - YL17G11_40 | ecosystem: Environmental > Aquatic > Freshwater > Lake > Sediment | place: USA: Wyoming | collected...
ACATCCGCTACTCGCTTGCTGTCAGGACTGAAGATGAGAGCAGTGCCGATGCGGTCATATTTCTTCTCCGCTTTTCCATCCACAACCACAAACCACTTATTGCCTACTACAGCCGCATAAGCTACACGTTTGCTGTCAGGACTGAAGATGAGAGTGTCCAAGATGCAGTCATATTGCTTCTCCGCTTTTCCATCCACAACTACACACCACTTATTGCCTACTTTAGCCGAATAAGCTACATGCTTGCTGTCAGGACTGAAGATGAGAGTGTAGATGTAGTCATATTGCTTTTCCTCTTTTCCATCCACAACCACAAACTGCTTATTGCCTACTTTAGCCTTATTAGCTACACGCTTGCTGTCAGGGCTGAAGATGGGAATGCTGACGTTGTCATATTGCTTTTCCTCTTTTCCATCCACAACCACAAACTCCTTATTGCCTACTTCAGCCGAATAAGCTACACGCTTGCCGTCAGGACTGAAGATGGGAATACTGAGGCTGTCATATTTCTTCTCCTCTTTTCCATCCACAACCATACAACACTTATTGCCTACTTCAGCCACATAAGCTACACGCTTGCTATCAGGACTGAAGATGGGAGTGTATTCCCTGATGTAGTCATATTGCTTTTCCTCTTTTCCATCCACAACCACAAACTGCTTATTGCCTACTTCAGCCGCATAAGCTACACGTTTGCTGTCAGGACTTGCTGTGATTGTCCATCGTATCCATAGAGAAGAATTACTTTGAGCAATAAGTCTCTCAGATGTTTTCTCTTTTGGAAATTCTTCCTGTGCAAAGGCAGATATGCAGAAGCAAAAAAGAAAAACGGACAAACATAACATTATACCCTTTTTAGACATTTTAATCCACATCCTCTAATAATCCTCACCTATAGTATTCAGGCAAGGAAGTTTACCCCTTTTAGAGATATATTTCTAAAAGGGGTTTATAACAGTTAAAAGTCTTAAAGCAGGAAAGACAGTTTGCTTCCCTCCTTTCTCTGCCCGCAATGTGCAGATAACGTTTCACAGGCTTACGAAGTGCTCGGCTTTACCGAGTATTTTAAAGGCGACAGACTCGTATGCCTGCTGTTATCTGCCGTTGCTTTTTCTATTTTATTTATAATTTAAGTAATTTCACTCTAAAATCGGTTCTACAATTTTTCCGAGGAAGAATATTGTTTGAGATTTATTCTCTCTAATCACAAATATAAATGGACGGTCAACTCGCATAATAGTTTCCTGACGTTCTTGCCTTCCTTCAAGCGTCATTTCAACTATAGTAGCTGCGGCAGCTTCAGTCCCTTCTTCATTTACATCTACAAATGTTTTGTGCTTCACCTTACTGATATACAAATTTTCTCCAACTTTTTCTTTTTCATACATTTTTGTAAAATCAGCTCCTGAAGGACTAAAAGCAATTTCCATTCCTAATGCTTCTAATACTTCATTTAACACTAATTCATATTCGAGTTTGAATTTCGGCATTATTATAACCACTTCTCGTTTTGAAAAGCTTTTTATCCATTTATTCCAATTCTCTTGGTCTAATTCTGTTATCAGGGAGTCAATATTTTTTTTAGGATTTGGAAGAAAAATTGTCATACTGAAATCACCATCACCATAAGGTAAATCAATAGCTTGAAAATCAGCATTTTCAAAATATTGAAATACTCCTTTCTGAGACATCATTTTGCACGATTTTTTAGAGCGGTCAGGTAAAGTAAACGAGTCGTCTCTTGTATTTTCTTTATTGAATTCATAGGTCCATGTGCCTTTAAAATAGATTGCATTAATCAAAAACAACATAGTTAAGGGGTCAATTGGTGGAGTAATAATTTCTTTGATTTTCCCATTAGTATTTTTATCAACCCATGAATTTATAATATTAGGAGCTTCTGGAGTGCTGAAATTTAAATTTGCTACTTCTGCATTGAAATAAGTTTTATTTAAGTTAATGAATTCTTTTTCTACGGGGAACCCCTCACGCACCCATATCGAATTCGCAATCTGAAATACGACTTTGGGGTCAAGTGAAGTTAGTAATTTGATTAAACTTTTGTAAGATTCATTTATTTCTTTAAGTGTCAGATTAGAAAGTTCAAGTGTTTTTTGCATTGCTTCTTGAGTGCTTCCATTAGAACCATTATAAGTCATTGCAAGTGCCATTGAAACACTAAGCGGTGAAATAAAAATATTTTTATCTTTTTCCTCTTTGACAATTTTTTTGAAGAGTTTAAATCCAAAACTATTGTCTGATTCGACCAAACTTTTTTCAGCCTTAGTTAATTCACGGTTAATTACTTTATTGTTATTTTCGTTTGCTGGATTTTTTCTGATAGGCAAAAATGGACGATTACTTGAACATTGGGTGATAAGAAGAGAGAAAGTAAATAAAAGAATTAAATTAAATATTTTACACATAATGCACCTCCTATTTTCACCTTTTAAAGCAATGAGCAGATAACTCGTTCATAGACGAAATATTTCGCTTTTTGTCCTGTTTTGGGATTATAGATGAAGTGTTTCGTCTATCCCATCTTTATTCAAACTAATTCAATCAAAATATCAATCCTGTATATCCTGTCAAAGCTTTTTTAATTTAATTTTTAATCAATGTGAGATGTACATTTCCCAAATAATGAAATTCTTTGGACAGAATATTTGATATTAGACCACGAAAATACGAAATCACGAAAGTAATATTTAATCACAAAGAACACGAAGAAAAACTTTTTATTAACCGCTAATTGATGCTAATTATTTTTGAAATATTATTAGTGTAGATTCGCGTGATTAGCGGTAAAGAATCTCTTATAATTATCAGTATTAATCTGTGGTTATAAATTTCTTTTCGTGTGCTTCGTGCAATTCGTGGTTATATTCTTTTCTCTGCGTTCTTTGCGTCTCTGCGAGAAACTATATTGTTAACGCGAAGTCGCAAAGTCGCAAAGAAATTAATTTAGACGGAATAAAATAGGATGTTGTATTAACCACTAATCTCACGAATATACACTAATAAATTTAATACAATATTATTCGTGAAAATTTGTGTAATTCGTGGTTTCTCTTTTTTTTATCAGTGTCTATCCGTGGTTTCATAAGCTTGTAGCCCTGACTCTTTTATCAGGGATATAATTCCCTAGAAAAAGATTCCAAGTTACTATTTTAAATATAGCCACGAAAGGACACAAAATTGCACTAAAAATTGTTTTTTTATTTCGTGTCTTTCGTGATGTTTTGTGGCTTCTTTTCGTGGTTTAATTTTTTACATAACAACTTGAATCCCTGATTCTTTTGTCAGGGATATAAATTCCCGGAAAAAGATTCCGGGCTACTATCTGTGTGTATCCGTAGTTTCATTTTATGCTTACCTGAATGTCCAGATGCATATCAAAATATGCCGGTTTTTTTGGATTGCCGATATAATCTTGTGGGTTAAGATGATAGTGATAATCTTTTTCTATCCATTTTTCTCTGAGGTTTTTTGCCTGTTCTTCACCTATTAAAAATGAATGTATCTTATACTCAATTTCTTTTACCTGTCTTGAATCTGCTGGAATAACACTCTGCGGCTCAAGCACAAAATCTATGTGTGAATCACCACCTGTAGAGAACGGTTCAAATTCATCTTTAGCAAACCCATTAACGAGTTGGTTGACAATATCATTCTCTTTCTTGATTATCTGCGGGGAATAGTGTTCCTTAGAAATATTTTGCCCTGAGTGTATTAGTTGGTTTCGTAATAGTCTTCGGAGTTGCCCCTGTCGTTTCGGGTCAGTAATCAGTATCGGTGAACCTCGCACTATTTTGTCATTGTTTCTGAGCGATTGGATAGTTGATTGGTTACCGCTGAGCCATTCGCAAGCCAAAATAACCGCGCCTTTGCCTTTGCCATCTATGGGACCAATAAATCGCCAGGCGCCAAAAGTCATCTTCAAGGCATAGTGAACAGAGCCGATAACAAGACTATCTTTGATTTTCTTCGCAGGCACTCCATCTATTTTTCTATGGGCATAGTCAAGTTCATCCCTGTATTTATGGGCAGTTTTATTATCCAACAGCTTATCCTCTAATTTACTTATAATATCATCATAATTTTGTCCGCTACGGCTAACGAAATCAGGATCGATAAACTGTTTCATAATGTCTATAGTAGGTTGAGCAATCTTCTCCTTGAAATTCTTAACAGTATGAATGGCTTTTTTACGTTGAGCGCTGGTATGTCTTGCCTGATGATAATATCTATCCGCCCATTGCTTAACCAATTCAAATGGGATTTCATTGAACTTGGGGATAAAAATGAGGATATGAGAAATTACTTTATTATTTTCTTTAAGCATTATTAGATAACTTTTTATTTAACAAATGTTTATAATTCAAAATCCATCCAAAATTGCTGGCGGGTACCACCCCCCCTACCCTATGGAGATAACCCCTATATCTAAGTTGTATCGGCTATCTTTCCAATAAGATGGACTTATAATACTATTAGTCATTATGTTATTATCCATACTATATGACTTTTATTCGGAAGTGAATACTATTAGTTTACAGAAAGGTGCTTCGGCTGAATCCTAAGAGCAAAATAGAGATAATAGATATGGTTTATGTATAATAAGTATAAACGTCGTAATTAGATCAGTAAAGATACTATGTTTATTCTATTAGCCAAGCAGACTTGTAGATATGAACTTCATCAATATACCAGAGAATCGGTTATGTATTCGTTTTGAATTATCAGCTGTCAGTTTTACATTTTAAATTGTCATATTCTCTCCACTCTCTGTGTTTACATTTTAATAATTTATTGTTTTTAGACAGGATAAACAAGATAGATAAGATTCATCTTTTACATTAAAATCAGCGATTGGATACTACATAAAGTTTAAGCCGGGCATTAACGGTAACGTTCCGAGTGTATCTGAAATTCTTAGTCTAAGGCAAGGAATTTGGGTGGAGATGCAAAGCACCGTAGTCAGATATGCTATGTTATACACACCCATAATGTTAGAAGCTTTGCACAGGAAAACGGAGAGTTCCACCCCAAAGGTAACAATTATTATCATAATTACACACTTTAGTTTTGTTTTTTAATTTTTAAGTTTGTATCAATTATAAGCTTCATAAGGCCTCAAAAAACTGTGGATAGCACTTATATACTTTTTCAAATTTTTGTATCTCATCTTCGCTCATACCTATATCTCTGAAATTTACGTGACACTTCCAATCATTCAATATACACCCGTCAAGATAGAATTTTTCTTTTAAGGTTAATAAAGGACAATCAATCTCCTTTACATTTTCCTCAGTATGTGAAATATACCATAATCCATTACAGTGATTTTTAAAAGAATTAAAATCTTCTTCTTTAAGAAAAACGGAACCAAATGTATACATCTTTGCCGTATCTTTATAGGTAAGATTAAAGATCTGAAGAAATGTTAATTTTTTATCTGGATTGCTTTCTAATCCTTTATTAAAATTTACTCTTATAATGTGGTTTAGAGTACTTGGCAAATTTTGTGATAAGAGATCTCTCTCATGTCTTGTAGGCAGGCACATACTAAGATCACTATCCCTTAAGAAAGCATTTTTAGCTGTTTCATTGATATCACACTCAATAGTTGTCATGAAAATGTCATATTGTTTAGCTTTGCTAGCCATAGTTTGGAATGCCACAAGCATATACTTAGTATCCGGGGCAAGTTTTTTGTCATAATCTAACCATATCAGGAGTGGTTCATTCCAAATACGCTCACATTTCATAAAGTCGGAAGCTTCGGCAATTGAAAGATCAATGAAGCCATAGGGTTTGTTGAAATGGAAATTCTGCCTGAGATTTTCTTTGTCCTCTACAGTATCAGCATCTTCGTATTGTACAGAAGTCATTTTCCTTATGTGCAAGTACTTATGAAAAAGAATGAAGTCTGCATAGTAAATTGAACCTAATCCAATATAATGATACTTAGAAATGTCTATTAATGGTCGAAGTTTCTCGAATGTTTCAATAAATAACTTTCTTTCAATTTGTTTTTTAATTCGAACCATATAATGGACTTTCCTATAACTAGGCAACCCTGTCATTTTATGTCCTCCATCTTTTTATATTTCGAAAAAACCATTTCTCCCATCTCTTTATTTGACATGCCAGTGTTCCCAAGTTTCTCTTTGACTTTGATTGCTTCGTGAAGTGGCACCCAAAACTCCACATGGGTTAGCATTGGGGTTCTTGTCTCAGTGTCATAACCATATTCTCCCTCTAACTTCGGTAAAGATTCATTTTGTTCTTCTGATATTTTACTTATATCAATTAAATCGATATTTTGAAATAACGATTTTAATACATCTTCATTTTTATTCGCTCCTATTCTTTTCGCTACTCTAATATAATTAATAAATCTTTCTGTGACTGCAATCATCTCTTCCCTAACTTTTCGATACAACCTTGAATCTTCCCGTACATTGTCCATCGTTGTAGTCCATGGGAGATCTGTTGGCTGACCATATACATTCAGATGTTCATCGACATGTTCTATTTCATATATTACATCCGCATATTCATCTACAATTCTCCAATGTTCTTCACGGTTTTTTAGGGGTTCTATTCTTACCTTACTAGGATTGGAAAAAGAAATGTCATTGTCCATAAATATCCCTTGAATTATATTGTTAATGGGGCCCTTATGTAAGTGTTGTTTATGTTGCATATCCAGACTGAAAAGATAAGAACTAAGAAAGACAACACCTAAAAATATATTAGCTTCTGGAATGGGGTCACTTATGTCCTTGGTTGAAATAAAACCTGTTCTGTCTGTTGTATCGTTTTGAATGATTGAACGATTATTACAAAAAATATGCCATCCGTATAGGGTAGATTCCCATTTGGTGAATCCTGCAAAAATCTTAACATCAATGCCATCAAATTTGAATGTTTTGTAATATGGTTTAATTATGCTTGGCCCATCCGGCTTGAAGAGAAATTCAAAATGGTCAGCTTCTATAGGTTCATCATTGATTCGGATGTGGACATCTTTATTAATAAACTGAGCATATATAATGCGCACTTTTTCTTTAAGGTAATGCATAAAAAATTGGTCTTCAAATGTCTTCTTGGTGTCTGGATATAAATCCGATATAACTATTTTATGGAGTAGAATGGCTGTCGAAGGTGCCTCATCTAATTCTGCATCCCAATTGTCCTTATTAGCCATCCAGTTTTTATCTACAGACAACGAGAGATGTTCCATGCCATTATCAGATTCGAAATGGATATTCTGCCCTATTTTAAATATAGCTTTTTTTAGACCTATACCAGATGCTCCAATTCTGAAGGCACCTTTGTCAATAAGTTTACCAAAAGATAGCACAGAGGATAGTAACTCTTCCGGAGGGCCACCACTATTACTTTCCATTATAAATCTATCTGGAGATAACTGAATACAGATAGTTCCCTTCTGACCGGTGAATATACCACGTTCTCTATTGTATATAAAATACTCAATAGCCGTATCAATTACTTCTAAAACAGCTTTTTCGATAGTAATATCCCGGGACAACATACGAATAAGGTTTTTTGAAGGTAACATAGAGAGTTTTTTTTTCTTTATATTTTTATTATCAGCAATTGTCATATCATTCCCTCTTTTATTTATTAATCTTCTGCATAAACATTTTTTAGTAATAATTCCTGTAAAGCAGGTATTGCCTTATCGCGAGGCATTTTGAAGATGTCTTGTGCCGAAAGAATTAAGTTGCGGCATGCATCCTTAGCATCTGCAACCATTGCCTCAATTAAATCGTATATGAATTGCGGGGGACGCCAATCTTCTCCTAAAATCTCTTTATGAGGTTTTAAAAGCGCATACCCCATTTCCACCGATTTCTTTAACCATTGTTTTTCATCCCAATTGGATGTCTCTTTATTTCCTACGTCAATCATTTGTTCAAATTGGTTTATAACCTTTTGAATAGTAGAAGGTTGAGAAATTATTTCTTTGGTTTCAGGTATTACTATGATAAATCGCTTTAAATACGCAGGTAAGTTTCCTGTGGATTCGATATGATTAAAAAATGGTAACTTAATGTTTACTCCTTCGTATATTTCAAGCGAGGTAATAGCATTGTATTTTAAGTTTGCAGTAAAATGCCATACATAGCTCGGTTTCAATTCTTTATGCTCCCGGACGAAAAGTATCTCTCCATTTTCCAAAGGGTAAGGGCCATGAAATTGATGTGAAAATTGATGTCTTCCCATCTGAATGAATTCCTCATACAAAAACAGCATAGCATTTAGATGACCGAAAATTTTTCTGAGATCATCATCACCTTTTTTAATTTCTATAAATTTATATTTGCATAGAGCAGAATTGATTTCTTTTGATGACCATATCACATCTCTCAGATCCTCACAGTAAATGTGTTCCTTTCTATAATACTTTACATAGGAAAACAACTTTTCAATTAAATCTTCTCTTTCCTTAATACTAAGACCGGAATCAGTAAGAGGGAAGTCAGCAATATAGAAAAAAAGATAGGCGATTCGAGATGGACAGTAGAATAATTTTGCGATATCATTCTTATTTAATCCTTTATCCTCCAATTTCTTGATGGTTAGGTAAAGCTCTTTGAGAAAGAACTTTCCAAAAAACCAATAAGGAAGCATTACAGGTGTTGGCCAAATAATAGGTTGTGAACGTCTCTCTAATATACGAGAAGCTACTAGCTCGCACATTTTTTTAGCATTTTGTGTATACTTTTCCATTTGTCCCATCAACAATCACCTCCATATCATCTTTTAATACTTGTGTCGCTTTTTCTGTCGAAGTAACACAAGGAATACCTATCTCTCTTGAAATTATTGCAGCATGAGAAAGTGGGCCACCCACATCTGTTATAATAGCAGCTGCTTTAAGAATCTGAATTGTATATTGTGGATTAGTCTCCCTTGCTACCAATATATCACCAGCGTTAAACTTGTAGTCCATGAAAGTTGTTAATACTTTCACTCTCCCCGTCGCAGTACCTGGGGATGCTGGTATTCCTTCTAAAATAATTTTATTCTCATTCATTTTATAACCCCCGTTATTGGCCTTGATTGGAGTAACCATAATTTATTATCGAAAATACACCATTCAATATCTATTGGATATTTAAAGACATCCTCTACATCTAAACAAGTCCTAGCAATCTTGTTTATAGTCTCGTCATTTATGACCTGCTTTTCTGTGTGTTCTTTTTCAACATCAATAATTTTGATCTCTCCGCCTCTACAAATGCTCATCTTTCTCTTATTCCCAATTCTCTTCTCCAATATTTCTAATGTTTCTCTATCGACGATATAGTCATCAGGTGTTAATTTCCCGCATACGATCATATCACCAATACCATAAGAAGCTTCTATTATTAAACTTTTTTCGTTAGTGGGATGGACAGTGAATGTTATACCAGATATTTCAGCTGGTATCATCTCTTGAATGACCACTGCTATACCTTCTAAATGAGGTATTCCTTTCTTTATCCTATAAATTACTGCTCTTTCATTGAATAAAGATGCCCAGCATTTCCTTATATTTTCTAAAACCAAGTCTGGTTCTGCTTTTATATTTAAAAATGTATCATGTAATCCCGCAAAGGAGGCCTTTAAACTATCCTCACTCACTGCTGATGACCTTGCAGAAACATATTTAACATCTAGTTTATTTACTCCTTCTTTTATTTCTGAGACAATTTCTTTGGGCATTTTTTTGTTTAGGATCAAACCTTTAATGTCCTTGCTTTTCTCTTGGAAATTACTCTCATTGATTTGGGAAGTTATTTTTTGTATTTTATTCAAGAAATTTTTATACCTTAAGAAATTAAAAAATGCCTGTGAGGTTATAACAAATCCTTTAGGTACATTAAAACTGTTATTCATAAGCACAGCTAATGAATATCCCTTACCTCCAAGTTCAGAGATTTTTGGTTCTTTTATTTCCGAAAGGGATTTTACCATACTTATCTTAGTCACCTAATCATTATAGGATAATGTAGGACAATGAATCAAATTTATTAATCCATTATTCATTATCAGGCTTCGGGGCAGAATTGAGTATAACTTCTTTACAAATGCAATTATACAAATTTTATTTGCACCTATACACCTAATTTGGCGGTGTAGACGCAATGCGGTTATCCCGTCTCTGAGTGAAGATAATCCTCTTGTTAACAAATTCTGTCAGCTTTTGCCCTATTTCTTCAGATTTAAATTGTCCAACGGACTTTTTATTTTGCTTAAAGATTTCTTCATAATTTAAAATAACCAAATTACTTCGTTTAAACTCAACTTAATTCAAATTAAATTTAATAAATTATCATTCCTGTATATTCTGTCAATTATTTTTAATTTAATTTTTAATTGATGTGAGATGTTCATTCCATAAATAATGAAACTCTTATGCAAAAAATGAATAATTAATAACTAATAATTAATAATTTTGTCTATTCCTGTTAAATAATTCTTTGAAAGTTAAGAGGGATTTTTTATTTTAGAAATCATCGATTGAATCTCTTTATTATCAGGTGTGATTGCAAGGGCTTCATTAAGATAATTGAGGGCTTTATCGGGCTGTTTAACATCCAAAAATATCTGAGCGATTTTTTTCAGAACTCGAACTTTGCTATCACCAAATAGAACGGGAAGAACTTTATTATAATATCTCAATGCCTCTGAATATCTCTTTTCAGAGACTCCTTCTGAAGCCTGCAAATAATACAAATCACCCAAAAGCTCAGGTGCCCATTTCTCAGGATTGTCAGGACTCTGATTAAAATATAGTTTCACTCTCCGAATTAAGAATTCATTATCAAGAAGACGCAAAACACTTAAATCCTCAGGATTAGTCTTATACGCCTTTATATACCACTTACAGGATTCTATCAAGGAATCTCTCAAACTTGTAAATGAAAGTGTGGCACTCATATAATGATAATGCCCATCAAGAATATAATCCACAGCATCAAGATATTTTTCTAACTTTTCTAACTGAAAGTAACATTTGGACTCATTAATATTTTGTGAGGGACGCATATATGCGTCCCCTACAGTGTTAGTCAGCAATGGCTTCACATCCATTCGAAGTTTTTTCAGTGTGTTCAGATTATCCAACATAGGTTGAACAGTATATCCGCTTTTCGGTGACAAGAATTCAAGTCCTGGAAAATTCTCACTATTAATGGAAGCATTTTTTAGATAATCACTTAATTTCTCCTCATTAGTTATAAAGCAAGAAACAATTTTATAGGGATTATTAAGATAAATTTCAGATAAGTCATCTTTCACAGTTTCTATTTCAAGTCGTTTTGCAATTGTATCAAAATCTATAGTTGATGGCTTATTTGTTCCTATTAATAATATATAATGAGTAAATATATTATTCAAATACCAGATAGACATATTGGGAAACATTCTATGGAAAGTATTAAGAGTCATCTTGAAATTATATTCATTCAGACCGCCAATAGGCATCCATACGACTACCATACCATCAGGATTGATTCTTTTTTTGCACAATGTAAAATATTCGAGGTCATAAAGATTAGCGTTCGATTTATACCTTAAATCTGTGCAATCTGTAGCTATGATATCATATTTCACATCTGCCAGAGTTAAATAGCTTCTTGCATCATCAATAATAATTTTATATCGTGAATCACTCTTCTCAAGAATATTATGATTTGCATCCACAAGATATTTAGCAGCTTCGATAACAGTCGACGAAATTTCAACGCAATGAATTTTTTCAAGGTCAGGATATAGGGAATAAGAATAACTTGCTCCACCACTCCCAAATCCAACTGTAAGAATCGACTTCGGATTTTTGTGTAATAACATTGGAATGTGAGCTAAACTCTTCTGGTCAGTTTGCAAGATTGGGTCTGTTCCTGCGACCCAGACATTATCAACATAAATCGCTCTATAGCCAAGTGTGTTCTCAACAACTGAGACCGTAGCTAAAGGTCCTTCTTTATAAAAAACCATCTTTTCCGATGGGGCAAGATTATGAAAGATTATTCCTCTTGGATACCGTATTAAAATGATAAGTATCGCAAGAATTGTTAGCGAAAATAAGATGTTTTTGACGACCTTTTTTGATGCGGGATTGATAAATATTACAAATCCTCCTGAGAGAATGTTTAATATCGCCATAATTAAGATGCTCTTGGCGAGACCAGCAAAAGGAATTAAGAAAAATCCTGTTATAAATGAACCTAAAATTGCACCAAATGTATTGACTGCATAAATTTTCCCTATATCTTTGCCAATTCTTTGGACATATGTTGTCATTCCGAACTTGTTTCGGAATCTCGAGTGGGATGCTGAAACAAGTTCGGCATGACAGACAGGAGAACCATTGGATAAAATAATTTTCCCAACTATTGGAAATGTCATTCCCATCAGAAAAGTTGGAAGAAACATCACAAGAAATGATTTGAAAAATACTGCTAATAATGATTTAAACCAGAATTCTGTTTCTGATAAGCCCAATGCAGGTTCAAAGAGACCACTCATTGACAGTATCATTTTAATAGAAAAAAATCCAGATAAACCTATGAGAACCTCTATCAGTCCGAAAAGTTGAATTGGATTCTTTTCTCTATCTATAAATTTTGTGATGACAAGACTTCCCAAAGCAAGTCCTAATAGAAATATTGTCAGCATTCCCGAAAAAGCATAAGTGGTATTTTTAAGGATATGAAAGGAAAAGACTAATGCTCTTGTCCAGACTACTTGATAAGATAATCCTGCAAAACCTGATAGTCCATACACTAAAATAATAAAAAATAAAACGCTTTTTGAGATTTTACCTCCTAATTGCGTTCCATCTCCCCCAACTTCCACTTTCAATGGTGTGTTGCGGTCGGATTTATCCAACGTAAGTCTAATAGATTTGTCAATCTCTTGTTTCATTAATACTTTCTTGCTTAAAAATAAAGCGATAAATGCTACGGCAAAGTTAATGATAGCGGCAAAAAATGTCGTTCCCCAAATCCCAATTGATGCGATAAGAATAAATCCGGACAAGAAAGAACCCAAAACAGCACCAAATGTGTTCAAAGCATATAATAAACCTAAATTCAAACCAGATGTTTCTCTGCTTCTTATTAAAAATTTTGAGAGAACTGGGACAGTCCCTCCCATAAAAGAGGTCGGAATAATAAGAAGTAAGAATATAAAAATAAATCGTATAAGACTGAACGTGAAGAATGATGTATGAAAGGTATTATAAATCAACGAGTAAATAGGCACAAAGGACTTTAGTATAAAAGGAATCAGGATACCAAAAACACCAATTCCAATTTCTAAAAAGGCATAAACTTTGATAGGATTAATAGAATTTCCCTTACGGAAAATGATCGTGGATTTATCTATATATCTCCCAAAGATATAACTCCCAATAGCAAGACCTGCCATAAAACAGGTCAGCACTGTAGTTACAGCATAAATTGTGCTACCGAAGATATAAGTTAATTTTCTCGTCCAGACAATTTCATATATTAATCCGCTTATGCCAGAAAAGAAAAAGAGAACAAATACGAAACCCCTGATATTTTTCTGATTTTTCACGTCTGATGAATTAGTCATCATAATACAAATTTATTAAGTGATTGTTTAAAAACCCCATTGTTTATTATAAAAACGAGATTGCTTCATGATAAGACTGTTCGCAATGACACTTCTGATGAGTCATTGCGAGGAGCGTTAGCGACGAAGCAATCTCGCATTTATGTGTTTTTAAACAATCACTCATTAATTTAATTTTTATCGAAAGGTATGAGTTACACTATCAAAAGTCAAGGAATTATCACTTTTGGGAACATATACGGATGTATGAAATTATCTAAATAAAAACAATAATCAATTTAGTAACTCAGATATTAAAATATCAAACTTCTTATGAATCGAAACATCATATTATATGATTATTTGTAGAGAATCGGGACACAAATATTTTTCTTGAAAAGGACTTCACCTTAATTTAATGATTCATAAATTACTTTATAATAAATCAAATAACTCACATAACTCGCAGTTGTGCATTATCGATGTAACGCGAGATTATGTTTTGTGAATATATTGATGGATCTAACCCCTCACCCTTCCCTCTCCCCTCAGGGGAGAGGATTAAGGTGAGGGGTTAGATCTTTTGAGTAATTATGAAATCTTTGATTTGTGAATAATATTTTTGGAAAATTTATTAGTGAAAATGCATTTAACCTGCTAAAGCAGGGACTACAAACCAAATAATAAAAAAAATAAACTCAATTTCTGGAGATAAACAATGATTAAAATCAAAAGCCTATCATTCATAATGATTTGTGTAATTATCTTTATAACATCTTTTATATTTCCATCTGACAACTATGAGCTATATAAAGAACGCCTGAAAAACGGTGGTCTATTATGCAAAAGAATTGATAACGTAAATGAACTTGTTTCTGGCACAAATGATTCTTATAATCGAATTGGCGATTATATTATTCAGAATAATAAAATAAGAATTATTATCTCTGAACTAAATCATAATGCTGGTAATATGAGCAGTGGCGGAAATATCATCGATGCTGTTAATATGAAGGATAAAAGAGATCAATTGGAATCAGTTTTTCTAACAATTAATGATAACTTCTCTCGTCAGGTGATTTATGAAAACCTGGAAATTATCAATGATGGATTGAATAATGAGGAGGCAATTATTAGAGTGAGTGGTTATGATAGCTTGAATGAGAAAATTATTTTTACTACAGATTACATTCTTCAACCTGATGCTAATTACGTAATCATTAAGACAAAAATTCAGAACAATGAAGATAAAAAAATCGAAGGGTACCAGATTAGCGATTCAATTCAGTGGGGTTCATCCATTAGATTTTTGCCTGATTATGGGAATGTATTGGAAATGAAGAAGAAATATATTTCTGACTGGATAGCATCTCAAGGCGCATTTGTTTCGTATGGATATACCACAAAAACTGGTAATCTGGAAAGCATTAGCGGTGATACTTTTACCGATGTCAAAGTCGCTTCTTTTGACTTAGAACCAGGTAAAGAAATGTTCCTCGAAAGATATTTTATCGTAGGTTATGGCGATACCGCCTTAATTAGTAATATTGCTTATGACCTTCAAAAAAAGGAAGTTGGTAGATTCAAGGTAAAAGTCTTAGAATTAAATACTGAAAAACCTATAGAAAAAGCAGAGGTTAAAATAAGGCATGGACTTGAAGGAAAAGCAAGATCATTTTCGACTTTATATACAGATGAAAATGGTGTATTCGAAACTTTACTACCTCAAGGTTCTTATGGTGCAAGAGTAGAGAAGGCTTTTGCAAGAGTAGGACCGAAATCTATAGAATCCTTTAAAATAACTCCTGGAGCAGTGGTTGAAAAAACAATACATATTTCTCCACCCGGACATATCAAATATAAAATTGTTGATGCAGAAACAAACGAACCTATACCAGCTAAATTAACATTTCTATTGTTAACGGAAACACGTGGCGCTCCGTTCCCTTATGATTATAAAGCAGATGGCTCTTCTAATGTAATTTATACAGTAACTGGTGAAGGAGAAAGTGAATTTGCTGGTGGACAATATAATATAATTGCAAGTCGGGGTATTGAATATGAAATTGATGAAAAAAGGGTAGAAATAAAATATGGAGAAACAACTGAGGTTGAATTTAAATTGGAAAGAGTTGTGGACACGACTGGCTATATTTCCGCCGATTTGAATGTCCATTCTTTATATACAAGTGATTCGAGAGTTTCAATCCGTGACAGAATTATATCTGCTGTTGGAGAAGGAGTTGAGTTAATCGTTTCCGCTGATAGGGAACATTTAACTGATTATAATGATATGATAACAGAACTCGGAGTAAGCCAATATATCAAAGCAGTAATAGGATGTGAATTTGTCCCTTCAGGAGAATCTGTTTTTGGGTCTTTTACTGCATTTCCATTCCCTTCGGAGAAAAAATACGAAGAGTTGGGAATAAAAACTCATAATACAAATCCATCGGATTTGCTTAAGTCCGTAAGAAAAAGTTTGAATAATGATGGAATTATAATTGTTAATCAACCTCGGATAAGTCAAAACTTAGGATACTTTGAGTATTTTGGCTATGATAGAAAGAAATTTACTCTGGAAGGCATTTCTTTTGACTTTGATGCTATAGAAATATTTAGAAGTAAACGAATTGATAAGCTTCAGCTTGCTATCCAGGATTGGTTTGCCTTGACACGAGATAGAAAAATATTCACTGCTGTTGGTTCTTCTTCTGCTAACAACATTTACACAACAGAGGTAGGATATCCGAGAGTTTATATAAAATCTTCAACAGATGATCCATCTCAAATTAATATCAATGAGATTGTAAAAGCAATAAAAGATAAACAAGTGTTTATTACAAACGGTCCTTTCGTTAAATTTAAAGTAAATGGCAATGATATTGGCTCTTTAGTTAATAACAATAAACAAAAAGCGATTAATTGTGACTTAATGGTTCTGGCACCGAAATGGATAGATATTACAACAATTGTTATCTTAAAAGATGGGCAGTTTTGTAAAGGGATTTCTCTTCCTGAAAAACCTTTGAAGGATAGACCCGTTGTTAGAGAAAATTATAAGAATTTTCAATTATCAGCCCCAAACGATATGGCAATAACAGTCAGGGTCTTAGGTGCGAATACACTTGACCCCGTCATATCTAAATCTTATGGAGAAATGCTCGGAGTAACGCCTGTGGCAATCACAAATCCCATTTTTATTGATGAGAATGGTGATGGGAAATTTATTCCTAAAAAAATTGAAGTAACAAAAGAAGAAAAGAAACCGAGAATTGAAATAGCTCCCAAACCCAAGAAGCCAACTGATTTAACAAAAGAAGAACTGGAAAAGTATAGAGTCAAACGAACAAAGAAAGAAGAATTCGGGCTCGTAAAACCGAAAATAATTGAGGAAACAGAATATAAACCTATGAAGTAAATATCTGAAGATGGTGCAGGATATAATTCTGCACCATCCTTTACAATTCATTTTATTTCATAAAGTTTCATAACTCCATTTCTTATTAAGAGTTCAAGATTATTCTCAGCCATTTTTTCAAAGAATTCTAATTCTTGTCTTCCAATTTCTCTTGCTTGTTGATTGATTTTATTCTTATAGGATGAACCAAACCAGAATCGAGGAATATTTGTATCGCAAAGTATATGTGTGAATCCCATCTTTTTCAATTCTTCAGCAACCTGTGCTGTGTCATTATATTTAGACATTAAAGTTGCAAAGATATTTCCATACGTATCTTCTTTATAATCTCGTTTTAAATAATAACCTCTCTTTTCCCAGAGCAAATATATCTTTGCAGAGTCATTCAGATTATCATTTATATATTCTATCAAAGGCTGAATTCCTACACTGTTATTTCGCTCTAAAAATTTACTTTTGCTTTCGAGTCTGAATATATAGCTAACAGGATTCTTAGTAATAAGAAGAAGAATGTGAGAACACATAATAATGAAAATTGAAATCAGAATTAGAATCTTAATAGTGTGATTGAAGAATCTTATTCTCCCATCCTGATTCTCCGATAATTTATATATTATAAAGGCAATGAGAATCGACATAAAAGGCATTAGGGGTGTAAGGTATCTCGTTAACGGTTGAATAAATAACCACAATAAATAATTTATGACTATGTAAATTATAAAGGCGATGATGACTCTGCTTTTTTTCTTTATGAAGATAATAAATGGTAGGAACATCAAATAAAATGGTGAAATAAGACTATCAAAGACTTGACTTCCCCATTCACCGTAAATAGTTGCATTGTATGGAACGAGTAAAAGTTCTTTTACTGAATATTCTGGGTATGCAATTTTATAGAGGATATGTGCCCGATTGACTAAGTAGGCGAGGTCACGTGACCTCGCTTTATAAGAATTTGTATTTTCAGCCATAGTTGGTTTACTCACAAGTCCTACCGCCAAAGACATAAGTTTATCAATTCTGAAAGGTTCAAATGGATTTTTAAAATAAATTACATTTTTAATAATCCACGGAGAAAAGAGAAGAAAAACTACAATTAGATATCTTGAAAATGAGGATAGTAATTTTAAAAATTTATCTTTTAAAATAAAAATAGAATAAAAGAATAGGACTGAAAGGAGACTAATAGTTGAAAACAAAGAATTGTATTTAATCCCTAACGCAAATCCTGCTGTTATCGCTGAAAAATAAAAGTAAAATGATGTAGCATCAGAGACAGACGATTCACGTCTGTCCCTAACTTTTTCTAACCATATTAATATCGAGAATAGAGCCATTCCATCAAAAAATGTCTGAGCAAGCTCCACATTGGCTCTGGTACTATTATAATAAATAACCCAACTGCAATAAAATATAGCTAATGGTAATATTCCTGAAAAATTTATTTTGGTAGGGAACGGTTTTGAACCGTTCCCGACAATCGATTGAACTACAAAAAATCTTTTTGATATGGAATGAATTAGAATAATCACAAGAATCCCGAAATAAAAATTAATGAGTTTTGCAAGAATATCTCCTCTGAGGATTAAAGCTAACGTATACAACATTTCTGTGTTTTGGGGATAATTAACCTGCGAACCTATATTTGTTATTAGATAAAAGCCACCGTTCTGAATGTATCGTAAAGGTGCCGTAAGATGATATTGCTGTTCATCATGACCAACAGGAGGCGTTAACGTAAAAAGTAAATTTATAAGTATGAAGACAATCAAAAAGAATAGGAAGATATATTCATAATTGGAATTCGATTTAAGAAGTGGAAATCTAATTTTTTTGATATTTGAAATAATTTCCTTTATCGAAATAAGAACGAGGATGAACAAAAATGAGAGAACAATTGGCTTTCGAAGAAGATGTGAAAAGGTTAAAACCCCCATCCCAAGCGATAGAATGATAAATCCCAGAGCTGATGAAAATACAAATTCAATGTCTAAATCAAGCTGAATCTTCAAAACGAATTTTATTATAGTCTTCCCCAAACAAAAGGCAAGAAAGGCTAATAATACTAATAAAATTATATCTGGTATGACGGTATCAAAGATATTAAAGAATATGACATAATCTGAATGATTTGTAAAATACCCAAAAAAGATAAAGATAGACCAGATTAATAAAAGTGAGACCAATAAAAATTCTATAAGATGCTTATCATTTTTCATTTTTGTATCACTTATATGTGGTGCGACATTTATGTCGCAGATATTGCGAGATAAATCTCGCACCACACCTCAATGAGACTATAGCAGTTTGATTTATCAAACGATTATCGTCGCATAAATGCGACCGCTACAACAAATCGGTTGTCATTGTGTTATATATGGAACGCATATATGCGTTCCCTACAGATTTAGGCAAACATAAAATCTGCTATTGAAATTTCATTATATTGCATTAAATAAAATATTCAAAACATATATAATGTATCTCTAACTTTTCTTAATATGTTTATTCCCCTTAATCCGAATAATGATATTAATAAATAAAAATATGATTTAAGATTAAAAGGATAATACTTTATAGAAATTAATAATTCTTTTCTCAATTGAAATATTTTATCTTCTCCTAATAAATACATAGCTTTGAGAAAATGATATTTTGCTTTTGCCCGGTTACTTTCTATTTGAATATTATCCAAACTAAAATCTTTAAAATAATTCTCGTAACTATCTTTCCCGAACTTCTTCCTTTCACAATAAAACATTTTAGCTATTTTAGCAAACTCCTCCTGGAGTATAAAATTTCTTATCGACAGATTTTCCAGAGATATTCTGACTTTGTATAAATACTCTGGCAATATATAAATATTTTGTTTATCAATGATTCTTAGCCATAGGTCATAATCCTGAGCATACTTGAATTGTTCTCTATAACCTCCTAACTCTATTATCTCATTTTTTCTGAACATAACTGAGCCATGCACAATGATATTTTGCCTTTTGAGATACTTTCCAATTTGCTCAGGGCTTAATTTATAATGTTTCGGATGAATTTCATTACCTTTCGAATCCATAATTGAAGCCGATGAGCTAATGAGGATTATGTCTGGATTCTCTATAAATAATTTATATTGCTTTTCTAATCTTGTATCGAGAGATAAGTCATCAGCATCCTGACGAGCAACAAATTTACCTTTTGCAATCGTTAGTGCCTTATTTAAAGATTTTGTTAAACCGAGATTTTTCTCATTCCTTACAAGGATTATTCTATTATCATTTGCCTGATATGATTGAATAATTTGAAGAGAAGAGTCGATCGAAGCATCATCAATAATAATAAATTCAAAATTTTTGAAAGTTTGGTTAAGAATGCTCTCAATCGATTCTCTGAGATGAGCTTCTCCATTATAAACGGACATTATTACACTTATTTCAGGATTATTGTTCATATTTGTTAATAATGATATTGAGTTTATATAATTGGCTTATAACATACTTATTTTGTATTCATATAAATTTTTTTGTTTTTTCTTTGATGCAAGAAAGAATAGTCGTGAATATATTTTCACATTTTCAAAATAATTATTTAAGTATTCTTTTATTTCTTTTTCCGTATAGATATATAAGTGATTTGGATTTTCTGTGCATTGCATTTCAGCTTGTTCTCGTGTTTCAGCAAAACTTGAACTGCCAATAAAAATGCCATTCGAGTTTAAAGATGCTACTATCCCTTGCAAATAACGTATCCCATCCTCTTTTGTAAAATGTTCAAGCGTTTCCATTGCTAAGATAACATCAAATGATATTTTATTCGTTTTGAAAAAATCAAAAATATCTTTTTGAATGAAATTCAGATTCGATGACTTCCATACATTTCTGGCAAATTGAATCGAAGGTAAATCACTGTCAACACCTATAACCAGTTTAGAATTCATAGCGATTAAAAAAGAACCCCAGCCTAATCCACAACAACTATCCAGAACTGTTTTCTCTCTTGTATAACGGGTAGCCATTAAATATCTCTGATACATAAATCGAAACCAACCATCTGTTTTAAAATCAGATAAAGTTGGGAATGACCTTTCCTCAAAATCTGAGCACCCCCATTTTTGCTTTAATGTATTTTCATCAATTTGTTCGATTATTCTCCTTCTTTCTCTGAATTTTTTATTTAGTAATGAATGACAAAAATAATCTCTCAACAACCAAAGAGTTGAAATCTTAGATAATAATTTTGAAATTATCTTAAGAATCTTCATTGACAATTATTAACTCAGTTTTATTTTTTTCCACAAATTGTTGATATATTTATTGTTTCTAATCTTATTAAGCCAGGTTTTGGGTACAAAAGTAATTAATAATAATAATAAAATCTTTGGTCGTATTAAGAATTGTAAAGGTAATTTCTGAATTATACTTCTTGCAACCGTTGGTTGATGAAAAAAGATTAAATCCTTATTTAGTAGAAATAAGAAATCTGTAAGACTTCTCTTTTTTTTCTTTGATAATAAACATTCCAGAGATTTATTATCCAAAGAAGTTTTTGTTGCTACAAAAGTCAAAAATTTTCCAACATAGAAATATTGTATATCAAAAAAATGTTTTGAGATAAGCTTATCAATCGTGGTTATGGGAAGCTCTAAAACCTGATGAGTAAAGGGTTTAAGATAATCATTCTTATAAAGTTCATCTAAGAATACATAATAAGTGCCTATGAATTTCCCATCTTTTTTCAACACCCTCAAAATTTCTTTTATATGTTCTGCAAGCTCATTTCTTGAGAACTGTTCCATTATATCAAATGAAAAAACCATATTATAAGAATTATCATTAAACGGAAGATTTATCTTATCATTTTTTATAAGATGAAATTTTCTTTGTTTAAAATGTTTTTTCACATATTCAATTTCTTCATCAGAATCAGTAATAGTTGTTATAATATTTTTTGAACCCTGCATTCTCTGACTTGAAAATCCTAAATGACAATTCAAATCTAAAATATGCAGAGGTGTATGGTGATAAGTTTCTACATTAGTAAAATCCTCAGCGAAACGGTGTCTCAAAATGAAATTGGTCGTTTTAAAATTTGGCGTTAATCCTGAATATGGATTGTATTTATTATTAACTAAGAAATTATCGTTTATATAATCATATTTGTCTTTACAAAATTTGTTTGGTATTTTTGCGAGTACATTACCGTTATAATATTTATCCACTAAATCATTATGACCTTTCAGATAAACCAATCCCCTATCGTCTATATATTCATAAAGATTACATTTTAAAGTTTCTTCATATAACAGGCTTTTAGGAATTCCCACAAATACATTAATGGAGTATGAATTTAATAAACCTTTGTTGATAAAATCCTGAGTTTTTTTTCTATCTTCTTCTGTTTCAGTAGGAACGCCTGTGATAAAGCTCCCATAAGTATTAATTCCGATTTTTATGCACAGTCTTAGAACTTCTTCTGCCTGTTCAACATTGATATCTTTTTTAAGATAATCAAGAATCCTTTGACTTCCGCTTTCTAAGCCAAGATAAAGATTATTACACCCGGCACGGTGCATTATTTTTAGAATATCTTCATCAAGGTTATTGACTCTTGTTTCACAAAGCCATTTTATTTTTATGTTTTTCTTAAGCAACAATTCACAAAATTCAAAAACTCTCTTTCGATTAAACGTAAAATTATCTTCTCTGAAATAAATCCCTTTAGCATTATATTTCGATTTGAGATACTGAATATCAGCCACAATTCGTTCAGCAGAAAAATAATTGTATCGCTTTCCCCAGATAGAACCGACTGAACAAAAGGTGCATCGAAAAGGACAACCTCGACTTGTATTCATAGGAAATACTGGACTTCCACTGAATTCATCTACACCCCAATCATAATTCAAGCCTACAAAGCTTTCCCAATCCGGTTGTGGAAGGGAATCAAGGTCATTCAGCGGTTCATATTTTATTATTCTATCCCGAATATTACCATTAATAATATCAACGATAGCTCGCTCACCTTCTCCTTGTACAATAAAGTCAACAAAGTCTGGTATTGTTTCAGATGCAACAGATGTGTGTGGACCACCAACTATAATTTTACCATTCCATTTTTTATATTCTCTTAGCTTCTGAATCAAATATAGCATTCTCAAAGTATCTCTGAAGCATATCGTATTTGATGATATCCCCACAAAATCTATGGAGTTTTTTATGAGAAAGTCGTTTTCAATGAAAGGTTGTGGTTCAAGATAGTTATCTATGAAAAATACTTTGTGTCCTTCTTTTTTCAAGACTGCAATCAAAAAAGCAATTCCAACCGGAATCCGTTTCTCAGTGGTTGAGAAGGGAGTCATAACAGGAGCCGCAGATGTTGTCAGTAAAATATTCATTTTCTTAAGTCTGTTTCATATTATTAATGGTTGTGTCGTTGTGATAATATTGTTTCTTATTCATTCAAAAATATTTCTCTTAATCAGGCTTTTGGCTTCAACAAAGCTAATAACCATTCTTAGATTTAATTTCTTCAAAAGATAAATAATCATTATAATAATTACACTGCTATGGATAACGGAAGTAGTGATTATAGCTCCTAATGCGCCCCATCGAGGAATTAAGAGTAAATCAAAAACAAAATTCAGGATGGCACCAACAACTGTCCAGAATGCAAGAACATTCACATTTCCTGTGGATATCAGAAATCCACCTGTTGCTATTTGTCCTATTCCTTTTAAAACAATCATTGGTGATAAAACTTTTAATAATATGATTGAGTTTTGATACTCAGGGAAAAAAATCATAATAAAAATTCCTGAAAAGAAAAATAATCCAATCGAAAATGGCAACATTAGAAAAAATATAAATGATTGGATTCTCGTAAATAATTCCTGAATCGTCTTGTGATTTCCCAATGTATATTCTCTTGTGATTATCGGAGAGAGAATCGTCGCAAGAACACCAACTATTATTAACGGAACCTGGTAAATCATATCGGCAACATTATAGACAGCAATCTCTTTTGTGTTCCAAAAATAACTCAATAGCAAAATGTCAATTTTGGTATAAAAATAATAGGCAAAGCTTCCGAGTGCAATGGGCAAACTATAAAAAAATATTTTTCGAAGGCTTTCCTTCAACGCTTTATTGTTTTTTAACTTATAATAATACTTTTTCGAAAAAAATAAGATGTATGAAATAGCCATAAACATCAAACTAATTATAATAGCAACGATTACACCTTGAAGATTAAAGCCTAAAGCCAGAAACAGAATAATTAAAATTAACTGTATTGGTCTAATAATAAAATTTATCAAAGTAGGAAATTTAAATTCATTAATACCCTTTAATAATTCCTCATACAATCTAATAAAATTGTTAATGAGTAAAAGAACGGAACCAATTCTTAATAAAATAGTTAAATTATCATTTTTAAGTAAAACGGCAATTTGTTTTGAGAAAAGAACACATAAAATTGTGAAGACAACTCCAAGGACTGATGATAATAAAATACTTGCCTTAACAATAGCTCGTGGTGATGCTTTTTTATATACCTCTTCTGTCAAATATTTAGAACTTGCAGTTGGAATTCCCAATTCTGAGAATATTTGCAGAAAAGAAATATTGGTAATGAGTAGAACATAAAGCCCATATTTCTCAGGTTCTAAAAATCTTGTAAGGATATAGAAAATAATTAGCTGAAAAATGCTAACAAAAATTACATTTGATAGTTTCCATAAAGAATCTATAAATTCTTTTTTTGCCATATTAATCAATCTGTAATGCGACATTTATGTCGCAAATACTTGCGAGATAAATATTGCTTTAAAAAATTTATGTCACATAAATGTGACCGCTACTTCTTTCTCTGTGCCAAACTTTTAAAGTATCCTACGTCAAGGTATATTCCTGCCACGATGTGATATAATTTAAATAAAGGAAATTTCAATTTTCTCTTTTCCCAGAAGATTACAAATCTGTATACAAAATTGAGAATTTTTTCCTCAGGGAAAATTTTATTATTTAGAATTAACCAGCAAAATAAAAATCTGACAAGGTAATTCAATTTAACTATCACATTTCCACAATCAATTTTTCTTGAAAGAATGTCGTATTTACCTTGCGGATATAAACTCACGAAAAGCGCTTTATTCTGTCCGGTATTATAATTTCTCGAACATCTGATTAGAAAATTGTTTTCACATAAATTATGATAGGCAACTGCCGCTGGATTATAGATAAATTTAAAACCACTTTTTTTTAGTCTATACCCAAATTCAACGTCCTCGTATCCCCAGATTTTAAAATTTTCGTTGAACAGTTGCATATTTTGAAATTCACATTTTTTGAATGAGGCGTTAGCTCTGAAGAATTTAAAATGAAGAGAATTTTTGTTTTTCAAACAATCAGAATTTATTTCATTTTGATAATAATCAACAAATTCTGTGTAAATAGAATTTATTGAGTGTTTATTTTCCAATGAACCAATAACTATTATTTTTGAAATGTTGACATGACTCTTTAAGTGTTCACTAATAAAGTTTGGTGGGAGTTCAAAATCATTATCACAAATTATAATAATTTCCCCTGATGCCTGATTAATTGCAAGGTTGGCGGCTGATGCCCTTCCTTTGTTGATATTATTCCTTCCCAGTCTAATATTAATCCCTTTATTGTTATAACTTTTGATTATCTCGATAGACTTATCTTGCGAACAATCGTCACAAATCGACACTTCAATCTTATCGATAGGATAATTCTGATTTAATATCGAATCAAGTAATAGATTGAGTTTCCCCTCATCATTATAATTAGGAATGGCTATTGTAACAAGAGTCATATTTTACTTTTGAAACTCCTTATTAAAAAAAACATTAATAACATTATAGGGGTCAGGTATGCCTCTCCCCTACAAAATATCAAGATACTTCTTGATATAAAGATTTAATTTTTTCAATGAATATGTCGAATGAAAAGTTGTCCTGAAAATTCTTTTCAGCATTATTACCAATTTCTGTTCTTAAATTTTCATTTTCTAATAAGAGTGATATTTTTTCTACATAATCATCTATTGTATTAGCAAGATATCCGGTTTTACCATTAATGATTAGGTCTTTGTGACCATCAATATTGCTTGCGACGATTGGCTTTTTAAGATACATTGCTTCCAATAAAGTATACGGCACTCCTTCCCAGAGAGAAGTCGAGAGGAATATCGTAGAATTGTTTATCCATTTTAAAGCATTCTCTCTATGACCTAATAATAATACTTTACCTGTAAGATTATTTTTATTAATCAAATCCGAAAGTGTATTTCTTAAGGTTCCTTCTCCAACAATGAGAAATTTTAGGGTAGGATATTTTTCACAAATAATTTTTGCGATGGAAATGATCTGTTCGGGATTCTTTTGTCTGACTAATCGCATTACGCTTATTATATACTTATCTTGACATTTAGCTGTTTCTTCTAAATCACTTAACTCATTTATTGGTGGAATGGAATTAGGAATAACAAGCAATTTATTTTCCCTACATACTTTCTTATTTAACAAAGTTTCCTTCTGATATTTTGATAATAAAATTATTTTATCGGATAGTTTAGAAAAGTATTTCCAGATAAAGTAAAAAATCTTTTCAATAATTTTATTCTCAAAGCTGATTATATGAGGTGTGAAAAAAAATTTTGTATGAGGGAAAAAAAGTTTGGGGGGATTCGCCCAAAAAATGGACTGTAAATTATGTATATGAACTATATCAATATTGTGTCTCTTAACTACATTTATGACTTCTAAAAAACCAACAAAGCTGAAGTATTTAGCCCCAGGAACTTTTTTGATGAGAATATTCAAATCCTTATAGAAATCAACAATCTTTTTATCATTCGTTGAACATAAGATATAAAATTTTAATTCCGTCTCTCTTAGTGCTATTATGAACTGCCCGATATGCCTTGTAATACCACTCATTGAAGGCTCATAATACACTTCTAATATTTTTATTTCCTTTTTCATAGAATATGGTCATAGAATAAATTTTAAATAATTATTGCTTTTGTTTAGTCAAAAAATAGCTAAAGAAGCCTGTATTCCAAAAATAAATAAGTGTTAAAAAGAAAATCATATAAACAAAAACTTTCTTCAATTTTTTCGATTTAATTAGAAACCACAAAATTAATAAAATAAAAGACAAAATCACCAACGAGTTTCCGAGTTTGCTATTAGTAATAATAGAATAAATCATCAATAATATATAAATAATAATTACAAATGGTTCAGCTTGAACTAATCGAAATAACCCATATTTACGCATCAGATAAGCTTGTGCCCATCCATACCGTTTCATCATTCGAGAAAAACTTTTGATATTTTGAGGGCGATAATGATACACAATCGCATCCGGATTATAATAAAGCGTATAACCTAATTTTCTAATCTTTAAATCAATTTCCACATCTTCACCAGGCCATAAATTCTCATTAAATAATCCTGCTTCTAACAAAATTATTTTCTTATACATCACATTACAGGTTGGATTGTGTTTTGTTTCAATAATTTGTTTATGTAATTTTAAATAATCTGAAACAAAGCCAATTGCTTTCATAAAATTATTAACATCTCTTCCAAACTCCGTTTCATCATCGGGGCTTAACTGATCACCTCCAACACCTGCTACTTTCTCATTTAGAAAACCTTTAAGCAATTCATTAAGCCAATTATTATCCACAATACAATCAGAATCTGTGAAAGCTACATATTCTCCTTTTGCCTGATTGACAGCGATATTTCTTGCGTGAGATGGTCCTTTATTTTCAGTCCTAATAATAACTATTTTATCCTGATAACTTTTTAAAATACCCTGAGTTGAATCTGTTGAACCGTCATCAACAATAATTATTTCATATTTCGGATAATTGAGATTTAATAAAGAGTTTAGGCATTTGGATATTGTTTTTTCACAATTGTAGGCTGGGATTATGATTGAGACAAATGGAGAATCATTGTTCATTTAGATTTGCCTTTGGTTAACAGATAAGAGAAAAAATTTTTCGCACCTCTTAACTTTCTATAAAGATCCTTTTTACTTTTTGTTTGAAACAAAAAACGAATCATATATTCGGGTCGAAAATAAAATTTCTTTAATCCTGTATCAATGCATCTATCAATTTCTTTTTTTGTTAATCCTGGATAATCCACTACCTGAGCCTGTTCCCCATCTCTCAACCAATCAGCCCAGGATTTAGCCGTGAGTAATCTTTCTTTTTTACAATAATCATAATATTTTGTGCCAGGAAATGGCACTGCACCTGAGAATTGAACAGTATGCAAATCAAGCTCAAGAGCAAATCTTATTGTCTTGTCGATTGTCTCTTTCGTCTCACCCGGTAACCCTAATACAAAGCAACCGTGAACATCTAATTTTGTCTTTTTAGCAATTTGCATAAATCGTCGTGAATCCTCAAGGGTTGCATTTTTGTGCATTCTATCTAGCATACCCTGATCACCTGATTCAAACCCGACAAGAAGCTCTCTGCAACCCGCCTTTTTCATTATTCTAAACAATTCTTCATCACCTGTATCAACCCGTGCATTTACAGAGAAAGTTATCTTGAGATTGCGGTTCAAAATCTCATCACATATTGCCATTGCTCTATCTTTATCAACTGTAAAGGTATCATCCTCAAAGAAAAATTCACCACCTTTGAGAACATCAGGACATAAATCAATATCCCGTTCCATCTCATCAACAACATTTTTAGGTGACCTGAGTCTATATCTCATTCCATGCATTACTTGGGGCCAAAGGCAAAATATACAAACATTCGGACAACCTCGACCTGAAATGACATCAATATAAGGATAAAGTTTTCCTCCATCAAAATATCGCATTAGGTTAAGATGATGCCAGGCTGGAAACGGTAATTCATCAAGCTCTTCAATAAGTTTACGTTTTTGTGTCCTGATTGTTTTACCATTTTCTTTATAGCATATCCCATCGACCTTCGACAAATCATTGAAATGTTGGATTACATCTTTCACTGTATAATCATATTCACCAATGCAAACTACATCAACAGCTCCTTGAGCAATATTTAGTGTATCCTCAGGTTCCGCAGAACAATGAGGACCAACCATAATTACTTTAGCATTACTTTCTTCCTTACAAATTTTTGCACATTCAATATCAGAATAAATTGAAGGGGTTGTAGAATCCAAAACAACAAATTTTGGTTTATGCTCTCTTATGATTTCTCTTAGTTTTTTCTTATCCCAGTTTTCAGCAGGGAAATCATATAATTTTACGGGTATATGAGCTTCTTCAAGAACTGCAGTAGCATATGCAAGCCAATCTGGAGCGCGAAGAACTCTGCCACGAGTTCTTGCCGCCCATCTCTGAGTTCTGCAAAAATCCTTTATAAAAGGCTCATTAATAACCAATACATCCATTTTTTAAAACCTAAATAGAGAACTCTGAAATATTTACAAAACGAGATTATTTTGTATGTCATGCTGAACTTGTTTCAGCATCCAAATTGAGATTCCGAAACAAGTTCGGAATGACACATCAACCAGTATTTCAGAGATCTCTATTTGTAGCTGATATATTATTTTTCTCTATCTATTTTTAGCATACTCAAAAGAAATGATGAGAAAATGGTCTGAATTCCTACAACAATTAGAATCAAGCCTAATAGAGCTTCTCTGACTCTGTGTAGTTCACCAAAATTGGCTTTTATCCACGTTATTAAAATAAATAAGTTAATCAGAAACCCTATTAAAAATATAATTAATCCTAAATATAATCCCTTTTCCAGTGTGAATTTCTTGTAAAAACTAATGATGAATTTATCATCAATCAATACATTTCTTGTATAAGAAATCGCTTTAGCATATATTCCTAAGTTTACCACTTGATAACCTAATAAAGTCAATATTCCCCCAAGAACGTTAAAGTGAATGTCGAATATATGTCCGAAAAATTTTGCAGGTCCTGACAATAAAGCAATAAGTAAAAATAATCCTAAAAACATAATCAAAAATCCCGGGATAAGGAACAGATGAGTTGGGCTATAAATGAGCATAAACCTCATATGTCTCCAACCATCCCGAAAGGAATGGAGTTTCGACTCACCTTTTCTCGGATAATAAACAATTGGTATTTCCGTAATTTTTAATTTTGCTTTCGATGCATTGATAACCATTTCCGAGGCATATTCCATCCCGGAACTTTTCAGATGCATCTTTTCATAAGCTTCACTGGTAAAGGCTCTCATACCACAATGAGAATCACTCACACCGGTTCTATAAAGAATATTGAGAAATCTTGATAGAAATGGATTTCCTATATATCGATGAAGCCAGGGCATTGCACCAGGCAAGATTTTTCCTTTTAACCTCGTTCCCATTACAAGATCATAACCATTACGAAGCGGTTCAATAAATTTATGAAGTTCGCTAAAATCATAAGTGTTGTCAGAATCCCCTATCACAATATATTTCCCTTTGGCTTCCAATATACCTTTGTGATAGGCATTCCCATATCCTTTAAGATGTTGATGAACGACACGTGCCCCCAGAGATTCTGCTATTTTTACTGAATTATCCACAGAACCATTATCACTAACAACTACTTCGCCTCTTATATTATGCTCTTTGAAAGATTTAAATGCTTTCTTAATACATTCTCCTATAGTTTCCTCTTCATTTAAACAAGGCATCACCACAGAGACTTCAAATTCATAATATGTATTATTTTTGTTAATCTCAGTCATAATTAAAAATCCATTTTTAATGAATTATACAACTTTTAGTTGATATTATTGTTGTTATTGTATTGATTATTTCTATCTTATCTTATCGTAAAGATGTCAATATAATTAAACCAAAATAAAGTCCTCCATTATATCAGAACAATTTATTGCAAATAATCTAAATACAAAAACCTATTCAAGATACAATAAATATTATCACTAATTTTGATTATGATGATATATATTCTAAGAATCTTATATATTGACAAAATTATTTTATGTTCATAACTTAAAAGTGGTTAAAAATTGGGGTGGATTCTATGCTGTAAAAAAGCATTAATGGAGTGAGATATGAATAGAAATCATTTTCTTCATTCCTTATTTTTCTTTTACCTTTTTAATAAGACTGTACTGAATCTAATGATAATTTTTTTATTATCTCTATTATCATTTTCAAATGTTATCACAGTCGGTCCTTCAGGAGACTATCAAAAAATTCAAGATGCTATTGATGCCTCCGTTGATATTGATGAAATCATTGTTTTTCAGGGAACTTATGTTGAAAATATAAACTTCAATGGAAAAAATATAATCCTTCACTCTACTGATCCAACAAATCCAGATATAGTCTCTAACACAATCATTGATGGCAATAAAGCAGGTTCTGTTGTAACTTTCTCAGGAACAGAAAATGAAACCTGCGTTATTTCCGGATTTACAATTATAAATGGGGCTTTAAGTGGCAGTGGTGGTGGAATTAATGGCGATGGTACAAAATCCAGAATAGAAAATAACAAAATAATGAACAATGTTGCGGCTCATTATGGGGGTGGAATTTATGATTGTGATGGAATTGTAATGAAAAATATAATTTTAAATAATTATTCACCCTATGGTGGTCATGGCCTTTATAGTTGCGATGGCATAGTTAAAGATAATTTAATTACAAAAAATAACGAGGCTTTTAAAGAGTGCCATGGTCTAATTGAAGATAATATTATAACAAAAAATGGTCTCGCATTTTATTATTGTGATGCCATCATTCAGAATAATATTATTTCATATAATGCTGGTGGGGTTGCTTACTGTGATAATATTATTCAATTCAATACTATATATGGAAATTCAGACAAGGGTATAGGTCGTTGTAGTGGAATTATCAGAAATTGCATTATTTGGGCAAATCAAAATGGTGGGATTTATCAATCATCAATACCTTCTTACAGCTGCATCCAAGACTGGACGGGTGGAGGAGAAGAAAATATTACAGATGACCCCAAATTAATGGACCCTGATGGTCCTGACAATAATCCAGATACTTGGGAAGACAATGATTTTCACATTACACCAACTTCTCCCTGCATAGATGTTGGTGGATATGGATTCAATTTGAGTGAAGATTTTGAAGGTAATCCCAGACTTACAGGTTCAGATGTTGATATTGGTGCAGATGAATATAATATAGATATTGATAGACCACAAAAACCAATTAATGTCTTGCCACTGAATGGAGCAGTTGACATCTCATTAATTCCAACTTTAGTTAGTTCCGATTTTATACCATTGAATATCGGTGATACTCACATTGCAAGTCAGTGGCAAATTGATAATAATCAGGATTTTTCCAGCCCTGAATTTGTTAGTGGAACAGATACATTCAATTTAATAAATATAAATATTTCTTATGAACAAATGCTAACACATAATTCATCGTATTCATGGCGTGTTCGGCATAAAGATAGTAGACAAGTATGGAGTTATTGGTCTGATCCAACTACTTTTTCAACAGTTGTTTTTAACCAACCACAGAAACCACTCAACGTTTTTCCATCTAATGGTGCAATAGAAATTAGCTTAACTCTAACTCTTATTAGTTCCAACTTTTTCTCTACAAATCCTGGAGATACACATTTGGCAAGTCAGTGGCAAATTGATAACAATCAAGATTTTTCTTCTCCTGAATTTGATAGTGGAACAGATACAATTAATTTAACAACAATTATAATACCTAAGACATTAATTTTTAATACAACTTATTATTGGAGAGTGAAACATCAGGATAAATGGAAAATTTGGAGTGATTGGTCGGATACAACATCTTTTTCAACATTATATAAAGAGGTAATTAAGGTACCAGACGATTTCCCGACAATTCAAACAGCTATAAATGTAGCGGCTGAAGGTATGAGAATTCTTGTTTCAGAAGGTACATATATTGAATACATACACTTTTTAGGTAAGAATATAATTCTTACATCAACTAATCCAAATAACACAGATATAGTAGCAAATACAATAATTAAAGGCGATGGTTCAGGAGTTATTGTAAGCTTTACTGGAACCGAAAACGAAAACTGTATCATAAGTGGTTTTACAATTAAATATGGTAATAGGGGAATTAATGGTAATCATACCCATGCAACTATAGAAAATAATATTATTTCAGATAATCATATATCAGTTTATTCTAACTATGCTTACGGAGCAGGAATTTATCAATGCGATGGAATAATAAGGAATAATATCATTAATAACAATTCTGTCTACGCTTGGGCATCATTGTTTGTAGAAGCAGGGGCAGCAGGTGGTGGATTATACGAATGCTGTGGTATTATTGAGAAAAACATTATTTCTAATAACTCGGCAAATTCCCATATTCAGGGTGGCCATGGTGTTCCAGATCATTATCGTGGTTCAGGTGGTGGATTCTATAATTGTAAGGGAATACTTCGAAATAATATTATTCATAATAATACGGCTGGTGATTATGGAGGAGGTTCCTTTGATGGTATAATTTATAATAATATTATTTATGGCAATAGCTCAACTGCAAATTCTGACGAATATGAAGGTCGTTGCGGGGGACTATATGCTTCAGGTGTTGTTTATAACAATGTAATTTATGATAATTATTCAAACTATGAAATTGGTGGACTCTATAGTGAAAGCACTTGTTTTAATAATATTATTTGGAACAATTATGCGCCACAAAGTCCTCAATATTCTGGTTCTTCGCCCAAATATTGTTGTATACAAAATTGGTCAGGGAGTAGCAATGGAAATATCTCGATAGATCCTCTATTCATTGATCCTGAAAATGGAGATTTTCATCTTCAAAATAATTCCCCTTGTATTGATGCAGGAGATCCAAATCCAGAATATAATGATGGTGTGTTACCACCAGGAAAAGGTACAGTAAGAGGTGATATGGGCGCCTATGGTGGTCCAGAAAATTGGAGATGGACATCCGTGATTATGATTCCTGATATGTATTCTTCAATTCAGGAAGCAATTAATAACGTTGCTGATGGTTCTGAAATTGTAGCTTCACCAGGTAATTATAAAGAAAACGTGAGATTTATGGGGAAGAATATTATTTTGCGTTCCATTGATCCGATAGATTCTTCGGTTGTGGCAAATACTATTCTTGATGGGGATTTCTGGGGAAGTGCAGTAACTTTTAATGGATCTGAATCTCCTAATTGTGTATTATCTGGATTTACAATTACCAATGGTTTTGCAAGGGCTGGTGCAGGAATCTTCGGAAATGGGACAAGGGCAACTATTGAAAATAATCATATAACAAATAATTTCTGTTATAGAATCATACCTTATGGTGATTTTGGTGCAGGAATCTTTGGTTGTGATGGACTCGTCCAAAATAATATTATTAATAATAACTTTGCCAATTTTGCTGGTGGTGGTCTCGCCTATTGTGATGGGAAAATTCAAAATAATCTTATCTTCAACAATTCTGCCATTTCAGGTGGTGCTTTCTATTTTTGTGATGGAGAAATTTACAACAATACCGTTTACGGCAATTCAGCAAATCATATTGGTGGTGGATTTGATGGATGCAATGGTGTAATTAAAAATTGCATTGTATGGGAAAACACTGCTCCTGATGGGGCTCAACTCTTTGACTCTTCAATACCTTCTTATAGTTGTATTCAAAGTTTGGGTGAATCTGAAAACGGTGTGGGAAATATTTCGGATGATCCGCAGTTAGCTGACCCTGATGGTGCTGATAATAATCTAAGCACTTTTGAAGATAACGATTTCCATTTAACATCCAATTCGCCTTGCATTGATGCGGGATGTTTCATTAATGGATTGACACAGGATTTTGAAGGAAATCCAAGAGGATTTAAAGGTGCTTCTGATTTTTGTGGTGATGGTTCTAACTATGACATTGGTGCATATGAACTCATCAGAAACTCAACTGAAGTAATTTACTGGATGCTCTGGGAATAATTCTTCTCAGAAATAAATAAACTCTTTTCTCTCCATCAACAGGAATTTATTCACTCAACTCCCTAAACAACAATAATTATTATTGAAAAACCAAAATTTATCTACTATCTGATATATTGGTATTTGAAAGTAATGGGAGAAATTTATGAATATCTATAGGAGAAAAAGAATCGAGAACCTACAAAAATCGATAATGGAAAAAGATTATGATGCATTTTTAATTTATAATAGGGCTGATACACTCTATTTCACAGGATTTAATGGCTCTTCTTCTTATACATTAATCACTAACAATACAAATTATTTCATAACAGATTTTAGATACATTGAGTATGCAACAAATAATATACAAGGATTCAAGATTATTCGTCAATCAAATGATATTTTTGAAGACATAAGAAAAATTATTGAAAAGAAAAACATCAAGAAAATCGCAATAGAATCTAACTTGCCTCTTAATCTTTTTCAGAAATTGAAGAAAACACTATCAAAAACCCAACTTATACCAGCGGGAAATTTAATTGAGTCACAAAGGCTCATAAAAGATGAAAGTGAAATAGAAAATATTCAAAAAGCAGCAAGTATTGCTGACAAAATTTTAGAAAAAATAAAAACCATTTTAAAAACTGGCATCACTGAAAAAGAAATTGTAAGACAAATTAGATGGGTTGCAGATGAACTCGGTTCAGAAGAGGATTCATTTTCCCCAATAGTTGCTTCGGGAAATAATTCATCATTACCTCATCATAAACCTTCGGACAAAAAGATTCAAAATGGTAACTCAATAATTTTAGATTTGGGTTGTGTGATTAAAGGCTATCATTCAGATATGACAAGAACTATTTTTATTGATAAAGTTTCAAGGAAAATGGAAAAGATTTATCAAATAGTTCTTCAAGCACAGGAATCAGCGATAAAAGAGGTCAAGGCAGGTAAAAAATGTTCAGAAATTGATAAAGTGGCTCGAGATATAATTTCATCGTATGGTTATGGAAAATATTTTGGGCATGGACTTGGGCATGGAGTCGGATTAGAAATCCAAGAACCACCTACTCTCAATACAATCAGTAAATATGTCCTTAAAGAAGGAATGATTGTTACTATCGAACCCGGAATTTACATATCAGGATTGGGTGGAGTAAGGATTGAAGATTTAATTTTGGTAATTAAGGAAGGAGCTAAAATTTTATCAAAATCACCAAAGGAACTGGAAATTATTCAACGAAAAAATGAATAGCCATGAAAATACACGAAACTTCACGAAAAAATATAAAAAAATTTTAACCACTAATCACACTGATTTCCACGAATCTAAATAATATAAAAAATAATTGTTTAAAAATTCACAAAATATTTTTATAAGATGCAGGGACAGAACAATGTTCTATCCCTACGTTGCTATTCTTGTAATAAAAAAATCTATTGACATAGAAATAAAGGCTTTGATAAGCCTTTGCTCACTTTATAAGTTATAGACAATACAGTAGCGGTTTGATTTATCAAACATTTTTGTCGCATAAATGCGACTGCTACATTTTCAATACTTAGAAAAGTAAATGGAGGGAAATAAAATGGCGGCTTGTAGTGTATGTGGGAAAAGATTTCTTGTTGGACATAATGTTAGTCATTCTGGAAGAAGGACAAAAACTCGTTATATGCCAAATATTCAAAAAGTCAAAATCGTCGATAAAAAAGGAACTGTTAAAAGAATTTATATATGTGCAAAATGTTTAAAAGCAGGGAAAGTTAAAAAAGCATCTGCATCTAAAAAACCAGCAGTAGCTCTATAAAATCTTTATGTTTAAGGACATATACCCTTCAACATCGAATATTTTAAAAATATAATTACTTGATAATAAATAAGATAACTAATCTAACTTAATAATATCCTTTAAGATTACGTAGGGGACGCATATATGCGTCCCCTACATCTCTCAGTAAAGTGTCCACTCATCGATACCAGTAAAGGAAAAGAAATTCAGAACTCTGGTCATAACATCCTGTCGTTGTGATGAAGAAACAATTGCCTCCCAGGGAAATCCTAAATTAACTAATTTATAATTTACACTATATTGAATTCCAGCATTTCCCCCACTCCCACCAGAATAAGTCATATCTACTGAACTACCCCCATAAGCATCTATTTGGTCGGGCCAATCCACATCATAGATATAAGTTCCATTATCAAATGTAATTGTTTCCAAGCCTGCAAAAATTCCAGCAGAACCTTGTGCATTATATGTTGCTGAATCATCACCAGCATAATCCGCTTTTAAGTAATTATTATAGAAGCTAACACCATTTCCCAGAAAGTCAAGGTCATAGCCAATCTCAGCCCCGGATACAAACAAATTCCCGTCACCAGTTAAATAACTCTGGACTCGGCTCTGTTCTGTAGCACTAAATGTGTCATCTGCAGCCGATTCTTCTCCAGTTATCCAGATAACAGCGGAATAACTCCCAAGCGAAACAGAACCGTTCTCAACCGCTTCATTTGAGGATGAATCAAAATATTGACCATAAGTTTGAATTGCTTGAGCATAAGAAATAGTGTAATCATAAGAATTCATACGATTAAGGTATTCTCTATGTAAATCATTTGCACTATAAGGATCATCTTCAACAATCATACACCAACGGTCAAGTCTGTCAAAACCACTCACAATAAGAATAGGATTAGTCCCGCTTGCTTTATATCGAACTGTAAGTGTTTCTGTTGGGAACGATTCACCACCGGCATTTGTCGCACTAATACGAAAATAATAAACAGTTCCAAGGGTTAAACCCCCCGATATAGTATAGGTTGTACTTGCTGTCGGTATAGCATTAGCAAATCCTTTTCCGTTTGTGCTTTGATAAATTCGATAACCTGTCGCAGCATCTCCAAGCAAGTTATTACCAGTGTTATAAGGAGGAGCGCTCCAGGAAAGAGTAATACCACCTGAGCCATTAAGTATAGCTCTAAAATTAATCGGTGGTTCGGGTAATAAATCGACTACCTCTCCTACATCAATAATTCCATTACCATTCCCAACTGCATCAGCAAAATATTTTACGATTCCCTGATAAACAGCTCTGGCACATATTTGCCTGAAACGTGGATCACGTAAATCCTCAGCATCACCTGGGGTATCATGAAAGGCTATCTCTGTCAAAGCGGCTGGCATTTCATTATTATTAGAGGGATTCAATTCCCCAAAATCAGCCGTATGAGTTCCTCGATTAGTCCAACCAGCATCCCAAGCTAACCGAATATCATTTATAAGTTCATTATGAACAAAGTTACGAATACGATCTCCACCCGCAACACCATCAAAAGCCCCATCCCAACCTGCACTTGAATAAGCATAAGTTTCAGTCCCTGTTCCGGGATTAGGAGCATTACTATGCCAGGAAACATAGACAGAATCTTCCCAAGTTGTTTCATTTTCCCACTTAGCATAACGAGGCATAGCCCATACTGTACCATCACTGTAGGTATAACCCATAAACCCTGAATAGTATTTTCCGGATTCTTCCCAGCGAGGTTTATTACTAACACCACCACCATCATCATAATCTCCTCTCCCTCCACCAAAGCGAACCGCATCAGCAATTACATATCTTCCAGCTACGGAACTTTGATTTGTAATGACCACAGAACCATTAGAAGGATTACTTCCAACATTAAAATAATATGTTCCTACATATTTCCAGGTATAACCATCACGAGTCTGATTTTGTGTCCAGAGGGTTGAACCACCAGTATGATTGATTGTAATTCTTGCATCAGTAGTTGTTGTTCCGCTAACTGCCCATCTGTACCAAACATAAACCGTATAATATCCCGCAGAAAGTACATTAGGAGTAAATGTTGCAGTAGCAGAAGTAGAACCAGTTACAGTAGTTGCTTTTCTCTGGGAACCATTGTAGGCGCCTGTAGTAGTTTCAGTTGTCCAGGATCCTGTTTCGGAATATCCTGCTCCCCCATAATCTATAATGACCATATTTGTATTTAAATCTCGTTCCCTGCAAGTATAAACACCTGCACCAGCATTCCAGAGATATTTTGTAAGCCAATTCAAACAAGCTTCACCATTACTGAAATCTTCTCTGATATTGTTAGTATTAGGTCTTTGCGTTACCCAGTTACTCCCATTATAATACCAACCGTGTCCAGGCGAGATAAAAACTGATTTACTACTTAATGCTCCTGAAGGTTGTCCCTGTCCTCCAAAAGGTGTTTGTCCAGCTTCTGGAGAAGGTTCTACCTTATTTGGTTTTTCACTTTCTTTTTCCGGCACAGGAGGAAGTTTTGGTAAATATTCTTGAAGAAATTTAAATGGAGAATTAAAGTCATCCCTATAACGAACTAAAATGGAAATTTGATATGGTTCATTTAATATCTCTAATGGATAGGCGAAATACTTTATAAAATCATCTGCGTATAATTCATTCATTTTTTTGTCGAGGAACTTTCTATCCATAGCAAGTTTGATAACAATTTTAGGTTTTCCAATTTGCAATTTAATTAATTCTGAATTTAATGGTAAAAAATGGGTATATCCCTGAGCTTTCAGCTCTTCAGAAGGACCATGAACTATAGCTTCAATAATGACTTTCGCTTTTTGTTCAAAGGTAGCCTTCTCTATAGATTCAAATCCTGATTTAGATAGTAAGGATGGCATATTTTCAGCTACACTTTTGGGATAACCATCTTTATTAAATATTAAGTAAACCGTATCGGATGATTTCTCTACAGTAGATTTTTCTGGAATGTCTTCTGGAGCTGAAAAAACAATTACAGGGAAAATTATGATGGAAAAAAGTAATCCTAAAATAATAATAAAATTCAAAAAATTTCTTTGTTTTACGTCAAAAAAATCAAACATATTACTCAGAACCTCCTTAATCTAATAATTCTTATTATATGTCATTAATTTTTTATTGTCAATTTCCAATAGAATTGATATATAAGGTATTATAGCTTAAATTATTCGAAACTAATAATCATTTTAGAAAATAAATTCTAATGAAACTGATGACGAATAAATACTCATTAATCTTTATAATATTTACATTGGGTTTTTTATCAGGTATTTTACTTAAATTTTTCTCCTTTATTTTACCTACCATATTTATATTAATATCATTAGTTGTGATAGGTTTATTAACTGGGGGGATAAAATATAAAAGATTTACAGATTTAACTCCTGAAGAGAAGAATTTTGCCATAATAGCTTTAATCATATTCATTGTGTCAATGTTATTTTCGCTAATATTATCGTTTTTCTTATAAACTATTCATAGCAAATTTAAAGAAAATTGATGATACTTTTCAAAGAACCGATTATTTTGTTAAAATACCAAATGTTAACTTGTTCTCGCCTTTATGTTTATTATGCAATTTTTGCATAAATTTAGTGGTTTCCCAATAGCAAGAGTTTTACGCAATTTCTTATATGCCTGTCCATTCCATGTTTCCTCGAACGATTGATTTCTGAAAGACCCTAAAGGCTGTAATGACCAACGGCAACAAGGTTGCACATCTCCATTACTATAAATCACCATCCGATTCCAGGGTTCGTAACAAATAATTTTAGGGTTTGTAATCTTTAGAATTAGCATATTAGCAAGGAAAGACACCATCGAATAAGGTTCCATATTAATTATTTTGCCATAGATTTTTCTTAAAAGCCATTTCCACCTTCCAAAACTATTATTACTAACTCTTGGGGCATATAAATAAATTCCGAATTTCATTGCTCTATTTTGAGCTTCAATAATAGCTTCAATTACCTTTTTATCTTGTAAGGATATTGTTTCATCATTCAAATTTAATCCTTCGATTAGTCTTTTATCTTTTTCATTTATTAATCCATTTTTCAATTTTTCCACAAGGGCTAAATATTCAGGTTGAATTTCCATACCCCAGGCATTGATCTCTTTCCCACCGAGTTTATGAACTAAATTTATATAATCAGGTAATTCGCTTATATTTCTATTCATCATAACAAAATTGAATACAAGCCTTGGCTTTTTCAGGTTGTGTTTCTGTTTATAATCATTCAAATACTCAAGGTTTTCAATAAATCTCCCGAATTTAGATCCAACTCTTATCTCCTCATATGTTTGTTTAGTTGCCGCATCTATTGATACATAAAGCTTGTCGAGGATACCTGAGGTCAATTTTTCAGCTAATTCATTCGTAATTAAAGTTCCATTAGTTACGATTGAGACTTGAGGTATCTTATATTTTTTCTTCGTAATGGATAACATCTCAGCAATATTCTTATGTAATATCGGTTCAGTTGCCCAGGAGAGTATTAAAACTCTGGTCTTAGGAAAAATTTCTTCAGCAATTTTATTAAATAAATCCATATCCATAAATTCAGGTTTGATTTCCGCATAGGTAAAATAACACATTATGCATCTCAAGTTACAAAAGTTTGTAACATCCATCTGGACATCAAGAAATCTTTTAAACATTACTTTTAATGCCTTTCTTAATAGCGGATCGTTCACACACAATTATTCTTTAGATATGGGATAACAGCACTGATTAGGGATATTAATTTATTTTCACTAATTAGGTCCTCTTTTCCATATTACTTATTCATCATTTTTCGTGTAAATACTTAACTGCAATACCACTATCTAAATAACCTACTGGCAAAAATCGAAAACCATCTACAATTATTATAGAATTCTTACCTTCTTCTAAGAGTTGCATAACACGGTATAGTATAGGTTCAGATGAATGAAATTGTCCATCAAATTCAATAAAATCCGGTTGTATCTCTATCAAGTACTGGTCAAATTTGCGCATTCCCGTTCTCCAATCAATATATCTACTAAAACCATGAGCAGTACGGCCATCTAAGCTAAGAATATTAACTGACCCATCATCGAGAAGAAAATAACGAACTTGAACCTCAGTTACAGCCACCTTAACTGGTAAATCTTCCCCTTTCACTCCAAGACTACGAAGATAATTATCAGTAAACTTCTCACGGTTCTGCACAGCGTTAACGATATATTCATGAGAGTATCTAACTAATGGAACTCTCAGTCGCCATTCAATGTAATAGATGGATAATAGCCATATTATAATAACAATGGTAGTAATAAATAATAATCTTCGTTGAGAACCAATATAATTTTGATACATATAAATTAATGTTCCACTACCAATACCAACTACAAAGGGAAAAAATGGAATCCAATAACGAATTGTATGGGTCGCACCCAAGACAAAAGTATATATAAAGAGCATAACTCCAATCAAAATAAAAGAAAAGTCTATTGCATTAGTCAAGACGGGTGTTTCTTCCTGAAAGATAGCAGGTCGACTTGAGATTTGCTTAATGACCACAATTCTCGAGAGTACTATTCCCAGCGTCAAGGGCCAATATGCTATGAAACGCACAATTGATCTGGGATGAAAATGAATGAAACCTATCAGTATGGATTCGCGTAATCCAAACGCCATCCTTGCCACGGAAGAGTCTTGGATAATTGTTCCACTAACATTCATATTAACAATTAAGTTGACAATAACTCCTACCACTGCACCTGCAAGCAATCCCATTGATTTACTGGAGACTGCGCGTTCCCGCCAACAAATAAATCCCCCTAATAATAGGCAAAACAATATCCCCTCTGGACGTGTTAGCGTAGACATTGTTGACAAAATAATTAGAACTATTAAAAAGCCTATTTTTTTCTTTTCTGCCTTTACAAATACAAGGTAAAATAAAGTTATATGCAATAGGGCTGATAGAATAGCTTCCATACCATTAACAGAATTTTGAAATACACCTGGATTGAATGCGAACAACGCTGCACTTATTAATCCAACTAATCGGCTTTTGTAAATACTCTTCCAGGTGGTTAAGACCATAAAGATGGTCAAAAACCAAAGAATAATGTCTAAAAACTTCACAATATGAGCAACCCAACTCGGATTTAGCAAAATGAAAAAAATTGATATAATAAATGTCCACATTAGACTTGTTGTTGCAACAACTGGCTCACCCAAATTGAATTGAAATCCTTGCCCGTGTGCAAATAATTCCGCCACACGCAGGTGGACAATTCCATCTCCAGCCCACCCCATAAGCATTATCCTACCCATTAACATAATTGAGATGACACATATACCCAAAGTTATATACAATTGCTGAAGATTTTCTTTCGTTAATACCTTGTAGCTTTTTGTAAAAAATGAATTTTTATTCTCTTGAGTGAACACTTCGAACTCTTTCATCCTCTATATAAGTGGGGATTAAGGCTAACAAATCTGGTTTTTTTAATTACTTTGTTTATGAGCCAACTCAAAAAATTTTTAAGATCAGAAATACATTAAAAATCTAAATTACTAATACCTAATCCCACTCAGTGAGTATTTTTAGGGATTCTTTCGTGTAATTTCGTTTCAGAATAATCCTATCAGTCTTTCAAAAATCGCCATAAAAAATACAAATGTCTGTACAATTAGAATATTCTTTACTTAATTTTAATAATAAAGAAAAAATCACCAATCCATTATCAATTATCTTTTATCCTTATCTAACATCGAATCTTTACTTTTAAGAATTAATATCTTCTCAAGGGACGAAATCACCATTAAAACCAAGAAAAATATAATTATCACAGTGGGAAAGATAAAAAAAGCAATGGTTGTAACTTTTCTTCCGGCAAATAAAATAATTGTTGCGATTATAAAACCCAAAAATCTTATACCAGATTTTCCATAAATTATTTTCGAAGGAGGAATATTATAGAATAAAAATCCAAACAGAGAACCAGTAAAAGTCGAAAGCAAAATTGTTACAAAGACCGCATTATCTTTTATGACAATATATAATAAAAATGATGAAAAAATCAGCACCAAAGTGCTTCCTAATCCCTCGATAAAGTTTATTATTTCAATTATATTAGTAATAATAACAATCCAGAAAATAGTTAAAAGAACTCCCCAACTTCCGACTTTAATTGGCTCTCCAAAAGGATTCGAAATCAACTCAAACTTAAATCCTGATAAATGAACTACTACTGAAGCCAAAAAAATAAATATCCAATGATATCTTCCTCTTGCATATTTTAAATCCGCCCAGATGCCTGAGATAAGAACTATCAAAGTAGAAACGGTAAAATAAAAAGTAATTCTATGAATTTCGTTTAGACTATATCCTATCTCTTTCTGTGGATATTTTGTGAAATAAATAATACACAATGCAGGCAAAAATGAACCCAGAAAAATACTAATGCCTCCTAATAAAGGCTTGGATGCTGTGTAAAATTTATATCTCTGAGGATTACTCAATATATTTCTCTGCTGACAAAATAAGATAATAAATGGCGTTATTACAAGAGAGATTATGAATGAAATAAAAATTAAAAAGAGATATAACATCTTTTACTTCCCTTTTTTGAAATAGGAAAAGATAGTAATGAATAAAGCTCTAAAAATTATCACAGAAATCGTTATTAAATCGAGAAACAAAATTTCTCTACTATAATGCTTTTTATAATAAATATACATACTCTTATGCCGCTCAAAAATAGTCAGGAGAGGCTTTTTTTCGCTACTTTTCCCTATATAATGCATCATTTCGCTATAAGGATAATAAGTCACTCTCCATCCTTTTTCTTTAGCTCTGAAGCATAAATCAACATCCTCTGAATACATAAAGAATTTTTCTTCAAGAAAACCAACAGATTCGATGACCTTTCTTCTTATCATCATACAGGCACCAGAAACCCAATCCACATCTCTTATACTATTATGGTCCCAGTCGGATAATAAATATTCCTTTGAAAATGTATTATCAGGAAAAAGACGAGTTATAATTGAATACCGATTAAATATAGCAGTGCTAAATGTAGGAAAGTTTCTACAGGAAAGCTGAATGGAACCATCAGCATTTAATAACTTCAGTCCACATATTCCTATATCTCTATTTTCATCCATAAATTTTACAGCCTTATTCAAGGCATCATTCTTAACTTCGGTATCACTATTCAATAGTAATATATATCGTCCTTGAGAAATATTTATTCCCTGATTATTTGCCTTAGAATATCCCATATTTGATTTATTTTTTATTAACTTTACAGCAGAGAATTTCCCCTCTATCATCAGAACACTACTATCTTTGGAATGATTGTCTACTACTACAATTTCGTATAGTATATTATGCGTATTTTGGGAAATAGATTTAAGACAGGCTTCTAATAAGTCTTTTGTGTTATAATTGACTATGATGATGGATAGGTCTAATTGATTCATAAAATGAAAGTAAAATTTAGAATCTATAATTTATGCAAATAGAACTTATTCATATTATGTTCGTCTTTTCAAGATAAAAAAGAGGAGATTAAAGAACATTTATACCTTAATATAAGTAAATTATTTGATAAAAAATTATGTTAAGTTTTATATTGATCTCGTCGATAATATAAATAGATACCAAATTAGGGCTAAGAAAAGAAAGGATTTCATAACAGTAGTTGTATTATATTAAGGCGGGAACAATTTTCCCGCCTTTTTTATTTCATCCTATTTTTATATGTTTTCACTTTTGTAAAAAATAGATTATCAAAGTGATTGTTTAAAAACACATAAATGCGAGATTGCTTCGTCGCTAACGCTCCTCGCAATGACACCCTTCGTTTCCTCTCCCCTTGTGGGAGAGGATTAAGGAGAGGGGTATATGTCATTGCGAACAGTTTTATCGTGAAGCAATCTCGTTTTTATAACAAACAATGGGGTTTTTAAACAATCATTATCAAATTCTATTGTTGATAAATTTACCAAACATTATAATTAAACCAATATGATTAATATATTCTTATTATTTATAATTGACAAATAAAATATAGAGAGAATAAAAGGTATTCGGTTAATTATTACGGTATAGGAGTAGAAGATGGCAATACAAAGCAATTTTATGGTTAAAGTTAAGAATGCTAAATTGAAGGATATTCTTGATGCACTGAAGGAAAAAGGAATTGAGGTAATCAGTGTTGCGGAAATATTTAAAGAAGAAATTCCTGATGGAGATCAAAAACAAGCTTAAGGCTCACTTAATATGATAGTAAAAAGATTTCTCTTCTGGATTCCATCAATTGTATGGGCAATCATCTTATTTTCGCTCTCTAACACACCGGGTAATGAATTGCCAAGTTTAAAATTCGGACTTGATAAATTAGCTCATATATTTGTTTACTGTATATTTTCTTACTTAATAATATTTGCTTTTACTAATTCAACACATAAAGATTATTTTCACAAAATATATTATTCTTGTTTGATAGCCTTTTTATATGGAGTATTCGAGGAATATCATCAATTATTTGTGCCAGGAAGATTCTTCAGTTATGGAGATATGTATGCGAATCTCATAGGGAGTGTCGCTGGTGTTTTGATATGGCATTTTAACATTTTTCATCATAAAGAAAAAATATTAAAACTAATAGGACTTTCAAAATGATAAGTGAAATAATTATCGCAGGATTTGGTGGTCAGGGTATAATGTTAATGGGTCAGCTTCTTGCCAATGCCGCAATGAATGAGGGTAAAGAAGTGACCTTTTTCCCATCTTATGGACCAGAGATGAGAGGTGGAACGGCAAATTGCACCGTTGTAATTTCCGATGAAGAGATAGCATCACCCGTTGTCAGTAATCCATCGATTGTTATTGCTTTTAATACCCCTTCTTATGAAAAGTTCAAAACAATCCTTAAAAAAGACGGATTGTTATTTGCCAACTCATCACTCATTGAAATTCAAAAATCGGGAACAAATAAGAATGAATTTATTATCCCTGCTTCTGAAATTGCTCAGAATGTGGGTAGTATTCAGACTACGAACATTGTTATGTTAGGATTTTTTATTAACAAAACACAATTAGTTACGAGTAAAACAGTTGAGAAACAAATTCAATCAACCTTCAAGAAAAAAGGCGATGCAATTATTGACCTGAATTTAAAAGCCTTTAAGGAAGGAGAGAAATACTTCTAAAGATTTTATCACCACTACGACACAACGAACACAACGTTTATTAATTCATTTTTTTTGTGCTCGTTGAGCCGTTGTGGTTAGATTGTTTTATTTATAATTGTTCTTGTTGTGCCGTTGTGGTTAAATTATTCTATTTATAATTCATATTTGTAATTAATAATGACTCAAAACAAATCTATAATCTATAGCATTGTGTATGCTGGCTATCAGGATGATTTTTTTACTGCGTAGCAGTTCAATAACAAAGCTACGGGTTTGCGAAGCTACCCGTAGAAACTATGAACGCAACGTTTATTAATTTACTTTATTATTCGTTGTGCTCGTTGTGTCGTTGTGGTTAGATTATTTTTGAAAGGTATAAATTCAAAGAATGAAGTCAAAAAGCAAAGATATTATAAGAAAAGCCAAAGTAGCTGATGTAAAGGCGATACATAAATTAATAAATTCCTATGCCTCTGATGGGACAATGTTATCACGCTCATTAAATATCCTTTATGAAACCATCAGAGATTTTTTTGTATGTGAGAAAAATGGTAAATTAATTGGTTGTGTTGCAATACATATCGACTGGGAAGACCTTGCCGAAATAAGGTCTTTAGCTATTGACAAGGAATATATCAGAAAAGGAATAGGAACAAAACTTGTCAAAACCTGTCTCAAAGAAGGGAAGGAATTAGAAATAAAAAAAATCTTTGCTTTAACTTATAAGCCACAATTCTTTAAAAAATTAGGCTTTAAAGAAGTGGAAAAATCCGCACTTCCTCACAAAATCTGGACAGACTGTATCAACTGCCCCAAATTCCCCGAATGCAATGAAACTGCCTTGATTTATGAAATGTAGATAAGATTAAATCCTAATCAATTAGCCACAAAAGGACACAAAATTTCACTAAAAAAATTTTTATAACAACCAATCTCACAAATATAAATGAAACCGCAGATTAACGCAGGTAATAATTAATTTAAAATCAATAACTAACACCAAACACCTAACCACAGATTGTTATTAATTGTCGGTTGTCAGTTTTACATTTAAAATTGTCATTATTCTCTCTACTCTCTGTGGTTACATTTTAGTAATTTCTTATTTCCTGTCTGCGTGCTCGCACAGGCAGATTAGACAGGATGAACTGGATTAAAAGGATTTTTATTATTTAAATCTGAGATTTGATACTTCTTAAAGTTTAAGTATAACATTGACGATAACGATTTCGGTGTTTGCGAAGTGCCAAAGGCATTTGGGTGCGCGAAGCGAACCGCAAACACGCTGTTAGGCGAAGTTTTTCTTCTCAAATATTTCACTGGTATTTTGCAAAAATCTTTCGAAAATGGAAACCATAAATCGCAGAAGTTATTGCCAATGGGAAAAGCCGTGGATGTCTAAAAATAGTCCAAAAAAGGAGTCTCCAATAATAGCCCCTTTCTTTTCCTATTATACCTATAAACAATGTAGATTTAAAGAATGCCATAAAATAGCAGAAACGGAATCGAAACGTCCTTTTTTGCAACGGCCGATAATCTTTTAGAAATCCCTTAACCCGTTCATAATAATACTCGGGAGAATAAACTGTTTTAAGGATCTTTTTATAGCCATTGATAAGCGTCTCATAATGCATCTTGGGGATAAAGTTAATTGAAGAATCTGTGTTATCACCAGAGGTATTCTTCAACAATCGATTCTCCTTTTCAAGACGCTGGTAGAGTCTTGTACCACGAAGGGCATTTAATAAACCAATCATTGCAGTAACAATTTTGCTTTTTTGAATAAACTCAATTTGTCTTTCAAAAATTGAGTGTGGTTCATTGTCAAATCCAACAATAAATCCTCCCTCCACTTGCAAACCAAACTTATGAATTTTTTTAACGCAACCAATTAAATCACGATTCCTATTCTGAAACTTACCGCATTCTTCTAAACTTTCCTCATTTGGGGTTTCAATACCGATAAAAACCGTATCAAATCCTGCCTGAACCATCAATCGCATAAGTTCTTCATCATCAGAAAGATCTATAGATGCTTGGGTGGCAAATGCGAAAGGGTATCTTCGTTGCTCCATCCATTTAACAATAGCGGGTAAAACCTCTTTCTTTAACTTCCCTTTATTGCCAATGAAATTATCATCAACAACGAATACTCCACCCCGCCAGCCTTGTAGATATAGGCTCTCCAACTCTGCTAATACCTGCTCAGTATCCTTGGTTCGTGGTTTGTGTCCATAGAGCAAGGTAATATCACAGAATTCACAATTAAAGGGGCAACCCCTGGAATACTGAATGTTCATTGAAGCATATTTTTTCATATTGATAAGTTCCCAACTCGGGATAGGTGTCTTCTTTATATCTGCCCATTGGGAAGATGTGTAAATATGTTTAGCACACCCGTTCTTTAAATCTTCTAAAAATAATGGAAGTGTAATCTCAGCCTCATTGAGTACCAGATGGTCTACTTCATCAAACTCGTCATGGTTACTTGTAAAGAGAGGTCCACCAGCTACAATTTTAATACTCATTTTTTTGCATCGGCTGATGATTTCTTTTACGGATTCTTTTTGGATAGCCATAGCACTGATAAAAACAAAATCAGCCCACTTAAGGTCTTTGTCTTTTAGGGAGATTACATTCATATTTACAAGTCTTTCATCCCACTCTTTAGGAAGTAGCGCGGCTACAGTCAATAATCCAAGAGGTGGGTTAGCTGCTTTTTTAGAGATAAATTTCAAGGCATGTTTAAATCCCCAAAAAGTATCCGGAACCTTTGGATAAACGAGAAGTATCTTCACCCCGTTAGAAATTTTTTTGTTAATAATTGAATTTTCCCCCACTGTTCCTCCATTTTCCCCGCTGGTATTTCTAACAGGGTTCATATTAGACTCCTTAATTCATATTTTTGAGAGATGGCAAGAAGTTTCGCCTAACGGTTGGCGGGTATCTGAAGTTTGCCCGAAGGGCAAATTTGGGCGGAGGTGCGAAGCACCATAGCCAGATACCCTACTGTTATACGCTCCGAGCGTAAGCGAGGACGAGGGAGCGCCAGCGACCGAAGTGTCGTGAGCAAAAGGATTTTCTTTCTCATCCATTAATCACTCTCTTTATCTCCAATATTCGACCTCTGGATCACACTATTCCGTATGTCCGTTAATGAAATCTTGATGTTTTTATCTTTAACTTGTCTTATAAATCCCGCCAACCACAACAATTCTAATTCTTCTAATATGTTTGCAGCTTCTTCAAAATTATTGGCTACGATCTTATCTTGAACTTTTAAGATGCTATCCCATTTTCTCTCTAGTTCAGATTTAAAAATGTATAATGTACCCATAGCGGAATGATTTTCCCCTGGTTCACTCATAAATTCTAATACCCAAGGTTCTTCGAATTTGCCACAAGCAATACCATGAATTTCATAGATTTTATTAGTTTCTTCTTCTCTAAGTAAGATACATCTGTACCCTTTTTCTCCTTTTTTAGTATCAATTACTTTCCCAAATAGAATTCTTTTCTTAGGTTTTTTCTCTTCCCATACAATGATTTCTGCTAACACATATATGTCCTCTTTATTTGCGATATGTGTGTCTATAAAGTTGGCAGTTGTGTATATTTCATCTTTCTCATCAAACTTTTTAATATATTCCATACTTTTCGCCTCCTTTAATTTTCTATGTACATTGACCTCTTATTTCGGTATTTTCATCGCTTTTCTTTCAAACTTTTGCTCACGATTGCGTATAACTCGTTCATAGACGAAATATTTCGCTTTTTGTCCTGTTTTGGGATTATAGACGAAGTGTTTCGTCTATCCCACCTTTATTCCAACTAATTCAATCAAAATATCATAATAGAATTTATTTATCTTCAGAATTTCCTTCTCTATCTCAATGGGCTTATTTACTCCTTCTTTTCTCCTCTTCATTTTAGACCATTAAATATGAATATGCGTATTATAAAAAATATAGAAAGTCAATTTTTTTTATAGCTCTTGACTTACAATAAAATCGAACGCGGATTAGCACAGATAGATCCCATTAGATAGTAAACATCTAATGGGGTAAATACGTTTCAGTCCGTGTAAATCTGTATTCTATTCTAAAATCTAATATTTCCAATTTGAAACCTCTGAAAAACTAAATTAACACACCCCTAACCCCTCTCAAGAGGGGAATTTTAGTAGGGACAGAACAGTGTTCTGTCCTTACTTAGTATCATTTCGTGTAGTTTCGTGGCTTTTTAGTGGTTTCATTTTATACTTACCTGAATGTCCAGAAGCATATCAATCTTATGGATAAAAATCAGGGTATGAGAAAGGATTTTTCTTTCTTTAGTCATTTTTAGATAACTCTTTATTTCCCAGTCGGTTATAATTAATAATCGATCCAAAACTGCTGGCGGGTACCCCACCCCCTACCCCCCTATACTATACAGTCCCGTAAGGTATAAGTATTAATCCCACGACACAGAATGGCTTTTAGGCTGTAGTAAATATTATGAGGTTACAGAAAGAGACCAAGGCTGATTTCTAAGAGGAAAGTATAGATAATGTATATTGACTATCTGTGATATGTATAATCGCCGTCATTATACCAGTAAAGATACTTTGCTTATTCTATGAGACAGGCACGACATCGGGTATGAACTCGGTCGGGACACCACTGATCAGGTACGGAACGGTTTCAAACAACATAATTATTAGACAGGATGAACAAGATTAATAATAGACGCGGATAAACCCTGTCCTCGTGAAAACGGGGAACGGAAAAAAATATATTTACCACAACGGCACTACGAACACTAAGAATGTTAATAAAATAACAAAACTAATTAGAAATTTATTTAACGTTGTGTCGTCGTGGTTCAATAATCCGCGTAAATCTGTGTCTAATATCCTATGTATCCTCCGATTAAAGATGTCGAAGGCAGGCCTGTCAAAATATTTTCTTTAAATTGTCAGTTTTATATTTTATATTGTCATTATTCTCTGTGCTCTCTGTGGTTACATTTTAGTAATTTATTATTTCCTGTCTGCGTGCTTGCACAGGCAGGTTAGACAGGATGAACTGGATTAAAAAGATTTTTATTATTGAAATCTGAGATTTGATACTGCTTAAAGCTTAAGTTTGGCATCGACGGTAACGTTCCCGGATATATTACGTGCTACATGACGGCGAAGCCGACGGAGCATTTGCTGAAGGCCGAGGGCTGGATTGTCCAGCCCGAAGCATATAGCCGCTGTTGCACGACCCGAAGGGCAAGCAAGCGACAGCGAAGCGTAGAGTTAGGGTGCCCGTATATCTTCTGGGTTTAATGCCGCGCTCAAAACTCACTTGCCCGCATAGGAAGTGCGGGCAAATGAGAATTGCAGAAAAAAGCATGTTAATCCTGCGCATAGGCTAACTTGTTCCATGTAATAGTTTTTCAAGGAGATAAGAAAGGGAAATCAAAGAAATGGTAGACTGCTGGTCGGACATAGCATAGGGAACAACAAGAGTGTCTTTGTGAAGGAGCGCCCCGCAAGTGTATACAACGTTAGGAACATAACCTGCTCGGTTAGTCTCCGTCCAATGAATGAGAGGCTCTCTTAAACGGCCAAGTATTTG